>Ga0074199_1001113_pt1 | contig 27715 bp, 30 predicted proteins | sample EPASupsiteSAE347_FD_64528 | JGI IMG/M metagenome (GOLD analysis project Ga0074199, IMG submission 64528) | Bioremediated contaminated groundwater from EPA Superfund site, New Mexico - Sample SAE3-47 | ecosystem: Environmental > Aquatic > Deep subsurface > Groundwater > Contaminated ... | reverse complement strand
CTGTCCAGGTTTACGGCCAGACCCTAGCCGATAGTCCGGCGGATGGAGAGACATGGTTCAAGATGGCTGAGGTTCTTCTCAGCCTGAATAGAGAGGACGAGGCCATAGACGCCTACGAAAAATCCATCGAGACGAACAGCTCAAAGGCCGGCATGGCTGCTATCACCATCAGCCACCTTCTTGCAGAAGCAGGGAGGTACGACGAAGCCCTAAAGGCCTCAGACAGAGCCTTCAATCTGACAAGCCCGGACAATATCCAGGACAGGAAGCTGGTGCTGGGTATCAAAGGCAGCATTCTAACGGAGGCTGAGAGGCCGGAGGAGGCATTGCAGGCCTTCGATGAGGCCTTAAAGCTCGATCCCGAGGACAAATCAGCCTTGATGTACAAGGCACAAAGTCTCAGTGACCTGCACAGGTATAACGAGTCGATAGAGGCCTATCAAAAGGTCGTAGAGCTAAGCGCCAATGAAAGCAGTAACTGGATAACCAATGCCTGGATCGGCAAGGGTGATGCCCTGAATGCAACAGGCAGAAAGGACGAGGCACTGGAGGCCTACAGATCCCTCCTGGAGATCAAAGAGCTGGAGATACAGGAGAATACCGAAGATTCTATGGCCTGGGAGAGCAAGGGCAGGGCTCTTTTCAAGATGGAACAGTATGAGGAAGCCATAGAGGCCTTCGACAGATCCATAGATGCCTCTCCTCCATCCTTTGCCATATCCTCTGCATCTTATTTTGCCTGGGTAGGCAAGGGAGATACGCTGCTCAAGCTGGGCAGAAATGAGGAGGCACTGGAGGCCTACAGGCAATCCATCGAGATTTTCCCACTCAATGGAGATGCCTGGCATGGCAAGGGAGAAGCCTTGCAGGCCTTGGGCAAGAGAATCGAGGGCGACTGGGCCTTCCAGATGGCGGATAAGCTGGGGTACAGGGAGTGACCCCGGCTGATATTTAAAATTTTTTTGCTGCAAAATCGACGAAGACTATGATGGTTGATGGAGAGTGGGTGAGATGAAACGAAGAAAACCATTGATGGAGATGGATCAATCCAAATTAGTAGCAGTGCCCAGGCTTGCTTTCGCTCTCATTGCGCTGCTCATGCTGTGCACTTGTGCACTTTCACTGGAGCGCACCGGAGATTGGTATAGTCAGGGCAAGATGCTGTACAAAAACGGGTCCTACCAGGAAGCGCTAAGCGCCTACAATGAGGGACTGAAGACGGACCCGCAGAATGCCTCAGCCTGGCACTATCGGGGATTGGCTCTTGCAGGCATGGGCCACGGAGCGGAGGCCAACCAGTCAATTCAGAAGGCCATGGAGCTCCTCGACCAGAGGATCCAGGAGGACCCGAAAGACATTGAAGCCTTATGGCTGAAGGCAGAGGGCATTGATCTCCTGGGGAGGAGTGAGGAGGCTCTTGAGGCCTACGGCATAGTAGCTGATCTGAACTCATCGCATGCTCTGGGAGCCATGATAAGGGAGTCTGACATCCTGGCGGCTCTTGGCAGGTACAACCAATCTGCGCAGGCCTTTGGCAGGGCCATGGCCCTGGTCCCTGCAAACCGATCCCAATCGCAGCTAGGATTCCAGCGGCAGAGGGAGAACACCTTCCTATTCACAAAAGCCTGGCTCATCAACGGCCAGATTCACAGGGTCTCTAACGGATTGTATAATCTCTCTTCAAAGTCTTTCGACGAAATCGAGCAGATCAACTCCGACTTTGTGGCAGCTTTGCAGCTCAAAGGCAAAGCAATCGATCCTAATAGGCATGGCGGCTCCCTCACGGCATCGAGCCTCAACTGGGATGCATATGACTTCAACATACCCAAGACGCTGGCTTTGGCTGGGCCTCCCTTCCTGACCATAACCAGAATCAATCCCACGGGAGACGAGTTCATCGAGATCTCCAACGACCTGAAGGAGACCACAAACCTTCAGAACTGGAGCCTGAAGGTCGAAAGCTCAAATATAACGTTGCCTGAGCATTCCCTTTTGCCAGGAAAAGCGGTCAGGATTCATCTAGGAAGCGGTCAGGAGAATGAGACCGATCTCTTCCTGAACAGCAACTTGGAGCTGAATGACACGGTAGGAAATGTCTCCCTGAGAGATGGCTCGGGAGAGGACGTAGCTTTACTGAATTACTGGACTAAGCTGGATGGCTCGATTGGCTACTCAATCATGGCCAAAGGAAATTTCGAGTATCCTGGGCCTGATGCTGAGAATAGAGAGTTGCTGCCGGAGAACACGTCCCCCTCATGGATTGAAAAGGGCCTGCAGCTCTACAAGAATGAGTCCTACGAGGAGGCTGCAGCTGCCTTCGACAGGGCAATTGAGCTGGAACCGGAGAACCTCAATGCCTGGCTCCACAAGAGCGTGGCCATGACGACACTGGGCATGAAGATCACCGGAGGCGGCATGAACCTTGGCGCTGAAGATCGAGAGGCATCCAGCATGGCCGCCTTCGGCGAAGCTATGGCAGCGAACGACAGGGCCGTGGAGATCGCTCCGGAGAATGCCACCGTCTGGATTTACAAAGCTGGCAACCTGGACCAGATAGGCTCCTTCACCATTAACTTGAGCCTTTTAAATGAGTCCCTGAAGGCTTACGACCGTGCTTTGGAGCTTGACCCTAACAATGCCGACGCCTGGCATGGCAAGGGCGTCGCCCTGGTTCACCTCAGCCAGTATCTAGGGGATACAAGCAGGTACGAAGAGGCTCTCCGGTACTATGACAGAGCCCTGGAGCTGGACCCTCAGACAGAAGGAGTCCTGCAGAATAAGGTCAGCATCCTCGCGGCACTGGGAAGGCAGAACGAATCTGCTAAGGCTTACGCTCAAGTGATCGAGGCGGCCAACACCTCCGCAGAGCAGTCCAGCGCTTGGCACTCCAAGGGCGACGCCCTCATGAGTCAGGGAAAGTACAGAGAGGCCGTCGATGCCTATAATAGGGCAGTAGAGATCGATCCCAAAGACCGCTGGACCTGGATGATGATGGCCTTTGCCACAGATCAGATCGGCTGGTACAACAGATCCCTGGAGGCTTATAATGCAGTCCTCGCCCTGGATGCCAACAGTTCCTCAGCTATGTATGGAAAGGCAGATGCACTTTATGGACTGCGCAGATTCAACGAGTCGCTGCAGGCATTTGATGCGGCACTAAAGGCCAATCCCGAGAGAAGTTCGAGCTGGAAGGGCAAGGGAGATGCGCTCAAAGCCCTGAACAGGACCGACGGGGCCTCATCAGCTTACGAGATGGCTCTAAACCTGAGCGAGACCGCCATCAGGATCGATGCAAACAGCAGCGATCCATGGATCGAAAAGGGCGAGGCCCTTCGAGGCCTCGGACGCTTTGATGAGGCGCTTTTAGCTTACGAGAAGGCCATCGAGCTGCCTCCAGTGCACTTCCCTGCCTGGCAGAAGAAAGGGGACCTCCTGATGGAGATGGGCCGGTACGATGAGGCCCTCACAACCTATGAAAAGGCCATCGAGATGGACCTGACCTTCCCACGGCTCTGGTACAGCAAGGGGCTGGCCCTGTGGGCTCTGGATAGAAATTCAGAAGCTGAGGAGGCCTTTGCCAAAGCCAATGATCTGGGCTATGCAGACACTATCATAGCGCAGGATAACACTGCAGATTCATGGTATAGAAAATCTCAAGAGCTGTTCAACAACGTCTCATTGGATGAATCCGTTCAGGCGTTAGATGAGGCCCTGCAGATGGACCCTGGGAATGCTACCCTTTGGCAAACCAAAGGCTCCATCTTAGCTCTAATGGATAAGAAGGATAAGGCTAACAGCGCTTTTCAAAGGGCAGACCAGATTCTAAATCAGAGCATAAAGAGATGCCCTGAGGATGTAGCAGCGCTAATGTCTAAGGCCCGAGTACTGCAAGGCATGGGCAAGAGCGAAGAGGCCATCAAAGCCGTTGATAGGGCTATAGAGCTCGATCCGGAAAGCATCGAGGTCAGATTGCTCAAAGCCGAGACGTTGATCCTTGCAGGAAGATACAACGAATCAGTAGAGGTGTACGACCAAACCATTGAGGTGGTGCCTGCCAACGACACCAGTATGCTTGCCTTTATCTTGGGCAGCAAGGGCATGTCCCTTTATGATGCTGGAAGATACGAAGAGGCAGTTATTGCCTATGATAGGGCTATAGAGGTGTCCTCAGACCAATCTTCTGATTATCTACTTGCCTTGTCAAATAACAAGGGACTGGCCCTGCTAAAGCTGGGCAAACCGCAAGAAGCTCTCGATATCTTCAATAAGATAGCCGTGATGGCTCCAGTTCATTTCGGAGATGAGTACGCCAAGGGCCTTGCGTTCAAAGCTTTGGGCAGGTACGACGAGGCTATTTCGGCTTTCAATAAATCTATTGAGCGTTTTCCCGATAATCCACTGATCTGGAAGGATAAGGGCGAGGCATTGAAAGCCTTAGGACGTCAGGCCGAGGCAGATACGGCTTATGCCAAAGCCCAAAAGCTGGGGTATCAGGTATGACCTCCGTCAATCTTTTTTCACGTATCCGATCTGAAGAGACGGCAGTGTCCGAAGACTGAACAGGAAAAGATAGAAAAGGCGGTGTCTGAGATTGACTAATAGCGGTAGCTGTTTATTGGCAGCCTTGCTGGCATTCCTCTTTGTCGTATCAGCGGCGGCCTCCGATGATCTCTCCGGGCGCTGGAAGATATGCTATGTTGTTCAGAGCGGCAGCCCTGACGATGGGCTTGCCGAAGGCAGCGTGGTCTCCCTGAACGAAAAAGATTCCACTCTGCAGGGCAGGGCGACCCTGGGCAGCCGTGGCGACGGCTACCTGATTGGTTGCTGCGAGGGCATCGTCGTTCGAGCAGCCATCACCTTCCGCCATAATCCGGCCATTTTCGTCCGGCTGACCGGCTCTTGCACAGACGGCGAGCTGCGGGGCAGCTTCACCGCCACCTCTTGTGAAGGCGACTTCTGGCACGGCAACTTCAAAGCCATCCAGTTGACCACGGGAACGGGAGAGATCATCAATCCCGACACCGGAGCTGATCCCGTGAGCTTCACACCCACAGATGCTGACCTACTTCCTGAGCCAACCGAATACCTGAACCCGGAGGCGAACTGGAGCGCACAGCAGGAGAGTGGTGTGAGGGAGATCTTCGTCATCAGCTATCAAAGAAATACAATCCTCATGGTCCGGAACAAGCCCTTCATCTGGCAGTGGTGGTTGTAACAAGGTTTACGAGGCCGTTGACGTTTGACAAGGCCATCGAGATGAATCCATAATTGGCTCAGTTCCACAATTGGCTCAGTCTCGGCCAGAGGACCTGAACATATGGTAAATGGAAAAATTACAAAGGCCACAAAGAAGGGCGATCAGTCTCATGCCACTGATGGCCTCCTGACATGAGGCGGAAAGGTGCGTGATGTACAACTTGGAAACTGCAAGAGGCTTCAGGAGAAGAGGTGCAGCGTGATCACGCATTCTGGCGCTGAAGGGTCGTGGGTGAAGGCTACTGAAAATCATCACGGGAATCGAATGCATGGGATTCATTTCGGCAGCATGAATCGAGTTAATCATTTGTTACCTAAGCTCCCGGATTTAGTAGGCGCATCAAACAGGCTATCTCAATGCGATCGCATCTATTTCAAAAAATAACTTCAAATATGCCCCTTCACAGCCCATTTGCAAGGCAATATGTGCCCACAAAAATATTATAGCATCCAGAATTCCAAAAATAAAAAATTCATACTAATGAATGCCTAAAATGATGTCCATACATAAGTCATAGAAGCCGAACTGAGAAATATTAACGAAAAATTGTTGAAGCACCAAAACTTTATGCCCACTCTTCCGGGAGCTTAGGTTGTTATCGATTTTCAGTAGCTCAAGTATGCGACCCGCAGAAGGATGAGGCAAAGGGCTGCATGTGGTTCGACGGGGCCGGGGCGATGAAGATCTCAGCTCCCAAGAGGCTGGTGGCCCTGAACTCCGAGATCAAGCGGCTGGAAGGGCTGATCGAGCACGACACCCCGATTCTGGCCAGGCTCCGGTCCATTGTGGGCGATCGCTCCGTCTCTGAGGTCCTGGACGAGGCAAAGATCCAGTTCGCCGAAAATAGGATCCTGGGGATCAGGGCGGAGCTGGACCATGTCCTCAAGCCGCAGGTGGCAGGCTGTTGGAATTATATAATGCAGATCACACTGTCCTAGGCGATCATTCGCAATACCAGGCGGGCCGGGAGACTGTGGGGCAGGTCCTGAAGAGCGAGGAGTTCACGAAGCTTCAGCTGGCGGCGGATAGGGAGATCGGCGAAGACCGATTAAAAAATTAGCATATTGCATATTGCATATTTACCCATCCCCGCCTGAGTGGCTATGCAGGCATCGGCTTTCTCAAGCTATTGCGCCAGTTTATGGCCCTCCTCCAGCTGCTGAATCTGTTCTTCGCTTTTGGCGGCCAATTCCTTGAACTGATTGATCGTATCCCGCATTTTAGGCAGAGCTTCTTGCTTATAGGTGCTGATGGAATCCAACGCTTCCATTACATCAGCAAAGGCAGTTTTCAACGTCTCGACAGAGACACTGGTTTCCATTGATTCTTTCTGGATTTCCACCCCTTGTTTCTTCAGCATTTGAGAGTTGCTGCTGATGATATTATTCGTGGTCTCATTGAGCATTTGAATCTTCTTCAGGACAATCTTCTGGTTATAGAGAGCGCCGGCAACCATCACTGAGATCCTCAAAGCGGAAATCGTCACATTTTTGGCCCTTTCTACCCCGCGCACCAGTTCCTTATTATTTCTGATCACAACCTCTGTCGCCATTACGCCCTGCTGATTGACGACGATCATTTGCTGCATATCCATAATTCTCTGCCGCAGCGGAAAGAGGACTTCTTCAGCGACAAACTTAACTTTTTCCGGGTCTTCGTTCCTGGCTTTGGCCGCTTCGATTTGCTTTTCAATCGATTCGTCCATCAGAGTACCAAGCTGAACCTCTTTCATCAGCTTTTTTGTCAAATCGCGCAGCGCCTGCTGTTCGATTTCCAGAGTAGTATTATCGTTTTTCAGGATCGTTTTCCCCTTGTCCAAAGAGACAATGATCTCCGCAATCACTGAATCTGCTTTCTGGTACTTGGCAAAATAAGCCCTGATCGGGTTAAACAGCTTCCCGAAAATGCCGGTCCGGGTGAAATCAATCAGGCTTGGGTCCAGATCTTTTAATTCCCGGTTCAAATCAATCAGACCTTTTGCCACAATACCGCCTTCATCGCCGTCTCTGGACAGATTCCCGACTGTCACCTGCAGCAAAGAATTTTTAGCTGCCGAGTTTTTCATCGAGTCGGCTCCAAAAGACTCGATTGACTGGAGGATATGCTTCTTTTTGGCAAATTCATTAATATCAAATGTGAGAATTTCCGCAGCATTGCTTTCCGCTATAGCCTGAACCTGTGCTACTTCTCCAGGTACCGGTTTGACTTGTTCCAGGACCTCTCTCTTAATCGCCGCTTCATTGGGCACTTCCATTGTAAAAGGCATCTTAACCCATCCCTTATTTACATCTCGGCATTAAACAGATTGCGAAGTTTGTAAACAACGTCATCGGTATCGGCGTTAATACTGGCAGCTTCATTGATGCTGGAGATGGCTTGCAAGGCCGGAATATCCGCATTATAGCCAATTGTGTAGATAGGTATTTCAAACGCCTTCACGATGCCTGTAATATCGTCTAGTGAATAGCCTTTATTGGATTTGCCATCGCTAAGAACGAAAATCCTCGGTTTCAGATTGGGGTCCGCAGCCAACTGCTCTTGGATCATCTGCACAGCGACTGCAATCCCATCGAAGGTTGCAGTACTGCCGCCTGCCTGCAAATCATTAACCGCTCCGGCAAACAAGGACCTTTGGTTCAGATCGAATTTGGCAATCGGCAGATCGATATTTACATTGTCGGAATATGATATCAGGCCAACCAGATTGGCCTTGCCGATATATTGTTGACCTTTGAGCAATGAATCCTTCAATTTATTCAGCGGTTCGCCTTCCATGCTGCCGGAAACATCCGCCACAAAAACCGCACAAATTGTTTTACCGGCGCTTTTCTTTTCTTTCCAGATTTTTTGGGCTTGGATGATCACATCGCCACTGACTGCCCCAGCTTCGGATCGGTATTCATTAAGGCCGTTGAAACCATATTGAGTGGCCAAGTTCTGGTACTTTTCTTGCTCGGTGAATTCAACGAATTTATTCAGGATTTTCATTTTCTCCGCCGATAGTTCGCCAATCGCATACATCGGGCTGTCATGTCTGGCTCCAAAGGGAGTAAATTCGTAGGACTTGATATTCGGCGTATTCACATAGGTCTGGTATTCCAGGATAAAACCGTCCAGATCACCTGATTTGGCTGCTTCCCTCATTTGCAGAGTAGTATAGGCGACCAAAGGAATATTGGCCTGGAAGCTCTCAAACCCTGCTATTGCTTTGTCACTCAATAAGTTGCTGCTGTCAAAAGTGTATAAAGCTGAAATCAAAAAGTTCAGCCCGGTTGAACTGGCAAGAGGATTGGTGTAGCCCATCTGGAGTTCGTTGTTCGCGACCGCATCAATAATAGTTTTGATATTGATCGCCCCATATTTTTTTACCAGCTCGTCTTTCTTGGATTTAGTGAGCAGGATCCCGGCCACATTGCCCGCAAGTCTTTTTTGCACTAACTGGGCTTTAATCCCTTGGGAGACGATCATTTCACCCCAGAGTTCATTGGACGGCGTATAGGCATCCGGCAAATACTTCCCAGAAGTAATATAATCGGCACCTTCCCCAGAAGCGATTCCTCTGAGCCTTACCGATACCTGTTTACCGTCAATCATTATTTTCGCATTATTGAAGTCTTTGGCCACCTCTGTCAGCCAGCCATCAGTACCACTGCCAGCTTTTTCCGTTGAGGAAAATATTTCGATGTAGCTGGATGAGCTGTTGTCCACCTGCGGCGGGTATTTGGAGATTTCGGGCAGGGAGGCTTTCAGGTCTGCGGCCTGCACATCAACCTGGCCCCTCTGATGCGTGACTGTATTCACATTGATATTTTTGACGATGGACTCCAGCGATTCATTAGCATTTTCGATGCTAATCTGACTTTCGCTTTTATCTATATTTTTAGTAAAGGAAATCCCCAGATAGACTATGAGAAATACAACAACTGCTGCCCCGATTATCCCCAAAATCACTTTTGTGTTGCTTTTGTTCGACATGCTGATACACTTCTCTTCAATTCTTATAGTATTTTGCCTGTCTTATCAGATTATCGATTTCGATCATGCCGGCCATTTGCTCCAGTTGACCGCTCTCTACGCTGTTTAGGCCTGAGATCTCCAGCAGCAACTTATCCAGTTTCAGCAGGATCTGTTCATTATCTTCAATGGCAGTTTTCACAAAAGTGATATATTCGTTATAGACGTTAAACTTATCCTCCATAAATTGCTGCGAAAAGGCCCCTGCTTCGTGTTTCTTCCTAATGGAATTGTAGTCTTCTTCATCGAATGCATTCAATTTATTGAGGATGCTGCGGATATTCATAAAGAATATCTTCTCCACCTCGGCGATGACCGCATCAAATTTCTTGTAGCTGATCTCTGAGGCACTGAAGATCTGCAGAAGGATATCCCGGATAGTTTTATTCTTTTTCTGCAGCCGCTCAATCTGGTCGACCAGCAAGTCGACGGCTTTTTCGAATGTTTTGATCTCCCGGTGAATATTAAGTGCTTCAATATAATCTTCAACCGTCCTGATGTTATTGGTTGGAATTACTTTTTTCGGTCCGGTAAGGAGCTTATAATTGCCGTAGATTAATCCGGTGCCGCTTAAGAAAATGATTGTGCTGCCAAAGGCTGTTGCCAATGCGCTGGCACCGACCAACTCTAGTCCGATCAATCCTGGAGAAAATGTAATTATGTTGGCTGCGGCAATGCCCAAATTCAGGCTCAATAGTTTAATCAGCTTTTTTCGGACCATGTGCCCCTATCCTCAGATTTTTCTGTGTGCCTCTTCCTCGGATCTAGGAGGCTTCTTGATCTGGGACAGAAGTCTCAAAAACAGTTCGATCCATGTCATGGCTCCCTGGGACCATGAAGTGCCTATGGGGGCCTACATCGCATGCCTTTAAAAGAGAATCTAGCAAATCCCTTTTTGCGGCATCGTATTCCTCAGACTTTTTACTGCAGGCGATATTCCCACTAGAGATGATGATATCCATCATGGAGAGATCAGGGCCAATGGCTGTCCCTCCTCGAATATCCCTGATCGGTGCAGCTTGGATAACCTGGCAGTCGAACTCCTTTTTCCCTTTTTGAAGCCAGTCAGAGATGTGATGCCAAGTCAATCCGCTCATCTTCCCTCCAATGCAGTTCTAGTGTACGTTCTAGGATTAAAGCGTAACTACTAAAAGTATCTCTCAATAGAGCTAAAAATTATGGTTCCTCGCTATTTAGGGTGGGTATAACGGGATGCATAAATCCTCCGAGAGAGAATCATGTCGTCAGGACTGAATTGTATGGCGGTCCAGCTTGCCGATTTCTAGATTCACTCGTTAGATCTCGTTTCGGGATAACATCAAGTTAGCCATCTGAAACAGCGAAGAACCAAAATTATTTAGGGATAACTGAGAGGATTCCTAGAAGGTGGGCCTGCGAAGTTACCAAATGGATTAAGCTAATATCATATGGAGGGATTCAAACTTTGCTTATCTGAATGGTTGCCCGGCCAAGGCGAGAAACGTGAAATGTTCCCTTGGGACTCAGAGAAGCCTTCGCGCATGATCATGTCGCAGAGGGCGAGAAGGATTGAGATTGAGACGGTCCGATTATCTAAATACTGCTGAATGTTCCATTTAAGCGATCCTGAGGAGCATAGTGAATTTCCGCGGTGAACCTCAGAAAACTCACCTCTTTTACTGCTATTCATTCATAACCGTACATCGCTTATCTTGTGGAAGCAGTACGGCAACACACGTTTTGCCCGTCAAGAACTGTGGGGGGAATTTACAGCCTCTTCAGGTCTTGTTTGGGATTTCACGATAATGGATCACGTCCGGGCTCTTCCCAAAGACATCCGGTTCGACGTCAGATTCGGAGTCATCGATTGGGGCTTCTCGGACCCCACAGCCATCGAGATCTCGGGTATGGAAAAGACCGCGCGGGACTTCGATCTGTGGACCTTCGACGAGTACTACGAGGCCCGCAAGACACCGGACCAGATAGCTGCTGAAGTAAAAAGGCTCCACGAGCTGCATCATGTCGATGTCTGGCTGGCCGATTCCGCCCGGCCCGATCTGATAGCCCACGTTCAAACCAAGACCGGGATCCAGATCGTACCGGTCATCAAGGAGACCATCCCCACGGGCATCAGCCACGTGGCCTCGCTGCTCTCGATGGGGCGCTGGCATTTCACGCCCGCCTGCCAGTACGCCATTGATGAGCACATGAAGTATCACTATCCGATGAAGGACGGCAAGCCACATGGCGAGCTGCCGGTGGACAAGGATAACCACCTCTGCGACTGTTCCCGCTACCTCTCGGACTACCTGGCACAAATAGGTTACATGGGCGACTATATACGATCTGAATGGACCCCGCCGAGCTCCGATGAAGGAATTGACTCGGGCGTCTATTCCGGGCCATATTGAGAAAATTCCAGAGCCAAACTTGCGATAAGCTCTGCCGCATAACCGCATTTTTTAAACAATCAGGACCTTTAATGCTCGATACTCTCCGCTTCAAGCTTGCCAACCTCTTAAGGCCAGTAGAGCCCAGGCACAATGCCCAGGCCCTCCTCACGCCCCTAGGCCGGGAATATGCCGTCCAGGAAGGCTTTGAAGACAAGCGATTCGAGGTCTTGCAGCTTCTCGCCACATCCGAGATGGGCCAGGTGGACAGCATCATGCTGGAGATCTTCAACCTCATGTTTCTCGGCTGGGGACTCGTGGCCGTTCCGCCGGACGGCATGGACCCGAAGCAGGCCTCCGACATAACCCCTCAGATCCTCAAGCAGCTCTGGCGCTTTGACAAGGTCCTGGACCTCAAGTACCTCATGGGCCGCATGTGGGCGGACGACATAATCTTCGGCCCCGGGCTTGTGGAGCTGGGCGTCCAGGTCGACGAGCAGGGCAATTTCCTGGATTGGGGCCGGGTGGATGACTGGAAGGGTCCCGAGTGGGCAAACTACCTTGACGCCACAAGCTTCGAGAATGCAGCTTCGCATGGCACGTCGAACGGCAGGTATATCGAAGGCCGAATTCTGAAGGGTATCTGCTACGATACCCAGGAAAGGAGGATGGAGTACTGGCAGACCAAGCCGGGCCAGAGCCAGCCCGTCCAGATACCCACCGGACGGATCCTCGTAATCAAGGATCGAAGATCTCGCTATGTGGACGGCAAGAGCTACCTGGAGGGCATCGTGCCCACCGCTCTGCAGCGGGAGGAAGTCCGCAGGAACATCATGCTGCAGATCAGGCGGAGTGCCGCCCCTGCCGTGGGTCTGCGCGTCAAGGAGATTCGCAATCCTGCCAACGGAGTGCTCATCAATGTAGCTCCAAACGGCAAGATCGGAAACAGATGGGCAGAGGCATTGGAAGAGGCCAAAAAGGCCCTCAAGAATTACAGTGCCAATAAGTTCCTGATCTTGTGGGAGGACCACGAAGTCATCGAGAGCAAGGTTTCAATCACCGGCGACATCTTCATCCCCGATGATAAGCTCAAGGCCGAGATCCTGAACCACCTCATCCCCAGGGACTGGATAGAACAGAACGGCCAGGCGGTTTCGAAGTCCTCCCAGCCTCTCTGGGACCTGGCCATGCTTGTGGTGGACGGCTGGAGGGCGGCCCTCGCAGAGCCCATCGAGGAGCTCCTCACGAGGATCCTTGAGGCTAACGGCTTTGAGGACTGGTCGGTGGAGTTTGTCTGGAAGAAGCTGGAGTACGAGGACAAATACCAGACCCGCACACAGGCCCTGGCCGCCTGGGAACGGAGCGCTCTTACCCTCGACCGGCTCTACAAGATCATGGGCTGGGATCCCCTCACAGACGAGGAGCGCACCCAGCTGGAGAAGGAGAAGCAGATCTTCCACAGCACTCCAGGCGTCGTTATCGGCAACAGTCTTCCCTTGACGAATGTATCCAAGGACAAGGAGCCCGCCCTGGAGCTGCTGCAGCAGAAGAGCGCCATCGCCATCGAGGAGCTGAAGTATTACGGCTACCTTGAAGAGGCTGGCCAGGCAGAGTCTTAACAGTTATTTTTTAGCAACATTAATTATATTCATCGAGGTATTTCTATGGCTGAATACAATCCAAAGGGAATGACGGACCAGGAGTTCGCCGATTTTTGTGAGCTGAAGACCGAAGAGGGAGCAATACCCGCGGGAAGGATCGACTACATTTCGGGCAAAGTCATGTTCAGATCCGGAGCCGGCTATCTTCTGAGCATCCCGGACTACATCAAGAAGTATGGCTTCGATCCCGCGCCTGTATGGGACCGCATCAAGGCCTACCAGAAGAAGACCGGCAGGTTCACCGAGCCCGTTGAGATCGCCTACATCAAGCCCGCCAGACGCACCCCGGTCAGGCTCGGGAGGTACTGAGTATGGCAAAAGGGCAATTCATAGTTTTGAAGCGGTTCAAATACGGGGACGTATCCGACCCGCAAACGATGATCGCAGACCCAAATACGAAAGTCAGTGCAGCGAAATTCACCGATGAGCAGCTTGCAAAGTGGGAAAAGCTCGGCTGGATCAAGAGGGTGTAGCGCCATGAAGCTCGGCAGATTTGGCGAAATCGATTTCGGTTTCTTGACCTTTCTCTATAAAAAGATCCTGAATACCCGACTCTTCCTTGCCGTGGGTGTTCTGGCACTGTTCGCCTTCTGTTTCATGGAGGTAGAGACGACTTTAATCACGATTGCTGGATTAAATTCAACGGCTGTTATAGATTCGGAATTGAAGAACTCAATGGTAGATCTGGCGAAAAGTGCCGGAACCGCATTAATCATGGTCGTTGGCTTCTTCTTCATGAGCAAAGCGTCTGAGGGTGGGGCCAAAGCAACAAAGGCATCTGAGGAAATAGAAGAGGACGAGACGGCCCCTGCATTAACGTCCGCCGGGTCCGTAAGCAGCCCAGCATCAACCGAGGCCACAAGCACAAGCGGGACAGCCACACAGGAAGCCACGGCGAGCAACGCTCCTTCAAGCACAGAGGAGGCGAAGACCACATGAGCCGCTTTCTGCCTCCGTTTCTCAGTCTCGCGCTCCTGTATATTTTTTGTATAATCGTTTGAAGAGGTTCCATGCCTTCTGAATTGGATAAGAAACAAGTGTTCCTGCTGATGGTCGCAGCCTGCGTAATCGCCGGCGGCCTGATGGTGATAGTGCTCGGCATGTTTGGCTGCGCCAACGTGATTGAAGAGACAGTCTTTGGTTCCGGCACGATGGACCATTCCAGCTACAGCGAGCATGCATCAGATAGAGCCATGACAAAGGATGCCGAATCAGTGGCCTACAAGATGGCCCGGAAGTGGGAGGACGCCGGCAATCAGACTTTTGCCACCAGCTTTCTAGTATCGGGCGCGGGCGGCAGCTACCAGGATCAATATGTCGTGAAGGCTTCCGGTGCAGGCTACAAGCACACCTATCAGGCCACGAAGATCACCGGCGATTTCTCAGGGTCCGGCGAGTCCACAGTAACCGTGGATACCGGTACGGAGTCACTGGATAGCCTCGTCCTCATGGACGGCAATGCTACCTTCCAGGGGCGAGTAATCAATGGTCAGAGCGGCAAGCCTGTCAACGAGGCCGAGCTCGAAGCCGTGGGCAAGTTCGTCATCAGGAGCTACCTGAACATAACCGAGAAGCCTGAAACTCCGGAAGACTGGCTTGGATTCTGTGCCGGTCTGGATGATGACACTCCGAATGGCCTCCTGATAGTCCCAGCCGGCTACCGCGTGGAAGGCGGCAAGATCATGAAGAACAGCACGGAGTAGGCCATGCTTCGTCTCCTCCGCCGGCTCTGGGATTGGTATTTTCGCTATTGGCCCCGGTGAAATGAATGGCCGCCACTTTTGACGACTTCCTGGATGATGAGGAGTTCTGGGAAGCCCTTCGAAAGAAGCTTGCTCTCAACAACCAGCAGCTCTGGGACATCATCTGGGAGAGCGGAGGAAAGCCTGCCTTTGGCCTGGGATCCAAGAGGGTCGCCAAGGAGCTGGGCATCTCCTGGGTAGATGTACCTTTCCGGGGCCAGGAGTACTACCTCTCACATGGCCGAAAGGTGATCGAGCAGCTTACTGACACCGATCTTTCGCAGATCCGGGATCTCCTCGAGAAGAACTGGGGCATAGGCGAGAAGGCGTTCGCCCGCCAGGCCGAGGCCTCGGCCCTCGCCAGCCCGGCCAGGCTCAAGAACATCTATCGCACAGAGATCCACCTCTCCAACGAATATGCCGGGCTGCACCAGGCCCTGGACGCCGGCGTCGAGACGAGAAGCTGGCTTGCCATGGGCGACGAGCGCATGTGCGATGTATGCGAAGCGCTCGAAGAAGAGAATCAGGACGTGCCCATAGATCAGCCCTTCAGCAACGGCACGATGGAAGCGCATGCCCATAACATGTGCCGCTGCAGGACGATCTACAATCCTGCGGCCCCGTCCGGGGAATCCCGATCGACGGGCCGCAAAGTGGCACCGTTCACAAGGCCGAGAGCGATAGCTTAACGAGTTTCTAGCTGATGATTCTAATGCCTTCCCAATATCCTGAGCTGCAGCTCCATGTGGACAAGGTCCGTTTCGGCGGCAAGATCCTCTATCAGGACGACAAAGTCACCGTCGTTCCCTGCGTCCTCATGGCCGAGGGCGTGCAGAATGGCGCTCTCAAGCCCTTCGAGGAGTTTTATGATCCCGCAGGCCTGGAGGGTGCCCTCTGGTTCGAGGGCGTGCCCATCACCCGGGAGCACCCGCCGAGCCACGTAACTCACCTCACCCCGAAGATCGGCAAGATCCGCAAGGTTCAGCCGGATGTGGATGGCAGGCGCATCACCGCCGAGGCCGCGCTCTTCAACGATCGCCTGACACCCGAGGAGATGAAGAAGCTCGAAGCCGGCGAAATGATGGGCGGCTCGATCGGCTTCTGGTGCAATGACGAGCCGCTCGATGAGCCGCTGATCTGGCAGGATTCCGGGGAGGAGTACAACACGATCCAGAGGGCGCCATTTTTTGGAGATCATTTCGCCCTCGTGGCCGACCCGGCATGCCCTGTCGGTGTATGTGGATTCAATGTCAATTCTACTAACAATGATTGCAAATGCAAAAAACAAATGGAAGTGAACAAATTGCCTGATGAAACCAAGCCGGCTGCCGGAGCGCAGCCTGTGACAGAGGGACAGAAGCCGCCGGCAGGAGATGCCAATCTCAAACCTCCGGAGGGAAACGCAAAGGCACCAGAGGCCAAGCCCCAGGGGGCCCCCAGGAAAGATGCCATGGACCCGACAGAACTCCTCATCAGGGCCAAGGCAATCCTGGAGATGTCGGATGATTATTCCAAGCGCAATGAGGCTCTTAATCTGCTTTTGGAGATCGTAACCGAAGGCAGCAGTACTGCCCCAGCGGGGAACAGCAAGCCGTCGCAGAAGACCGTGGTGGAGATGGACAGCAATCTTTCTGATAGACTCAACAAACTTGAGACCAAGATCAATTCCCAGGCTCAGGAGATCACCGGCCTGAAAGAGGACAATAGGGTCCTCAAGGAAGAGAAAAAGACCCGCGAGGATGCCATAAAGGCCGAGCGGGATGAGCGAACCAAGAACGCTCTGAAAGCTAACTTCGACCAGGCCTACCAGATGGAGTTCGACAAGCACTGGCCGATGATCCAGAAGGACGGCATCAACGCTTTCCTGGCCAATCCCGAGCACGCCAAGCACTGGGATGTGAAGGGCGATAAGAAGCAGATCGTGCCTGTGGGCCAGGAGTTTGCGCTTCATGGAGATGGTGTCGAGGGTACAGGAATAGCATCTGTGGACAGCCTGACAAAGAAATTCTATCCGGGTGCAAAAGCGCCCGAAAAGAAGGAGGGTCAGTAAATGGCCAAAATATACCCCTCATCCAAGGCCCCGATAGGCATGGCGGTTGATGCTGCCGCCTATTATGAGGGCGAGCTTTTGAAGAAGAGTGCGACCGATGGACGCCTGTGCAAATCCGCAGCCACGGGTGACGAGATTGTGGCCATCGTGGATCAGGATTCACTCACGGCAAAGGGCGACGCTAAGACCGTGGCTGCCGGCTACAAGCTTGGATGCTGGAGGCTCGGGAGCGGCGAGATAGTCTGGGTCAAATCCATTGCAGGCCAGACATACAACCGTGATAAAAAGATCTATGCCTCTGCTACCGCGGGTCAGGTAACGGCCACTCCTGCAACCAGCAGACCGATCGGGTCCTATCCCGAATGGATGACTCCCCAGGTAACTGCAGTCGCGGGCGAGAGAGTGCCCTGCATTCTGGATGTGCCCATTGCCGCCAACACCGTGGCAGGAACGTGATTTTAGATGCCTATTATGGGAGCAGTCACTACCCGTGACATGGAGAAGCTGGTCACGGCCTACGCAGTTCGAAACGCACGGTTCTACGACGCAAACGTCATGAGGGAGAATCCTCTGGAGCAGTTCTTCCCCTTCGAGCCGACTGAGGAGCAGGAATTCGAGTTCTGGACAGGCTCCGGCCAGGCCGGCGTCATGGGCGTGGACAGGGAAGCCGCTGTGCCCTACACCAAGAACGCGCTCAAGAGGCACCAGGAAGATCTCACTACAGACAAGTTCGCCTACTTCCTCAGCAATGACATGCTGGAGAGGGCGGCCAAGCCCACCAGCGTAGGAGGAGGCGCAAAGGATCCCGCTGCCAGGTATGCTGCAGACGGCAACATATTCTTCGGCGAGACCCGGCAGTACAAGCAGATTGCCGCGCTGCTGGCGGGTGCAGGCCAGACCGTCACCTCGCCGGGAACATGGGACACTACAAGCCCCGAGGCCCCCATCACGGAAGCCCTGGATAAACTCGGCGAATACGGCTGGAAGGATATTCGAGGTCCTGCGGTATGCATAGTGCCCCAGAGAGTCTATAGGGGCATAACCCAGCAGAGGGCCGTAAGAGGGGGGTACTCCTCTGTTGCCCAGGTCCTGAAGGACTCGTATAGCATCGTCTTCGTGCCCTTTGCTCCCTGGTACGTCTCCAAGGCCCAGAGAAAGATCGATGTGCTGACAGGCACGGATTCCGATATCCTCGGCACCAATGCCATCATAGCGGTCGGATCTCCCCTGACGATGGAATCCAAGAACTACGGGTTCAAGAGCACGCCTGCTCAGTTCGTGGAGACGGTGAGCGATCAGGGCTACGGCACCATCATCCACAGAGTCCAGGGCGCTAAGGTTGTCCCGAAGTACGAGGACGAATCCACCACAGTGGATATCGTGAAGATCACGGGCGTGGCCCCGTCGAGGTAGGATTATGGCAAACTCTTCGAAAAAGCAGCGAGGACCAGTTAGAGAGCCTATCGATGAGGCTCTCATTCTGCATCATGACGCCCCGGCTGCAAAGGCTTCCGGGAGAGAACCGGCGCTCAAGACCGATGCGCCGGCCCTGCCAAAGATCACCGTCAAGATCGCCGCCTGTGGTCTATTGCTGGTGAATGAGCTGAAGCGACAGAAAGCTGCCGGTGAGGTCGAAAGGTACGGCCAGCTCGTACTGGATGGCTTTCGGTTGGATCCAGATGAGATGTACACTCTGCCCAGGACTAAAGCCGTGGAGAGGGCCATCATAGACGGCTGGATTGTCGACATGGGAGTATAGTCCATGGCAATCGATGCCGCCAAAGTCCGGACTGCCATCAACCTGGCCGACGAATCAGAGCTCTCGATCGATGTAGTCGAGAGCGCCATCTCTCGCGCGGAGACTTATATCGCCGAGCTGGCCGCTCGATCATCCTGCCCTGCAGCCATTGTCGAGCTCGCCAAGCAGAACTATGCCTCCTACCTGGCCTACCAGAGCTACGCAGATCGAATAGTCGAGGAACTGCCGGGATCCTTCAGTCAGCAGGGAGTCTTTCAGCCTATCGCAAATCCCGTTGCCAAACAGGTCATGGAGAAGCTGCGAAGCCTGAAGCTGACCTCGGACGAGCTGATAGAGCTCCTGCAGAATACCCCTCTGGCAGGCGACCCGGGCGAGACCCCCGGGCCCACGGATGCCGAGGAATATCCGGCTGAAATGAAACTGTCCAATCTCTCTTCGAAGTGGTAGCGAATGCCTTCCGAATACGCCAATGTCCCTCGCCAGGGCGATCGCATGAGGACCCATTCGGTGCTCTTCCAGAGGAACAATGCCGCAGCTGCAGGCTATGCGGTCGTCAGCGGCATGGACCCGGTGCGCTCCTCAGCTACGGCGGTCCTGGTGGCAGCCGGTTACTACAGGTCTCCAACGGGCGTTGGTGTAGCGTTCACGCAAGCGTCCATCACAGGCATACCCGTGGCTGCGAGCGGCAAGCATCGCTATGATTTGATTGTCTTTGACTGCACCGATAGCACTCTGAAGCGAGTAGCAGGCACCGAAGCCGTTCCGACCCTCTCAACGGATTTCCTGGAGAATCTCGCTCCGCTCCCGCCCGAGCTGCCCAATTTGAAGTGCATCCTGATCTGCATCATATGCGTCGATTCAACCGGCGTGCAGAGCTCCAACCATGGCCATTATTGCACAGCGGGCGTGGCGGACTTCCGGCGCGCAGTTCCTGTGGGCCACGCCCAGAATACGGATACCTATCTCAACTATGGCGGGGCCAGTCAGGTTGCTGCGGCAGATGCGGCCAGTGCGGTGGCATTGAAGCATTCCCACGCTAACAAAACAGGCCTGGACAAGATCAACTCCTACAGGATCGAATTGTGCCTCTTTTCGACGCCGGCAGTTCTCACGGCGAGCCAGACCTATCCGGGACAGGAAGCCCCGGTAGCAGGAACCATCACAGAAATTCGATGCGTGTCAAATGATGGCACATCCGGCTCAATTTCCGTGGCGCTCAAGAAAGGGACCTTTGCAAATGCGCCCACCACGCTTTCCACTATTGCAACTGCTGCAATCTCTTCATCCGACAAGAGCGAGACTACAGGCCATTCAATAGCTGTGGCTGCGGGAGATTGGATCATCCCGTACATCAATAGCGTCACGTCCCTGAAGAACGTGACCGTAAGCCTGAAGGTGGAGATTTAGATGGCGACCATCACGCTTTCTCCGATCGCCGATTATAGCGTTGGGCTGAATTACCAATATCCAGAAGACAGTGGCTCACATTATGCTAAGATTCTCTCTGCGGATGATGCTAGCTCTTATGTAGCGAACAAGTGGGCTTCCGGTTGGAAATATGATATTTTTAAGCTTCCGGTATTCGCACTCGGGACGATAAACAGTGTCTCGATTTACATTCGCGGATTTTGTGGCACTTCAGATTGCTCCTTTCAACCGGGATTCTTTAACCTCAAAACTCAAGCATATGCCTGGGGCACTGGAAGAAATAGCACGAGCTATACTACTTATTCTGACACCTGGACAACCAACCCCTTCACAGGCGCAGCTTGGACTCTTACAGATCTCGCGCAGATCTGCCTGGTAGTCGGGGCTTACAACCCAAACAGCTCCTGGACTACAACAATCACGCAAATGTATGTCGTGATTGACTACACCGCTTATGGTGCGTCATACGAAACTCTCATCCCAAATGGGGCAGGGGCCTATACTCAAATCGATTCTCAGGAGGGGTCCGGCAGTCATTATCAACTGGTCGATGACGACATAAATTACTCCGATGAAGATAGCACGGATGTCTGGACGAGGTCCACCTCTTATTTGGTGGATACTTATGCACTATCTGACATCTCGTCTAGTAGCATCCTTCACATCAAGGCCGTTATAGTCCATTTTCGAATCAGGGGAACCTCAGGATCGAGCGGAGCAAGCGGAAAACCCGCACTCTACACGAATTCGGGTCTGTATTATGGCACGGAACAGACAGGATTCCTATGGGACACGATACTTGGAAATGCCGGGTACCTCACCTGTGCCCATGTTTGGACGACCAACCCTGCAACCGGCCTGGAGTGGACAAAAGCCGAGATTCAGGCACTGCAGGCTGGAATCGCCATCAAGGCAGAGAGCGGCAACAGGACGGTTCGTGTCACCGCTGTTTCGGTCACGGTCTGTTATACGGTCGATCAGGCTCCTGCGACGCCGTCAGCGCCTTCAGGAAATGCAGTGGGAGCCCCAACGGTATCGTATAGCTTCTCAACCTCCACAACAGACCCTGAGAGCGATACCGTCACATATACTTTTGATTGGGGCGATGGCAACCAAAGCACCATCGGTCCATATGCATCAGGGGCATCAGCCAGCGCATCACATGGCTGGAGCACCCTAGGAACCTATACTGTGAAAGTGATGGCGACTGATGCCCTGGGCGCTACTTCCGGCTGGTCGAGCACCGCAACGATCGTGATCGCCGCCCCCGGCAGCTACGCCAGGGTCGTGGGCCTGTGGTGATCCTATGCCAATCGACCTCAAAGGACCGCATGAGCGAGCACTGCAAAAGCTCGAAAATGCCATTATAGATAAGATAAATTCCAATGTGCCGCCGCCGAATGCTAAGTCTACCATCGATCAGAAAGGATCATCAAAAACACTTATCGACCAGGGTGGCGGCTCGGGTATGCTGGGGCACATTACCCATCGGCAAACTGAGGTGGAAGGTGCGCTGCATGGTGAGGTTGGGATATTCAATGAAAGGATCGCCGAATATGCAAAAGCCAATGAATATGGCGTGCCCTGGGAGAACCGGCCCGGAAAAGGAAGGCGCAAAAGAGAGGAGTATTATGGAGTGGAACCCACTGAAACCTCCAGCACAGCGGAAAATAGGGCGTGGTTCATCCCGCCCAGGCCATTCCTGCGACCTGCGATCGATGAAACTGTAGACAAGGCACGAGAAGAAATGGCAGCCGAGATTTTCAATCAGATTTCAAAAAAGTTCGGGAGGCGCTGAATCTTATGACTGATACTAAAGAATGCAAACATCCTTTCGCCAGCCTTGATCCGAGACATTTCCTTATGGCCCGCTGCCCAAGTTGTGGTGCTGTGGGCCGCATGAATTGCTTCGCATCGAAGGATAAAACGGCGGATTGCACCTGGTTCGCCGCGCCCTCACGAATTTTGAATAAACGAGGGCGCTGATTGATGCAATCCTGCTACATCTACATGTGTGACGCGGCTCTCGAAAAATGCAAGCGCGGCGGATATCGGATAGACCTCATCATTGCCCAGGCCAAGAGTGCTGCGCCAAAGGACCCTCCGAAGACCTGGAGTGCCCAGTTCGTCGAGCCCGACAAGCGCATCGCATTTTAGATTTCGATTTTCGACCAAAAGTTAAGCTTTCTAAAGGAGTTATTATGGCAGAAGTTGCTACAATAGTGGAACTGAACGGTGCATCCGGAGCCAAGACTTCGCTCGCAAGCAAGGTGGCGCGGTTCGCCAATACAGACGATCCAGAGCCTTTGCTGAACTACCCCTGTAAGATTCCTGCGAGCCTGTTCTCATACAGCTTCAGGAAGACACACAGCCTGCACATCACGGGTGACTTCAATCAGGTCTCGGACATCTATGTCTACGGAGACGGCACTTTCGCTGCCGACTGGAGCCTGGATGCCGCCAATGGCGGTGCTCTGAGGATCGGCCACCGAGATACGGGAGACAACGGACTGCCCATAGATGTCACGCTGCACGGCACAAACGAGTACGCCCAGGCTACTGGCGATTCGACCTCTGGTCATGCTATTGACGATCCGGTGAACGGCCACCCATTCTACATGAGCCAGTCGACGCCCGTCCTGAACTTTGATAGCTGCCTGGCCGGAGCGCCCTGCAAGATCGACAGCGGCCCTTACACCGAAGATTTCTATTCGAAGGCCTGGGTGATGGACCTCAAGATCCCGCCCTCTGCAACCTACGGTGCCAAGTCCCCGAAGAGCATCACAGTGATCTACAATATCTTCTGAAGTGCTATGGCTCAACCCACCTTCCGTCGTTTCTGGGTAGAGATACACCCGGACGGCTCGGCCTCTCCCCAGTTCGATCCCTTCACGGGCAAGAGCCACGAGACCTCAGACGCCGGGAAGCCGGTGGCGCAGGTGCTTTTCTACCCCATCTCGCCCAGCCTGGCCGAAAAGATCCGGGCACAGGGCGACGTGGCCGAGCCCTCCGAGCTGCCGGTGCTGTCCTTTGAAGCTCCGCCCCGCCTGCCCATTGACCTCGGAAGAAGGCCGTTGCCCGACTTCTATCGAACGGGCACACTGCGCTACTATATGAGGCGCATCTGCGGCTTCTGCGAGGCGGAGTTCGGGCCGGATGTCGAGGTTTGCCCTCGATGCTTGGCTAAAAACCAGTGGTACTGCGGGACATGTGATTCTCTAATTGCCGAGCCCATCATGGATCGAGAACTTGACCAGGTGCGCTGCCCGGTCTGCGAAAAGACGGAGCCGCGCGGCCTGAAAATGATTCGCTGCATCGGAGACTTCAACGAAGAGAAGCTTTATACTCACTACGTTCTGGAGATCGATGGCCATCGACACCTCATACTGGACTACAAGATCAAGCGCAAGCAATAGGTCGTGCGGACATGATTTTTGATGAGGGCATATTCGATGAGAGCCTGTTTGAAGACGGCATTCCGATCTATACCCTGGATGTCATCCTGCAGCAGCTCAGGAAGCCCACCACCTATCAGGCTGATGCCCTGATGGCCGAAACCAAATCAGTACCCTACAACATCGCCACGCTCATCAATGCCTATCCGAGTGCCACCTATTCTCTCGATGCCCTGCTTGTGATGGATCCAAGTGATCCCAAATTCCAGGAGAGCATCATCAATGCCATGATCTGGTCCTATGGCAGGGCGATCGAGGAGCTGTCCGAAAGCATTGCCACCATGGGCCTTCGGCTCACACTGCCGAATGCAGTTCCCGAGGACCTGGATCTCTGCTGGTCCAAGATCCTGGGCCTGAAGAGACGCTATCGAGAATCCGATTCGGACTTCCGGGCGAGGCTCACCACTCGCCTGGCCATCATGAAATCGAGTGGCACGGCCCCGGAGTGCCAGGCCATTATAGACCACATCCTGGGTCTGGACGGGGCCTCTCGCCTGGAGCCCTACTGGCCCATGGACTTAAGGATCTGCTGGACTTCTCCGGCTGCCATGAGGCTGGCGAAGGCCAATTATCCTGCCCTGAAGGAGGCCATCGACGATATGGTTGCCGCGGGCGTGACCTGGACCACTTCCTTCCCGTTCCTGGATTATGAGATTGATGTGAATCTCTCGGGGCCTCACGAGAGGTCCTACCAGGTTGATCTGGGGCTGTCCGGCAGGAAATCTGCAGCCTACCTCTTGAGAACGGATCTCTTCGACCAGCGTTCAGCGGCAGACGACCTGGATGCACTCATAGAGACCACGCACAGCCTGGTGGAGAAGCTGGACGTTCATATCCTGGCTCGGAGATCCAGAAATTTGCAGATTGATATAATGGTCGAGGGCGAGGAGTCTGAGGACTATCAGGCAGATGCCATCCTGCAGAAGCGGCCCGTAAAGAACTACACCATCGATCTGGTCTCCATGAAGAACGGCAAGAACTACTACAGGATCGATATGCTCTCCCTCGCTGCCCGGCGTGGCTTTTATCAGGTATCCACGGAGCTGGTGGCTGCATGAGCGCCCGAACTCCGGTCGTGCTGGTAGCCCTGCCGAATCTGCCTTATCTTTTGGGCACCTTTGATACCGCTAATTTCCGCAACTGGTGGAGATCGGCTCCGTTTCCCGAAGCGATAGCCGAGCTCAAGAAAGGCCTCCATATCTACGGCAGATCCCATCTTGCCATTGCTCGTCGAGTAGATGGTTGGTGGGCAGTCTACAGAAGCAAGGATTACGGCATTAACTGGGAACGAGCCTGGCTCGCAAGTGCCGGTGAGGTGATTTACGATATCGTCCTGATCAACTTCGGCTGGGCGATCATGAATACCTCGGCGGGCTTCTATGAGACCCAGACCGCCGGCACCTCCTGGACAAAGGTATCCAATCTGCCCGGAGCGTCGGTTGTTCCTGCCTTCTGCAACATTGGCGGCGGAGACGTCCTCCTCTGCACGGATGGCCGCTATATCTGGCGTTCGACGGATATCGCCAGGCACTGGACGCTGGTATGCGATTCGCACTCAATCCTCATGGGAAGCATCAATTACAGCGATGACACGAGCCGCAGCACTTACAAGACATACTACACCAACCTATCCAGGCCATGCATAGCGGGCGCATGCGGGCGCGTCTTTGCAGCAGCCGGGCCATTCCTTCTAATATCCGAGGATGCCGGCCTGACTTTCAAGGGCTATCGCTACTGGATGGCTGACGCTACAGGCAATCCCGATTGGTACGACCTTGCACCACCCCATGGCCTGGTAGCCGGCAGGCTCTGGCCGGTTCCGGGTTCTCCGCCGTTCCTCATTACCCAAATCCTGATCACTTCAATCGATGGCCCGACCGGAGGTGATGTGCAATTCCTTGTCCGCTGCGACGATCTGGTGCCATTGCCCGGCGAGAGTGCCCTCTACAGCCGCGTTTTCACGACATATGGTTCCGCAGGCCATATCCACGGCGTCTATATGGGCAATGCTTGGTTCAGGTACGTCTTCCAGCAATACATCTCTCAGTCTGATACGCCGCAGATTTCCGCATACGACCTACCTGTGACGGGCGCGGCCTATAACGATAAGCTTGTGTTCTCGGCCCAGACGAGCGTTGATTCCAACGGAAATTCAATCGTCAGCCTCAAGTATTCGACAGACGGCGGCGTGACCTGGATAGGCATTGACGTATCCAAACTCAAGGTTGGAAATGCCGGCGATGCATCTGGGGCAACCAGCACACTATTTTTGGATGATAACTTTGCCAAGCTCACGTGGGTGTCTGGGGGTTGTGATAATTATGGTTCTTGGCATTTTGTGGAGCTTTACAGGAGGCAGTGTCTTGGCTATGAGGCGGATTTTTGCCTCAAAAGCATTGCAGCCAAACCCTACACCGCTGACGCAAAAATATCCAAGGACAAGAGCAAAGGGCAGAATGTAGATGCTCTGCTCGAATCAAAGCTCCATAGGAACGATCAAATCGATGCATTGCTCGAAGGCAGCCAGGCCAAATCATATCAGTTGGATCGCCAGCTGGAAGGCAAGGTGAGCCGCGAGTCGCCGGTTGATGCGATCCTGTCCATCGATACGCCGTGCCCCTATCAGATCGACGTAGGCCGCATTTGGAAGCAGCCCCTAAAGTACTACCACCTGGATGCCCTGATGCGCACCATTGTAGGCCATGGCTACTCCTGTGATGTGGTACTGGTTGAAAATAAGCTGAATTCGATATTATCAAAAATGGCAGGCAAGATTCCGCAGTTCCTTGATCTCGATGTGCCCGAAGAATCGGAAGGGGCATTCGATTCCAAGCAGGAGACGGTATGACGCTGAGCGAGGAACAGTGGCAAAAGATCTATGACGGCCTTCCCGTCAGCCTCTCCGGCGTTGTGCTAAACAAGGAGCGAACGGATCAGTATGTCAATCGGCCTGCGTTCCCCTTCATGCTGGTCTCGATCATATCTCAGGGGATACCCGTCAGCGACGTGCGGCGTGATGTCAGCTCCGTATACGATCCGGCCACAAAAGTGCGAACCGTGAAGTTCAGCCAGAACATGAAGGCCCGGGTATCATGCATCATAGAAGCCCTGGATATCACGGAAGTCGAGCGCCTGGCGAGCCTTTTCTATAAGGAGCTTTACCGGGCGGAGCTCGGCATCAATCCCATCCTGGATAGGATGCAGTTTCGTGGGGTTGATCCGCCCGAGGCCATTCCGCCCTATCGAAACGAGAAGCTCAAGAGACTTGTGCAGCGGCGTGCAGTTGATTTTTTTGTAGAATACGAATTTTCCTGGACGATACCATTTGAGACGATCCAGGAATTTGACGTTGATGTTGGTTATAAAAATAGATCTACTTGAATCTTTTTTTAGCTATAATATTCTCAAGGTGATGTAATGGTTCGACAAAAAGGAACGCTCATCAATTTCCTGGGGGATAGGGCCATCTCGACAAAATCATATCAATGGGTCCTGCGAACCGGGAAGATTGCGGTGGGAAAGGAGAGGACCCAGATAATCGAGCGGTCGCAACTCGCGGCCTGGGGCATTCTGATTGCGGACAAGGAGGCTTAAATGTCCGAAATTATCGAGCAGATCGGAGATTCGAGCTATCCAGTAGGCCTGGTTATCCGCATGGGTGTCATGGGCACCACGGAGACCATTCTGGGCTCAAACATCATGGCTGCCCTGGGCCAGGCTTCGCATGGTCCGGCCATGCAGGTTCTGCCTCTGACGAGCGAGTACGAGACAAGCCTGTACTTCCAGAGCGGCCCGCTGGCGAGAGCCGGAAAGGTAGGATTTGCTCAGGGGCTTGCCGCAGGCTGCTTCATTCGGGTGCTTGGCAAAGGATATGCATCGGCCAGGAAGCACGCCCACGATGGGCTTGTGGCAACTGAGACCGAGACATTCTATGGAGACGGCGGAGAAGGGCCCTATGACCTGGGTTATAAGTGCTATAC
>Ga0074199_1001111_pt1 | contig 27736 bp, 18 predicted proteins | sample EPASupsiteSAE347_FD_64528 | JGI IMG/M metagenome (GOLD analysis project Ga0074199, IMG submission 64528) | Bioremediated contaminated groundwater from EPA Superfund site, New Mexico - Sample SAE3-47 | ecosystem: Environmental > Aquatic > Deep subsurface > Groundwater > Contaminated ... | reverse complement strand
AATCCTGCGCTGCGCCGAGCAATTAATGCTTGACGTTACTTCAGTCCCTCGGAAGGTTCATCGGCTTCTGGAATTCTGCGTGGAGGTGGCGAAGAATTACGGCGTTGCCATGGCGGCAACAGGAGTAGATGCCATTCAGTTTGGCGATTCCACCGCGTCATTGATTGGTCCGGAAATGTACGATGAATTTGTGATACCTTACCAGAAATCCGTGCTGGAAACCATTCGGAAGGCCGGCTGCTATCCGTTCCTGCACGTTTGCGGCAACAGCAACCACTTGACTAAATTTCTCGCTAATAGCGGGGCCGCCTGCGTGGAAATTGATGGACCGGCTGATCTAAAAAATACGCTGGAAATTTTCAACGATCGGGCCGTAGTGCGCGGTAATGTGTCCACCATGCTGTTGCGCGGTGGAACCATCGCACAGGTTGAAGAAGCTGCGTGCGCCTGCCTGAGGTCAGCCCGGTCGCATCGCCTTATTCTCAGTCCGGGCTGCGGGGTGCCGCGCGGAACCCCGCAGGAAAACCTGCGCATTCTGGTGCGGCAGGCAGCCGTTCAAGGCAGTAATTGTTAATTCCAAAATTGGTAGGGCGAGAACCTCCGGCTGAACAGAATTATCCGGGCTAATTACGTCTTTTTTGCCGGGAAGGTTCCGGTATTATGACAGAAGGTATTCCTGATTCGCGAAATTTGGTGGGAGTCATGCGGAACATCCGTTGGAATACCCTGATAAAATGAGAAGACTGGCTGAATCCTAACCGATCGGCAATTTCCTTAACAGAGAGCAGATTGTTTTTTAAAAGTTGGCAAGCTACGATCAGTTTTTCGTTAAGGATGAAATGATGGGGAGGGATTCCGGTTTGAGTTTTAAATAATCGGGTCAGATGTTCGCGGGAGACATGCAAACGCATTGCCAACGCTTGAATATCCAAACCGGAAAGTGGTTGGTTGCGTATTTCCTCAAGAGCACGCCGGACCAAAATATGATCGGGTTGAACTTTTTGTATTTGTTCCTTGGAAGCCGCCAGCGCAAACAGCAACTCAGCGATAATGTCGGCGCCTTCACTGTCCGAGAGGATATATTGGGTACGGTGATAAATTTTGAAAGAACGAAGCCTTTTTATGATTACGTGACTTGACGGTAAATTATACAAGTAACCATACTTATGGATTAAATTCCGCATCATCCAAATGGCCGTTTTTCCCGTAAATGCGATATAGATAAAATGCCACGGTTTTACGCCGTCAGGGGGATAATAATAGGCAATACGCCGATCATGCGAGGCGCACAAGAATCCGACTCCAGCAGGGACAGGATATTCAAGCATACCATCACGTAAAACTCCGCATCCTCCCAGTGAATATTGGAAAATGCCATGCGGCCTGTCTTTTCCCTTACGGCGTTTTCCCTCCCAATGATAATTTGAGGATGCGCGTATTTCTTCGCCGACAGAGATTGGTTTGGGAAATTGCGGCAACAGATTTAACGTTTGAATAGTTGAAAGAAAGATAATCATGATTTTCAACGGTTGTTATCGTAAAGAAAAAAATAATATATCACAAAACGACTATTAATGTCAAAAACGGTATATAGACAATGTGGGGTGTGGGGTTATAATGAGACTAAATTAAAAAATTTTTAGTCAAATTAGAGGTTGAAAATGAATGACACAGCGCAAATTGGCGCTAAAAATATCCATTATCAAAGAGTAAGAGCGGCATTTAATGGAGAGAACGTTGACCGACCGGCCATTTGCCAGCAGGCTTTTGCCTCCAGCGTGGCAAGCAAAATGCTGGGACGGGATGTCTTTACCGGTTCCACCGACCTCCATTATGCCGAAGCGCGCGCCTGGATGGCCGGGGAACAGGCGCATGCCGAGTTCGCTCTTCAACTGCATGAGGACTTGAAGGATTTGCACCGTTTTTTTGATTATGATATTTATTTTATTCCCAACCGGTTGACTGAAAAACCCATCCGCCAATTGGATGAATATCGGTTTTTATATGGCGATCCGGACTCTGCTAACTGGTCAATATGCCAATTCGATCCTGAGTCGCGCACTTTCGGTAAAATAACGTCGGGCCGCCCCGACCCTGGGGGGGATGAAGTCTGCGCACAGATCCGCGCCCTGTTGCGCGCGCCACCGCCGCATCGAAACGCCTTACAGAAATATCAATTATTGGAATGGGCGTTAAGAGACTGCACGGATGAATTCGTCGTGGCCGGCGATGCCTGCCTGATGATCCCGATGCAGACGGGCTGGCTGGAGGCCACGGCGCTGGAACCCGAACTGATGGCGGATTATCTTGACTGGCAACTGGAGGGAATGCTCGCCGACATCCGTGCGCAGGCGTGCGCGGGCATATGGGTGATCAATGGCGGGGGAGATTTTGCGTTCAATAACGGACCGATTTATTCTCCCTTTTTTTTTCACGAGGTGATGGCGCCGAGATGGAAAAAGGTGTTTGATGAATGCCGGCGGCTGAAAGTATATTATATCTTCCGGTCCGACGGCAATCTCTGGCCGGTGGCGGATGATTTGTTCGGCTGGGCCAGGCCGGACGCATTTTATGAATGCGACTATGACGCCGGCATGCGCTTTCCGGAACTACGCGTCCGGTTCGCGGACTTGACCCTCATCGGGAATGTAAGTTGTGATTTGTTGCGCACCGGGACGGCGGCGGAAGTACAAAGACGGGCGGAGGAATGCCTGCGCGCGGCTTATCCGCGCGTAATCATTTCCAGTTCCAACGCGATATTGCACGGCACACCGCCGGAAAATGTCCGGGCGCTTTATGACACGGCAAGGAGGTATATTTCAAAATGAGTAGAATAACTTTTATAAAATCAGCGAGTTGCCTCGGAAACAAAATTATTATGCTTCTGTTAGGTCTCCTGGGATATGTGTCCTTTCTGAACGGAGAACCGGCGAAAAGCCCGGATTCAACGAATCATATTGAAAAACTTTCCTCTTCATTCGGCGCAAACACAAAGAAATATCCGAAAATTGGAGCTAACCTGGCTGATGTGCCTTGGATTGAGGTAGAAAGATGTATCAAGCGGATAAAAGAGGACAGATTGGGTGATGTGGTCGGACTATTCGGAGTTGGTTTTGGATCAAAAGTCCCTTGCACAAATACCGCGCAGATTCTTAAGAATGCGCAAGCCTTGTGCAAAAAAGAGCGGTTGTATTTTCATACAGGCGAAATCTTTTATGATAAGAAAACAATGGAGGAATTTAAAAAAGCCGGAGAATTCTATCTCGGAACCGAGGATGGCGAGTTTGGCCAGGCTGGCAAAGACAGCAGAAAAGTGAATAACATGCAAGAGGCCCTGGAAAAACTATTGGGAATAATGCGAAAACGTTATGATAAATTCAAAGACTCCGGCGTGCCGATGATCTTTAATGTGGAAATAGGCCCTGCCGGACACGCGGAATCGCTGGAGGCCGGCGCCGATGTTTGTCTTTCCGAAAACGTTCTTAATATTGCGAGAAGCATCTCTTCCGCCAGGGGGGCGTCAAAAGCTTATGAAAAGCCTTTGTGGGGAGCATGGTTAAATGTTGAATTTTACGCAAAAGGCGGATCGGGATATGGTCCTCCCCTCGATGATTCATACACGCCGGCGCATCAACGGAGGCTGATGCAGGATTATAACATGTCGTATATTTACGGGGCCGACGTCATCATCTTGCAGGATTGTCTGTTTAAAATAGATATAGCTCATTGGATTTGGGAACACCTTGGTAATGCCACTAATAGTGCGGCGCCTCCTTCCTATGATGCCGAGACTCCGCAGTGCAAAGGGTTCAGGGAGGTTGCAAAAAGATTTTATAGTTATGTTCAAACCCATCCGCGATCGGATCAGGAGCCGGAAGTGGATATCGGGCTGGTTCGGGGAAATCTTGACGGATCAAGATATTTTGGAGAAGGTGTAATGTGGGGGCAAGGAGTGATATGGGGACAGACAGGTGATTATTGGAAGCCGACGATTGAGGAGGGGTGGAAAATTCAAGATATACTCTTTTTGTCGGGTAAGCTGAACTACCGTTATGAAGGCACGCCATACGGCCAAGTGGATATTGTACCGATCAGGGCGCCGATTAATGTCTTGCGGAAGTACAAGGTATTGATATTCCCGGGTTGGAACACAATGACGCCGGAGATATATGCGAAACTCAGGGAATATGTGAAGAACGGCGGCGTGTTGTTCATGAGCCTTCCGCAACTGAGTCAACAGATAGACAGGAAACCGGAACTGGAGTTGATAAACAACGGGGATTTCCGTGATTTGTTCGGGGTGACGGTCAAAGGGAAGTGTGAACGCAAAGGCGACGTGAAGATCGGAAATGTCGTTAAATTCGACCGAGATTCCTCGATAGAATCTTTCAAGTTCCCGGTGGGCAATACCTTCATATATAAGACGAATGGTCTGTCGGCGCTGGAATTTGCGGATATGAAACTTGGCGGGGCAAAGGTATTGGCTTCTGTAAATGACGGCAAAATCCCGGTGCTGGTAGAAAACAAGGTTGGCAAGGGAGTTGCATATCTGATGACCTGCTACAGCTTGTCGCCTGTTCCGGTGGAATTCGTGAGGCCGCTGGTTGAGGCCACTGTCAAGGCCGGTGATTTTGAACTCATGGGAGAAATGTCCGAAAAGAAGGACATCAACTACGCAGTCTATCGCGGCAGGGATGAGAACGAGGAAACCAAGATATTGCTGGTAAACATAGACTGGACCGAGGCGGACAACGTGAAGAACATTAAGCTGAGGATCAAGGACATGGTAATGCCTGTTGCGGTCAAGGAAGGAGCGATCAAGACCATCAACGTATTGGGTAATCTGGCCTTGACGGCCTGTGATGACGCTGGCCATTATCTGTATCTGTGCCGCGAAAAGCGCGATAATGGCGAATACACCGGCAAAGTATCCGGACGTGGTGTGTGCGTGATCAAGGGGATTATGCGTGGGAATAAAGCCCCGCAAAAGGTTACCTTGGATGGCAAAGCCATCTATTTCAAATATGATCATTCTTCATGTCTATTGACGGCTGAGTGTAATTTATGGGGTGAGCATGTGCTAAAGATTTGCGGTAATTGATCTGGCCATAGGCTTGCTTAAATTATGTGGTAATATGAAGGGATTGGGAGGAGACAATAATGGCGACAGGCAGAATTCGCAGTGTGGTTGTATTGTTCTTTTTTACGGCTTACAACGCTGTTATGTCGGGGCAGCAACTTAAGCTCGATTCTACTTCCAATGCAATGGCTATCGCCGGGGCGGATTTATCGAATATCCAGGTTGAGGTAAAGAAATTATCGGAGTGTATCTACATGCTTGTTAACGGGGAAGGCGGCAACCTCGTCGTTTGCGTGGGTGATGACGGCATCGTCCTTGTTGATACTCAAACCGCGCCTTTGGCCGGGAAGATTCGCCAGGCCATCCGCAATATTTCCGACAAGCCTGTTCGCTTTGTCATCAATACTCACTATCATGGCGACCATACGGGGGGTAACGCCCTCTTCCAGGCCCAGGAACATGCGTTTATTATCGCTCAAAGCAACACGCGCAAGCGGCTTGCCTCCGGCGGAATTTGTGGCAACGGCACATCCACGGAAGCGGTGTGGCCGTCGGCGGATATAACGGCTTTGCCCGGATGCACCTTTGACAATGCTATTACCTTGCATCTTAGCGGCGAGGATATCTGCGTTTTGTACATGGCCAACGCCCATACCGATGGTGATGCTGTGGTCTTATTTCGTAAAGCCAATGTCGTTCACATGGGCGATCTCTTTGTAACCGGCGCAACCGATTGTGGATTTCCATTCATTGATATTTACGCCGGCGGAAGTGTATGCGGTATGATCACCGGAATTGAACGCCTTCTCCCGCAAATTCTGGATGATACCCAAATCATCCCCGGTCATGGACCGGTTTCAACCAAGTGGGATGTAAAGAATTATCTCCAAATGCTCAAGGGAACTTCTGACGCAGTTGCGAAAGCAAAAGCCCAGGGCAAGACTCTTGAGCGGATAAAACAGGAAAAAATTCTCATCCCATGGAAGGAATGGAAAGGATATTATGATGCCGATAAATATCTGGAAACAGTCTATAATGACGTCAGCAAGGCAAAACCGGAAAATCTCCCCGCAGGGGGCAGGTAATGATTGTATAAGGTAGGGCGCTATGAAAAGGGAAAAGATATTGGAAAGATTCATGCGGTATGTCCATGGTTTGGCGGATGTGAACGGCGGTTTTCAGGCTTCGCTGAAACATAATTATCTTGGAGTTGCGGATGGCGCTGTCAGCGAAATTGCTCCCGCCGTTTACGCCGCCGAAATAGCTCAAACTTTGGACGTGCCCCTGCCATTTCTAGATAAGACAGCGGAATTCATTCAGGTCAGACAGCATCCTGACGGCTATTTCAGGAATCTTGCGCCATTGCCGGGCTGGCCGACAACCAGTTTGTTGTTGTATAATACCTGCGTTGCCATCCGGGGATTGAAATCGCTTGGAAAAAATCCGCTTTATGATCCGCGACCGTGGCTGGATGCCTATGTCAGCAAGATGGAAAAACCCGGCGATTATGAAGCGGATTTTTATGCCAACAGTTATGCGGCCCTTGAGGACGAAATGAAACCGGATTGCGAAAGGAAGCTTTCCGATTATCTGCTGAATTTTCAGGACCGGGATACCGGTTGGCTGATATCGGCCGCCGGTTATCCGTTATTTGAGCGCAACAATCCCTTTACATTTCATGCCGCCAGATTTTTTCACCTGGCGGGGAAGCGGATTCCGATGGGAGAAAAGATTGCAGACACTTTTTTGAGAGTTCAGGAAAATGACGGGAGTTGGAAGCTGGGCGGCGTTCATGGCACTTTTGACGCCTGCGTCACGCTTAGAATGCTTTTTGACGATGAATCAAAATACAGGGGAGCAATTGAACGCGCGGCGGGTTGGGCGCTGACTTGCCAACAGGAAGACGGAGGGTTTAATCATTTCGGCGGCAAAGCCATTGAAGGATTTGTTGACAATGCGCCTTCGGAAATGGATGCGTGCTATTTCCATATAGCAACATTGGTCATGTCCGGCAATTTATCAGCCAAGCTCGAAGGCAACAATAATTGGATTGGTTGGGGACACACGTTACGCGCGGCTTCTTAATCCAATTCAAGTTAATATTTTTTTTGGAAATGGCGTAATGAATTTAAGAAACATTATGAAACAGATATTCTGGCGAAAAGCGATCGCCAATGCTGTAGTGGCTTTAATTTCCATCGCTGTTACTGGAAAAATTTTGGAACCCGATCAGGTTTTCGCAGGGTCAATTCCATCCACTAATCAAATCAACGTTCGGCTGGCGAAAGGGATCGAGTGTATGGCCAACATTGCAAATCTGCCATTTCTTAAACGCGACGTGCAGATTCGTTACGCCGGAAGTATCGCCAAGAGTGGTAGCAATGGAGATAACATATGGTGGCTGTATCAAGACAATAACGGTGAATGGGTGCTTTTCGACGTGGATGGACCGGGTTGTATTTATAACTTTGCAAATCACCGTGGACAGCCCGGCTATAAGGAGGATGTCATCAAGAAGGACGTCATCAGTGATTATAATGCTCCGGAAACGTATTATCGGTTTTATTTTGATGGTTCTGAAGAACCACAATTCATCATCAAAGCTTCCGAATTTGGAATTAAAAAGGGATTCGAAACCCCATTGACAGACCAGTATGCAAACTGGGTTAAACGAACTTGGTTTCCGATGTTTTTTCGCAAAGGGTGCAAGGTAACCTCGTCCGCCAGGTTGCTTACAGCACCAGGAGGCTGGGGAGGGATCATGTACCACAACTACGCCACTGTAGAAGGAGTGCCAAACTTTTCGGAAGCAGTGAATGGCCTGGCAAAAATCAAGCGAGTTCTGAAGTCCGACGGAGTCGATCCCAAGCCCACCAACGGAAACTGCAAGGCGGAAGGAGCTTTCACATTGAAAGCTAACAATGCAGTTACGTTATTGGACCTCAAGGGAGATGCTTCAATTTCCAGTTGTAAGATCAAGATCGAACCATATGTCCCTGAACTACTAAAACTTATTTGGGTAAAGTTCTACTTTGATGACTACAAAACGCCTTATGTAAACGTACCTATAGGTGCGTTTTTTGGAAATGAAGCGGGACAGGGAACCACGACAACGATTTTACAGGGGTTGGAAATCCGACAGGAAGAGAAACATCTGATCTCCGCACAGGGTTACAATTATTTTCCCATGCCGTACTGGAAAAGCGCCCGGATGGTAATTGAATACGGAGCAGGCAGTGGACCTGTTACCATTGCCTATGAATTTCAGATAAGGCCACCACATGCCATATCCTACCCGCATAACCAATGCGGTTATTTTAGAGCGGCATACCGGAATTCGTACAAACCGGACGAAGACGACGATGTTGAATTTGCACAGCTACGCGGCACCGGACATGTAATTTCCGGAACATTCTCGGCAAACGCCTGTTGCGAGGCGGATTACCGCATCTATACGGACGGGTGCGCAACCCCACAGGTGGAGACAGATGGTTCTGAAAGCTGGGCAGGTTTTGGAAATGGGTTCTACGGGCGTTGCAGCTTTCCTCTCGCTTGTCAGGACAAAACACCGGATGGGGGCTGGTGTGAAACGCGTTTACTTGTCGGCGATTGTTATCCATTTTATAGCCAATTGAACTTTCGTCTCGAAAATTACAATAACCCTAGGGGAATCCCCGTTGAAAAGGGTTTTGGTTCAAATTATCACGGGGCCGTTTTTTACTACGGGGTCGATGCTCCTACCCTGCTGTTGACGGACATCGTGGATGTGGGTGATCCAAAATCCGAACGGTTACACAAGTATCAATATGATAAACCTTTCGGCGAGGGCTTGTTTGGGCTGACGAGTCGCTACGAAGGATGCCAACTGAGATATTCTACTGGCGGTGATAAACAATATATAGGTGGCATGACGAAAGATGAGATAACCGACTGGGGACGCGCATTCACCGGCTCGTCTCAATTTACGGCAGCCATACGCAAGGACAATTGTGGAGTACGGTTGCGTCGCCGTAGTGACCAGTATTACGGGAGACAACGGGCGAAGGTCTTTGTTGATGGCAAGCTCGTCACGGAACGTACTTGGTATCGTGCCGATCGAAATCAATATTTACGGTGGTTGGATGACGAATTTGACATACCGCCGGTTTATACTCGAGGGAAAGACACGATCACTCTGCGGTTGGAATATGTCCCCATAAATATTTTCGCGGCGAAAAAAGATGGTAATGGCGAACGAAAGCCCGTTCCAGGTAATTGCCTGGCAGAAGGGCGGTTTGGGAAGGGGCTCGATTGTTCAGCCGAAATCCGTCCAACGACTACGGCGTTCATCTCCGGAAAGGAGGCGATTACCGTCGAATTTTGGGTAAAACTTACACCCGGCAAGGGCATTCAGCCTCTTCTGAGCTATGCCGCCAGAGATTCCGGCGTCTTGGAAAAAAGATCATCACACTGGGAGATTATGACGGATGACGGCTTGTTAGCTGTCTATTATCCTGTAACGAATTTCTGGAGCTTTTGGAACAGTGGCAAAAGTTTGGGTAGCAAAACTGGAGCTAATATTGCAGACAACAAATGGCACTATGTGGCAATGACCATGGATACTGGAGGCATGAAACTATATGTTGACGGTTCAGCGGTATATGACACGACATTGGATTGCAATCCGTTTCATGCTTCAGAACATGGCCCGCTGATGTTTGGAAAAAGAGAAACTGGTGCAGGGGATTATTATGGATGTAACGGAATTTTGGATGAAGTGCGGATTTCAAAAGTGATCCGCGATACCGTCAAAGTTCCAGATATGCCGTTTATGCCGGATGAAAATACAATTGCGCTTTGGCATTTTGATCGACTTGATAAAAACGGTTGTGCGTCGAATGCCGTGGCGGATGGAAATCCAGTCCGACCGTTCTTCGTTTCTCCCCCGATAATGATTGTATCGGACATACCGGCGCCTGCTTGGACGGAATACTATTATTGGATATTTTCCTACGTGCCAATTCCCAATGAGTAGCACGTGCTGGATTTGGTTTGTACCTGCCTCTGGGCACAACCTTTCCAGTGTTGTACAACCGGCTGTAGGAGTCAGAAATGACGGAAAGCTTGAAGAAGGTGGCGGGCGGCGGAGACGTATGCTCTCATTACCCCTTTAAGGGGCGAATTCAAGAAAATTTAATTCAGAATTACAACAAGAATCGCTCAATCAACTCAGGTAATACTTTATGAAAAAAAACAGTTATATTTATTTTGAGTCTGCACATGTGGCCAGGATAGGCGAGCGGGAACTTCCGCCTGTTCAGCCGGGACAGGCGCTTTTTCGCACAACATACAGTCTGACAAGCCCGGGGACGGAACTCGCTTTTTTTGAAGGGACTCATTCCAGCATCCATGAGGGTAAAGCAAATTATCCTATCGGTTGCGGGTATTCAAGTGTTGGCGTAGTTGAGAAGGTAACCGAAGGATTGAAAGGTTTTGCTTCCGGTGAGCGCGTGGTTGCATTTGCCGGCCATGCCGGTCGGCACCTCGTCACTGCAGACAGTCTCTGCCATGTCCCTGTCAATGTTCCGGATGAACAGGCTGTCTTTGCCATACTCGGCAGTATTGTTCTGCATGGACTGCGCGATGCAAGGCCTTCTTATGGCGAGGTCGCGCTTGTTCAGGGGTTGGGGGTAATCGGGCAGATCGCAGTCAGGCTCCTTCGTCTTGCCCCTCTGCGAACGATAATTGCCGTCGATGCATACCCTTTACGCCTCGAAGTGGCGCGGCAGGGTGGCGCGGACATAACTCTCAATATCCGGGATGCAGATGTGATCAAGACTGTCCATGATATTACCGCCGGCCGCGGCTGTGAATTAGTGGTGGAGGCGAGCGGCAACGTCAAAGCTGTCCCTTCGGCTCTTAAATCGGCGGCCAACAGGGGCCGCGTCATGATTTTGGGGTGCGCACACGGCGAAGCATCTCTGGACCTTTATGGTGAGTTGCAGAAGAAAGAGCTTTCCCTGACAGGATCATATCAGCCCAACTGTCCTGAATTTGAAACCCCATATATGCCATGGACTCAGCGTCGCAACCGTGAATTGATTTTGGAATACCTGCGGCAGAAGCGCCTTGATTTTTCGGCGTTGCTTACGCACCAGCGTTCGTATACGGATGCGCAGGCGGTGTATAATGCTCTTTCTAGGGAAAAAGATAAGGCCATCTGCGGTTTGTTTGATTGGCGGGGGGCATGAAAAATAAAATTAAAGTTGCGGTTCTAGGGCTTGGCGTTCAGGGAGCGGCTCATGTCGAAGCAATGAAGGCATCGCCTTATGTGGAATCGGTCGCAGGTTATGAGCCGGGGAAGGTAAGAGCCGACTTGCGTGGTAAGGAACTTGACATAAAAACGACAGACAAACTTGAAGAAATTCTCGATGATTCCTCCATAAAGCTGGTATGTATTGCTTCAGTTGCCGCGGCGCATTTGGAGCAGACTGAGAAGGCACTCCGTGCCGGCAAAGCCGTTTTGTGTGAGAAGCCGATGGGAATGACCATTGAAGAAGCGCGCAGAATGATTCAGGCCGAAAAGGAAACGGGTGGATTTCTGCAGATCGGTTTTCAATTGCACTATTCGAAGCTGTATACCAAGGCAAAAGAATGGATTGACGGGGGATTGATTGGGCCGGTTGTAAACAGCCATTGCCGTTATTATTGCAGCGAATTTCATTTGAAAAACACACAAAAAAGTAACAGCAAGGGCACTCTTATCGGCGAAAAACTTTCACATTATCTTGATTTGCAGCGCTGGTGGACCGGAAGCCCCGTTGAATTTGTGTTTTCAATAAGCGCGCCCAATGCCGTCAATTATTTCAATCATCCGGATAATCATCAGATCAGCATGCGTTTTCAAAACGGATCTGTCAGCAGTCTTAATTTCGTGATGCATATTGGGGAGACGTATCATGGCGATCCCTTGCGGAATTCCTTCGCGAAACAATCCGATGACGGTCATTCTCTGCAATATCATATATTCGGGACAAAGGGAGTGATTGAGACCGACGTTTATCGTCGTCGTCTTCGCCGCTGGGAATTTTACGATAGTCCGCAACAACTTGTAAGCAAAATTATTGAAGTAGTAGCTTTCCCGGAGGCGGAAGCCCAAAGGTGGATTCACAACACCCGCGATCAAGACCTTAAAATAGCCGAACTTGTTGCGAAAGGCATGCGGCCTGAAGTTCCGGCGTCGGACGCGTACGAAACGATGGAGGTTTGTTTTGCCGCCGAAACATCGATGTTGGAGAAACGTATTGTCAGGATGTCCGAATATCCATAGATATCGCAAGTAGCAATAGGAAGGATGCATCATAAATGACCAAACAAATTAAGCTGAAAGCCAAGCCAAGGATCGCGTTTGTAATGTTGCCGCGCTGGAAGAAAAATCTTTTTTCAGAGGTTGACTTGAATCGTCTTCAATCGTTGGTCAAAATGGTCGAGTCAAAGGCCGACAATCTTGACGAGGTTGCCGTAAAAGAACTGCTCAAAGACGCGGACGGCATAATAACCAGTTGGGGTACGCCGAAGCTCAGCTTGGAGACGCTGACGGCGGCAAAAGGGCTGAAAGTGATCTGCCACGGCGCCGGTTCAATTAAGCACGTCATATCACAGGAAACATTAAAAGAGCTTCTTAAGAACGGCATGGTCATTACCACGACTGCCCCGGCCTTGGGGATCGGTGTGGCGGAATTCACGCTGGGCCTCATTATCTGCGGATTGAAAAAGGCGCTTTTTATGCGGGAGGGCATGGCAGACGGAAAATGGAACGAATATATCGGGAGATGGAACCTGAGTGGCCCGAACGAATTAATGCCCGTTGAGCCTTACCATGTGACCGTGGGGGTAATCGGTGCAGGCTATTGCGGGAGCCATTTGATCAAATTGTTAAATAATTTCGAGGTGAAAATTCTTGTGCACGATCCCCATAAATCCGAGGAGGATTGCCGGAAAATTGGGGCCGAGAAATCGGGCCTGGAGCATTTGATGGCCACATCCGACGTGATCACGCTGCATGCTCCCTTTACGCCGCAAACCGAGGGGATGATCAACAAGGACCTCATAAGCAAGATAAAGGACGGAGCCTTGTTTGTGAATACGGCGATAGCCCGAGAGGTGGACGAGGAAGCCCTGATCCGGGAATTACAGACCGGCCGTTTCTATGCCTGCATTGACCAGACTTTGGCGCAGCCGGCTCCGAAAGACCATCCCTTCAGGAATATGAAAAACGTGTTCCTCACGCCCCATATTGCCGGCCATACCTCCACGGGGTTCCTGCGACAGGGAAAATATGCGGTTGACGAATTGGAGAGATTTTTTCAAAACGGCAAGGTCAAATTCGGACTTAAAGCCGATAAACTGGCAATTATTGAATGAGCAAGGGAAACGCTATAAAAAACGATATTGCGGTACTGCGTGACGTTGTCAAACATTATCTGGAGATATGCCGACGCGATTCGCAGAATGAGCGGCGAGAGCTTTGGCGGAAACATAACAGTCTGATTCGGACGCGTCCGCTTGTCCTGGTTCAATGCAACTGGGGTGCCAGGAATGAAACCCCTGCCATGGATTTACGATGTGTCGATCCGTTTTTTCAATGGCATGAGAAACTATTGCGATGGGAGATATATCAGGACACTATCGGCGATGACTGCATCTTCGAGCCGTGGATCACTCAAGCCGCCAAACTTGTCACTCCGCTCGAACCTCCGGCTGACGCTCTGCCAGACGGGGTTAACGATGGCCTGTGGGGAGTGCGGGGCAGATATACGCCGGCGCCGCAGCAGGGCGGCGCGTGGAAATACGATCCTCCAATCCGGGAACTTAAGGATGTGGCGAAATTGATTCGCCCACGCCACTTGATAGATGAGGAGGCCACGCGACATGCGGAGCAACGTCTTCAGGATGCGGTAGGCGATCTTATCGCAATCAACGTGAGGCGCGCCCCAGCCTGGTCTGGCTGCGCCGCTGATATTTCAACTCATCTGGGCTATTTGCGCGGCCTAGACCAAATCATGTTGGATATGCTGGACAATCCGCAATGGCTTCATGGTCTTTTGGCATTCATGCGGGACGGAATTCTGGAGGCTCAGGCCGAAGCCGAGGTAAAGGGGGACTGGCGTCTCTGCGACCACGAAAATCAGGCTATGCCTTACGCTCAGGAATTGCCGTCTCCGGCGGCCAACAGCAAGCCGGTCGCTCGCAAACAACTGTGGGTATTCATGTCGGCCCAGGAGTTCACCCTAGTATCGCCCGAGATGCATGATGAATTTATGTTGCGCTATCAACTCCCGATTATCGAAAAATTCGGGCTCTGCGCCTATGGATGTTGCGAGGATCTTACCAAGAAAATTGACATGCTCAGGAAGATTCCCAACCTACGGCGCATTGCCGTCACGCCTTGGGCGGATGTTGGCAAATGCGCAGAACATATCCGCCAGAACTATGTTTTATCGTGGCGTCCCAATCCAGCGATGGTCTCCTACGGTTTTGATGCGGCGCACATCCGGAAAACCGTCGAAGAGGCGTTGAATGCGTCCAAAGGTTGCCATGTGGACATAACGTTGAAGGATATCGAAACCGTCGGAAATGATCCATGGAGATTAAAAGAGTGGGTCCGGATTGTTAGGGACGTAGCGGATGAATTCTGAAAAGCCAAATGCCGGCGTTGTGTATAAGTTTACCTATCGATATAAAGTGTCTGATTTTATTACTGGAGGGTAAAATGTTTCGACAAACAAAGGGAAAATGCACTTATTGAATAAGCAGTATTGTGATATTGGAAATATTGGCAGACATCTTGGCAGGCGTACAAAGATAAGCGGGATATCTGGGATCGCTTGCGATTTGATGGCCGCGGCTGTTTTCCAGAATAAATGTTCTGATAAACAGATTTTTGAAGAAATAACTTTTCATAACTCCATTCCGGGCAACATATTGACCGAGCTGGGCCGGCGTTTTCCTGGATGTCCCGCGCCAATGTCCGAAAGTTACATCATCGTTTCCGACGTAAATATGAATATTTATTCGCAAACCGAGCATGGGCTTCTGTACGCCGTGCAGGATATCGTCAATCTGACCAGTCAAGATGGTTTTCCGGAAGGTCTTGTATACAATTATCCGGTTTGTCCGATCCGGGGAGTGAAAATGATGCTGCCTGACCTCAGCCATATGGAAGATTTTAAGAAGTTTATCGATTTGCTCTGCAGTTATAACTACAACACGATCATATTGGAAATCGGCGGGGCCATGGAATATCGTCGTCATCCGGAAATTAACCAGGGCTGGGTTGAATATTGCCGATTCATGAACGAATATCCAGGAAAAGCCCATGAGATTCAGACGCAATGCTTCCTATGGGATAAAAACGCGATTCATTCCGAAAATGGCGGCGGTTCGTTTCTGTCACAGGAACATGTTTGTGAATTGATCGTTTATTGCCGGGAGCGGATGATGGAGGTCATTCCCGAAGTTCCCTCGCTTTCGCACAGCGATTATCTGTTGACCCGGCATCCGGAACTGGCCGAAAGGCGGCTTGACCCGTATCCGGACACTTATTGTCCGTCCAATCCAAAAACATACGAGCTTCTTTTTGACGTCTTGGATGAGGTAATAGAGATTTTTAACCCGCGGACGATCAACATCGGACATGACGAGTTTTACACCATGGCTCAATGCCCGCAGTGCAAGGGCAAAAGCGGCGCGGAACTTTATGCAGGAGATATTAATCGTATCTATAAATATTTGGCCGCGAAAGGCGTAAAGACCATAATGTGGGGCGAAAAACTTTTAAACGCGCATTTTTTAAGCCTTAATGGCAAGTCTGCCGGGGGCGCTTGCGGAGGCGCCGAGCGGTCGATTTACAAGAATGATGTTTTGGTTGAAACCGTGCTGCCGACGTACACCGCCATAGATTTGATTCCTCGTGATATCGAAATTTTGCATTGGTATTGGGGGGTTGACCGGAAACTGGAGGATGCCTTTTTTGATCGTGACATGGAAGTCATATATGGAAACTTCAGTCCGGCTGGTTTCCCGGAATGGAAGAAGCGCATCTCAAGAAAAGGGTTTAAGGGAATCATCATATCCAACTGGGGCAAGTTGAACGAGAAGACGCTTCAACGGAACGGCATTTTGTTTGATACAGTATTCAGTTCCCTTTTATTGTGGAACCGCGACCTTGGCGAGAATAACTTTGCTGCCATGCGCGACTGGACCTTGGCGGAATTGTTCAAGGCCGGATGCCATGCCAAATTCGATACTCTTTCGGCGGAACGCATCGAAGTCATTCATACAACGGATGAAAAACGCCCCTACCGCCTTTTCTGCGATGGATTTTTCCTGGAAGAAAAAGCTTTCCTTTTGGGGCATCATATCCTTTATTTTTCAAATGACAGGAAAATTTCAGTTCCGGTCATCTACGGTTCAAACATTTCCTCCTCGGATATTGACTGGGAACTCCGCGAGAGCGTTACAAGTTGGTGTCGCAACGATTTTTTGGAGTTTGACCGCCGTCTGGCCGAGGTCGCGTTTGAGACGTTGCCAATCAAAGAAGACGGAAAAACGTACTACAAGATAGAAATCGTGAATCCGTTTCCAGGGGAACGGATTGTTCGGACCGAAACGAAAAAGGCGGAAGGGATTGATTGCTCCATTGAGCTTAAGTCCACCCGGGTGCTTGCCGGGCATGTTTCGGAATCATAAAGATTAAATGGTGAAAACCAATAACAGGTCTTAAAATGAGGGGTTTTTCAGGATCGATTACATTGGAGAAAACAAAAATGATCAAGATAGCCTTGATTGGCGGCGCGAAACACTATCATGCAAGAAGCTGGTCGCAAATGTTCAACGGCCGCGATAAGAAACTCGTAAAGAAACATGCATTTCCGGTCTATACCGAAGATACGCGGGCGCACGGGGCAAAAATAACGCATGTGTTCGACGATAACCGTGCCGATGCCGAATTGCTGGCGCGGGTATGCAATATTCCAAACATCGTTGACCGCCAGGAGGACGTGATCGGGAGGGTGGACGCAATTATTATTCCGGACGATCGCAGCATGAAGCACCAGAAGCGCGCCGTGATATTTCTGAAAGAAGGTTTGCCCACGTTCGTGGATAAAACTCTTTCTCCCGATCCCTGCGAGGCGGAGTCAATCATTGCTCTGGCGCGAAAACACAAAGCGCCTTTCATGTCGGCCTCCGCCTTGCGCTTCAGCCGCGAAATAGAGGAATTCAACCGCAAAGACCGCGCGGCCGTGGGCGAAATCGTTACCGGCGGAGCGATTGGTCCGAACGAACTCGTGTTTTACGGGATTCACCCCCTGGAAGCGCTGATAACCCTGGTGGGTTCCGGCGTGCGTTCGGTGCGCAATGGCGGGAGCATCAACAGAGATCTGCTCACGATTGAATATAAAGACGGTCGGCTTTTTACGTTAACATCCAACGCGGCAATGGGCTACGTGTTCCAGATCAATCTTTACGGTACAAAAGGCTGGCGGCAGGTGACGATCAGCGATAGTGCTTATTTCTACATGACCATGCTGAAACGTTTTGTGCAAATGGTCAAAACCGGCCAGCCGCCATTTCCACCGGAGGAAACCCTGGAGATTATCCGTATTCTGGCGGCCGGCGCTAAACTCCGCAACAGTACGAGAAAAATATGGATTTAAAACAATCATGAATAACACCGGATCAATTATGAAATTAATTATTCTGATTTTGTTTGCATTCACGAGCACGCAGTTTTTCGGGGGAGAGAGGCTGGCGGCGGTTGTGTTTAATGGCATTTCCCCGGCCAATGGTTCGCTCAGAAATTCCCCAGAGGTATCATTAGAAAAAAAATATGGGATAGTAATTCATAAATACTGGCCTGAAAAAGAATGTATCGAACAGGTCTTAAAAAAGGTCAAAGCGGACGATGAGGCAAGTATGAGCTTTGACGAGTGGGAGGCAAAAAACAAGGACATCTATAAGCCGATCGATGAGGATTTTGTGTCAGATCTTGAAAGATCGAAATTGCTGTACCTTGGCCAATATGCAGGTGAGTTTGCAAACATACCATTCAAAAAATATCCCAATGCCGTTAGAAAATTTCTTGAGGGCGGCGGGGTCATATTTTTTGACTATTTTTCCACAACGTCGGCCTTGAATGAATTTTTGAAAAACGTCAACGTGGAAAATCCATCCAGGGATTTTAAGTCAGGGAGTTATGGGGCAATACCCTGGAAAGGTATTACAAACACGCTTTTGTTGAATTTTCCGCATAAATTGGGCAAAGGACACTTCTCCGCATACGGCTGGTGGGAGAAATGGCCGGACAATCAAATTGCGCCGTTCAGGTCAGAAATTGGATTAGGGCAGAGGGCTGCCATGATAATTCAGGAGAAAGTTTTGGGAAAAGGCAAAATAATGTTCAGCCAAATGTATAACATTTTCACGCCGGCAGATAAGAAAATACTGGAGAATACGCTTTCTTATATATTCGGAAGAGATATCCGCAAATATAAGGATGAGATGAGCGCTGAACAGGGCGGTCCCGGAGAGCCGGCAAAATGAATGTTTGATAAAGACATAAAGGGAGAAAATAAGTTATGAAAACAGGTTTAATGTTGGTCGTATTGTTTGTGGTAATATCAGTGGGGGCTGAACCTGAATTTGTCCGGCGGGACGTTAATCCGTTGTTTTTGAAAAAGATGCCGGCCAAACCGTGGTGGGATAAGAAATACAAGACCCGTATGCCAGTGCTTGTCTCTGAAACGATCGGTAAAAAGCGTTTGCGCGCAACGGTTGATTTTATTTGTGATTTTGATGAGAAAGTCAATGCGGACTCAGTCAGGATTATAACGCCATGGGAAGAGGAAATCCCCTCGCAGGCAATCGCGCTTGACGATAAGCGGGTGGAAATCATTTTTCAGACGGACTTACGGGAATACGAGCAAAAGCCGTTTTTCATTTATTACGGTAATTCCGAGGCAGGGATATCCAATTATGACACGGACTTAGTTATGAAAGACATGGGGAAATATCTGGATATCAGGAATGAAAAGATCCAGGCATGGTTTACCGGCGATAACAACCGTTCCGGCAAGATCAAAAAAATCAGGATTATTGGATCTCCGGTTGCCAATCAGTTGACTGAGATGACTACCGGCGCAGCCTGGGCTGGACTGAATCTTGGAACAAATGAAGTGTCCACAAAGCCTATAGTTAAAATTGATGGCCCGCTCAAGAAAATGATTGAATATGAGGGTAAAGGCTTTGCCGTTCAATATGCAATTTACAGTTTTTCTCCTCAGCTCGTTTTCAGGATAATTCCGCGTGAGGCGAAGACGCTTGAAACGATCACAAAATGGGTTGCCGGCGGAGGCGACGCTTACGATATGTTTCATTATGAGGGGCTGAAGGGGCCGATGCAATTCAAGGCCGGTCCGGACATGGTGTGCGAGTCGAGCGAGGGTGTATATCCGCGCGAAGATCTGACAAAATGGATGAAAGAAGGATGGGCGGCGATATCGGACCGGAAGGTTAATGAAACGATGGGCGTTTTTTTTGAACGCGATGCAATGACGCACTTTAGTTATTACAGCCAGACCATAAATGGCGGCGAGACTTTTTTCATCAATTACTTCCTGAAGGGGCCGGTGGCCGGAGCCCTGGTGGCTCTAGGCGGGGACTGGAGAGAATTCCGTTCGGCCTATATTGATTGGAAAAATCCGCCGGTTGTAAACCTAGGAAAACCTCAACCATACGAAGATATAGGCTATAAAGTTCCAAAAACAAATGATTTTACAAGATATTATCCGGTGGGAAATGATCGTTGCGGTTTGCGAATGACGGATGATTTTGCCGATAATCTTGTTTATAACGTCCGTAAATTGAGCGGGAACGCGGTTAAGGTTAGTTTATTAAACTTTCCCGGAACGCTCCCGTGTTCACGGAAGCAGTACGAAACGTATACGAATCTATATGAACGATATTATGCAGAGTCATATAAGCGAAAATATGGAGAATACAATGATTCCATGGCCAAGGATTCTTATTTGCAGGATATTGTAATGGCGGCCCATAAAAAAGGCGTTGCGGTAAGATGTTGGTGTTTTCCTTTATTTCCATTCGGGGCGGGACATGTGCCTAAATACACAAACAACCCATTGCTTGTTGATTTGATGCTTGATATTTATAAAATATCAAGTTCATGCGGGATTGATTCGCTGAATACGCGCGTCACGGATGAATGGGCGCATAATCCGCCTGGATCAAGCCGTTCCGGCCCATTTTGGGAAAAAAATGCAGAGGCATGGTTTAACCACGAACAGCATTATATCAATATAGCAAAACGCGTCCGGGAAGAAATAAAAAGGGAACACCCGGATTTGCCGATAAGTGCGCTTTGCAGCACGGACGGCTGGCTTGCAAAGATGGATTTCATAGATGAAAAGGCTCCTTATCTGGACACGGTTGAAAACGAGTTCGTGCCGGGCATGATTGCCAATATGCCGCAATTGAAATACGGGATAAAGCGGATGCAAGGCGCGTTCGGGAACGACGGACGTTCCATTCAACATCATTTTTATTACTTCGATCCGAACCCGCTTTACCGCGTGAGTCAAATGGAGTTGCCCATGATTTTCGGCATAAAATCATTCTGCCATGAAGCTTTTGACTATTTTCTAAACAATCCTGAAATAAGGGAGATAGGGGCCGACTTTTACCGGTTGACGGATTATACGGCCTTGGATGATTTTATGGCCGGATGTGTTCCATATAAATTCATGGCTCTTTTCAGAGACGCGGATGCCTTTCGGGACGATATTCGCAATAACCGGACAAGTTACGCCTTTCCCGGCGAACAAGGGGAACAGGAGTCCCGTTGTAAACAGCTAACTATTTTGAAGAACATCCCGCTTGACATTCTTTTCAACCGATTTTTCAACTCGGACGAAATGAAAAAATACCGTCTGGTCTTTATTCCGTCCGACCGGATGTTGAGAGATGAATATGTGAAAGAAATTGAGGAATATGTTAAAGAGGGCGGTTGCGTTGTCTCGGAAGGAAATACGATTGACAATAAAAATTTTGCGCGACTTACCGGAGTAAAAAAAGCAGGAGATGCCCCTTCCAAGACCGGACTTGCTGGCATTCCGGTGAAAGCGTCGGTCGCTATTCAGGCTGATGGCGCGGAAGTGTTGATCTGTGATGTCAATGATAATCCGGCTGTCTATTTGAACAGATACGGAAAGGGCAGAATTGTTTATTCGCCGTATATTCTTACCGACGATCTGAACAGTTCCCGGAAAAAAGAGGTTTTTGTCCGGGATTTGATCGTAAAGCTGGCTGGCCCCGGTCCGATTATCCCATTGGAAGACATGGCCACATGTTTCGATTCCGCCTTACTGGTCAACGGGAAGGAATATTTTTACGGCGTATATAATCCAAGTCTGACCAGGACATTAAATACGGCGATAAAATTGGATTTGCCGGAGAAGCAAAATTACCATTTGCTTGACGTAAAAACCGGTAAAAAAGTTTTGTTTAACGGCACGGTGAAAGTAAATATCGCGCCCTTGCAGACCGCCTTTTACATCATCGGCGGGGAAAAAGCGACTGTCATTCCGGAACTGAAGAAAGCAGTGCAGGCGGGCGGCTGCAGCGACAAGCCTGGAATGGAATTTGTTGATAAAAAATATGATGATTTTGCCTTTAAGTTTACCTCCGTGGGCAAGCCAAAAAAAGTCGGAGTGCTTCATATCAGCGATAAGAGCGTACAAAGCCAGGCTTGGGGAGCTGAAGCGGTCTATGATTGTTTAAAGGAGAATCTGTCCAATGTAAAAGTGGAATATCTGGAAAATCTGCAGAAGAAAACGCTTAATGGATGTGATGCCGTCGTTGTTCCGAATATGGGGCTTGCAAGACCTTCTCAGCTTGATGAGGAATGGGGGAGCGACCTGGCGGAATTTGCCCGCCAGGGAGGCGGGGTGATTGTTATGCATCATGCGATAGGAGTGGGAGAGATCGGCAATCCTCCGTTTCCCTCTATTGGGAAATGGAGCGGTAATATTTATGCGGTTCATAATTTTGCAGTAGCCAAGATGCATCCTGTTACGGAAGGCCTGAAAATCGGCGAGGTATTTACGGATAATTGCTGGGATTATGATGAGGTTGAACCTGGCGAGGATGGCGTTGTCCTGGTCAACGGACTGAAGGATGGAATACCGACTCCGGCACTGGTCGCAGGAAAATTCGGGAAAGGGAATGTTGTCGTTTCCGGGATAGGCATCGGCGCCGGCTACCGGAAGGAGAACGGAAAATATATCAAATATGAGGCGCCGCCCGAAAACGGATTGAAGGAGATACTTCTGAATTCAGTGAAATGGATACTTTCTGAACAAGTTAAACAAAAATAATGGCCTATAGTGAAGCCAGTAGTGAAGCGTAAAAACTTGTGCTGACCCACTTTTTTTGTTATTAGTCAAAATCAAACTATGGGTGGAAATATGGAAATTGACGTTGTTGGCGATTTTTGCGGAGCAAATCCTAAAACGGACAGGATTACGAGCTCAGGATCGCATGAATTCATTTTGAGGCCGTCGAGCGAGACTGCCGGAGAATCCTTCAGGCTGGAGACAAAAATTGTCAACCGGCGTTCGGAACCAGCGGAAGTGCGTCTGATTATTGAATGGCCGGTCAAGCAATGGATTGAATTGAAGGATTATCTTTATGTCATGGGTGAAGCCGACAAGGATTGGATACTGGTGCCGGCCAGTACGGAGGAAAGCAGGACTTTGATAACGATCACCGCCGCTCCCGGTGAAACCTATGTCTGTCTGCACCCGAAATACAGTTATGATGACTGCGAAAAATATATCGCCGGGCTTAACCATCCCTGGATCGCAAAGGAAAATCTCGGCTTGAGCGGGGAAGGTCGCAATATTCGTCGGATTGCCGTCACCGACCGGCGCATTTGCGACGGCAAAAATATCTTGATCGTCGGGCGCAATCACGCCTGTGAGACCTCGGCAAATTATTGCATAGAGGGCATGCTGACCTGGCTGACTTCTACTGATCCGATCGCCAGATATGCGTTAAAAAAATTTATTTTTAATTTTTTGCCGATGACGAATCCTGACGGGGTGGCCAATGGATTGGACAGATTTACGCGCCAGGGCGGCGCGGACCTTAATCGTGACGATGCGACCAACAGGTTATTATATCCAGGATCTATGCCGGATAAAAGTCATGAAGTTTATTTTCGCGCCCTTGATGCCATTAAGCCCTCCGTTTTTGCCTGCCTGCATAGTTATAACTTCAGGCACAAAGACCAGATTTTTGGGGGGACAGAAGAGGAGATCGACAAATTCATCACGTTTATGCCGGATCAGATTGAGGCGGGAAAGGTCTGGTTAAAGACTGTTTCTGACGGCAAAAACAAACCGGAGGGGTATTGTCGGAACAAGTTCGGGGCGACTTCTTTCTTGCTGGAGGTGCCCTGGTTCGGACGAAACGGCCGGACCATGCGGGAAACCGGTGTAAAAATTATCCGCGCCCTGATATTGATGCACTCCCTCCAGAAGGATAATTTCTGGGGGGAGTTTTAAAAATGAAGAAGAAACACAAAACGAAGCAGAAGATTGCCGACGTTTGTGAACGAACGCTTGAATATTTAATGCGGAGCCAGGATTTTACTGCTGGCGAGTATTACGGCTCATTCTGGAGTGAAAAGGCCTATCACGGCCCCCTCTTGAATTATCATGCCGGCGGCAGTCATCATAATCGCACCGCCGGCAGTGCCGGCTTGGCAATGTGGCTGGTTGGCTTGGAGCGCAATGACCGAAATTTGCAGGATCGGGCCGAAGCGGCGTTTGACTGGGCGGCTGCCCGTCAGCGTCCGAGCGGTGGATATTACGAGATTCAGAATAACGAGAAACCAAGCGATTGGGAGCTTACCGGATTGGAAGAATGTTCCACCATCGAGTTGGCCGCCGTTATCCATGGCCTTGGCAACGCCCTGCTGAAAGGGCTGCCGCCGAAAAAAATGTACGGCGATTGTTTGCAGAAGGCCGGTCATTGGCTGTTGTCGATCGAAATGCCGGCTGGTTCCGGCATTTTCCCACACCATGAACGCTCTCCATACGATTGTTTGAACGCGAACATGTTCGCTTCCGAGTCGCTGGCCTTGATTTATACCGTAATGAGCCAGATCTACGGGAGGAATATAAATATATTTCTGGAAGGCTACCTGCGTGCTTTAAGACATACTCTTGAATTACAGTGGCCAAATGGATGTTTTCCCTATCGGGCCAACCAAGGCAGCACTATCAATTACAGCGTGGCTGTGGCATGGTGCATTTTGAATATCGTGGACATATTTCCGGAAAACCTGCGCCATGGCTATCTTCCAACCAGCGAAATAGATAATGCCATACGTAAAGTCAGCGCATTCCTTTACGGATGCATTGACAGTCGCGGTAGATTTTTATGGGATAAATATGAGACCAGTTCGGCCAAACACAATCTTGCCCCAAGCGTGCTCGCCTTGAATGTATTGGTTCGAATCGGCGGGAGGCAAAACATGAAGGCGGTTGGCAGGCTTTGGAACTTTCTACTTACCAGGGTTACCGGATCGGGACTGTTGCCGATGCGTGACCACGGTGAGGAAATCACCGAATGCGCCATGATGCAGGCTGATATCTTGATGAATTTACTTGGCATCTCGTTGAAGGCAAGTATGTTAACAAAAAAATGAAGCTGTAAATATAACGCAATAATATCATGAATATTATAACATCGAGATGGCAGGCGATAATTCTATGGACGTATGTCGGGATACTCTTTTTCCTCGTTCCCATCGCATGCAGAGGGACGGCAACGAACCGATATGTGGCGACCAATGCGCCGGCTTCGGCCTGGCCGTATGATTCATGGACCAGTGCGGCTACCAATATCAAATATGCCGTGGACGCCGCCAACTCTAATAATGCCGGCGACTTGGTTATCGTCTCCAATGGCACGTATTATTTAACGGAGCAGATTACGGTCAGTAATGTGATTGTGACAAATTATTCCGGCAACTGGAGTCTTACAACTATCAACGGCAATTATTCGACTGTCACCACCCGCTGTTTTTTTCTGAACCACCCCAATGCCGTGATCAGCGGATTCACAATCACGAACGGCTATGCGACAAACAGTCTGGCCGGCAATGGCGGAGGGATTTATGTCGAACAAGGACGTGTGCATGATTGTCTGGTGACAGGATGCCGCTCCGTTATGTCGGTTGGCTATAGCAGGGGTGGGGGAGGAATCTATGTTAAAGATGGCACGGTAAGTTGTTCCTCGGTCATCGGCAATGTGTTTGACAGTCGCGGATCTGCATTAACCCTTGCCGGCGGTGGCGGCGTTTATGCGGCTTCCACAAACGCAATGGTTACAAATTGCGTCATCGCCCTGAATCTAGCAACCAACAGCGCCTCTGGAGGGGGGCTGGCGATGCTTTATGCTTTGGGATTAAATTGCACGATAGTTAGTAATTATGCGGATCGGTATGGGGGGGGATGCGTATTAAACTCCAATTCCTCGCTTAAAAACAGTGTTATTGCCAGCAACGCGTGTTTTTACTATGGCGGCGGCATTCAAATCATGGGTGGGGCCACGATTTATAATTGCTTGATTTCCAGGAATAAGTCGACGTGGCAATGGGGGTATTGCGGTGGTGTGTATGTAAATGGCCCTTGCCATATGAGCGGCTGCACCATCGTTTCGAATCTATGTCGCCAGGGCGGTGGTGGTGGTGGCATTTCTTTTGATTTTGCAACCGGTTGTAAAACAAACATATCCAATTGCATCATTCGTATGAATCAAAGTCTAAGCGGACATTCCGATTTGTATGATGCTAACAACGGTCCCAATAAGACATCCATAATGTTCAGTTGTGTATCGTCTGGTTCCGGCTTCACGATTGAAAGCGTGGTTACCAATGATCCCTCGTTTGAGAGTGCTTCTAATGGGAATTACAGATTGCGTAACGATTCGCCCTGCATCAATGCGGGCATCAATGAGAGCTGGATGATAAATGCCTATGACCTTAGCGGAGTGCAGCGCATTCGCTACGGGATCGTGGACATGGGGTGCTTTGAGCGCCTCAACCAAGGGACGGCCTATTTCGTGCATTGATACATTAAATGAATCTCTGCCAACGGGGACCATGTATCCCACATTGTAGTAATAATACCAAAGTGAAAGTATATATTCAATTTGACCTTGAAGGCATAGCCGGTTTTGTAATCAGAGACAATCAGGATAGAAACATACCTGTTGTTCTGGAGCGAACGCGCCGCTTTATGAAAATTGCGACCGCAGAAGTCTCGGCTGCCGCTGAGGGAGCATTTGCCGCCGGTGCCGACGAGGTTGTGGTTTGGGATTCTCATGGAGAGGGCAATACTTTACTTGTTGAGGAACTGCCCCAAGAAGTTCAGTTGATTACAGGAGACACCTCTAAAGGACCGTGGCTGCCGTTTTTTGAAGGAACTGATATTGGTATATATATAGGCGGTCATGCAATGGCTGGGACGCCGTTTGCCACGGTCCCGCATACTCTTATAGAGTTAAACGGGAAAGCGTATGGCGAAGTCGGAATGTTTATCCTGGAATGCGGTTCCAGAAATGTGCCAGTGGCGATGGTTGCCGGTGATTCGGCCTTAAAGAATGAAGTAATTGACCTTATCTCCAAATCTGAGTTTGTAGTAACCAAAACTGCCGCTGGCCCCACATTGATCAAAACCATTACTCCGGCGCTTTCCTGTAAGATGATATTTGAGGCAGCAAAACGTGGAATTGGTTCGTATAGAAATATTTTGCCCGTAAGATTGCCACCGCCTTACAAATTTAAAATTCCAGCGAAAGACAACGAGCCGGAAACATATTTTACACGTCCTGGTAGTGATTTGCTGACTGTCTACCGGGACTACCTTAAAGAATATTACGACAGCAACCAGGGCTGGCCGGAATACAACCTCAGGAAACCGGATAAGCCAGCTAATTGTCTTTAGAAAAATGCCGATTGTCACAAAGCAGACGGGAGGATATGTGACCATGAATACTTGCGAAGCGATTGTATTTACCGCGCCGAATCAGATGGTGATTGAAAATCTGCCGATACCGGTGATCGGTCCGGGACAGGTGCTGATAAAAACCCGGCGTTCGCTGATCAGCATCGGCACGGAACTGACCGCGCTCAAGGCCGATTATCCAAAGGGCAGTAATTGGGAACAACGCTTCACCTTTCCGCATCGGCCGGGTTACAGCAATATCGGCGAAGTCGTGGAATTGGGAGAGGGAGCAGATGCGGCCTGGCTGGGCAAAATTGTGGCAAGTCACGGAACGCATGCCCAATATGTTGTTGCGGGAACGAACGAAGTCGTGGCGGTGCCGGAAGGCGTGTCCGAAGACCAGGCCGTGTTTTTCACCATTGCCCACATTGTCATGAACGGATTACGGCGGGCCAAAATAACATTGGGCGAAAGCGTGGTGATTTACGGGCTGGGACTTTTGGGGCAACTGACTGCGCAATTTTGCCATGCGGCCGGCGCGCGGCCGGTGGTCGGCGTTGATATTTCCGATTTTCGGCTGGGA
>Ga0074199_1001110_pt1 | contig 27739 bp, 23 predicted proteins | sample EPASupsiteSAE347_FD_64528 | JGI IMG/M metagenome (GOLD analysis project Ga0074199, IMG submission 64528) | Bioremediated contaminated groundwater from EPA Superfund site, New Mexico - Sample SAE3-47 | ecosystem: Environmental > Aquatic > Deep subsurface > Groundwater > Contaminated ... | reverse complement strand
GCGCGCCCCAATAACCCCCGCAGGGACAAGGATTCATTGCCGCCACAAAAAGAAAACGAGCCGGATAGGTCACCGTCATGGCCGAACGGGCAATCGTCACCGTTCCCTCTTCCAGGGGCTGCCTTAGGGACTCGAGGGCATTTTTCTTGAATTCAGGAAATTCATCCAGAAAAAGCACGCCATGGTGGGCCAGACTGATCTCTCCTGGCTTGGGGGTCTGCCCCCCGCCGATGAGTCCGGCGTCGGAAATGGTATGATGGGGCGACCGGAAGGGGCGCTGCCTGATCATCACGTCACCCCTGCTTAAGAGACCGGCAACGGAATATATCTTGGCCGCTTCGACGGCCTCGGCGAAGGACAGGGCAGGCATGATGGACGGCAGACGGCGGGCCAGCATTGTTTTCCCACTTCCCGGCGGACCGAGCATTAAGATGTTGTGCATTCCGGCGGCGGCAATCTCCATCGCCCGCTTGGCCTGATCCTGGCCCTGGACATCCCGGAAGTCCTGGTCATCAGGTAAAGGCCCCTGAAATATTGCCTCCACATCCAGTTGCACCGGTTTGATTTCCCTGGCGCCACCAAGAAACTCCACCACCTCCGTAAGGCTTTCCACCGGAATGACCTCGATACCAGCAACCATGGCCGCTTCGGGGGCATTGTCCGGAGACAGGATGATACCCCGCAACCCCGCTTCCCGCGCCTGAAAGGCCGCCGGCAGGGCCCCCTGCACTCCCTTTATTCTCCCGTTCAGAGAGAGTTCTCCCAGGAGGATATAGTCGTGAAGCATGTCCGGTCCGACCACGCCTTCCGCCGCCAGGATGCCTGCCGCAATGGGGAGGTCAAAGCCTGTGCCCTCTTTTTTGATATCCGCCGGGGCGAGATTGACGGTGACATGATGCCGGGGGAAGGGGTAACCGGAATTTTTTATGGCCGCCTTGATCCGGTCCCGGCTCTCCCGCACAGAAACATCGGGAAGACCCACGGTAGAGAATTGAGGCAGCCCCGGCGAGGTATCGACCTCGACGTCAATCAGGTAGGCCTCGATGCCGATGACAGAACTGCCAAAGATTTTAACGATCATTCAAGACCTTCCCCATTCTGAGAGCTTTGCATAACCGCAGAAAAATGGTTCGCAAGCAGCGAATCAAATGTTTTTCGCCGGTCCATGATTTAATTTAACATTAGGTAATCACTCATAGTTATATGTATACCAACGAGAAGCGAAAAAGATTTTTGAGCTGCGGCGAAGCCATTTTTCAAAGGTCTCATTATATGCAACCCTTTGCCCAGGCCTGCTCCAGCAGAAAATCCTTAGGCAGAGACACTATTCACTGATTCAGAGCTGAAGGACAGGGAACATATATAGAAAATTGGAGGATTTTTCAACTATCTTGACGAGACTAAAAGGCTGTGATAAGTCGGCAGGAATCTGGAAACAAACTTATGACAAAGTTAACTCACCTGGATCAATACGGTCAGGCCAGAATGGTGGATGTCACCGGCAAGCCGCCGACAACAAGGGAGGCGGTGGCCCGGGGAAGGATCATCATGAGGCCGGATACCCTCGCGCTCATAGAGGGTGGGAAAATCACCAAAGGAGACGTCTATGGCGTTGCCAGAATCGCCGGGATCATGGCCGCTAAGGATACGGGACGGCTTATCCCCATGTGTCATCCTCTGGAATTGACAGGGATCGATGTCTCCTTCCAAAGTAACCGCGATCGGGGTGAAGTCGTTGTCGAGGCGAGAGTGAAAACTGTGGGCCGGACCGGTGTGGAAATGGAAGCCCTCACCGCCGTGAGCGTCGCCGCCCTTACCATCTATGATATGTGTAAAGCCGCCGACCGGGAAATGACTCTTACCGATATCAGGCTTATCTCGAAACACGGCGGCAAAAGCGGAAGCTTCAAAAGGGAAGAATGACCATGCCTGAAACCGTTTACCGTATCCGCCGTTCTTTTATCGTCCCCCTGGGCATAAACGTCCTGCTCCTTTTCATCCTCCTGGCGCTGTCTCTGGCCGTCAAAGGTTCAGGAACGGAAAGAATTGTCCTTGCCGCCTTTTTTATCGTTTCCCTGCTGATTCTGATCGAGGCGAGCAACCGTAAAATCGTGATCACCGAAGGTGGTATTGCTCTTAAAAAGTTAATGAAAATAAGGGAACTCCTCTGGGGCGACATCACCCATGTAGGTTGCCTGAGCTTGCGGAGCAAAGTCTACATTCTCTTGACAACCAAAAAAGGGTTTCATATTCTGTCAAATGCCTATGAACCCTTCGCTCCACTCGTGCGGGACGTCGTAAACCATCTTGACACGGAGAAGATCGAAGTCGAAGCTGAGGCCAGGGCACAGATCGACAACCCCACGAAAAATCTCTCGGACCTGATTGCGGCCTGGATCGCCGTGGTGGTCCTGACCGGCATTATTTATTTGAAATTATTATCGTAGACCCCGATTATAAGGAAATCCGCTCTATTATGAACGAAAACAGTAAAGAAGCAATCCATGTTAACAAAGTAGAAGCACTATCCTCACTCCATGCCGTCGCCGAGGATATTCTGGGCCAGAAATTGGAAGACATTGCCACCATTCTCAGCGCCTCGGGAAACAGCAAAAGCAGGCTCCATGAAGATGTTATGGCCATCGTCGAACGCTGCCTCTTCAGGATCGCCCTGCAGAGATCCCATGGCGTCAAGAGCCGGGCCGCTGATTATCTGGGAATCAATCGCAACACCTTTCAAAAAAAGATGGCTAAATTGGGCATGGAGCCATAGATTTATCCAGGAGGAATTATGTCAATAAACCCCACCATAAAACTGCTCCTCGACAAAGGGGTAACGATGCCGAATCCAGCTACTGTGGAAATCGGCGCGGAAGTTTCCGTGAATCGCATCGCCGGCGCCGGGGTGGTCTTTTACAGCGGCACGAGATTATGCGGAGAACAGACCCTGATCTCGCCGGGGGTGAAGCTTGGCTATGAGTCGCCCGTCGCGATTGTGAATTGCCAGCTTGGGCCTCAAGTCGAACTGAAAGGCGGTTTTTTCACCAAATCAACTTTCCTGGAAAAGGCAAATATGGGCAGCGGCGCCCAGGTCCGGGAAGGGTGCCTCCTGGAAGAGGAGGCCAACGGGGCCCATACCGTCGGTCTGAAACAGACCATTCTTCTCCCTTTTGTCACCCTGGGCAGCCTGATCAACTTCTGCGATTGCCTGATGTCCGGTGGATCGAGCCGAAAAAATCACACTGAAGTCGGAAGCTCCTACATCCACTTCAACTATACGCCGAATCAGGACAAGGCAACGCCGTCCTTGATTGGCGACGTTCCCCGGGGGGTGATGCTGAACCAGGCTCCCATTTTTCTGGGCGGCCAGGGCGGCCTGGTAGGTCCGACCCGGATCGGTTACGGAACTGTTATCTCCGCAGGAACAGTTTATCGGGGCGACTGTCCCGACGGAGGCAAGCTGCTCGCTCAAACAGGAGTCATGGCCTACGAAGTCGACTTTTATATGGGATTTTACGCGGACATTCGGAGGCGCATTTACAACAACATCTATTACCTGGCCAATCTCCTCGCGCTCCGGCAGTGGTATACCCATGTGCGCCAGCCTTTTTTCGCCAATCAGGAACTGGGCATGGATTTATACATCGGGGCAATGGACAAGTTGAAACTGGCGGTAAAAGAAAGGATATCCCGCTTCCACGCCCTGGCGGAGAAGATGGAAAAATCAATCGCCCTGTCAGAAAAGATCCTGACCGGGACAAGAAGGGACCTCCTGATTCGCCAGAAGAGGGAATTTCTGGAAAAATGGCCGGCCATTGAAGCCTGCTTTACCGACGGCGCCGAAGGAGAAACTGACGTTCAGGGGCGTGCCGTCTTTTTACAAGCCCTCCAAACCAGAATGAACAAGGAAGGGGATTACATCAAAGCAATCCAGGGTCTGGAAGCCGGAGCGACGGGAGCGGGAACGGCCTGGCTTCAAAACATTGTGGATGCCATAGTCGATCGGGTCATGAATTGCATACCTTCGTGCAAATGATACACCCCAGGGTGTCAAAATTGCCCATGCCGTTAACATTCATTGGCAGAACCATCCGTTTTCTTCGCTCCTGGCATGTTTACGCAGGCCGTGCTCCCGCCGAGGTCCCTTTCCGGTCTGTCATAATTTTTCCCCTGTCATTAACCACCCTGCCCTGCGGGCTTGCCGGCATCCTCACCATAAAGAAGGCAGATAAAACTGCGGCTGCCAAGGGCGTCGACACCTTATCTGACCTTTTCCGGGACATGAAGGACAAAGGTATGTCCAGCCTGCTTAACGGCAATCCAGTTCCCGCAAACTATCTGGGGGGTCAGGACCGGCTTGCGGTCCTGGACGGAGCGGTCCTGGCATGGAAAGAAGTGGAACCGCTGCTGCAACTGCTGACCAGGCATGAGGAAGCCCGGCAGCTGACGGCCTTTCCCCGGGAGTTAAAGTCTTTTTTAATGGATGAGGAAAAACTCCTGGAAGAAAATGCCGTTCGTTTTTCAACAGCAGAGCTTGAGATCATTAACAGCCGCCTGGTCATTCTGAAAGATATTGTTTGGGCGCTGGAAAAGGACATCCTCGCAAACATCGCCAGAATAGTAGAGCTGGCAGGAGGCGGCGAATTCCCCCTGCCTACCAAAGGGGCGCTAAAGAAATATATACAGCTTAATTTCCTTCTGAATTGCCTCGACCGGCTCGAAGTCCGGGGGAGAGACTCGGCAGGCATCCAGATCAGCATGACAACAAAGGATTCCGCAGTCCACGCTGTGGTAATGAGAGCACTTAAGGATAAAGGACTCCATGATGATTTCATCCGCAGAACAGGGGGCGGTGATTTCGTCAACGGCGCGATCAATGTATCATGGTGCGAGTCAGCAGGGACGACCTTGTCTTTTGTCTATAAGACGGCATCGATCATTGGCGAGCTGGGAAGAAACGTCAGAGAATTGAGGAAAATCATCTCCCATGATCGGATCCTGCGGGAATTCGCCAATAAAGACGAAACCGCCGGGACGGAAGATAGGAACTCCTTTGAAGTTTCCCTGGCCCATACCCGCTGGGCCTCTGTCGGTTCCATCACGGAGGAAAACTGCCACCCAGTAAACAACTTCACCCTTCACAACCCAACGGGGTTCAGCCCATCCGGAGGAGAGGAGGGGAAAAACTACCCCGCCTACGGTCGAGGCGCCTGGTCCATCAGCGTGGTCCTCAACGGTGACATCGACAATTACCGGCGGCTCCGGAATGACCTTGATTCCTCTGAAGAAATAATCGCCCCGGAGGTTACGACGGACACCAAGATCATTCCCCTGCAGATTGAAAAATATCTCCTCGCCGGGGCTGACCTGGGGAAAGCCTTCCGCCTTGCCGTCAATGATTTTGAGGGTTCCCACGCCATCGCCATGATCAGCGATGTTGAACCGGGGAAGGTTTTCCTGGCCCTGAAAGGAAGCGGACAGGCCATTTATGTAGGTCTGGCCAGGGATCGCTACCTCTTTTCCTCGGAGCTTTACGGTCTCGTGGAAGGGACTCCCTTCTTTATAAAAATGGACGGGGAAACGCCGGCGGGAGCAGATGAAAGGGGGAGCGCCGGACAGATTTTCGTTCTCAGTGAAAACTCCCCGGGAGGCATTGCCGGGATTCGGGCCGAGACCTATGACGGCAGCCCCCTGCCGATCACCCCGCCGATGGTGCAACGGGCGGAAATAACCACCCGGGATATTGACCGGGGAGATTATCCCCATTATTTCCTGAAGGAAATCAGTGAGGCCGGCGCTTCCGTCCGGAAAACGCTACGGGGTAAATTCCGCCTCCACGAAACAGAAGACGGTCGTCGGGAGGTCCTCTTTAATATCGGCGAAGACATCATTCCCGCCACGATCCGCCAGGCTCTCAAAGAACACGCCCTGAAGCAGATTATCGTTATCGGACACGGAACGGCGGCGGTGGCCGGCAAGGCGGTGGCCGACGCCTTTGAACGGTACCTGAGAGAAAGCGGCATCAAGATCACGGCACGAATCGCCTCGGAGTTGAGCGGCTTCGATATGACCGGTGATCTGAAAGGCGCCCTCGTCATTCCCATCACCCAGTCCGGCACCACGACGGATACGAACCGCGCCGTTGCTATGGCCGCGGAACAGGGAGCCTTCATCATCTCCATCGTTAACAGGAGGCAATCAGATATCACTGCCAAATCCCACGGGGTTTTTTACACCTCCGACGGACGGGATATCGAAATGTCCGTCGCCTCAACAAAAGCCTTTTATTCCCAGATCATCGCCGGCCACATCCTGGCCCTGTGTTGCGCCCAGCTCCTGAAAACCATGACTGACGAGGCCATCGCCGGGGAATTAAAGATCATTGAAGCAGCTCCCGAAATGATGGCAAAGGTATTGGCAAAAAAAGACCAGCTCCGTCTTTCCGCCGAGACCTTGACAAGGCAAAAACGCTACTGGGCAGTCGTGGGCAGCGGCCCCAACAAGGCGGCGGCGGATGAAATCAGGATCAAGCTGAGCGAGCTCTGCTACAAAACCATCTCATCGGATATCGTCGAAAACAAGAAGCATATAGATCTGTCCGCCGAGCCGCTGATTATCGTTTGCGCGGCCGGGAGCCCTCCCGCTGTCTGCGGCGACATCGTCAAGGACGTGGCGATTTTCAAGGCCCACAAAGCGGGAATTGTTGTTTTCGCCGACGAAGGGGAGGAAAGATTCAACGAATACGCCGATACGGTTATTGAGATCCCCCGCGCCCCCCTGCCCTTGCCGGTCATTTTGAACACCGTCGCCGGTCATCTGTGGGGATACTTCGCCGCCCGCAGCATCGACGCAGAGGCAATCTATCTGCGGGAATTCAGAAGCCGGATGAATCAGGCCATGATCGAGCAGGGAAAACGCCATTATTCTCTCTATGACCGTCTTTTCGACCGTCAGTTCCGGAAGATAATCAGTGACTTTGCCACCGACTTCCATGGACGACTCCTGCAGGGAATCTTTTCCCAGGTCAGCGCCCAGACCGTAGCCAATATCGTCCTCCTCCTGAAATACGCCGTGGGCAAGCTACCCCTGGAAGACTTCTGGATAGATTTCAAAGAAGATGATGAATTCACCTCTCCCCTCGACCTCCTCGATGTGTCCCTCGGCCACGCCATCGACGAGCTTTCCCGTCCCATTGACGCCATCCGCCATCAGGCAAAGACGGTTACGGTAGGCACCAGCAGAAAAGAGGAGGCCCTGGCCGGTGTCATCTTCCTGTTCCTGAGAGAGATGGGATTCCCGACCAAGTCCCTGACAGGCAAAAACATTATGGCCCTCAAAAATGTGCAGCCGGCGGTCGCCGCTATTCAGGGATACACCCTCTATCATATCTCCAATCTCGACGGGGAAGGGAATCCGACGGAAGAATCCCTGATCGAGATTGTCAGGCGGGAGGGCGTCTCCCTCCGTATGGCCTCCCGGGTGGAAGGGCACAGAAAACTCATGGGAACGAAAAGGACCATCGCCAGCATGGGGCATATCTATATCGGCTTCGGCAGGTCAGACGGGGCAACCATCATTATCATACCTCTCCTGGGAAAGAATTCCCGGACGGAAAATCTTCTCCTTCTCCATGTTCGTTACCGGGATGATATGACCATCGATGAGAAAAAGGAGGCCCTCGGTTACCGGTACAACGACATCCGCAATATGATCAATGAATACAATCTCCCCTGGACTGACCAGTACCTGGCAACCATGCCCATGGCGGCCCTTATCGGGGAACCGGTTGAATTCATTGCCGATCAGATACGGAAACAGTAATTCGACACGCTCATCAGGGAGGCTTTATGAAAAATACAAAATTTATCTTTGTCACCGGGGGCGTCCTGTCCTCCCTCGGCAAAGGACTGGCCGCCGCCTCCATCGCCGCCATCCTGGAGAGCCGGGGCCTGCGGGTGACTAATCAGAAACTCGATCCCTACATCAATGTGGACCCGGGCACGATGAGTCCCTTCCAGCATGGCGAGGTCTTTGTAACGGATGACGGCGCCGAGACGGATCTGGATTTGGGCCATTACGAGCGTTTCACCGCTACCCGGATGAAAAAGTCCAATAACCTGACCACGGGACAGGTCTATTTTTCCGTCATTTCCAAGGAGCGGCGGGGCGACTATCTGGGCAAGACCGTCCAGGTCATTCCCCATATAACCAATGAAATAAAAGAGTTTATCCGTGACAGCGCCCAGGGGTTCGATGTGGCCATCGTCGAGATCGGCGGCACCGTCGGGGATATCGAGAGTCTTCCCTTCTTGGAGGCCGTGCGGCAGTTCCGCCTTGAGGTGGGGAGGCAGAACGCGGTCTTCATCCACCTGACCTGGGTCCCCTTCATCAAGACCGCCGGGGAGGTAAAGACCAAACCCACCCAGCACAGCGTCAAGGCCCTCCGGGAAATCGGCATCCAGCCCGATATCCTCCTGTGCCGGACAGAAAACTTCCTTTCCGAAGACATCAAAGCCAAGATCGCCCTCTTCTGCAATGTCGAAGTCGCCTCAGTTTTCACCGCTAAAGATGTAAGCTGCATTTATGAGGTCCCCCTGATCTACCAACGGGAAGGACTGGATGAAAAAATCGTGGATCTGCTCAATATCTGGACGGGACGTCCGCACCTGGAGGCCTGGGAAGAAGTCGTCAACCGCATGGTACATCCCGCCCGGGAGGTCTCCATCGCCATCGTCGGGAAATACGTAAATCTCACCGATTCCTACAAGAGTCTCAATGAAGCCCTAATTCATGGGGGAATCGCCAACGATTGCCGGGTGAATCTCAGATTCGTCGATTCGGAAAAAATCGAGAAAGACGGACTTACCCACCAGATTGACGGCGCCGACGGCATCCTCGTCCCGGGGGGCTTCGGAGACCGGGGCATTGAAGGAATGATTCAGGCGGCTCACTTTGCCCGGGTCAATAAAATACCCTACTTTGGCATCTGCCTGGGGATGCAGATGGCGGTAGTGGAATACGCCCGCCACGTCTGCGCCCTGGAGAAGGCCAACAGTTCCGAATTCGATCTGTCAACTCCCTATCCGGTAATTGACCTCCTCCCGGAACAGAAGCAGATCCGGGAAAAGGGGGCGACGATGCGCCTGGGAGCCTACCCCTGTAACCTGACAGCCTCCTCCCGGGCCTTCGCCGCTTATGAGAGTGCCGAGATCGAGGAAAGGCACCGCCATCGCTATGAGTTCAACAACGAATTCAAGGAGTTAATGGTTTCTAAAGGGTTGATGATTACCGGCGCCTCTCCTGATGGCCGTCTGGCGGAGATCATTGAACTGCCCGATCATCCGTGGTTCCTCGGCTGCCAATTCCATCCGGAATTCAAGTCGCGACCGACCTATCCCCATCCCCTCTTCAAGGATTTCATTGCCGCGGCGCTGGTTTATCATGATCAGGTTAACGGCTGATTAGCAAAACAGGGCGATGGAACAAACGGCAGCAAGGCAGGAACTGAGCGCTTTTCTCACTTCCTTCTGGAAGCGATTGAACCAGTCCTTTGCCCGGGCGATGAAGGCGTATCGGGGATCAGTGGCCGATTTTGTCGCCTCCCTGAGCGCCGATGTCCATCTGGTAGGGCGGATTTTTTTCATCTCGTGGAAAATAAAAGCGATGTCGGGCCTTTTGCTTTTCTGGCCACCTATGCGAGCCGACTGAACCGGGAAGGAAAATCAAAGCACCTCCCCCTGAAGCATGCCCTGCAGGAATACGTTGACGATCAACAACAGCTCCTCGCTCTGCTGGTTACGGTCTACGCCGCCGCACAGCAGAGCGCCCTGATCACGGAGCTGATCGAAACGGGCGAGCTGTTCCATCCCCTCGTCTGGTCAACCCGGGAGGCTTATACCTTTCTCAAGGAAATCCCTATCTATGAAGACGCCGGCATTCTCTGCCGCATTCCCAACTGGTGGAAGAATCAGGCCGCCGGTCCCCGCCTCGGCATCCGCATCGGGGAAGCGGCGCCCTCCTATGTGGGTATGGACGCCATCCTGGACTTCAATATTGCCTTGATGCTTGGCGATATGGAAATCACAGCGGAGGAAGCGAAGCACCTGATCGAGGAAGGGGAAGGCATGGCCTTCATCAAGAATAAATGGGTCCCCGTAGATCCGGAAAAACTCAAGCAGGCGATAACAGCCTACGAAGACGCCCGCTCCCTGATGAAAAAGGGGCTCACCATGAGGGAAGCCCTGCGCCTGCAACTCAACCCCGGCAAACTGACGGGGAGCGGCCCCGCAATCCGGGACTACTTGGCAACCATAAGGAATTCGCAGGTTTTTCCAAGCGTCTGAAGGATCATCCGGAAGGATACGCACAGTTGCGCAACCTGATCAAACGCCTGAAGACGCAGGGCAGAATCAGGACCATCTCACGGGGCGTCTATGGCAAATAACAGGGGACAGTTAACCATCCCCGGCGTAATTATGATGAGATATGGTGCGTTTTGCAAAAACGAAGACTGCAAACGCTGTTGGTTGAAAATATTCCTTGATCTTATAGTCCTTACTGAGCTAAATTGTAGCCACAAATACCCAGGAGATGCAGAAAATGACAGACACGGTAATTCGTTCAAGGATAGACGCAACAATCAAATTGGAGGCTCAAATGCTCTTACATAGATTGGGTCTTTCCATGAGCGACGCAATCAGGCTTTTTATCCACCAAGTTGTTGCAGAAAAGGGATTGCCTTTTCAGGTCAAGCTGCCCGAACAGGCCGCAAGAGAGCATGATGCATGGTTCCGGCAACAAGTTCATGCAGCCATAGAAGATGCTGATAATCCTGCGACCATCTTTATTCCTCACGAACAGTTACAAAAAGAGTGGGCTGCGAAACGCAAGGCGCTTGTGACGCGATCCAAGAAAAGGAATCAATCTTGATTCTGGAATGGCTGCCGACTGCTAAGCAAGACTTTGAGGATATCGTCGAATATATAGCCGCTGATAATCCAGTTGCGGCTATTGAACAAGGTGATGAAATTGAAGAGCAGATATTCTTGCTCACATTGTATCCAAAGGTAGGTCGTCCAGGGCGTGTAAAAGGAACACGGGAACTGGTTATTGTAAGGACTCCTTACATAGCTGCCTATCGAGTAAAGGGGAAAACTATTCAAATTTTGCGGGTGCTTCATGGAGCACAGCAGCGGCCAACGCGATCAGTAGATTAATATCGGCCTATAACCGTGGATAAATGAGCTCATAACTTCCTGATACGAAGCATCCGACCATTCAGGCAGAGATCCACCCTTTCAAGCTATATTTATTGCCCCTGATATGCCACTGGAGAATTCTTGACAATCAGTCCACCGTACGATAGCTACCTGCGACTGAAAAATTCTAAGGAACAAATAAAAGGAGATAATATATGGAGCAATGGATTTAAGAAGATGATTAAGAGAAAGCCCCCTCTTGTTTTAAAAATTTCAAGAGGGGGCTTTTTGCATAAGATATTGTTTTGATGGGCCGAAGTAAGGTTGTTTTTGCTTTTCAAGGGGTATTGGGCAGCAAAAAGCAGGGATGGGTGGCGATGCCGTTAGGAAATGGCCGACTATTCAGGAGAGCACCACACTAAAATGATTAAACATTGGAGATCATAAATGAAACCGTCCAAATTACAATCCTTTGCCGTATGCCTCAGCGTTCTATCCGCACTGCTTCTGATCAGCCTTTCCCCGGCCATCGCGGCGGACGGAAAAAAATGGGACGGGAAAAAATATCCCTTCAAACTACTTGATCCAACGCAAAACAACAGCGAGAGCAATCCGTTTATCATCGATACGGCGGGGAAGCTGGCCTATTTTGCCTGGCTCGCGAAGGGCAAAGAGGATCTGGACGCCGTCGGCAAACAAACCGGACTCAAAGGACTTACGTGGTCGTTCAAGGGCAATTTTGTGAAACTCACGGCGGACCTGGACATGAACGGTTCAAAGTTTGAGTTTCCCACCATAACGGGTACATGGGTCAGTTTTGACGGGGGTGGGCATGTGATCGACAATTTGCGCATCACCGACAAGACAACCCAGCCGGACTTCGATGATGCTTCCGGTACGGTGGAAATGCATCTGGCCCTTTTTGGCGGCGCCTCGGTCATAAAGAATCTCGGCATCGGCAAAAGATCGATCATCGCCTATAACAGCATCAGAAAAGATTACCTCTACCGGGTGTACGCGGCGGCCATTGCCATTGAAGTCGATGTGATGGATAACTGTTTCAGCGAGGCGACCATTACAGTGAAAGGAAACGGAGATGCGGATGTGGGCGGTCTGGCGGCCGGGGGCAACTGGATATCCAACTCCCATCACCGCGGCGCCATTGTCTTTGAAGGAAATGTTCTCGATGCCCGGGCGAAAAACCGTCAGCGTATTAACAGACCGGGATCGCTTACGGTCGGCGGTGTGTGCGCGAAACCACACAAGAAAATTTCTCGTTGTTACAACTCCGGCGCCATCACCGTCAAAGCCTCCGGCGAAAACCTGAGCATCGGCGGCGTTACCGGCATGCAAGCCGACGAGCATAGTGTCAGCGAATCGGCGGACCTTTATAATGCCGGCAAAGTGACCCTTGCCGCCACCGGCGAGATCAAAAACGCCTATATCGGCGGCGTGCTGGGATATGGAGTGACATATCCGAAATTTGTGGGAAAACCTAAAAACGCCGAGACCGGCTATATCTATAACAAAGGGAATATCGACGTAACCGTAAGGACGGGATCATCCATACACGTCGGCGGCATCATCGGCGGCAATATCCTGGGAAGATCCTTCGGCGAATCCTACCGTTGGGAAGGAATATCGGGCTGCGTCAATACGTATAACACCGGTTCCGTTTCCGTCTCATCAACGGGAAAGGTTGATTCCCTCGATGTGGGCGGTATCGCCGGGTATGGCTGCATGGTGGTCAACAGCTACAATGCGGCCCCCATCAGCGGCGCCTCGGGACCGGGAACCACCCTGAACCTGGGCGGTCTCGGCGGCAATGAAGTGTATGTCCAGAACAGCTATAACATCGGCGCGGTAAGCGGCAAAGGTTCCGGGACCAACATCGTGGGCGGCATTCTGGGAAATGCCAGCCTGGCATGGGGGGAAACGGACAGTACCAGGTATGCTGCCTTGAACGGCTTCTGGCTCAAGCAGCCCCAGGCGGGCGGTATCAACAGCGACGTCATGTATGCCAAAGGTTCCTATTTTTACAAGAAGTCAGGCGATATCAAGAAAAAGGAAACGGATTTCGGCAAGGTCCTTAAAATCTTTGACACAGAGAAGGAATACCCGAACAAGATGGTCGAAGGTCTTTACGGGGCAGTCTATTCATTCGACAGCCCCACCGCAACCGTGATGACGCGATCCGATGACGGTCCGGGCAAGAGAGGGAATCGGAAGGGTACGCTCCTCGCTAATCTCAACGGGATGGTTGAAGACAAAATCGACCGCATGTACCGCAAATGGGTTGTTGACGGAACAAACAACGGATATCCCGTATTATCATCCCAGCCGGCCAGTTTCGGCAACGCCGATGAAAAGCCCGCTGCAGTGGCCGCCACGGAGATAGCCGGCGAGTACCTGGGTGAACACAAGCAATGGACCGACAATGTCCGGCTCAACGCCGACGGCACGTTCAAACGCGCCAACGGCGGCGATGGCGGTACGTGGACTTACAATGGGAAGAGGCTGATTCTCAGGTGGTCCAAATGGGCGCCCGAGATTCTCGAACAGAAGTCCCCGGGCGTATTCTCGTCGAATGTCTACGGTTTCAAACTGACACGCTCCAACGCTTCCACATTGGCCGGGAAACCCGACCCAGGGACAGCAAAGAAGATAGCAGGCGTGTATCATGCCCAGCACAGGTACTGGACCGACAACATGATCATCAATGCCGACGGCACCTTCAAATGCGCCACCCGAGGCGGTGAAAGCGGCACCTGGTCCTTTGACGGAAAGAAGCTGGTCCTCAGGTGGTCCAAATGGGGGCCCGAGATTCTCGTACAGAAGTCTGAGGGCGTATTCTCATCGAATATCTACCTGTTTACGCTGACACGCACCGGAACCTCAACATCGAGCCTTCCCCAACCGCCGGTAAAACAGTCTCAGCAACAGCAAAGAAAATAGCCGGCGTGTATTATGCCCGGCATTATAACAAGCGGCGGTCACGCCGCCAGGGAGTGCCCATGGAGGCCGTATCCATGTCGCCTCTTCCTGCCTTCTCCAAACGAGCGGCCCTTAGTCTTCACGTCTGGAACCTCATCCAGACGTTTATTAGTAGGAGGTCTTTATCTTGCGTCACAAATCCTGTTGGCTGCCTGTGGCGGCGTTATTGTGCCTGCTGGCAACTATTCCAGCCCAAGGGGCGGATGGCGGAAAGACACGGGACGTTCCCATTCCAGGCACGGGCCTGGCTCTTCGCATGGATCAGAGAGTCGCTGTCTCACCGGAAAAACCTGCCCAGCCAGGCAGCGCGACTCTTTTTGTGATGGTGGAAACAATCCACTCCTTTCCCCGAAACGGCATAGTCGTCAGGGCTGACGTCCTGGACCAGCGAGCCGCTCTGGCAAAGGGCCAAGCCATGGTGGCCGACGGATGGGAGGAGGACGGGCTGACTGACATCGCATCCCTGCCAACCGGGGGCTATGCTGTCATCTATCCCTGGTACAGCCAGTTTGAGATCTGCGCGCTGGAATTCACCATGAATGCCGCGTTTTTTGTGGGTAACCGGCGAGTCACCATACGCTATGTTGCCTCCCCCGCTGTCATCACCAGGGAAAACCCCGCCTATTTCACTCACGACGTGGCCGGGTTCAATTGTGACACAGACACCATCTGGAATCATCTCGATCAGGACGACCTGATCCAGCGCTTTCACGAGGCGGTCAAAGCCGGTCGCCTGGGACCGGCCGCCAACGCGTGGTACGCCGATTTTACGGCCATCCTGGCCTCCCTGCATCGCAAGATTCCAAGTAGATGAACATTCCACTCGGCCGATGACGCCCCTGAATCCTGCGCTACAGGTGTGTCAAGATCCCTTTTAAAGCAGTCAATTCTAGCATAGAATAGCATCGTATTAGATTACCATGCAAGATCGGATGCCTGAAGTTTATATGTCATTTATTATCGGAGGTCCATGAGGCAGCGGCCTGGGAGAATTTTTGACCGGCAGGCAGCAGGGGGGCCACCTTCAGGCTGTACTTCCCGTCAACGCACGCTGAAGCTCCGGAGCCTAAAATCCCTCCGGAGACTGCGCCATACATGGGACGTAGCGAATCGATCCTGGTCGTGAACGATGTGAAGAACCAGCGGAAACTTGCCTTCAGGCTTCTTTCGCGTCTCGGCTACAATGTGGAAACCGTTAACAGTGGGGAGGATTTCGTTGAACACCTCAAGTCAAACAGGGCGGACCTGATTGTTCTGGACATGATAATGGAGCCTGGAATAGACGGCCTTGACACTTACAGGGAGGCCATAAAACTTCATCCCGGCCAGAGGGCGATCCTGGTGGCTTCATGGAGACAGAGCGCACCGTGGAGGCCCAGCATCTCGGATCCGGCGTATTTGTGCAGAAACCTTATATGATGGAGACATTGGCCATGGCTGTCAGGAAGGAACTTGAGAGAAAATAAGCGCCTTCGGATGCTCACTTTCTAACGGAATTCATCGGATAAAGTGATTTCTCTTGACATACTTAATTATTTTCCTTAGGCTTTTCTGAAATGATCAAGGGATTTAAATGTGGGGGAGAGGTTATGAGAGCCGTAAAACGCAAAATAACGGATATGACGGTAGACGAGCTTAAGGGTGTCATCCATGAAGCGATCTCTGAAGATATGGAGATTTGGCGGGAGACTTTTGAGATCATGGCGGACAACAAGCTGATGGGGCAGATCCGGCAGGCGGATCTGGATAGGGCAGCCGGTAAAAAAGGGGCCTTTGTCGCATGGGATGATCTGAAAAATGCATAAGATCATTCTTCATCGGAACGCTGTCAAATTTTACCGGAAGGCCGATAACGCCCTGAAGGAAAGAGTAGCGAACGCGATTGATGTCATTGCCCGGAATCCACACCTCGACGCTCATATCAAGAAGTTGAAGGGGGATCTCAAGCAGATGTATCGTTTCCGAATGGGCGATCTAAGTATCCTTTACGAGATCGACGATGCACAAAAAACTGTGTGGGCGGCCATGGATAACTCCTTGCGGTTGATCTGGCAACATTGTCATCAAAAATCAACTTGACGGATGCAGGACTTTATGACAATAGAAAACGCAACGTAACATATCAACATCAATAAGAAAATCAGATTTTGTTACGTATAGCTTCCTGAACTCAATAAAAACGATAACTCCCCCGATATGCCAGCTTTAGAGTCGTAATCAGCGGAGATTTATCAAGGAAAAAGCATGGTTGGCTGGAAATAACTACGGGTTGAAAGGTTGATTGCAAAACTTAACCACCATCGGCTGCAAGCCGATGGGTTCAGCGGCCGCGTCGAATGAATTCGACTTTTAGCGGCCGCAGTATCGAACATTTTATATTGCTCAGCACTTCGGGCTTTCGCAGATCATTGCTTCGCCTGAAGGCGAGGGATTTCAACCATCCCCGAAAGGGACATTAATTAATTTAATAGAACCGTCCCCTTTCTTTGCTGAATGCTCCTGGGATGATTATATCCCGTCATAACGCCATGACGCATTTGAAAACATGACGTGACGGTAAGGTATGTCAGATTTCCGGGAAATTTAGCTTTCTTTCAGGTGAAACGGTAAAAAAACAAACATATTTTTCATAAGAGCAGAAACCACCATTCACTGCTCGTTTGCTAATTTGTGACACACCCCACATCTTGTGGCAAAATATTCTTGACACACAATAGGACGTTTCTTATACTGCCGCGAGTAAAAAAAAGTTCTTATCAATCGTAATGCAGCGCGTAAATTAAATGAAAACGTAGTTAAAGATATTATCGAGGAGGCCAAGAAATAGTATGGTTTTAGATAATTTAAAAAGGAGCATAGTTATGAAAAAAGTTTTGTCTTGTTTTTTGTTGGTTATGTTTTCATGTGCGGCATCCTTCTCGCTTTACGCGCAGGGGCTTGGTGAGGGGAAAGATAGATTAGGTGTTTCGGCCAAGGCGGTAAAAAATACCGTTAAGCCTATAGCGCCCAACGTTTCTTTCGAGAAAGATAAATTAACCTATAATTTTGCCTTATCTAACCTTATGATAAGCGCGCCTAGTGGTGCATCAGGCGATAGAATGTGTTCTGTGGCGGTGCGTAATAATACTGATCATGCTATTCCTATGGCGCGGTATTTCTTTAATTATTGGTACCGGGCAAATTCTTCTGATAGATGGAATCAATTTTATGGTGGAATTTATTCCTACGCTTTTGATCCCGGCCAGTCGCAGGTTGTGCCTTTTCATTTTTCAGTACCCGCGGGCGGCACGCAGATTCGGGTTACCATGCATTTTGATGGCGGTACCGGCCCAATGCTTGGTGAGATCTCTAAGGTGGTAAAGTAGTAGATTGCCGCAATGTGTTCGCACATTCCCAATCGGGGCGAGCAGTTGGTCAGGTACTATGGTGATTACTGGTTGAAAGAGTGTATGCAATCAAACATTAGATGACTCTGACTTCAGGAAGCTACACGTACCACCTCACGCTGAAAAAATCACGCTGAAAAATATGCAGGTTACGACCCGTTATCATTGATCCGAGCCGACCACCCAACCTCTCGCTTCGTAGGTGGCAGCAGTTTTTGACATACACCTGTTTTCCTTGATAAAGTATCGCTGATTACCAAAAGAAAGCAGTATGCATGGCCCGCAAAATCTCTTGTGGGATGTCCCAGACCTTCCCTGACGCTATTGCCCACCCAAAGTCACGACGGTTTTTCGCCTCCTGGATCATGACGCAGTCCGAGCGCAGATAGAACAAGTCACCGGACCCCCTATACCGCTCAGATAAATTCTACAGGTTCTGCTCAGTTAAATGCTTCTCCGGATTCACAGCAGAGATAGTTGATGAATGAGGTGCATACTCCCCCAAACCATTCGCGCTTTTTCCCCTTGACATTTGCCGGTGGTTTAGTAAGACTACACTCAGTAAGAATAGGAAGAGAGGTGTTAAATGCGGATCACATCAAAAGGTCAGGTCACAATTCCCCAGAATGTCCGTGAGCAAATGGGATTTCTGGCGAACACGGAAGTTGAATTTTTCGTCTCCGGTGACAAGGTGTTTCTTCAGAAAGCCGAGAACGACGCAGGCCGTGGGAAGGATCTGATTGCCTGTATGAAGGGCAAGGGGACTGTTGCTTTGCGCACAGATGAGATTCTGGCCATGACGAGGGAATGATGAAGATTCTCGTCGACAGCAGCGTTATCCTGGATATCCTGACGGAGGATGGAAACTGGTTTACATGGTCAGCGGAAACCCTGGCCGCTTGCGCAAAATCCTATATATTGGCCGTCAATCCTATCATCTATGCCGAAGTCTCGATCAGGTTCGAAAAGGTGGAAGATCTCGACGCGGCGCTGCCTGCAACTTATTTCCGCCGTTTGCCCCTGCCGTGGGAAGCAGCGTTTCTTGCGGGCAAGTGCTTTCTCGATTATCGTCGTAAAGGCGTACAGAAAAGGTCGCCGTTGCCCGATTTCTATATCGGGGCCCATGCGGAGGTTGGCGGTATGACGCTGCTGACACGTGATGCCGCCCGCTATCACACCTATTTTCCTGCCTTGCGGATCATTTCACCCGCCTGAAAAAGGTTTGGACTGGAACAGCCGGCCGATTTCGCCAAAATCACCATTATGTCAAGTATTTATATAAAATTAAGCGGATTTCGCGCCACTATTTCAGGGTATTTTTATCGCTCCACATCTATGACAGTCTATCCACTGACACGATGCAGCCGATGGGGTTTTTGTGCTGGCAGACCTACGATCCGAAGGAGGCAAGATCATGACTGAAAAAAAGACCCTTGCAGATAAGACAGGGGCTGTGCCCAGGCAAGCGGTGGAGGAGTTGCAAACGAGCGAGGAAAGATATCGCGGCTTATTAACACATCTTGATGCCGGCGTTGTTGTTCATGCAGCGGATACTTCGGTTATCGGCCCTGGGACACAAACGATCGATTTTGCGTTGTGTTTGAAGACATCACCGACCGCAAAATGGCGGAGGAGGAAGTTCGCCGGGCGAATACCTTACTGAACGCGATCATAGAGAATATCCCGAATATGATCTTTCTCAAGGATGCCAAGGACCTCCGGTTCGTCAGAATCAACCGGGCGGGAGAGGATCTGGTGGGTTATTCCAGGGAGGACCTTCGGGGGAAGAGCGATTACGATTTCTTCCCGAAGGATCAGGCAGACTTCTTTATGGAAAAGGACCGGGTAGTTTTAAGTGGAAAGGGGGTTTTGGATATACCAGAAGAAACCCTGCACACGCGCAACAAGGGAGAGCGAACCCTGCACACCAAAAAAGTGCCGATCCTGAACGCGAAGGGAGAATCCGAATACCTGCTTGGCATCTCCGAGGATATTACCGACCGTAAGCGCTCCGAGGAGGCGCTACTGTCTTCGGAACAGCGCCTGTCCGACATAATCCAGTTTCTTCCTGATGCCACGCTGGTCATAGACAAAGAGGGCAAAGTCATTGCCTGGAACCGGGCTATTGAGATCATGACCGGGGTCAAGGCATCAGAAATACTCGGCAAGGGAGATTATGAGTACGCCCTCCCATTTTACGGAGAAAGAAGGCCGATCCTGATTGACCTGGCCCTTCATCCCGATCCGGAAAGAGAGGATTCTTACACTCATATCCAGAGGAGGGGGGACATTCTCTTCGGTGAGGCCTATACCCCCGGTCTGGTTGGCGGCAAAACGCATTTGTCGGCAACGGCCTCTGTGCTGCGGGATGCAGTGGGAGAGATTGTTGCGGCCATCGAGTGTATCCGTGACGATACCGGACGGAGACGGGCACAGGAAGACCTGCGCCAGGCCGAGGAAAGATACCGGAGCATCTTTGAAAATGCCCAGGAAGGAATCTACCGGTCCACACCGGAAGGGAGAATCGTCCTGGCCAATCAGGCCATGGCAACCATGTTCGGTTACAAAACTCCCGAGGAACTCATAACAAATATCACCGATGCAGCCCGTCAGATTTATGTCAATCCTGAGGAACGGACGAAGCTCAGGAAGATCATTGAAGAGCATGGTTCCGTAATAAATCATGAAACCCAGTTTCACAGGAAGGATGGGAGCGTCTTCTGGGTATCGATTACCATGCAAGCAGTCCGTGACGAAAAAGGACAGATCCTCTATTATGAGGGGATAGATGAGGATATCACAGACAGGAAAGAGATGGCCGAACGGATGAGAAAGTCTTTGGGGGCAACCGTCCAGGCCATAGCGGTAATCGTTGAAACGAGGGATCCTTACACGGCAGGCCATCAAAGGAAGGTGGCTGATCTGGCCCGGGCCATTGCAACGGAGTTAAAACTTCCTGCAGATCGGATCGATGGGATCCGGATGGCTTCTGCCATCCATGACCTTGGCAAGATATCCGTTCCGGCGGAGATTCTCAGCACTCCGAAAAAATTAACTGAATTGGAATTCTGTCTTATCAAAACCCATCCCCAGTCCGGTTATGACATATTGAAAGACATTGAATTTCCCTGGCCTGTTGCGAGGATGATCTGGGAGCACCATGAGCGCATGGATGGTTCCGGCTACCCCCAGGGCCTGATTGGTGAAGAGATCCTACAGGAGTCACGGATACTGGCTGTTGCCGACGTAGTGGAAGCCATGGCTTCACATCGACCTTACCGACCTGCCATCGGATTAAATGCGGCGCTGGCAGAGATTGAGGACAATAAAGGGACTCTTTATGATGCAGATGCGGTGGATGCGTGCTTGAGATTATTCCGGGAGAAGGGCTATCAATTGGACTTACGGTAAGATTGGAGAGAAAAGGCGAGCAATGGCAGAAGGCAAAATAAAGTGGTTTAATGAACAAAAAGGCTTCGGTTACATCGAAAAGGACGGCGTTGAAGAGCTGTTCTTTGATCACACCGCCATTCTGGAAACTGGCGTCAAGAAGCCGTCCTTCGGCCGGCGCGTCAGTTTCGATATTGTCCAGGGACCCAAAGGGACTGAAGCGGGAAACATAAAATTCCTATAAGCTTAACGGCCAAACAGAAAAGGCATTTCCTCTCCTGTTTCTCTGAGACAGAGTATTAAAGAGCCGATCTGGCGAAACTGGACGTCTGTCCGATAAATAAAGCTCCGCTTTCAGACGGCAACGTAGCATCTTCTTAAGAATCACTGATTGATGACTCGTAGGTGGCTTTTGCCAATTCATTGAATGATATAGACATAATATTCTACAATTCCAATTCCCTTACATCGATTAAAATCCTATAATTATCATTCCCCAAAGACCTCTCAAGCAAAGAATATGGAGGTGAGCCATGACCACAAAAGAAGCGATAACCCTGTCCAAATATTATCTTCAATCAAACCATAAACGAAGGACAATAGAGAGCTACAGCCACCTGTTGTAAAGGTTTGGATCGATTCATGCTCAGCGAGAATTGGATGCCATCGCATCCGATGATATTTTCCATTTTCTGGAGAGCATGACGAAGAACCTCGCCAAATCAACACGAAGACTCCGATATGCCCAGTTGAAAGCCTTTTACAATTTCATTATCGACCGATGTTCACTGAACATGAGAAATCCCTGTAATGCATCGTTGCTGAGTAAGTCATTCAAGGCACCGAAACAGATTCCCCGCAAGATTCTCGACCGGGAAACTGTGGACGAAATGATATACAATACGAAAAGACTGCGGGACCGGTTGATATTGGAGCTTCAGGCGCGATGCGGATTGAGGATTGGTGAACTACTGAAGATCAAGATGGCGGATGTTTCAGACAGAACAATTACCCTGTGGGAGCCCAAATCTGGCAAAGAGGCTGAAAGAGCATATATGCCTGAGAACGTATCAAGAAAATTGGCAGAATACATCAAGGAGAAGGCTCTTCAGGGGGAAGACCGGATATTTCCCATATGCTATTCGACGGTAAGATCTCTTGTCAAAGGATTGGGTGCCAAAGTGAAAGTCCATGTTTCACCCCATGATCTCCGGAGATATTCAGCGACTTATGCCAGCAGAAACGGTGTCCCTCTGGAAGTAGTATCGAAAGTAATCTTGAGGTATCAGGACTTGAAGACGACCCAGATCTATCTCGGCAAGATCAGTGATTCAGAGGCGATCCGCTGGATGGACGTCCTTCATGGAAAGTAGCCTTTCCCATTATATCCATTTGAAACATTGAGGTCTTTGCGGCTTGTTAATTATGGTCAGGCGAAAATGATAGTATGTCCTTTCATCAGAAACTGGGAGTGCCAACCTGAAATGTTTGCTTGATAACTTTCATCAATTATGCAACATTACGAATGGTTATCAGTGGATATATATCAATTGATAAAAACTGACGGACCTTTTTACAGGCCAAGGGATTGAAAATAAATCGTCCCCTTTTCCACGCTTAAAAGTATAATGCTACAGGTGAGTAATTATGGGAAAGCAAGAAATCATCAATATCATCAGAAACAGCAAGCCAGAGATGGAATCCCATTATGGAGTACAGCGGCTCGGTTTGTTTGGCTCCTATATTAAAGATAAACAACGTAAGAAGAGTGATATCGATATACTCGTCAAATTCAACCGTGATATTGATCTTTTCGACTTTTTGGACCTACGCGAATATCTTGAAAGCCAGCTCAATGCTAAAGTTGATCTGGTCATGGAATCCGCCCTTAAACCAGCGATCGGTAAACGTATTCTGGCTGAGGTTGAATATGTCTAAGGGGCGGGAAATCTCCGATTACCTGGACGATATTATAACGGCTATTACTGATACCGCTGAGTTCACCAAAGGAATGTCTTATGATGTGTTTGCAGCGGACAAGAGGACTATCAATGCGGTGATCAGGTGTCTCGAAGTTCTCGGTGAAGCAGCCAAGCATATTCCGACATCATTCAGAAAAAAATATCCAGATATTCCCTGGACTAAGATGGCTGGCATGCGGGATGTTCTCATTCACGATTACATGGGGGTCGACTTGATGACTGTCTGGAAGGTTGCACAAGAACGTTTGCCGGCGTTGAAGCCCATGCTCAAAGAATTAACAACGAGAGAAAAGGATATATAAGACGACTTGAGCTAAGGAGAAGGTTCACTTACCATATATAAAGTCTTCGGAGGTGACAAGAGCCATGCGATGATCATTGGTGGAAGGAGAGCGCCTGAGCCAGCAAAAGTATTAGGGCTTGAGGTGCCGCAATCTCGGCGTATAGCTTCCTGAAAGCAGTAAAATGTCAGCCTCGATAAAAATGCATGATTTCGAACGGTAAGCAGTATTTGATGGACTAGGTTCCATTCGAAATCTCAATGGGTATCCGGTAGCTTCAAGAAGGCTTTGCTAAAGCAACAAATATAGTCACTTTTTGTTTCCAGCCAGCATTTTTATCACGACAGTGGCACCAGATGACAGATCAAACCATGACAAATATAGAACTTCTCAAAGAGATATCCGTTTTAAAAAAGAAAATCAAGAAACTAGAAAAATCAGAACCTCAGCAAAAGCTGACAGATATGGAGCTGAACAAGAGCGAAAATAAATATCGCAAGCTTGCTGAGGATATGCCGGCGCTTATTTGCACCTTTTTGCCCGATAGTACTTTGACCTATGTGAATAAGGCCTACTGTGAATTGTTTCAAAAGCAGCCTGAAGACCTTGTTGGGCAAAAATTCCTTGATTTCTTGCCAGATGATATGACCCGCGAAAATGTTAGACGTCAATACTTATCACTCTCGCCTGAAAATCCGGTGAAGACTTATGAGCATAAAGTGATTTTATCTGATGGAACCAACCAATACCATTGGCATCGCTGGACCGACCGTGCTTTTTTTAGCGATGATGGTCAGATCAACTATTTTCAGTCCATTGGGCAGGATATCACCGACCGCAAGCGGGTGGAGGAGGCGCTGCACGAGAGCGAGGGAAAGCATAGACTCTTGTTTGACAACGCCGGCGACGCGATCTTCATCCACGACACGGAAGCGCGGATGCTGGCGGTCAACCCCTTGGCCATCGAGCGAACCGGCTACACACACGCTGAAATGATGTCCATGACGATCAACCAGATAGACTCACCGGAGGAAGCTCCTTTCGCGCCGGATCGGATCGCCAGGCTTATGGAACACGGCCATCTCACCTTTGAAACGGTGCATCAGCGCAAAGACGGTTCACTCGTCCCGACCGAGGTCAGCGCACGGCGGATCACATGGAATGGTCAGCCGGCGATGCTGAGCATTTGTCGCGACATCACCGAGCGCAAACGAATAGAGGAGGTGTTGAGGGAAAATGCCGGTCGCCTGGAATTGGCACAATCCGCGGGTAAATCGGGTATATGGGACTGGGATGTCGTTAACGGACAAATCGAATGGTCCAGTCATATGTTCAATCTCTTCGGTCTTGATAAACAGAAATCGATGGCATCCTTCGAGACATGGGAAAGTGCCCTTCATCCGGAAGATTTGGAGATTGCCGGTCAGAGGATTGACAATGCCTTGAAAGAACGGATTCAATTGAACAGCGATTACCGGATCATACTTCCGGACGGGCAGATACGTTGGATCAACGCTGTTGGCGAGGGCGAATATGACATTCAGGGTCGCCCTGTCCGGATGCTTGGTGTCTGTATTGATATCACCCACCGCAAGCTGGCGGAAGAGGAGCTGCGGGAAAGCGAGGAACGCTTTCGTAGTATGTTCCGCGGACACGATGCGATCATGCTCTTGATTGATCAAAAGACCGGTGCAATACGCGATGCCAACCAAGCTGCGGCGCGGTTTTACGGATATTCAGCAGAGCGACTCTGTCAGATGACTATCCAGGAGATCAATACCCTGGATGCCGAAGAAGTCGCACATCAACGAACCCTGGCGATTGAGGAAAAACGCAACTATTTTATCTTCCCCCACCGCCTTGCCAGTGGAGAAGTCAAAACTGTTGAGGTACATTCTTCACCCATTACTATCCGGGGCGAAACAATTCTCTTTTCGATCATTCATGACATCACCGACCGCGAGCAGGCAGAGGATGCGCTGAGGGATAGCGAGGCAAAATACCGCAACATCTTTGAAAACGCGATGGAAGGCATTTACCAGTCCACACCGGAGGGCAGGTTTATCACGGCCAATGCCGCTTTGGCCCGGATGGCCGGATATGATTCACCGGAGGAATTAATCGCTGCTATCGAAGACATTGGAACCCAGCTTTATGTTCATCCCGAAGATCGAAAAAGATTCTTGGAGATCATCACAACCAAAGGTATGGTCAATTATTTTGAGGTTGAATTTTACAAAAAGAACGGCCGCATATTCTGGGTCGTCATCAATGCCCGAGCGGTCAAGGATAAACAGGAGAAGACTCTCTACTATGAAGGAATCGTAGAAGACATAACGCTTCGTAAACAGGCCGAGCAAAAACTTCTCCATACCCTTGATAATCTTAGGAAGTCGTTTAGCACGACCATCCAGGTTTTGGTGTCCGCCGTGGAGACAAGAGATCCCTACACATCGGGGCACCAGACCAGGTCGGCAGACCTTGCCAGGGCGATTGCCACGGAGATGTGTCTTTCTCAAAAGAGAATTGACGGCATCCGCATGGCGGGTAGTATTCACGACATCGGGAAAATGTCTATCCCGGCGGAGATATTGGTTAAGCCTACAAAATTGTCTGAACTCGAATTTTCCCTGATAAAAGACCATGCCAAAAAAGGATTCGAGATGCTGAAGGATGTGGAATCACCCTGGCCTTTAGCGGAGATCGTCTATCAGCATCATGAGCGCATGGATGGTTCTGGTTATCCAAGGCAGCTGAAGGGGGAAGAGATTATCATGGAGGCCCGTATCCTCGCCGTGGCGGATGTAGTGGAAGCCATGGCTTCACATCGACCTTACAGACCCGCCATCGGATTAGATGCGGCTCTGACAGAGATTGAGAACAATAAAGGTGCGCTTTATGACGCAGATGCCGTGGATGCCTGCCTGAGATTATTTCGGGAAAAAGGTTTTCAACTTGTATCCTGAAGGCAACGGATTTTGGAACTTCGCGCCGGACACTGACGGTTGTTAGCTATGAACCATTATTGCGCTTGTAAGCCTCGGGCATGGGGGTTATGATGATTGGGAGGATTCTCAGCGCCAGATTAGGGATATTTCTGAATGTGGTTGTTGGTGCCGTATTCATTATTGCTGCCGTCATTGTTGTCATAACTGTCAATTACAGCATGCGCCAACAGTCGCTTATGGAGGCTCAATCGAAAGCCCGGATCATACTCGACAGGAACCTTGCCACCCATGCCTACTTCTCCCAGATTATGAAACCCAGTATCTTTGCCTGGAGTGAACCATTCCGGACAAAGGAATACTTCGACCACACCTGGATGTCATCGACCTATGCAATACGCGAGATCGAGAAGTACTTCAAGTCTTTTAGTCCTTCAGGATACTCCTTTAAAGATGCGGCCGTAAATGCAAGGAGTCCTGATAATGAGGCGGATGAATTTGAGCGTGCATTTATTGAAAAACTGAATACTGACAAAAAGCTTGAATCAGAATCCACGATCAGGAAAATTGGAGGGGAGCCATATCTTGTTGTCTTAAGAAAAGGCGAGGTCATGGAGGCATCCTGTCTCAGATGCCATAGCAATCCCAAAGATGCTCCGAAAGGAATGACTGATTACTACGGTTCCGAAAGGAGTTTTAACCGCAAGGCAGGCGATGCGATCTCCGTTGTTTCCTTCCGAATTCCCCTCTCGGAAGCCTATGCAGCAGCCAATGTCTTTTCACTACAGCTTTCCGCCATCCTACTCATTGTTCTTGCCTGCCTCTTTAGCGTTCAATATTGGTTTTACAGACGTTACCTTCTGGAACCGCTGAGCGTCATGCGGGGGAAGGCGAATGAGATTGCAACACAAGAGGGGCATCTGGGCGAACAACTCCCGCAGCCCTTTGGAAGAGAATTAAGAGAACTTACATCCACTTTCAATGAGATGTCGGTAAAGCTCCGTCATGATCGAGACAATTTGGAAGAACTCGTAAATAAACGAACCGAAGCGTTACGTGAAAGTGAGGAAAGTTATCGTTCCCTTTTTGAAAACATGCTTGACGGGTTCGCGTATTGCAGGATGCTTTATGACGATCAGGACCGCCCGGTGGACTTCGTCTATCTCGATGTCAACAAAGCCTTCGAGCGGTTGACAGGACTGGAAAACATTATTGGCGAGAAAGTCAGTGAGGCGATACCGGGCATCAGGGAGTTAAACCCGGAGTTAATTGAGATATACGGTCGCGTGGCTTTGACCGGCAAGACCGAAATGTTTGAGATTGATTTTAAACCGTTGGCAAAATGGATGTCTGTCTCGGTTTATAGCATGCGTAAGGGATACTTTGTCGCGGTGTTTGATGATATAACCGATCGTAAACTCTACGAAAAGAAACTGGAGCATTTCGCTATTCACGACCAGCTTACCGGGCTTTTGAACAGGCACTCTCTTGAAGACATTTTAACCAGAACCATTGCGAAGGCGAAGCGCGGGGTGGTAAGTTCTCTTCTCTATATGGATCTCG
>Ga0074199_1001108_pt1 | contig 27749 bp, 30 predicted proteins | sample EPASupsiteSAE347_FD_64528 | JGI IMG/M metagenome (GOLD analysis project Ga0074199, IMG submission 64528) | Bioremediated contaminated groundwater from EPA Superfund site, New Mexico - Sample SAE3-47 | ecosystem: Environmental > Aquatic > Deep subsurface > Groundwater > Contaminated ... | reverse complement strand
GACAGGGACTATTTGAGCGGTGCTGCTTAGGATATTTTTTAAAATATCATTCATGGTTATATCCCTCTATATACCATTTTAGATGTTTAGGATCCACAAGAGAGCTGTTTCGACTGCATATTCAAAATGTACCAGAAGTTTAAACGATATATCGCGGCATATTACGGCGCCAATAAGTGGTAAAAATACCAGCACAATGGTGTAATTCACTTCGGCCGCCTTTTTTTCCTGATTGTGCACATATAGTTGGGCAACTGATGCAAACAGACGGTAGGGCAAGAACCAGGTAGAGAAACCGATAATAGCGCCGTTTATATAATTGTATACCGTCATTTCATTTGCCAGATACGCCATTGCATGTGTGAGTGATAGTGTTGTGAAGGTAAGCACATGAAGTATTATCATGCTTGTTATGATGCCCAAAATAGCTATTGGCTCGGCGAGTGCAACGAGGCAAATTTTTAGGCGACGAAATGGTGCAGTAATGTTGTGCCAAATGATTGGTATTGGGCGACTCATTCCCACGATTACATGTAAAAAGACATAGCCTAATGGCATGAGCCACAGTGATACTGGGTCTACATGAACGAATGGGTTAATAGTCATCATGCCAAATTGCGCGGCGGTATCATCGCCCGCTTTATATGCCATCCATGCTTGAAATGCGCCGGAGAGCCCTGCGATAATAAGATAGGCCAGCATAAGAGAAACTATTTCTTTGATGAAACTGAGCGTTTCAAGACTAATATGACTCACGAGAAAACCCTCACGGTAGGTACGATGCAGAACAGACTACGGCAAAAAAGCGTAGCGGTCAAATAAAAGACGTTAGAGGAGTGCTTGTATGGCTCTGCAATACCATGCGTTTGCTTCTTGGTAGACTGGTGAAGTTGGTTCAGCAACAAAATCAAACTTTTTTTGACCATCTTCAAGATCGCTTATGAGCTGTTGATCTTTTACTCGTGCTCTATGTGCAATAATAATACCTACTAATTTTTCAGGTAGCCGAGCCCATAAATGAGTGTTCGAATCTCGTCGTTGTATCGAAAATTGTACATGCGTATTCTTTCCGGGGATGCAGGGTAAGGTTTGAAATTGGGAACCATTTTTCCAGAGAAAGTCGAGCCATTCATCCGAACTCATCTCAACAGGTTTTTCAATTTCTATGTGGATTACGAGATGATCAATGGCTTCAGGTGATTGCGGGCGCTCTAAAACCGCATTGACTCGCTCAGTAAATGGGTCAGCGCTCTTTTGCATGGCATTCAAATTTAGAAAACCTATACTGAGTAACAAGAGTAATCTTTTCATAATAAGCTCTATAATAATAAGTTAATTAATTTAATTAAATCTAATAGACAAGCTTTACTTATTATAAAATAACATAAAAATTTGAAAAATAGAAGTTGGTATTCTGGTCCAATACGTATGAGACCATTGGGCCCCTAACGAAACATAGTATTGCCAAGGTGTTTGATATTGTAAAGCCTGATGTGGCCTAAAGGTATTATAATGCTGCATGAATCGCCCTCATATAACGAATAAAGCTCGTATCGAGCTGTTGTTAAATTTAGGAGAGCGCGGGAGCAGAACATTCAGAGCTTTTTCTTGTGCGTGTATACTTCTGTTGAATACTTTCCTTCATCTATGCCGCTTTTAAGGTAAGATAGTTTCTTGCAGCTAGTAAAATACTGCATATAAAAGGCCTTCTCTATAACATAATACTGGGGGGGCTTTACTTTAACCTTATTTTGTCTCACATGTATTTGGACCTATATAGAAACACAGTGTTGCCAACCAACACTACATATTAACTATGAAACGATTGTCCATGCCAGCCGGCACCTGAACTTTACCATCAGAATCAGTTGTCCAAACCCCAGCGCTCTCGCCAGCACGCTCTTTGCAACACGTTATCAATTTGCTATCCATAGTTATAATCGGAGAAGCAAAAAGCTCATTAATTCTTTGCGCAAGCGCATTGCTAGGTTTTGTATAATTAGGTCGACAATCAGCGCTTTGGCCCAAAAGACTCGTCAAACCACTCAAAGACAATTTTTTTGCATGACGATAGCACACATATTGTTTAGCACATGCGCTAGAAATAAGCGCTAATAAAGAAAACAAAACAATTTTTCTCATATCATCCCTTCTTTTGGTTTTGATAAAACCATACAAACCCCTCATGTATAATAATAACTAAATTAAATATAAAATAGCAATATCTTTGGGCCTTATCCATGCGTACACCCTGAACCTGAGTTTCAAACTCTTGCAAATATGAAAAATATAATGTTATGCTTTAACTGTGGGTTAGGATATTCTTCATATAAACAAAAAGGAGGTCATTATGAAGAAAGTATTAATGTTGGCTATTATAGGTCTTAGTACTTACAACATGTACGGATGGACTCAATGCAGTAAAATCACTATAGGGGGAAATGACGATGCTGCAAATATTGCCTATGCTCTTCAAAAGGATTATGACGATAAAAAGCTTGGTGGTTGGCAAATATCAAAAAGTTGTTACCAAGCTGTAGAAGGCCGGAGGGGAGTAATTAAAACCCGTGACAAAGTTGCCGAGGAAGACAATAAAGACAACAAATCCGTTTGTTTGTGTAAGTAAAACATAGAGTACATACATGCATGGCCGGGGAAAGATCCCCGGCCATCTTATATTCAGAAAAGAACTTTGATTTCCTGATTTTATGCTACACTACGTTATATGATCCCATTAACACTTCAAATTAAAAACTTTTTAAGCTACGGCGAATCGTGGACTACGGTAGACTTTACTCCATATCAATTTATCTGCCTAACCGGCAGAAACGGCCATGGCAAGTCTGCGCTTTTAGACGCCATTACCTGGGCACTATGGGGCCAGGCACGTAAAATCTCAGGCACCCCACGTGCTGATGACGCCCTGGTACGGCTGGGACAGCGACATATGGCGGTTATTTTTGACTTTACGTGTCAACAGCAACGCTACACCGTACGACGCGAACTGGTGCTCTACCAAGACAAAACAAAACTTATTTTAGACTTTGGTGTTTTTGATCAATCAACACAACGCACGCGATCATTAACCGAAAAAACCATACGACAAACACAACAAAGCATCCAAACTGCTATAGGTCTCGATTTTGACGCATTCAGCAACTCAGTGTTTTTGCGCCAAGGTCAATCAAACGAATTTTCAAAAAAAACAGCCCAAGAACGAAAGCAAATTCTTTCAAGCATTCTCGGCATTGATCAGTACGAAACACTGCGAAAACAATTATTAGATCGTATACGAGCGCTCGAAACTGAAAAGAAAAGCGCAACACAACTGCATGCTCACCTTAACGAGCAATACACTAAAATTAGTGAAGTACGCTATAATTATACCGCATGCAACCAAGCGTATACCGATCTGCAAACACAAGAACAAGAACGTGTTACACAGCATAAAGCACTACACGAACAAAAAAATAACTTAACTGCACAACAAGAACTTTATCTCACCACAAAAAAAGAATTAGACAACAAAACTCAGCTTTTGCAGCTACAGCGCAATCAACAAGAACTTAATTCGGCACAAAAAATCAAAGAATATGAATTGATGCTCTTGCAACACCAAACCGAACTCAAAACAGTGCAGACAAAAAAAGATGATCTCTCTACTCGCAGCCAGGAACTCGCTATCGCCATCGGCATAACACAAAAAAAAGTTGACGAGCTCGCGCTTTTTATTAATACACATACCGCAATTGAGCCGATATTTATAGCAGCAAAAACTCTGTTTGATAAGCGAAAAGACACGTATCAGCGTATGATTGCGCATGGCAACAGCACACACAACGAACTTAAACTTGCCTCACAACAGTTAGAATTAACAGCTCGCGCACACCATGCCCAATGCCCACTCTGTCAACAACAACTATCTCAAAAGCATCATCTACATGTTCACCAACAATTGGCACAACAAACCAGTTTTCTCAAACAACGCATCAAGCGCATAGAAGGCTTTCTGCAAAGCACCAAAGAAATTTTGAGCCGCGAACACGAGAATATAAAACAAAAAGAATATATTCTTCAACAGATCAATCAAACACACGCACGCATTGACGAACTTAAAAAACAACAAATAATTATGCAGGAAGAATACACAAACACCCAAAAAAGCCTGATGGAAATAGCAACGGCGTGTACACAAAAAGAACAAGATCTTGCAAAATTCACGAGCAAATTAAACACCATCAAGCAGCATATAAAAGAACAAACTGAGCAAGATCCCGCTACCCAGGAACTCGTCCAACACATTGAAAGCATACAAAAAAAGCTTAACGAACTCGCAATCGACTATTCTAAAATTCAAGCACGGCTTGAACACATACAAGAACAAGAACGCGTTCTTGAACACACGCTCGAAAACATACGTACACAAAAAAACTTAATGGCCGAAAAACGTGGCAGACTCGTACAAGAATTAGAACATCTAGAAATTATACGCGCAGAGAGTATAAAACAACAAGATACTATCAATAATCTAGCACTTGAAATTGAAGATCATGAACTTATGGCGCAAGCGCTCAGCAAAGACGGTATTCAAGCACTCCTTATAGATTCAGTTATTCCGGAAATTGAAGATGAAGCTAATTTTATTCTCGCACGTTTAAGTGAACAACAAACGCGTATCTTCATCGAGTCGCTCCGTGATCTCAAAAGCGGCGGTTCACGTGAAACACTTGATATCAAAATCTCTGACGCAACTGGCATACGCCCCTACGAGCTTTTTTCTGGTGGCGAAGCATTTAGAATAGATTTTGCGCTCCGCATTGCGCTTTCAAAACTGCTCGCGCGTCGCGCAGGAGCATCATTACAGACATTAATTATAGACGAAGGCTTTGGATCACAGGATGAAGAAGGTCTTTCACTTATTATGGATATGCTCTACAAAATCCAAGATTCATTTGCAAAAGTTATTATTGTTTCGCATCTTTCTGCCCTTAAAGAACAAGTTCCGGTTCAATTTATGGTAGAAAAGCTAGCAAGTGGCAGTAGCATTCGCATTATAGAACAAACATAAAAGAGGGCATCCTGAAGCTGCCCTCTCTACTTTATTACAAACGCTATTTATGCTAATTCTTCGTGCGCGTTAACACTTTTTTGTGTTTTGCACTTATTGCATGCTTTGATTGCGTAGCATGCTGCCGTCGCTACAGCTACCGCTGCGGATGTTATAATAATGGCTTTTTTATGCGCGCCTGCAAACTGTTTCGTCCAGTTGTAACCACCAAGCGTTTTGCCACAGACATAATTTTTAGCTACCCCAGCTTCTGCCTTGGTCCATGCATAAGCATCACCAGCTTTTTGTTTAAGCCAACCAAGTGAGCAGCACTTTTTCTTAGGAGCCATCGCTTTTTCGGGAGCCGCCGCACTTGCGGGAGCTGCGGTCAGTGAACCAACAGCAAAGCCTGCACATACCACGAGCAATAGCAGTTGTTTTTTCATAATATAATCCTTTTGATTTGCGAACCACTACACGGTTCTTAAATTATTAATACACAACATAAGATAAAGCAAAAAGAATATGTCGTCAATCGCCCTTCCCAACAGGCTACTTTGGTTTTTTCAAATTCGCCTGTTCTTCAACAAGTTCCTTGATCACATTCCCCATAATCCGCCACCGTGATTCAAAACTATCAGAATACAAATAGCGTTTGATGCCAACATAAGATAATACTAATCCAGTCGCACACACCGCGGTTTTTATAACCGCCGCACGCACATTTATCGAGCCAGCGTCACCATTCTCACGAGACTCTTCAGCGCTCATGCGCAACGGAAAGCCAACGGCGTATATAAAAAATAAAGCAAATATTACACACTTCATCTTCTACCCTAAAAATTTCTTAAAAAAACTGGAAACAGAATCCTGCTGATCATCGACTTCTGAACCGATCAAGTCAGCATATTTTTTGAGCTCTTCTTTTGCCTCAGAAGATAACTTTTTGGGAATATGACACTGCGCAATAATCACCCAGTCGCCACGCCCACGCCCTTTTAGCCTGACAAAGCCTTTACCCGAAACCGTTATGCGGGATCCGCTTGGACAACCTTTAGGAATTTTGACAAGCTCTTTTGTTCCGTCAATTGAAACAACCTCAATATGGGCACCAAAAACCAACTGTGGATACGTCACCTGCAATGTACAGACTAAATCGTCATCTTCTCGTCTAAATGTTTTGTCAGCAGTAACAGTTATTCTTATAAACAAGCTACCAGCATGGCCACCATAAACACCATCATCACCCTTGCCGGCAATGCGCATTTCAGCACCATCATAGATACCGGCCGGAATTTTGACCGTAAATTTCTCGTATACCTGTTTGCGAGAATTGCCTTTACAATCGGGGCACGGATGCGCAATCGTATAACCATTGCCACCACAAGCAGCACACGCCTGGCTGTATACAAAGAACCCCTGTTGCTGTTGAATTTGCCCAGTGCCACGACATTTTTTACACGACTCTGCTTTGGTGCCTGGCTGCATGCCAGAGCCATCACACGTTACACAACGCGCTAAACGCGAATATTCAACATCACGCTTGGTCCCTTCGTACGCCTCCTTGAGCGTAACGCTCATTGAAAGAAGACGATCATGACCATCACGCGGCATAGGGCCGTTTGCGCGTTTTTTTTGCGAAAAACCAAAAATATCTCCAAAGCCCTCAAAGATATCACCAAAGTTGCGAAATATATCGTCCATGCTCATTTCTTGGCCACCAAAACCACCCATTTGTGGCCCCGCATGACCAAACTGATCGTATCGCGCACGCTTCTCTTTATTCGAAAGCGTTTCATACGCCTCGGCCGCTTCTTTAAATTTTTCCTCAGCCTCTTTATTGCCCTGATTGCGATCCGGATGGTATTTGAGGGCAAGCTTGCGGTAAGCAGTTTTTATATCCTGCTCAGACGCATCGCGTGAAACACCAAGAATTTCGTAAAAATCTCTCTTTGCCATTACACTATACTGCCGTATCAAAAGGTACTCTAACTAGTAACAGTATAACAAAAACAAAGTTTTACGCGAACTCAAGCCAGGTACACAACAGACCATTAAATTCGTACCGGTCAGATTACCCTGTAGATGAACAAAGCTGGCGATATTTTTGAACACTTGCAACTGAATGCTTGATATCACCTGCACGTGCAGGTTGGTATGATAACGTACTGATTGAATCAGGAAATTCATTTTTTAGTTGTTCAACCAGACTCAATACCGATCGCGACTGGCCCGATGCAATATTAACCGGTTGGCCATTTAAAAAGCCTGGTGGTAATTGAGCAAGCGTACTGTTGGCGCGAACGATCTCTTGTACATCTGTAAAATCACGCATTTGAGAGCCATCACCAAAGATCGTAATGGGCTCGTTATTGACCACCGCAGCTTTAAAACGACCATAGGCACTCGTTTGTTTTTGATATTTATTGGCACTATAGACATTAAAATAACGTAAGCAAAGCGTATGAACATTAAAAAGCTCATAGTAATGGCAGCACAATTGTTCGCCAATAAGTTTTGAAAGCCCATACGGCGACTGTGGCTTACAAGCATCTTGTTCACAACATTCACCTTCGTGCTCACCGTAAACAGCAGCTGAAGAAGAAAAAATAAAGCGTTCAACGCGATTGATACGTGCTGCCTCAAGAAGATTATAGGTCCCTTTAATATTGGCATTAAAGCACAAGCGCGGCTGCAGCATAGAATCAGGCACGCTGACTATAGCGGCCAAATGGAATAAAACAGATTGTCCCTGCGTAGATGCTAAACACGTTTGAAAACTGGTGATGTCGCCATGGATAAAGACAATATCTTTAACTACATGCGCAATATTGTCCATTGAACCAGTACTCAAATCATCCACTACCGTCACCATGGCACCTTGCTTAACCAAATACTCAACCAGCTGCGAACCAATAAAGCCGGCACCACCACTTACTAAGACTCTTTTTTGCAAATAAAACGTATTGCTCATACTCTCGCCATTTGTTGCTTTTTTACCGATTTTCGCCAGAACTCTCCTTGAGTACTGACAACGCTCACAGCACACTGTTTACCATCAAGAATCGCCTCTTGCATGCTTGCGTACTTCCAGCTGCCATAGCGCCCAATTGAGTATATGCCAACTTCCTGCAATCTGGCAAGTAGATTTTTAATGTGCTCATCACGCCAGCGGTTATATAGCACATAGGCATGTGGTATATGCACAATCGTTTTATCAATAATGCGCTCTGGGTCTAACGTGTAAAGCGAACACACCTGTTTAATCGATCGATCAATCATTTGCTGATCACATACACCACGATATGCGCATTCAACATACAATGCATTCGAATCCTGAGGAACAAGTGCCGAAGAAAAATTATGATAAAACCCCAATCGATAAAATGGGTACGTATGTTCGGGAAAATAGACCCAGTGTTTATCAGCAACATACGATTGCGTAACGCCCATATTAATATCCAATACCGAACTTGCGCGCAAATTGCCACAACAAGAAGTAAAATTTGTAGCAGCAGTATCATGTACACGGCTGAGAAAAATTGGCAGCGCACTTGTGTTAATCACTATATCGAACTGATATTCAAAACCATTAGCACACCGCACCACACGATTTTTTAAATCAATAGCCAATACTTCATGATCAGTCAGTATTGGTTTTCGCAAGCTACGTGCAAAACCCTGTGGCAGTACAGCAATACCACCACTTTTGGGATAATAAAAATGAGCATTATAGCCAACAGATGCCCCATTAGTACCCAACGCACCCGCAATAATATCGTGCAAAGATGTTTGGGGGATAAATCGTCCGGTCCATTGTGCCGAAAATTTTCGCGCATCACAACAAAATAATTTTTCTTGATAGGGTATAAAAAAATGGCGCGCAAAGCCTGCACCAAAATTTTTAAGCACCCAGCTATAGAACGTTTTGGGATCTTTAATATTTCTGCGTTTTACAAAACCCTGTATGCAATCTGCGATAACAGCGGTTGGCAGGCCCTGTAAATTAACCTGAAAGGGGTATTTTGTATGCGTACCATGTGAATAAATAAACGAAGATCGTTGTATATAGTTAAAAGTGGAAAGCCCAACCAACTGGTCAACAAGCTGTTTCACGTACGGATCACTGATATGGAGCAAGTGGCCGGTATAGTCGTACGTAAAACCATTACTAGTAATAGAACGACACAATCCACCAATTTCAGATTCTTTTTCAAGTACCACATAATCAAAAAAACCCTGCTGTTCCAAGTGATATGCAACAGAAAGACCAGTGAGCCCTGCTCCTATAATTACCACACGCGCCATCTTGCTTTCTTACCCCTTCGATCAATTATTAACTCACCAGTATAACGTATTCAAGGCCAATCTCAATAATACCCTTTTGGATGATTTTCTTGACAAAAATCACCCAATCAGTAATTTAATAAGAGTAACTCGAGCCGCTAGCTCAGGTGGTAGAGCAACAGCCTTTTAAGCTGTGGGTCGTTGGTTCGAGTCCAACGCGGCTCACCAAAGCTCTTTTGTGTGTGTCCCTGTCGTCTAGCCCGGTCTAGGACGTCGCCCTTTCACGGCGAAAACAGGGGTTCAAATCCCCTCAGGGACGCCATACTTCGCCACTCCGCGGCTTCGTATGGCAGGCCAGTCTTCGCAAAATGCAAGATAATCTATTCTTGAGATAATCAGTGGCGAAGTATGCCCTTCGTAGCTTTAGCGGAGTAGGGCAACCAAGCTATGTATTATGTATATCTGCTAAGATCAATCAGTAATCCGTCAAAAACTTATGTGGGTTATAATGACCCCCGAAAACTGGACAACTAAATTGAGAAAATTGAGTACACTAAATTAACGTAAAATATCGAAGTTTTTGGGATTAAAATGGCTAGAATATACAAAAGACATGGAAGCGATTTTAGACTCAAGGTGGCATTAGAGGCCATAAAAGGGAAAAGAACGCTCGCAGAGTTGTGCCAAGAATTTGGTGTTGCAGCAAGCCAAATATCGACCTGGAAAAAACAGGTAGAAGAAGGCGCACAAGTATTGTTTGATGGCAAGCGACCAAAGAATCATCAAGAGGAGGTCGACAAGCTTCATCGAGTCATTGGTAAAATAACGGCGGAACGCGATTTTTTAGAACGTGTGCTCAAAAGGTAAGCCTTGAAGAGCGCAAAAGAAGCGTTAAAGATGAGGATAATGATCTTTCGATTAAGCAAAAATGCGCATTGTTGGATGTTGCAAGGAGTGCAGTGTATTACGAGCCAAAGCCAATTCATAATAATGATGCCGCAGCGATGAATGAGATAAGAGAAATCTACCAGCAATGGCCATTTTATGGCTATCGACGGATACTTGTCGAGTTGCGAAAAATAGGTCTTCTCATAAATCATAAACGATTGCAGCGGCTCCTTACGAGCTCCGGTATAAAAGCTCTTTATCCAGGTAAAAAAACAACGGTTAAAAATCCTGAGCACAAAGTGTTTCCGTATTTGTTACGAGAACTCACTATTGATCGACCAAATCGGGTATATCAGGTAGACATAACGTATATCAAAATGCGCCATGGATTTGTTTACCTGATCTGTCTTATTGATGTTTTTAGTAGAAAAATTGTTGGATGGGAGCTGAGTACTTTTTTGGACACGGCATCATGTTTGGATGCGCTTCACAAAGCTCTAAAACAAGGAATACCAGAGGTTATTAACAGCGATCAAGGTTGCCAGTTTACAAGTACAGCGTGGGTAGAAAGTTTAATGCTTAACAATATTCTCATAAGCATGGATGGAAAGGGGCGTTGGGCAGATAACGTGTATATAGAAAGGTTATGGCGCAGCATCAAATATGAAAATGTTTTCCTGCATAGTTTTGACACTGTTGATCAAGCAAGGAAATGTTTGGGCAATTACATCGAGTTTTACAATCAGCAAAGACCACATCAGGCGCTCAATTATCATACCCCTGACGAAATACATAAATCGGGGAAAATTCCAACAAAACAAGAACTTTTTAACAGGTTTAAACTACAGAACCAGGAGGTGGCAATGTTTCCTAAATTTGCCTAACTTTTTGTCTTGACAATGGGGGTCACTATAGAGGTCGAAAATGACTTTAGAGGTTCAGATTTATATTGAAAAGATGATGCGTGAACGACAATGGAGTCCCGAACAAATTGCGGGGCGATTGAAGATAAGTACAGCTATATCAATAAGCCATGAAGCGATCTATCAGTTCATATGTCCCTGCAAAGTGATAAGTTCCTCATGTAGTGCAAAATAAAAAGTTCCTCTTTTGGGGTACTATTTAAAGATAAAAAATAGTGCATTCCGAAGGGGGAACATGATCGTTCAGCCTTCGCTGAAAGCTTCGGCGAACACCGTAGGATTAAACATGAACGAACGAGACCAACTGGTCACTTTTAGCAAATTAAAAGATGGACTTATTAGCCAATCGGCAGCCGCTAAAATACTCAACTTTAGTGTTCGCTGGGTTCGCAAAAAGTTTAAACGATTCATTGAATTTGGTGCTAATGGCCTGATTCATCAACGAAGAAACAAACTAAGTCCCAAAGCATGGGATAGTGAAGAAAAAGAGTTTGCCATGAAGTTATTTGAAGGACCGTTTCAGGACTTTGGGCCCACGTTTGCCGCAGAAAAACTGGAGGAACTTTATCGTGTAAAAATTAATCGTGAAACGCTCAGGCAGGCCATGATAAGTTATGGACACTGGCATGGGCGAAAGCGTAAGCCTAAACATCGTAAATGGCGAGAGCGAAAAGAGCACTTTGGGACAATGATTCAGCTCGATGGATCACCCCACGATTGGTTTGAAGGACGTGCTCCAAAATGCACGCTTTTGGTGTTTATTGATGATGCAACAAGCAGCATTGTACACGCTGAATTAGCACCAAGTGAATCTACCGAAAGCCTTATGGTAGCAACACGTTATTACGTTGAACAGTTTGGCAGACCATTAATCTTTTATGTTGATTTCGGCGGGGTGTTCAGCGTAAACATTAACAACCCTGATCGCATTAAGATTACGCAATTCAAGCGAGCTTGTAATGAGCTTGGCATAGATGTCAAATATGCCCATTCACCTCAGGCTAAAGGACGTGTAGAGCGCTCAAATGGCACTCACCAGGATCGCCTAATAAAGGAGTTTAGGTTACACAATATTTCAACTATAGCAGAGGCTAACAAGTTTATAGTCAATACCTATATTCCTGCCCACAATAGGCGCTTTGCTGTAAAACCAGCCAAATCTGGTGATGTACATAGACCCCTTACAATGCACAATCTCGATAATATTTTTTGTCTTAAAGAAGAACGCATTATTCAAAATGACTTTACTGTGCAGTACAAAAACCGCATTTTACAACTTTTGGCTGATCAGAAAGCTGTTATTCGACCAAAAGAAAGCGTTATAATCCACGAACACTTTGATAAAACTTTGTCTATTTTTATACGCAGTATACAACTCAACTTTACCGAAATCTCCAAGCGACCTCTTAAACTAATTGAGCCGGTATTCAAGCAACATAAAATTCACAAACCGGCCGCAAATCACCCATGGCGTGTTTACAGTGCAGTTACTAAATCCAAGCATCCAAATGGAGGTTATTGATGTAGTCTTTTTTTAGTTCAAAACCGGAACTTTTCACTTTGCAGAAAGAGGAACTTTTCACATTGCGTTGACATTCGTTAAATCTTTTGAACACGCTATTCCACTTTTCATAATCTTCCGGCAACTCTCTCCATTGAGCTCCTGTCCGAGCCATCCAGAAAATTCCTTCGGCAAATTTTTTAGCCGAGGTTTCTGTTTTCACGTACAAGCCTTTTTGAGTTCGTAAAAAACTAAAAATTTTGTTCCAAGCAAATTCATTGATATACTTTTCTCTCATGATAGCACCGCTTAAAAACGATTTTTGAAGGACGTTTTTTCGGTGCTACTATACCCGTAAAAGCTTACCTTTTCAAAAACTCAACAGGACCTTAGGCGCTTGGCACAAAAGTATTTTTCGCCGATCCTTATGCTTCATGGCAACGTGGACTTAATGAACAAGTTAATGGGCTTGTAAGACAATACTTTCCAAAGAAAAAGAAATTTTCTACAATTACTCAACAAGAGGTGTTTTATGTGACACAGAAGCTAAATACCAGACCAAGAAAATTATTGGGGTATAAAACTCCTCAGGAAATGTTTTTTGAATTGGCTAAACTACAGGGTGTTGCACTTCGAGTTTGAACTTGCGCTAAATTAATAGGCTTACCAGCTATAAATGCTTTAAAGTTGTCAACCGTAATTTTCCAAATACTTTCAAGTGCTTGTTTGGTATTATATGCATTGTGAGGTTCGGTGAGTACGTGCGGATGATGTGCAAGATAGTGTGTTGCCAAAATGGTTTGCAATTTATCGGCTGCAACTTTTTTATCCAATAGAACTAAGTTCTCATCTGTAAGCGCTGCTTCTTCTTCAAATACATCAAGTGCAATACCAGCAAGAATCTTTTCTTCCAGGCCATGTACTAACGCAAGAGTATCTATAACTGCACCGCGTGATGTGTTAATTATATATGATCCTGGTTTTAAATTTTTGATATTAACTCGATTAATAAGATGATGTGTTTGTGGTGTATAACAAACATGGAGCGTGATGATATCAGCATTTGCTATAAGCTTATCAAGTGATACATAGGTAAAGCCGAGTTCTGTCGCAAGTTTTTGATTTGGTTTTACATCATGTGCGAGAATGGTCATGCCGAATGCTTTTGCTAGTTGTGCAACATGTGCACCAATTGTGCCTGTTCCTATAATTCCTAGTGTTTTACCATAAAGGTCAAAGCCAACTAATTGAGGATCAGAAAAGATTCCTTGACGTGTTAATTCTCGTCCGTTACAAATATTACGAGCAAGCGCCAATAGTAACCCAATAGTATATTCTGCTACTGCATATTTGCCATATGCAGGTACAGAGCTTACGATAATAGTGCGCTTTTGTGTTTCTATAAGATTAATATGATCAAAGCCACTTGAGCGGGTAACAATAAATTTTAAGTGGGGAAATCTATCCAATATTTCCACTGTTATTGGGGAATCGATAAAAATACATAACCCTTCTACACTTTTGTCATGCGGTAATGTGCAATTGCGTATCGTGCCTTTAACAAAAGAGAATTCACAGGAGGGAAGCTTTTTTTGTATAAACTCTTTTTGCCAATCAAAATCGTAACAACAGAGTATCTTCATACGAAACCCCTTTTTTTGTTTTTCGTTATATCGACATCACATTTTTTACGACGTGCTCATCGCTGTATGGTAATCGTTGTGTTCCGATAATTTGAACATGTTCACCGCCCTTACCCAAAATAGCAACAATATCGCCTTCCTGTATCTGTTGACAGGCGTACATAATGGCACGTTCACGATCAGGTTCGCATACAAATTTTGCTCGTTCGTGCTCATCAAGTTGAGCCATGACCTGGTGCATAATTTCTTGCGGATCCTCATTGCGCGGGTTGTCGTTAGTGAGGACAATCAAATCGCTATATGTAGCGGCAATTTTGCCCATAATTGGTCGTTTGGTAACATCTTTGCCGCCTGCCAATCCAAACACAACCACCAATTTTCGGGCATATTGTCGTAGGCGCCCAAGCAGCGCGGCATATGCTTGTGGCGTATGTGCGTAATCTATTATCGCTAGTGCGCCATTTGGCAGCTGATAACGCTCCAGGCGCCCTTTTGCACCTTTAAAATTTTTAACTGCTGCGATAATGTGTGTTGGCTGGGCGCCCAGTTGGTGTGCAAGAAGAGCTGCGCCAGCTATGTTGAGCGCGTTATAATCACCTATAAGGGTAGTTTCGAGTGTGTAGCGCTGGCTGCCGTAGGCTATTTCGATATATTGTTTAGAAAGTGTTTCTTGCAAACAGGTTACGATACAGTCAGCTGGTGCGCGCAGCGAGCAGCGTACTACATCGCCAAAACGTTGTATAATTGACTTAACTACTGGTGAATCATGAACGATAAGCGGTGCACCATCTTTCTTTTGGGCCAAAATAGTACTTTTCGCTTCGAAATAAGCTTCGCGGGTGCTGTAATTTTCGCCATGTTCATGCGCCAAATTGGTAAAAATACAACCGTCAAAGCTTAACGTGTCTATGCGGTGTAATGTTGCTGCTTGTGCTGATGTTTCCATAACAACATATTCTATATCCTGTTGCACGCACTGGTCGAAAAAGTAGTGAAGAAAATCTGGTTTTGCGGTGGTCAAATCGGCACTGTATTCTTGTGTGCCAACAATGTTATTAACACCGCTTAAGAGAGCTGTTTTTTTACCCGCATGATTGAGCATGTGGTAGAGCAGGTATGAACTAGTGGTTTTGCCGTCAGTGCCGGTAACGGCAAGAATGCGAAGCTTTTGCGCTGGATAATTATAAGCTTTTGCTGATAATTCGCACAGAGCCGTGCGCGTATCGGGAACGCGTATTATTTTTATATTTTTTTGTGTACATACTGATATGAGCTTTGAAGCTATTATAGCATCTTCTTGTACGACAATGGTGGTTGCGCCGCGCTCGATTGCAGTGGTGATAAAATCAATTCCGTCAAAATTTTTACCAGTAATTGCAACGTAAGTAGAATTCGGTCCTATATAATCTGTGTGGCTACTAACACGAAATATCATAGCGTTTGCCCTTGCTTATAACTTTTGAGTGCCGAACGTATAAGGGGAATAAAGCTGATTATAGCGTACAAATTAAGTGGAATCAAAATGCCATTAATGAGGTCATTGGTATTCCAAATAATTTCAACTTTTACAAGTGTGCCGATAAAAGCGACAGCGCAAAAAAGTATATAAAACGCATTTTCCCACCGATTGTTAGTCAAAAAGAGCCATGCGGTTTTGCCGATAAAAAGAAACGCAATCATAACGCCCAGCCCAAAGCTTGTGGCAATAAACGTTACGACCCAGCCGCCATAGGATCCAAAAACGGTTTCGTATGCTGAGACGGCGAGTGCAGACCCTTGTTCGCCGTTATTCCATACGCCGCTTGCGATTACCATGAGCGCGACGCTGAAGCACACAATAAACGAGCTGATAAATACGCCGCACATCGACATGAGCGAATCTTCAAGCGGCTTTTTGCTGCCTGTTTCGCCGAAAAATGAAGCGGCAATGCCGAGTCCTGCTTCATTGGCGTTAAAGCCGCGTGCTAGACCATTTCTCATAATCTGTTGTAGGCCAAAACCTGCAGTGCCACCAGCGACAGCATGATATGAAAATGCTGATTTGAAGATGAGTATGAGCGCGGGAATGAGTGCTGCGTAGTGGTAGGTAAGAACGACAACCGCTGAGGCTAAAAATGCAAAAACTTTAAATGGTGTCAGGCGATCGGAAATATACAAAATGCGTTTGGCGCCGCCTGCAATAGCGTATACGAGTAAGAGTGTAATAGCACATGCGACATGCCATTTACTTATATGCCAGGTACGGCAGATACCTTCGCTTATTGAGTTTGCTTGGGTTGCATTACCACTGGTAAGTCCGTACAAAAAGAATAACAACGCAAAAACATAGGGAAGTACCGTTTTGCCTGGCAACTTGCTCAAATAAACCATCGGACCACCGCGAACGCCCCTGAATTTTTCGTTGCTGAAATAAGTGCCCAAAAATACTTCAGCAAATCGTATAATCATGCCTAAAAAGCCGGCCACAAGAACCCAAAAAGCAGCGCCCGGTCCCCCAAGCGCAACTGCCATTGCAATGCCAGCAATATTGCCGTTACCGATACTGGTTCCGAGCGCACCAAAAAATGCCTGTAACGGTGTTATAACAACATCTTTTTTGGGGTCACCTAATTCGTGGCGTTTGGGAAAGAGCAAAAGGCGCCATGCGGTGACAAAGTAGCGAATTTGTGCAAAATGGGTAATGGTGGTGATGATGATACCAACGCTGAGCATGCCAAAAATAAGCGGCCATCCCCATAAATAATCACGCAGTGCTAAAATAACACTGTTTAGTTTTGCAAACGCGCTCTCGAAATTCATACTATTCCTCACGTAATCGTTATTGCCAAAATACCCGCAGACCTATAGGATACAGAGTAAACACGGGATTTAATCGATGAAAATTATAGCATTTGATATTGGTGATGTACATACGGGGGTTGCGCATGCGGATGATCTGGGTATTATTGCCGTGCCGTTTATTACGATTGCTACTGCAGAACTGGCTGCGTGGCTCGCGCGTCTTATGCAGCGCGAACCACTTGAAACGATTGTGGTTGGTTATCCCAAAACAATGAAAGGGACGGAAAGCCAGCAAACCAAAACTACTCAGGCACGTGTTGAGCAGCTCAAAGCTCAATTTCCCACTATTAAGTGGATTTTTGTAGATGAACGGCTTACCAGTAAAGATGCGCAGCGTATTATGCGGACTAAAAAGAAGCGGGATAAACAAAAAGAGCATGCTATTGCCGCTGCGATTATTCTCGGTATCTATCTTGAACAGCAGCAGTAGAACTTTACTTTTTGAATGGTTATTCTAAACTGTTAAGTGTATGGTGCGGGGCTGTAGCTCAGTTGGTAGAGCGCATGGTTCGCAATCGTGAGGTCACCGGTTCGATCCCGGTCAGCTCCACCAGTCTTCACTATCCTACTTCGCATAAAGCTTCGTAGGACTAAAGGCTACAAATGGGGGCTTGATGGTAAATAAAAAAGTTTCTTTTTTGTTTTGTATTTTCCTTTCATGTGGTGCTTCTTGGGCGCTTGGCGCTCGTCTTAACCGTTTTAGGCGCATGCGCGCGCTTTTTTCTTCGTCGCTTGCTCATGCGCTGGAAATGCGTGTTCAGGCGCTTGGCGTTCTGCACGGGATCGATCTTTATGCACCAAAAACACCGGCTCAATGTGACCAAGCGCTTGAGTTGTATGAACGCTATGGCGATCTTTGTTTTCGGTATCTTTGTGGAAGATCACGGCTTAAACGACTTATTCAGTCTTGGCCACTTCCTGATTCTCGCGAGCACCGGCTTATTCAAGAAGCGATGTCTCGTGAAGATGAATGCGCTGTCTCACTTTTGGAAACGCAATTGATTATACGAAATCTGTTGTTTGTAACCGGTGCTGATCAGTAGTATTTGTTATTTTCTTTTTATGCGCGTCTATGCTAGGCTTGTCTGCAAATAATCGTGTAATGGTGTTATACATAAGGGGTTGCGTGCATGAGTTTCTTAAACAGTCAGAGTACGTTGTGGGTATTGGTTCGCAGTTCAGACGTGATGACAGCTGCTCTTTTGCTGCTCTTGTTGTTTATGTCTATTTTTTGTTGGACGGTGTTTTTGTATAAATTGATTTTATGGCGTGTAAAAAAGTCTCATTTGGCAGCGGCACTTAAAGAAATACAACAGGCGCAAACGCTTGATGCTGTTTTACAGATAACGTCTCGTTTTGCTCATACTGTACCCGGCTTAGTGCTTTCCAAGGCACTTGCAAATTTAAAGGCGCTTTTGGTAGCCAAAGATGGAGCTCAATCGCGGCTTGGTGAGCACGAAATTGAAATGCTGGACCATTTAATTGCGCAACAAAATACGGCATTAATTACTGATGAAGAGAGTCTTGTCCCCTATTTAAACGCGTGTGCGGCGATAGCACCACTTCTCGGGCTCTTTGGTACTATATGGGGACTTATCAACGCTTTTATGGGTATTAGTCGTCAGCACAGTGCCGATATTGCTGCAGTTGCTCCTGGTATTGCACAAGCGTTAGTAACAACTATTGTTGGGTTGATGGTTGCAATACCTGCACTCTTTTTCTTTTACTATTTAAGTATCCAGCTGCGTGTTATTGAGCAGCGCCTATCGCTTATCAGTGACCAATTTATAATACTGGTGCAAACGCTTTTTTACGACAGTAAAAAAAAGGATAACTAATGGCGCTCCGATCACGTTTTGTACGCAAGCCGTTGAAAATACCGGAAATTACGCTTGTTCCGCTCATAGATACCGCGCTTACACTACTTATTATTTTTATGGTAACGGCACCTATGATGCGCTTGTCTATTAAAGTTGATTTACCTGATTCAACAACAGCCAAAACAACAAAAGTTGAAGAAGAAAGTTTGGTTGTTGAGATGGATGCGCAGGGGCGTGTACATTTTGATGAAAAATTATACATGGTTGATGTCGACAAAGCACAACTTGCTGCGCTTAAAAATAATATTGCGCGACGTGTTACGAATACCAATAATGCGCTGTTTTTATTTGCGGATCGCTCGTTGCGTTATCAAAAAATTGTTGATTTATTTGATATCCTGAATGCAATAGAGGGGGTCCAACATGTTGCATTGGTTACCCAGCGTGTTGTCTAAACGACAGCGACTTTTTTGGCGGTTATGGACTATAGTTTTGCTTATTCATGTGCTAATTATTGCATCGTATGCGTTTTTTACGCGACCCAAACCTATGGTTGTTCATGTGTCGCGTGCCCTCTTTATTGGTAATAGGCCAGTTAAAGTGCTCTCGATGGTGCGACAGACGGGACAATTGCATAAAGTGTTTGAGCCGGTGAGGCGCAAGGCTGCCGTGGTAAGCAAACAATCGGTAGCTGGTTCTGGAAAAACCGCGAAGATGGTAAACGGCAAAACTGGTGTATCCGGTCACAATGGATTACGGGCGGCAGCTTCTCGTGTGCCACCTAAACCAAGTCGTGCGGTAACGTTCAAAAAACGTCAAGAAAAACTTAAGGATATGCTTCAAAAGAAAGAGAAAAAAAGCGCTAAGAAAGAAAAGCTTAAGCAAAAAAATAAAGACAAAAAAGAGTTGGTTTCTCAACAAGCAGTTGAAGTTAGTGAGAATAAAAACCAGATTAAGCAGCAACCAGCAGTGCCGCCGGTAGTACCGTTGGCAGAACCAGTTGTTCAACCGGTAGTCCAGGCAAAACCTGACCAAGAAGTGGTTAAAAGCGTGGTGAGTGATGAAGACCACGCTCCTATTGTTGATGAGCCAGAGGGACCATATGAGGTTGCACTTGCTGTTGGTGATGGGCGTGATGAAGGGCCGGTAGTATTAGGACAAGAGGAATATGAGCTTTTGCAGGCGTACCAGGCTGTGTATGAGCAGGTGAGCGCACAATGGCGGCCACCTGCTGGTATAAAACCTGCGCGTCCATGTATTATCCTTATCACGCTTGATAATCGAGGGTTGGTTGCACAACTTACGGTTGAGCAGACGTCGGGGGTTCTGGCGTATGATGTGGCGGCCCGTATGGCGGTTGGACGTTCACAGTTTCCAAAGCATATGTGGAATGAGCAGATACGGCTGCATTTTTAAGATGTGAATATGAGGTGTTTTTATGAAGTTTTGTGGAAGGTGGTCGCGGTTATTAAGCGTGCTGATTGTTTGGTGCGTGTACGGTGAGGGGCCTATTGAATTGACGCTGACGCCACAGGCATACCAGGCTTTGGGTGTTCTTGTAGCGGTTGATACGGCAAGTGAAGGTGTTCGTTGCGCACATGTTGCGCCATTCGTTGCACATATGCTCAATCATGGTGATCAAGTGCATGCCGAAGTACGTGAAATGTCGATACCATCGACGGTGAGCCAGATGAAAGATTTAGCGCAGACTGGTTTTCCGCTAGCCATATTTCTCTCGTATCAAAATGGTGAATTTTTTTGGCGGTTGTATGATCTGCTTACGTTACAATTGATTAAAGGTAAAAAGCTGAGTGCGCCAGGTTTTACGGATCAAGAATGTGCGGTTCATATAGCGACCCAGTTATGGAAAGAGCTCATGAGCCAAGATCATTCGTTTGATTCGCTTATTGCTGCGTGCAAAAAAATGCCGTCAAAAGGTCGTGCACGTCATGCGTTATATCTTGTGCACCCGTTTTTGTCTCAAAGTGATTTTGCTCCGCGCATGCTTGTTGATCAGGGCAATAATTTTGCACCGCGTTGGCATGGGCGCGAACGAAGTATTTTTTATTCACATCATATGCCGACCAATATTCGCCTCATGTCAGTTGCTGCTGATCGTCATCAAAACATTATTACTGATTTTGAAGGGCAAAATATGACGCCCACTTTTGCGCCGGATGGCAAGATCGCTCTTGCGCTTTCAATACACGGTGGCGTACAACTTTTTTTGTATCAATATGACGAAATTGATAAGAAGAAAATATTTGTACCGATAACCAGTGAAAAAATAAGTTGTATATCACCTTCTTTTATCGATAACGATACGTTGGTATTTTGTAATATTGATGAGCTCAATCGGCCACGGCTTGGTATTTTTACGTTATCTTCAAAAAAAATCCGTTGGTTGCCGGTTGGGCGTGCAACGTGTCCTATGGTATCGCCTGATCGTGCAACTATCGCGTATTGCAAAAAAGTTAATGGAGTCGCGCAGCTATTTACGTATACGATTGCTTCAGGAGCTGATCGGCAGATTACCCACGATAATACGCATAAAGATGAGTGTTCCTGGTCACCGTGCGGTAACTATGTTGTTTGTGGCGCTGAATCGGGAAGTAATAGTCGTATAGCGCTTGTTACGGTGGCTACGGGGCATGTGAACTTTATAACGCCGGCCAATGAGTTCTGGAGCTCCCCGTGCTGGTCGCCACGGCTTACATTGCCCTTTGGGTTTTGATTATTGAGCTTTTGAGTGGAGCTTTTGTAGCCTACGTGAATCATCTTTGGTATACTGGTACTAGAAACTGTCGACATTTTGTCTATTTTTTATTATACTATTAGTCAAAATGGACCCAGTCTTACATTCTTTATTTTTGTATTGGAGTAAAAAGTATGAAATCAAAATTTGCAAAGAATAACAAGGGTTTTTTTGGCGGCGGGCCCAAGGGGCTTATTATTTTAGTTGCTATTTTTTTAGTTGGTGTTGCACTTTTGTCAGTATTGACTGATGCTTCGAGCAAAATTGTACATCTAACTACTACCGAATTTTACGAATATGTGGATCAGGGCAAGATGGATTCGGTTGTTGTTGCTGGCAGCGAAGCATATGGCAAGTTAAAAGATGGCCAGAAATTTCAGGCGCGTATCGTCAAGTCTGACCAACAGTTAATTGATAAATTACGTAAACAGAATGTTAAAGGCGAATTTGCCGAAGATTCTGGTATGGGTGGGTATCTTTCTTCACTATTGGGGCTGCTGTTCCCGCTTATTATTATTGGTTTGCTCATATTTCTGTACCGTATGTTTAAGGGTTCTAACGGTTCGCAAGGCGGTGGCGGTGTTTCCGGCATTATGGGGCTTCTAAAAAGTCGTGCACGTGTATTTATGCCAGCAATGGTTAAGGAGCGCTTTGCTGATGTTGCGGGTGCTTATGAAGCAAAAGAGAGTTTGCGTGATATTATTGATTTTCTGAAAAATCCAGAAAAATATCGCAAAATAGGCGCCAAGATCCCGCATGGTATTTTGTTGGTTGGTGACCCGGGCAATGGAAAGACGTATTTGGCGCGTGCAGCCGCAGGTGAAGCTGGAGTACCCTTTTTTACTATCACAGGTTCAGATTTTATAGAGGTATTTGTTGGAGTGGGTGCGGCGCGTGTTCGTGATTTGTTTGCCCAAGCGCGTAAAAACGCACCAAGTATTATTTTTATTGATGAAATTGATGCTATCGGCCGTCACCGTGCAAGTGGCCTTGGTGGTGGGCATGATGAGCGTGAACAAACACTTAATCAGTTGCTAACAGAACTTGATGGTTTTGACAACGCAAAAGTTCCCGTTGTGGTTATGGCGGCTACCAATATTCCTGAAGTATTGGATAAAGCGCTGTTGCGTCCTGGTCGATTTGATCATCAAATCCTGGTTCCATACCCAGAACTTAAAGAGCGTGAAGAAGTTTTGCGTATTCATGCGCGCGATAAAAAATTTGCTGATTCTGCCGATTTACACCTAATAGCGATCGATACTTCTGGCTTTTCATGTGCTGATTTAGCGAATTTGCTTAATTTTGCAACGATTGAGGCATCAAAGGCTGGCAGACCGCATATTGAACAAGAAGACTTGTTAAAAGCGATGCGTAAAGCGCAGGATGGGCGCAAAGCAGTGCAGCATGAACCGTCGTTGTTGCAGAAGGGAAGTGGTCAGGCGCGTATGTTTATGCCTGCACAGATTAAAACTAAATTTTCTGATGTTGCCGGTTTGCCTGAAGCAAAGGAAGAGCTTTCTGATATTATTTTATATTTAAAAGAGCCAGAGAGATTTGCTCGTGTAGGTGCACGTGTGCCGCATGGGGTGCTTCTTGTTGGCGATCCCGGTAATGGCAAGACTATGTTGGCGCGTGCAATGGCGGGTGAGGCAAAGTGTCCATTTTTAGTAGCCAGTGGCGCTGAATTTATAGAACAATTTGTTGGTGTAGGTGCTTCGCGTGTGCGTGAATTATTTTCTCAGGCGCGCAAGCATGCGCCGTGTATTATTTTTATTGATGAAATAGATTCGATTGGTGCGAGTCGGCAGGGTGGACATAGTGGCCATACCGAACTTGCACAAACGCTGAATCAATTACTGACCGAAATGGATGGATTTGAAATAAATGAGCAGCCGGTTATTGTTATCGGAGCAACAAATCGGGTAGATATGCTTGATGCCGCGTTGTTGCGCCCTGGCAGATTTGATCGTCAAGTGCACATACCGTATCCATCTGTAGATGTACGCAAAGAAGTGCTTGAAATCCATGTGCGTAACAAAAAGTTAGATCCATCCGTTGATTTGTATACGGTTGCTCGCGGTACGCCGGGCTTCTCCGGTGCCCAGTTGGCGAATTTAGCTAACGAAGCGGCATTATTAGCAGTTAATCATGGGCGTGAAATTATTACACTGGAAGATTTTGAAGAAGCGCGCGATAAAATTTTACTCGGTAAAAAACAGTCAACCATTAAGCAAACACGAGAAGAGCTTAACGTTACGGCATATCATGAATCTGGGCACGCGCTGGTCAATCTTTTGTTGCCCGAATATACTGACCCATTACATAAGCTGACTATTTTGCCACGCGGTGGTACGTTAGGTGTTACCCATTCGTTGCCTGAGCGTGATCGTTACAATATAAGTAAAGAGCAAATGGTGGCGCGTATACAAGTTGCTTTGGGCGGACGTGTTGCTGAAGAGCTTGTTTTTAATCAGCTTACAACTGGTGCTGCGCATGATTTTAAACAAGCAACTAATATTGCTAGCCAAATGGTATGTGTGTATGGAATGTCTGATCTCGGGCAAGTGAGTTACGCGCAACATGCACATACTTACGCTGAATTTAAATGTTCGGATAAAACGCGTGAACGAATAGATAACGAAATCCAAAAAATTATTTCTGATGCGTATGAGTCAACAAAGAAGCTTCTTGGTGACAATCGTGCGAAACTTGATCTGCTTGCAAAAACGCTTTTAGATAAAGAAACACTGTACGCATTTGAAGTATACCAATTATTGGGTATTACACCGCGTGAAGATCATAGATTAATCAAAGATGGCGAAAAGCCAGTAGAAACTGAACCAGAAAAAACATCTGGTGAAGCTGATGCTGTTGATGTTGGTACGAACGTTCAAAATTAGCGAGAGCGTATGCGAGATTTAAACTATTTGATGCAGTGTGCGGGTACGATAGCACATGATGCAGGTGATTTGCTCCTTGATTTTTGGCACAAGCCATTAATTATTGAGCAAAAGCCGCAGGCTGGTATTGTTACCCAGGCTGATAAAGCAAGCGAAGAATTTATTATACAAAAGCTTTCTGCGCTTGATTCATCAATTGGCTTTTGGGCTGAAGAGCGTGGTGATGTAAGTAACAATAGTGAATGGTGTTGGGTGATAGATCCGCTGGACGGTACAACTAACTTTGCTTGCCACATTCCCTATTTTTGTGTTTCTATCGCGCTTACGCATAATAATATTCCCCAGCTCGGGGTTATTTATAATCCCATTACCCGCGAACTATTTACTGCATATAAGGGTGGCGGTGCTTATTGTAATGGTGTCGCAATAAAAGTTTCTAAACGGTCACTTGCTGATTGTGTGGTAGGTATATGTTTTCCCTATGTTGAAACCCCCTATGGCTGGGCCGATCCAATTATTTTGAGTGTATGGCATGTCATGGATATCCGCCGTATGGGCGCAGCAGCGCTTGATTTGGCGTATGTGGCAGCGGGCAATTTCGACGCAACGTTTTTTAGACGTATTGCGTGGTGGGATATTGCAGCTGGTATGCTTTTAGTACAAGAAGCAGGCGGTAAGGCGATAGATTTTAACGGTGGCCCGCTAACACCCGATTATCAGTCGTTGATAGCAGGCGAGCCGTTTTTTGTTGATTGGTTTTGCCAGTTGGTTAAAGAGCACTCTTAAAAGATTCAAGATGGCTTTGCCATGTTGCTAAATCTTCGTCGGTTTTGAGACCCTGAGTACTGCGGCAATAGTTATAGAGGGCGTCAAATAAGCGCACAGCTGTAGCGTGCGAGCGAGGGTCCTGGCTTTGATTATACGCCTGATATGTTTCTTCCCATAATTTATTAGCATCGTCAGTAGTTTGGATTTCACGTATCCTAGCCATTAAATTTTCGTCTATGCCATCTGATATAGCTGGGTGTGTCCAACGCCACAATCCCCATAGTGCCCCAATGGTTCCCGCCCCTGCGGCGACAACTCCTACGATTGCCAACGGGTTTGTGCCTGTTGGTTTGTCGTCGGATTCCATACCAAATAAACCTGGCCGTACGACCAAGAGAAGACACAAAGATAGCATCTTATGTTTTGTTAACATAGGCACCTTTCATCGAGTTGTTTTGTACATTAAACAATAGGTTTATGCTATAATAGCACAGTTTCGGTGGTTAGCAACGGCATCTTGATTTTTGTTTGGCGTGATTCTTGCAAAAAAAGGCCTGAGGGTTGAAAAAAATTAATAATATGGTATAATATATTTTGCGTAAAATAGAATTATTTCAGATTGGAGGTTTTGTGAAGAGATCGTTGTGTTGTTTATTTCTTGCAATTGCAAGCGTGTTTATGGCTTTTGGCATGGATACTCACGAAGCTGGCCCCGCAGAGCCTATGGATCGTGCATTAGAAGTTCAAGATAACCCGTTTCAAGCAATGCTGGCGCCTGAATTTCAAGTTCCGCCCATAGTTATGCGCATGGCCCGTTCAGCAGCGCGCAGCTATGGAGTCAAGCAATTACCACTCATGGCTATGTTCGAGTTTGGTGTTTTAGGTGTATGCAAGAATCTTTTTGATACTTTGTTATATGCATATAAAAAAGTATCCCTGGTTGCCCCCGAGTGTTTTTGTGGTGGTAGGGCGATTTCCAAAAAATATGCTGAAGGTTCGCTAAATGCTCCAGAGTTGCAAGATTGGTTCAAAAAAATTGTTATCCGGGACCCAGTAAATGTACTGCTGCACGAAATAATTAGAAGAATATACCATAATTCTCATTTTGATGTTCAAGATACCATCTTGCTGTATCCCTCCTTCTTTATACAAAATTATGGCACAAGAAGGGCAGTTATAGCGCATGAACTTTGGCACATCGTTCAATTCGGTAGTGGCCGTCGTCCCCTAAATATTGAATACTGTCGTGGTGATGAACATGAAGCCGATATACAGGCAGCGCGTTCACTCAATTGCCGTAAATGTATCGAAGAATACTCTATTACAAGGGCACCTCAATATTTGCCACATTCAGAGACAGCGGACGAGTATGCTTTTTCAGAAGAAGTTTGTGCCATTGCAGATGAAATACCTGATGATCAATTATGCCCATACCATAGCAGGGCTAACATATGCTATCAAGCCCTTCATCAATTACAGTTGCACCCATTTGTGTCAGGGGCTGTAGCTGTAAAACTTGAAGATTGGTTTGATGAAAAAGCATCACAAGCGCCTACAGAAAATGTTAAAAAAATATGCCAACTTTTGCGTACTGCGACATCAATGCCGGGTTTTTTAGTTACATGGTTTTGTTCTGCAAGAATACAAAATTGGCTTGGGCAAGATATTGAAGATGAAATAGCCTGTGGTGAGTGAGAGCCGTAGTTAATTGATCCTCTTGTTGCAACTTTTTACCCAATTGCTTCTGTATCAATATTGTGGTACGATAATGCAAATAAAAAGGTGTGCCGTGAAATGTGAATACGTGGCATATTATGGGCAATTGTTTACTATAGAGTGGTATTTTAACGAACAAGCAAACAGTCAGGTGCTTGATTATTTTAACAAATTAGCGCATAACAAAAAGGCAAAATTACTGTATTTGTTTTACATACTTGCCGATACCGGAAAAATTAGAAATGAACAAAAATTTCGCTATGAGGGGAACCAAATTTATGCATTCAAACTGGTATCTGATAGATTTTTATGCTTTTTTTATGAGGGCGCGAAAATAATTATTACCAATGCCTATGTAAAACAAACCGATAAAATGCCACCAAGAGAAAAACAAAGAGCACTAAAAGCCAAAGAAAATTATGTAAAAAGAATAAAGGCAAAGAGTTACTATGAATAAAAAAATAGTATCAACAAGTGATAAATTTATTGCAACACTTACGCCAGAAAAATTGAAGAAATTTAACAAAGAGTATAGAGAAATTGCACTTTCAGAGCTTCTTCTTGCTATCATGGAGCACGATGAATTATCGGTCAGAAAATTAGCCAAAATAGCTGGGATCTCTCCCACCATCGTTCAGGCTATGCGTTCAGGCGCCAAGA
>Ga0074199_1001106_pt1 | contig 27779 bp, 22 predicted proteins | sample EPASupsiteSAE347_FD_64528 | JGI IMG/M metagenome (GOLD analysis project Ga0074199, IMG submission 64528) | Bioremediated contaminated groundwater from EPA Superfund site, New Mexico - Sample SAE3-47 | ecosystem: Environmental > Aquatic > Deep subsurface > Groundwater > Contaminated ... | reverse complement strand
GCGGTCGGCAGGTATTTTTCGAAAAAGGGGAGGTCGTCCGTGATGTCCTTTTCGGGCGCCGGCCCCGTCCCGCATTTTTCGGAGGAGATCATGGGAATGGGGGCGCCCCAGTAGCGCTGGCGGGAGATAAGCCAGTCGCGGAGCTTAAAGTTGACTTTTTTTCCGGCCAGGCCCTTTTCAGCCAGCCGGGAGACGATCTTCTCCCAGCCCTCGGCGGAAGAAAGACCCGAAAATTCCCCCGAGTTGACCATGAGGCCCTCGCCGATCCAGGCCTCCGTGAGCGGCCCTCCGCCGTTGGCCTCCGGGCGGATGACCTCGACGATCGGCAGGTTGAACCTGGTGGCGAACTCCCAGTCGCGCGTGTCGTGCGCCGGAACGGCCATGATGGCCCCCGTTCCGTAGGACAGGAGCACGTAGTCCGAGATCCAGATGGGAATGTGTTTGCCGTTCACCGGGTTTTCGGCGTAGGCGCCGATGAAGACGCCCGTCTTTTCCTTCTCGGCGGAAAGGCGGTCCACCTCGCTTTCCCGGCGGGTCCTTTCAAGGTAGGAATCCACCTCGGCTTTTTTATCCGGGGTCGTGAGCTTCTCCACCAGGGGGTGCTCCGGGGCCAGCACCATATAGGTGGCCCCGAACAGCGTGTCGGGGCGGGTGGTGAAAATCGTTAAGGAGTGGCCCCCGTCCGCCGTTTTAAATACGACCTCGGCTCCCTCGCTCTTTCCGATCCAGTTCCTCTGCATGGTCTTGACCCGCTCCGGCCAGTTAAGGCCGTCCAGGTCCTTGAGGAGGGGTTCGGCGTACTCGGTGATCTTGAAGAACCACTGGGGGAGATTCTTCTTGGTGACCTCCGTCTCGCAGCGCTCGCAGCGCCCGTTTACCACTTCCTCGTCGGCCAGGCCGGTGCGGCAGTTGGGGCACCAGTTGATTGGGGCCTCCTTCTTGTAGGCCAGCCCCTTTTTATAGAAGGCCAGGAACATCCACTGGGTCCAGCGGTAGTAGTCCGGGGCGGAGGTGTTGACCTCCATGTCCCAGTCGTACATGGCCCCGATCTCCCGAAGCTGACGCTTCATGTTATTGATATTGTTCCGGGTGTTCTCCACCGGGTGGAGTCCCTTCTTGATGGCGGCGTTTTCGGCGGGGAGCCCGAAGGCGTCCCATCCCATCGGGTGGAGGATCTGGAAACCTTTCAGCTTCATGTAACGGGACCAGACGTCGCTTAATACATAGCCCCTCCAGTGGCCCACGTGGAGGCCCTCGCCGCTGGGATAAGGGAACATGTCCAGGCAATAGTGGCACCCGGCGCGGGGAAGGGTCGGATCAAAGGGCGTCCGGTGGCTCCCGCGCTCATCCCAGAGGGCCTGCCACTTTTTTTCTATAGCTTCAAAGTCGTACCGCATTTTAAAGCCTCCTGAATAAGAAATCTAAGCCGAAGTTTATCATAAAAAGACCATGAAGTCAAAAAGCACACCCGTAATTTTGCAGAATTTCCGGGGGTGTGAGATTTTAAAAGTAAAGGCGGCTGGTTGGAAACTTGAAGAAAATCATGAATCTGCCGCACCGACTGCCGGGTCCAGGGAGCATATTGAGAACACGCCTGTATTTGTAACTGCCTGCTCAGTTGTGCGACTGCGGCACCTGCCAGTAAGCGGGGTCCAGAGGCATGATATAATGCCCGTTTCCGCTCCAGGTCAGCTGGGTGTCCGTCGGTGAGAAACTGAAGCCGATGTGCCAGATGCTGTCCGAAAAATCCTGGTTTTTCCAGCCGCCCACGATAAGGTTGTCATGGTTTGAGAGAGGAGAAGGAATAATGCCCAGGGCCTGTCTTTTGGCCAGGATTTCCGACGTAGCCACCGGCGGCGTATATTCGTTCAGGATGTCCGGCTGGGTGGAGCCGTGCTGGACTTCCCTCTGTACCAGTGCGTAGGGGACATAATTTTGTGTCTCGGTTCCGCCTCTGGGGTCCGGGATGTAGTACATCCAGAGGGTGGCGCTGTTGATTCCGGTCATCCGGAGACCTCCCTCGATGGTGGGCTGGCGGTCGTCAATACGCCCGCTGTAGTAGATGGTTACATTCGGCACGGGATGCTGGGCATGGATGCCGTCAGGCTCCTCGCGCAGATAAAGCCAGGTGTCAGAGGTCTTCGTGAAGACGGGATGAAACTCGTCGGGGCGGAAAAGGACGCCGTCGTAAGCCAGCTCCCTCATGAAGCGGGTGGAGGCCAGGGCGTACATATAATAGATCTGGTTCGGCGCCGGGTTGGTGATGAGGAAATTGTCGCGGGCGTACTTCTTGAAGATTTCGTAATTCGTGGAGATCCTGGCGTCAAAGATGTCCTTGACGTCTATGGTTCCGACTATGAAGCGCCTCCCGTACTGGGCAGTGGTAAAGACATTCATCCCCTGATAGTAGGCGATGATCGGCGCGGCGTCGCTCTGCATCCGGGTGACGGTTTCCGGGGAGTAGTAGGTGGCCAGGACCATCTTCATGGTGGCGTCCGGATCCGGAGTCGGCGCGGGCGTGACGTATGTGTAATAATTGCTGGTTCCGGCGCATCCCAAGCCGCTCCCCAGCATCAGGAGCACGGAAAAAACAACGAGAAGATAACCGCGGAGAAAACCTGATGTCCCGAACCCGTTTTTCAATTTCATCTTTTTTGCCTCCTTAATGGTATGAAAGGCCATAGTTTGTTTTCTCCCTGAACCTTAGGGTTCCCTTCCTTTTCTGAAGCAAACCGCGGTGCCCCCGTTATACTTTGAGCGCGCGCAGTTCCGCGGCTTTTTCTTCCGGGAGAGTGTCGTTTATGAAAGTGCCGGCCCCGCTCTCGCAGCCGGCCAGAAATTTGAGCTTGTCGGGCGTGCGGTACGGCGGATAAAATTCGATATGGAAGTGATAGTGGGGACAGGCTTTCCCATCCGTGGGGGACTGGTGCATGACCATCATGTAGGGAAGTGAACGCCCCCAGAGGCCGTCATAGCGGAGGAGTAAATCCTTGAGAAGTCCCGCCAGATCCCGTTGCTCCTTCGAAGTCATCTCGGCCAGGCTCCCCAGGTGACGCCTGGAAAACAGGTGCACCTCGTAGGGATAGCGGGCGTAGAAGGGAATAACGGCGGTAAAGCTCCCGTTCTCGCAGACCAGGCGACGTCCGTCCGCCCGCTCTTTCCCGAGAATATCGCAGAGGAGGCAGGCTCCGTGTTTCCGGTGGTATTTCTTCGAGGCAGCAAGCTCTCTTTGAATCAAGGGAGGAATGCAGGGAAAAGCATAAATCTGCCCATGAGGGTGGGGGATGGTGACCCCGATGATCTCTCCCTTGTTTTCGAAAATGAAGACGTACTTGATCTCTTTTCTTTTTCCCAGCTCCCGGTAGCGGTCCGTCCAGACGAGGATGAGCTTCTCGATTTCGTCCAGGCTCAGATCCGTCAGCGTCCCCTCGTGGCGTGGAGTGTAAAGAACGACCTCGCAGATCCCGCGGGACTTCCTGACCCGGAACAGGTCGTCCCCCTCTACCGAGGGCTCGCCCGGATTTTGGCGAAAGGTGGGGAAGCGGTTTTCAAAGCAGACAATCTCGTAATTGGAGGCCGGCACCTCGGTGGGAAATCCTCCGGGCTTTGAAGGGCACAGGGGGCAGTAGTCTTTCGGGGGAAGAAAAGTCCTGTCCTGGCGGTGCGTCGCCGTCACCACCCACTCCGAAAGAAGCGGATTCCACCTCATTTCGGACAAGGCTTTTTCCCTCCACTCTTCGCCTTTTTTTCAATGAACGAGTAAAAGATGAGATAGCGCCCGTCCGGGAGGTGGATCTCCTTTTTCTGCATCTCGTACTCTTTCATGACATTCGCCCGAGCTCCTCCAGTTTCATGAACTAAGCTTGCAAATTCTGCTCTGACTCCCTGATTCTGGCTCCTGGATTTTTATTTGTTCCACTGGTGGGGCTTCTTTGAGGGGATGAAGAAGGCCAGGCCGAAGATAAGAAGGACGATTCCCCAGACCAGGTTCAGATCGAAGGGCAGGGGTTCCAGCCCCGGCGGCGAGGTCACCAGGAATCCATAGACCGCCAGGATGAGGCCATAGATAATAAACAGCAGGCCGATGAAGAAGCGGATATCCATCATGCCGCGGGAATGGGTGGACCCTTCGGATTCCATCAGCTCTATTTCTTCGCGCACGTTGACCATTACGAATCCTCCTCATGAACAGAATACATAATTCAGAAGCCGTAAGGCTTTAGAAGAAAATCACATCCAGGATAATAAGAATAATCCCGGAAGCGATTGCCAGGAAAACGGGATGGTTGTACCAGGGAGACTTGTAGGCCAGCGTTTTGTCTTCCAGTCCATAGACGACACCCTGCAACTCTTCATCCGATTTAGGTTTTTCGAAATAGCTCACGATAATGGTGACCAGGAAGCAGACCACCCAGGCCCACCAGGCCCGCCAGAAGGTGGCCCCCATGGCCGTAGGATCGGCGGAAAGAAAATTAAGCTTGTGCAGGCAACTTCCCGCGGGAACCCAGTTGCCGCCGAAGAACATTATGAGGGCGGAGAAGATCCCGGCCATCAGGCCCGTGAACCCGCCCCAGCCCGTCGCCCTCCGCCAGAACATCCCCAGGAGGAAGGTGGCAAAAAGCGGAGCATTGACGCAGGAAAAGACCACCTGCATGTAATCCATGATCGTCTTGAAGCCCATAACCATGTAGGCGGTGGCAATACTGATGAGCACGGCTGCAATCGTCGCGATGCGACCCATAAGCATATAGTGCTTGTCGCTGGCCTTACGGTTGATGTAGGCCTGGTATATGTCATAAGTCCAGACGGTGGTGAAGGCGGTGACGTTTCCGGCCATCCCGCTCATGAAGCTGGCCAGGAGCGCCGTGAGCCCCAGTCCTATCATCCCGGGAGGATAGAATTTCTGCATCAGCAGAGGGAGGGCCATGTTGTATGAATTGAGCTTATCGGCCTCGGAAGAAAGCGGCGGCAGCAGCACGATGGCCAGAAGTCCCGGGACCACCACCAGGAATGGCACCATCATTTTGAAGAAGGTGGCGTAAATGGGAGCCCGCTGGGCCGCCGGAAGGTTTTCCGCCGCGAAGGCGCGCTGGACGACCAGGAAGTCGGTACACCAGTATCCGAAAGAGAGAACGAAACCCAGTCCCAGGGCGGTTCCCAGCCAGTCCACTCCCACCGAATTGGTCGCGGGAGACCCCAGGGAACTCCAGGCGTTAAGAAATCCCTGCGCCCATTGCTGGACGTGGGGAATGGGACTCTGGAGGACGCCCTGTTCCAATCCCTTCCATCCGCCAACCTTCATGAGCCCCAGTATCGGCAGGGGAAGAAGGCCCAGCCAGATTAGGAAGAACTGGAGGACCTCGTTGAAGATGGATGAGGTGAGGCCGCCCAGGACAACGTAGATCAGGACTACCCCCGCCGAGACGAAGATGCTCATATTCAGATCCCACCCGAGAAGGAGGCGGAAGATGATGGCCATGGAGTAGAGGCTGATGCCGCTCATGAGGACGGTCATCACGGCGAAGCTGATGGCGTTTAAGCCTCTCGTGGCCTCGTTATAGCGCAGGGAGAGATACTCCGGCACCGAACGTACTTTGCTGCCGTAGTAGAAAGGCATCATGAAGATGGCCAGGAAGAGCATGGCGGGAATGGCCCCTATCCAGTAGAAATGCACCGTCTGGATTCCGTGCTGATAAGAATTGGCCGTCATCCCGAGAATTTCCAGCGCCCCCAGGTTGGCCGAAAGAAAGGCCAGGCCGGCCACCCAGGCGGGAATGCTGCGACCGGAAAGAAAGAAGTCTTTTCCGGTCTTCATATAGCGCTTGAGGAGGAATCCTATTCCCAGAACGAAGACAAAGTAGATGATGATAATCAGGTAATCCACGCGGGCCAGTTTGAAAAGAACTTCAGTCATGTCTCGCCTTCCTGCATCAAAATTTATGAATTTACGTTCAATGCGCCCGGAGCAAAATCCTCCAAACACCAAACACATCGTTCCGAAAAAGCGAATGGCAGGACACCGCCCTTTCTCCTAGAATCAAACAGGAAGTTTCGTTTCAGGTTCAAAGGAGAAATCGTGTCGAAAATACTCATTCTGGGTGCGGGTCCCGCCGGATTGGGAGCCGCATGGAATCTTAAAGAGCAGGGATTTTCCGACTTTGCCGTCTATGAAAAGCTTGAGCGCCCGGGGGGGCTGGCCAGAAGCTTCACGACGGAAAAAGGTTTCACCTTCGATGCCGGCGGCCACGTCCTTTTTTCCTCCGAGCCGCTCTTTAAGGAGATGCTCAAGGATATGTCGGGCCGCGATATTACTTCGTTTGCGCGCTCTTCGTGGATCCGCATGTGCGATCGATTCATACCATATCCGCTTCAGAACAACATCCACCTCCTGCCGGAAGAGGAGGCTCTTGACTGCGTCCTCGGAGCTTTGGATGTATTTTCCGGGAGAAGCCGGAAGAAGCCGGCCAATTTTGGGGAGTGGGCTTTAGCCACCTTCGGGAGCGGCCTCTGCCGCCACTTCATGTTTCCCTATAACTCCAAGGTCTGGGCGGTCCCCCTGGAAATCATGAATTCCGCCTGGATCGGCTCGAGGGTGAGCGTCATTGACTTAAAACAGATACTGAAGAGCCTTATCTTCAAGAAGACCGAAACCGAGTGGGGCCCCAACGCCACTTTTTCATATCCTCTGCATGGAGGATTCGGGAGGATCTTCCGGGAATTGGCCCGCTCCGTGGGAGAGGAAAAGATTTTTTACAATAAGGAGGCGCTCCGCATAGACGCCGGGAAAAAGGAGATTGAATTTTCATCGGGAGAAAAAGTCTCCTACGATTTTCTCCTCTCCACCATGCCCCTTAACGAACTGCTCTTACGGACTGAGGGGATTCCCCGGCGGGCGAAAGAATATGCCCCGGAATTCCTGTGGAACAGTCTCGTTGCCGTAGGAGTCGGGGTACGAGGCTCTCTCCCCCGGGATAAGCACTGGATTTACTTCCCTGAAAAGAACTTCCCCTTCTACCGGGTCACGCAACTCTCCAATTATTCTCCGTTTCTTACGCCGGGGGAAGACTGCTTCTCTCTCCTGGCTGAAGTCTCCGTCTCCGGCTACGCTCCGCGGAACAGCCGGGACCTCCCGGAAGAAGTCATGGCGGGCCTTACAAAGGCGGAACTTATTCCTCCGTCCGCCAGGCATGACATCCTCGATGTATGGGTCCACGAGGAGAAATATTCCTATCCCATCCCATTCCTCAGGCGGGATCGCGTGTTGGAGAGGGTCATCCCCCTCCTAAAAAGTCGCAACATCCTCTCCTTCGGGCGCTTCGGGCTCTGGAAATACGAAGAGGGGAACACAGACCACTCCTTCCTTCAAGGCGTAAGAGCGGCCCAGTCCGTTATTTCCTGAACATTCCCGGTTCCGGCTGATTGACTTATGACGTATAAAATGATAAAATATATACGTCAGGAGGGGACATGAATACGAAGCTCACTCTCAGGCTGGACAGCCGGCTTATAGAGGCCGCCAAGGAACTCTCAAAGGCAAGGCACCGGAGCCTTTCAAAGCTCGTGGAGAACTACTTCCGCCTGCTTCTGGGAAAAGAAGAAGAGAAAGAAGTGGTAACCCCGGTCGTCTCCGAGCTTTCAGGGATTCTTTCCGGCAGGAAAATTTCATCCGACTTCATGGGTGACTACTACAGGAGCCGGGAAAAGAAACACCGGTGAAGAACATTTTTATTGACATAAACGTCGTCCTGGATCTCTTTCTTGAAAGGCGTCCCCATCACGCGCCGGCACAAAAAGTGTTTATACTGGCGGAAAAAAAGCAGATCAAAATCCTTATTTCAGCCATCAGCTTCACCACGATTCATTATCTTCTCTCCCGTCACTTTTCCCGTGAAGAAGCCGCAAAAATTCTTGGAAAACTCAGGCTGCTCTGCGAGGTGGCTCCCGTCACTCAAAAAATCATCGACTTGGCCATGACCGCTTCCTTTGATGATTTTGAGGATGCCGTGCAGTATTATTCAGCTTCACTTGCCGGTGCGGAGGCGATTCTGACCCGGAATCGGGATGACTTCTCTTCAGCCGATATTCCGGTCATGAGCCCGGTGGATTTTCTGGCTCTTCTCGAAGTCTAAGAGGGCAACACCGACCACTCAGCCCTCAGGAGGGATCGGGTCTTACGTTATTTCCCAATCCGCTGAGGGCGGGTGGAATCCAGCTTCCTGGCCTCTTTAATCAAGGCCCGCCCCCGCTCCGCTTCTCCCGTTTTAAGAAGGGCCTCCCCGAGGTAAAGCTTGTTCAGCGGAAAGGTCCCCAGCTTTTCCACTTTGAGGAAGGCGTCCCGGGCCTCGGCCCACTTTCCCGAACGGAAAAGCAGGGCGCCCATTCCAAAAAGCGGAGCGGGATTCTGAGGAGTCATTACGGAGGCGCGCCCCAGAAGTATTATCGCATCGGGAAAGCGCTCCTTCAGGGTTTCCAGGTCGGCCAGGGTAATCAGGCAATCGGCCAACTGGGACTTGAGCGACGCTATCCTGAAGTCCCAGACTCCCAGTGAGGCCTCGTCAGGATAAAGATCGATCGCCTTCCTGAGAATCTTTTCGGCCTCCGCGGGGCGTCCGGTATTGCGGTAGAAGAGAGCCAGATCGCAGTAAAATCCCGGCGTATTCACGGGATCAAGACGGACGGCCGCCTTAAGTTCCTTTTCTCCCTCGGTATTGCGGCCCCCGGACGCCAGCACCTTCCCCAGAATATTGTGCCCCCCCGCCAGGAATGGGTCCAGAGCGGTGCCTCTTCGGGCATCTTCCTCGGCCAGGAGGAGCAACTCCTTCTTTTTTGGAGTCTCCTTCCATGTCTTCCAGGCCAGGCGGGCCGAAAGGTTCCAGGCATCGGCGTTTCCGGGGTCCTGGGACTTGGCCGCTTGGGCCGCCTGGAGGGCAGGCTGTGTCTGCCGGGCCTGCTCCATGTAGAGCCCCTGCATGAGGCTGAATTCGGCGTGGAAGTGGCTGATTACAAAATAGACGCATAAGACCGCCGCCAGTGAGAGGATATAACGGATCGGCATCCAGAATCCCCGGGATGGAATGAGAGCCGATCTTCCGGTGTCGTGCTCCCCGGTGAGGAGATCGCTCAGGGCGAAGGCGATGGCGCTTTCGGCGCAGAAAAAGATGAAAACACCCGAAAACTGCCAGTCTACGTCCACGAAAATATGGAGGGCCGAGGCCAGGAGGGCGGACATGAGACCCGCCATGACGGCCGAAAGGGAAGGATCCCCGCGGGCCGCAGAAAGACCCCTCCGGATGGTCCGGAAAAGTCCCCACAAAAGCCAGAGAACAAAAAACAAAGCCGGGAGGCCGACCTCGGCGGCGACTCTCAGGTAGAAATTGTGAACAAAATTGGAAAAATAGCGACCGTTCTCCTGGTAGGAAGGATAGATGCGCCCGAAGGAATTCAAGCCCGTCCCCAATAAAGGGTGATCCCGGGCCATGCACAGAGCTCCCCTCCAGAAGGCCAGGCGGGCCAGGCGGGAAGGATCGTTCTGCTCCATGATGGCGGCCGCCTTGGCATGGACGGTGGCCGCGTGGATATGCTCCTGCCCCGCCCGGGCCCATCCATTCACGCCGTAGGCGAAAAGAAGAATGAAGACTATGAGCAGGGCGGAGCGTCCCAGGAGCCGCTTTGCTCCCAGGCGCCGCAGGTTCCAGAAGAGTACCAGGAGGGAAAGTCCCGCCGCAAGCCATCCCCCCCGCGACAGGGTCAGGAGAAGCCCGCCTCCGCCCACAAAGGAGACGAGAAAATAAAAGAGGAGCAGGGGCTGGTCTTCTTCGCTCAAAAAGAGGCTAACCGCCAGGGGAAAGATGAGCAAGAGAAAACCGGCGCAGATATCCGACTGCGAAAAGGTTGAATAAAAGGCTGAAGCCGGGGAGCTTAGAACCGCTCCTTTGAGGAGCACGATCCCGGCCAGTCCCACCCCAAGACCCGCCAGCAGAATGGAAACAAGAAAAATACGGCATGAGGGAATATCATCCAGAGTGGTGGCCAGGATTAGAAATAGAAGGATTGATGATAAGAACATGCCCAGATCCATGGCGCTCCGGTGGGCATTGACCGAAAAGGCCGTCGAAAGAATGGCGAAAAGTAGAAGTCCCAGTGCCGGCCACCGGAGCCGGTGAAGAGACCCCGAAAGAGGGCGGGGAAAAGGAAGCCAGAAGGCCAGGGAAATAAGGGCGATCACGAAGAGAAGGGTGTTGGCGGTGCTCTGGGTGTTGGCGGTTAGCAGGGGGATCAGGAAAAAAGCCTTTAAGGACGGCGGCACGAAGGGGAGGGCCGGGATGAGAATGCACAGAAGACCGTAAAAAACGGAGAGAAACCAGAGAAGGAAGACGATCAGGCCCCAGAGGATATGCGTTGCAAACACCGGCTTTTCAGCGGGCCGCCGGCATGATGGCTTTTGACAGCACTTCGGTCAGCTTGGGCCTTGCTCGTTCGACGGCATAGCGTATAGCCCCGAAATTAGCGCCTTTCTGACTGATGACCAGGAGGACAAAATCTCCAGCCAGCGGCTGAACGATGAGGCTGCCTCCCTCAAATTCGAGAACCCAGTGCACGAGTTCCCGTTGCCCATCCTTTTTCTCCCAGGAGGCGATCTGAGTCAGACCTTCCTTAACCCTGGAAATTATACTTTTCACGTCGGGGGTTTCCTGAGAGCTTATGAGAGATAATTCGGCGTCCAGGGAGGATACGATGACACCGGTCACTCCCTTGGCCTGGACGAGGCCGTCCAGGATCAGGCCCAATTCCTCCCTGAGCGCTTCAAAGGCCTCGCCCCTGGCCGCATCGGTCTTCCCGGCCTCAGCTCTCTCCGCGGGCAGCAGGGGAGCTTCCTCCGAAGGCATGGAAATTCCGGAAAACTCCGCTAGAAAGCTTGCGAGTTCCTCTTCCCTTCTCTGGCACATCCGAAGGGCATACGAAAGGTACGGATCCGAAGGAGACTCCTGAAGGAGGGAATGATATTCTTTTATTTCCGTCTCCAGAATATTCTTCCGTCCGGCGAGCTTTCTGATGAAATTTTTCTTGCTCTCCTCGTCGGGTTCAAAATCGGCCCACAGGCGGCTGAGGCCTTCTGCCTCAGGGCCGGAGAGCTTTTTCAACAGGAAGCGGGAAAGAGCCCAACCGCTCACGCTCACGGGATTGGTTTCTTGAACTTTTGCAAGCTCCTCAAAAGCCTCTTTTGTAAGTCCGCGTGAAAAGTAGATCCTGGCCAACCCGAAATGGGCCTCCTCTTCTCTCTCTGAAGGAGATTTAAGAGCTTTCTGAAACGCCTGCAATGCTTTTAGAAAAAGACCCCGGCTCATGGCCGCTTCCGCATAGTCCATGATAACGGAGATTTCTTCCGGGCGCTCTGACAAAGCCTTTTCCAGCGCCTCGATGCGGCGCTCCAGAGTCGTATGGACGATGATATTGTCGCTGATAATCACTCACCTCTTCCAGGCAGATCTTTCAGACGGCGAAATTTTCAAGAACTTTCCGGTTTTTCTTTATTTCCAGACGGACCCTTCCCAGGTTGGCCCCGGCCGGCGCGATGACGACGAGAACAGCTCCTCCGGAAAGGACTTCCATTGTCAGGTTTACATCCTCGTATTCCAGGAAACTCTCCACCAGGGAATTTTTGCTCAGGACCTGTCCCAGGTCCTGGCCGACTTTGACACAGCAGGAAGTCAGTGCTCCCACCACCAGCGCATCTTCATCCCGCAGGAAGACCCTCTCCAGAACTTCCCCCGAAGTGCCGAGAAGAAGAGACCCTTTCACTCCCTCAATTTTGCTGAGATTCTCCAGGACTTTCTTGAGTTCCGACACTTTTCACCTACTCCCGGGCTGGATTGACGCTGAGCACATCCCCCTCGGCCACCTTGAGTTTGGAAGCCATCTTTTCAGAGAGCAGGATGGAAGTTCCCAGGCGCTTCCCGGAAGTTCCTTTAATCTTGTAAAGGATGCCCGTTGGAGTCTCCACCTCAACCTGAATGTTGGAACCGGGTTTCTCGCCCCACTCCTTGAAATAATTCTCTTCGATTCTGGCAATGTCGCCGCTTTTGAAGAAGCCGGTATCCAGCTTGACGGAGAGTTGCTTGATCTTCTCCATTTCTTCCCTGGCGGCTCTCTTCTTGGCATCGATTTCTTCGGCTTTCTCGGCCATGACGCTGACGGTGGCGGCCGTCTTGCCGACGGATTCGAGGAACTGGTTCACGGCCTCAGCCCCGCAGAGAATCTCTCCGAAATCCGTGTTGAAATTATCGGTGAGCAGCTTGCCCTTCTCGAGCAGAAGAAAGGCATTTCGCTCCGGGGAAACAACCTTCATGAATCCGGTATAATTGTCGTTTTCGAGAGTTTCGAGTATTTTATTGAACTCCTTCTTCCTAACCTCCTGCTCCTCATGGAGCGGCCGGAAGGTATAGACCACGGAGAGGACGCTGACCATCTGGGAGGGCAGGACATAACTGCTCGTCTCCACTTCCTTCCTCTTTGCGCGGTTCAGAAGGCGGGATTGGGATATAGCCCGGACGAGGGGCTCTTCCACTTCGACCATGCCGGTGGTGACCCCGTCATTGATGAAGATGAAACCTGATTGCTTGGGGAAATCCAGGCGGATGTACCCGGTGAACTTCTGATGTTCCAGGTTTTCTTTCATCGTGCTGATGTCGGCAAAAGGCAGAGCGATTTTTTCAATTATGGGGATTCCTTTAGGCAGCATTACTTATCTCCTTCCTTGGTCTCATTTTCAGTTTTATTACTCTGTACTTTCTTCAGGGTCTCCTCGAGTTCAAGGGCTTTTTTCCTCAGCTCCCGATCGTCTTTTTCTCCTGAACGAAGTTTCCTGGGGCGGCTGGGTTCTATTTCCTTCTCAGGGACCACTTCCAGGGAGAGAGCCGGCCGGGGCACGGCCGGCTCCGGAAATTGCCTGGCCGCTTCCCCCGGGTCCCCGGCGGCCGGCTGAGGAAACTTTGGAATAAGGAGAGATTCCCGAGCGGGAGGTTCCGGTGGAGACAAGAACATCCCTTCTTCAGGGGCGGAAGAGGGGGGCTCGGCTGAAGGAGAAGGAGGCGAAAGATCCGGATTTGGCGGGGAGCCCTCAACCGGCGAACCGTTAAGCCCGGGAGCCGGCTTGGAAGAACTCTCATCCTTCTGACTGGTGCGGAGAAGGGCCTTCCAGGGGTCCTCCTCCTCCAGGTTTAAATTCAAGTTAAGGGACTTCCTCTCTTTCCTGGGCGGCGGGGGCGCCGTGGACGGGGCCTCAATCGAATGAGTCAGAATCTGCGGCGGCTCAATATGGGAGCTTGAAATAGAAACGACCTTTTCTTCCGGTGGTCTGGGAGGAAGCGTTTCTGCCGGAGTGAGGGGTTGTGTCCCCCCAAGACTGGTCTCAATGACCGGGTGCCTGGGAGGCGATGACGGAAGAGGAGAAAGAGGGATCGACCCTTCGGGAGGCCGCTCTCCAGGAGGGGGTGTGATGTTTTCGCTGACCTCGCGCATCCTGGATCGAAAGGGATCTTCCTCCGGAGCTATGGTACTCACGATGTGGACTTCAGCTTCGGAAGGGATTTTCTTTCTTCCGGACATCCAACTGAGAATTTCCCAGATGATAAGACAGAGCAGGACGACAATGAGGACAAGGAGACTCTTGGTCAGCATCTTGGTATTCATTGCATTCGTTTTCAGAAAGAGAACAAAGGAGGCGAACGACTTAAACGGCAGGGAGGAGGCCGCAAAAGCCGGAGAAAAAGCTGTCTCTACCAATAGCGTGATGAATAAAAATCGCAACAGCAAATGTCTCAACCGTTTCACAAAAATCCTCCCTCTTATTCTGTTTCGCCCGACTTTTCCAGCTCTCTGCCGAGCGCCTCAATCCTGTGCGACACGTCCCTGTACTTGATATCCACCGCATAACATTCCTGAAAGGTTCCCAGAGCTTCCCGCTTCTTCCCCATCTCCTCATAAATATTGCCCAGATCATAGCGGAGATCCTGGAGTTCCTCATCCGAATAACCCGGAAGCTCCAGGGCCTTCTGTAACTGCTGAACCGCAAGGTCCGGAAAGCCATCTTCCTTCAGGCAGAGGCCGATTTGGTTTAAGGCTGCAAGCTGTCTCTCCTGATCCCCGCATAGCTGCATGAATTCCCGGATCGCCTCTTCTGCAAAACCCATCTGGCGGTAAAGGCGGCCCAGAGAAAGGTGAGTTGCCGGATCCCCCGCCTTAAGGTCCGATATTCTCAGGTACTCTTCGAGGATATTGGAAATGCAGCCCCGGGTCATTACTTTCAGGGCGTATTCCGCCGCTTCCGGGAAATCTCCCGATTTTGCGGAGAGGATGGCCAGCTTGGATAAGACCTCGGAATGCCCGGGATCATGTGCCAGTATGTTCCGGTAAAGTGGGAGCGCTTTTTCGAAGAAGTTGAAATGGTAGTACATCTCAGACATCTTGAAAACAACGTCTTTATCATCCGGGAGGATTTCCCGGATCTTCTCATAAACCGACTCCGCATAGGCGGAATCTCCCTTGGAGAGATGGATGCGGATTTTGGAAAAAAGCTGTTCCACCGCCGAATGAATTTCGCCCTCACGGAGAAGGATCTCAGAGCGCCTGGAAAAAGCCTCCAGCGCTTTTTCCAATTCTCCGGTTTCCTCGCGCAGCCGGGCCATGAAACCGAGAATTTCCACGGCTCTCTGCCACATGTGATCCCGCTCGTAAAGCTCCACTGTTTTTTCGTAAATGAGAAAAGCCTCCTGGTGGCGGTTATCCTGGAGGAAGGCGTTGGCCATGGATTCCAGGCGGATGGCCGCCTCCTGGGCCCGGCCATCCCGGAGGAACATTTCAATGACTTTCTCGAAGATCGCATCGGCGGAGGCAAAAGAAGTCCTGGCCATAAGGGCCTCCGCGAGAGCCAGATATTCCTGGAGGGCCTCCTGGGAGCGCCCCTCCTTCTGGTAGAGGTCGGCTATTTTCTCCCTGAAGGACCAGGCGGTTTCTTCCCGTCCCTTATTCAGGCATATACCGGCCATCGTCTCATATTGCCGGATAACCTGGGGCGTATCTCCCTTAAGCAGGCAGGCCTGCAGGAGTTCGTCCAGTATGGCCAGCCCCTCGTCCAGCGCTCCTTCTTCAACATAGAGGAAGGCTATCTCCTCGCGGAGTTCCAGCCGTTCGGGAAGCATGGAGACGATATTCAAATAAACTTTCCGGGCCTCTTCCATATTGCCTGCGCGGAGGAAGTGCCTGAGCAGGATTTTCTCATGCCGGACCGCTTCTTCAAGATCATTTCCATCCACCAGAAGCTCGATGAGTCTAAGTCGGTAAAGTACATTTGCAGGTTCCAATTCCAGAATTTCCTGGAGCACCGCCGTGGCCTGATCGGAAAGCTTTTTCTCGAGAAGGATGTCCGCTATGGCGCTGCGCTCGGCAACCGATTCCGCAACCAGCCCCTGCCGGGCATAAATCTTCCCCAGCTTGTATCGGGCATTGAGATCTCTTCCGTCAAGCTCGATCAGGGATCGGCAGACCAGGGCGGCCTCCGGCAGATTCTCCCTCTTCAAGTGGTAGTTAAGCAGGAAAACCGACTCTTCCTGGGCCAGGTTCAAATCTCCGCGGGCGGCATAGAGCCGGCAGAGACGGGAACGCACCTCCATCTCCTCCGGAAGGTACTCCATGATCAGGCGGTAAAGACCTTCTACCTCATCCCATTCCTGCTCCGGGAGAAGGATGTCGGCCATGCTGTAGATTTCGGCCAGCGCGCCGCGATAATCTTCTGACTCCAGGCAGTAATCCAGGATCCGCTTTCTCACTTCCAGATTGGATGTTTCCAGCTCCACGATTCGCCGGTCAATAGCCAGCGCTTCGACCGGCCTTTCCAGGAGGGAGTAGAGTTCGGTCAGATGGTTCAGGGCCGCCAGGTGCCCTGGATCCTCCTTCAGAACCTTCTTAAGCTCCTCGGCGGCCTCTTCCCAATTCTCGTTTTCTATGTGGGCCCGGGCCAGCTGGAAATGGACCTCAGCCCTCTCGGGAAAGATCTCCTGGAGATGCTGGTGGATCTCCTGAATCCTCTTCTCGTCTCCACTTTCTTTTAAGAGGCGCAGAACCGTCATAAACTCGTACAGGGAGTTTTCATGGTCATTCAGCTTGAAGTGGATCTCGGCCAGTATTTCGTGCGCCGAGACATTATCCTCATCAAGCTCAATCAGCTTCTGGCAGACTGAAAGGCCCTCGTCCAGGATGTTCCGCTCCAGTAAAGTCTGTGCTAAAGAGAGGTATTCCGGAATGACTTCAACCGTGGAGCCTTTCCGAAGCAGAGCGCCTATCAGTTTGTAGCGGGCCGACAGGTTCGAGGGATCGGACTCCAGGATTCTCCGGTAGATCTCGATTAAACTCTCCCTGATCTCGGCATTCTCGGGGTCCCAACCCAACAGCTTTTCGTAAAGCACAATGACCTTGTCCAGCAGGCCTTCTTCCGCATGCACTTCGGCGAGCGCCTTGAAGGTGACTGTGGCTTTTCCCATTTCATTGCCGGTGGCATAGAGATCGCCCAGGAGTGAGAGGATATCCTTGTTTTTTTTATCAATCGAAGCTATCTTTTCATATACGCGGATCGCTTCAACGGTTTGCTCTTTTTTCAGGTAAAGTTCTCCTGCTCTCTTAAACCAGGTCAGGGTGGACTGGGGGGATTTCCCGCCTCTGAGAAAAAGCTCTCCGAGCATCTCATAAGCAAAAGCGGCCTCCTCAGGCGCCAGCCGCACCACCTCTTGAAATTCACCCTGGGCCTCTTTATCCTGCCCCTTCTTCATATAGGCCTGTCCCAGATAGGAACGCACTCTGGCATTGCCGGGGGCGATCTGCAGGCACCGCTTGAAACAACCGATGGAGTCCTCAATGGCGCCTTTTTCCAGGAACAGGATGCCCAGGTTGAAGAAAATATCTCCGCTGGCCACCGCCAGAAGCTCCTTGAGCTGGGCCATGCTGATCCCGGCGGCCCGTTTGTCGAGCATGAAAGCTTTCTTCTCTATCATGCTCTCGGGATTCAGGAGTTCCTGGTAAATGCGAATGGCCTCATCCGTCTCTCCCCCGGCCTGGCAGGTCTGGGCCCAGAGAAAGTATTCCCGGATAGCCTGCTCAAAGTCCCCCTTCTTGAGAAACATCTGGGTCAGATTCCGGCGTACGTCCGAGCTTTTAGGGTTGACCTCAAGAGCCTTGCGGTATTCTTCCACTGCGCTGTCCCACTGACCCTGTGTCGCAAAGGCATCGCCCTGCTGGACCAGCAGCTCAAATGTATTCTCGCTCACAGATTCCCTCTTAAAATAGAATACAGGAGACGGAATGCAGGAGACAGAACGGACAAGAACCTGAAGGGTCCGGGGACTCGTGCCTTCTGAATTCTGGCTCCTGTATTCTGCATTCTTATCATTTCTTTCATTCCGATTTTTCCCTTGGAATCAGCCTGGTCACTTTCCCGCTTCCGGCAGAGCGCATTTCGTCCTGAATCTGCTTGATCCTCTGTGAGACATCCCTGAAAGAGATGTCCGCCGAATAAGCGTCCTGATAGTACTTCAGCCCCTCCGCCAGCATGCCCCAACTCTCGTAAAGGCGTGCCAGGTTGTAGTTCAACTCCAGGTATTCTTCATCCTTGTACCCCTTTGTCTCCAACCCCTTTTTAAACTGCTTGACGGCCACGTCTCTCATCCCGGGCTTTTCGGCAAAGCAGATGCCCAGCATGTTATAGGACTGCAGCAGCATCTCGGGATACCTCTTGGTCTGCTGAAACTGTTCGATGGCGTTATCCAGCATGGAGAGTTCCTTATAGATGACGCCCAGGTTGAAGCGTGATCTCAGATCGTCCGGCGATTCTTCGGCCCGTTTCTGGTAGTCTTCCAGGATCTGATCACGAAGCGTCGCATTGGAGGGATCGATTTCCATCAGCTTGTTAAGCATGGCGACAGCTTCCTGAGGACGGTTTTCCTCCAGGTAGCAGGAGATGAGACGCTGTATGGCCTGGCCGTTATTGGGATCCAGTTCATACACCCTCCGGAATTCCTGGACGGCCTCGCGGATGTTGTGTTTTCTATCCGCCAGGATGACGCCGAGCTGAAAGTGGATCTCCGGGTTCCTTTCCTCAACGGAAGTAAGAGCCTTGCGATAGATCCTGATGACTTCGTCCCATTCCCTGTGTTCGGCAAAGCGTTCCGCCAGGAAGAGGAGTTCCTCAAGAGCCTTTTCCCGCTCCCCGCCAAGGATGTAAAAGGCGGCCAATTTTTCCTTGGCGGCCAGATCGTCGGGCATGATTTCAAGGAGCTTCTGATAGAGCCCTATCGCCTCGGGGTATTGTTTCTGCCGTGAATAGACTTCTGAAAGAAGCTGAATCTTCTCCAGCGCTCGGTCCAGCGCCCCTTGGGCCAGATAGACATCAACAAGTTCCCGCATCAAATCATAGCGGTTGCCGTTTTCGGCCAGAATAGCTTCCAGTATATCACGGGCCTCATCCCAGCGCCCTTCCGCCATCAGGATTCCGGCCAAAACGACACTCGCCTCAAGGGCCCTTTCTGTATCATGCAACTTGCGGTAAATTTCGACCAGGTTCCGGTGGGCCTCGATATCTCCGGGCGCCAGCCGGACGGCCTGTTCGAGGGAAAAAGCAGCCTTTCCCCAATTCTCCGTCTCCATGTACTTGCCGGTCAGGGACAGAAACTCCCGGAGCGCTTCCGGGGTGAAACCATGCTCAAGATAAAGTTTGGCAATTTTTTCCTGGATTTCCGTCGCCGGGGTGATCTCGAATACTTTCTTATAAACCTCCAGGGCTTCCATCGGCAGGTCGTTTTGAAGCAATGCCTCGGCCTGGGCCATGAAGTGTCCCAGCGCCGCTTTAGGCAATCCTTTCTTCATGTAGATCCCGGCCAGTGCCTCTCGAGACTTGACATGATACTCCTCAAGAGCCGCGATTTTCTGGTAGATATCCAGGGATTCCACCTCGTCCTGACCTGACCGGTAGAGTAAATCCGCCAGAGCCTCCATGGCCCCGATCAGGGCCTTCCCGTCGTCACCCCAGCCCAGGGCCAGAATAAGCCGGCGGTGGTATTCACTGTTCTCCGGGTCGCTTTTGACCAGGGAATTGTATTCCTCGATGGCGGCGGCCAGCATCGCGTGCTTGAGATACAGATCTCCCAGTTCCATCCTGACGGCCAGACTATCAGGACGGGTCTCCAGGATTTGCCGGTAAGCGTGGATAGCGCCCACAATATTATTGTCTTCCTCCAGCACCTTGATGCGGGAAATAATCAGATCATCCTCAGAAGAACTGTCATAAGTTCTTACAGGCGTCTTTTTCCGGACTGCCTCTACAATTACCGGCTGCTCAATCTGTATCACGGGCAGCGGGGGAAGGGGCGGGGGCGGTTCTGCTTCCACTACTGGAGGAGGAACTTCCACCGGGGGCGTTTCCTCCGCCACGGGTTCAACAGGAGGAGGTATGAACTCCGGGAAAACCGGTTGAGGCATGGGAGCTTTAATGAGAAGCGAAGGAGAGGAGGCAATCTCGATTTTAGCCGGATGAACAAAGGGAGCTATTTTCTGAACGAGGTCCGCAATATCGAGCGCCGGGGGAGGAGCTGCCGCCTCTTCATCTCCGGCCTCTCCGCTCCGGGAGAGGGTTTTCTGCTTCGAAAGTTCCGCCTTCTCTCCCCTTGCTTTCAAAAGCCCTGCCTTATCCTTAGGCTTGATGAGACCGGACTTGCCGAATTTTCCTTCTCCTGCTCCCCGCTTGCGTAACAAGCCGGGTTTTGAAAGCGACTTTCCCTCCGCCTTGGCCTGAGCTTCATCTGACGGCCCGGCCTCCTCAGGAGATGAGGCAGATTGAACAGCCTCCCCGGCTGAAGATGAAATAAGAGAAGGTTTGGCTTCTTCCCGGACAATCTCCGCCTCCGCGTGCGGCCAGGAAGGCACAAACGGCGCCGGGGTGACCTCACTTTCTTCTCCTACCAGGGGCGCACCCATGTTGGTCAGCTCCCGGCAGGCGGTAGGATTGGTCTGATCCAGGGTCAGGACTCGCTGGTACAGCTTGATGGCTCTCTCTTCGGGACCGGACATCTGGTAACTCTGAGCCGCCATTAAATAGTGCTTAACGGATTCCCCGGTGGAACCCTGAGCCTGATAGAGTTCACCAAGCTTCTCCTTGGCGAAAACCTCGTGAGGATTGATTGAAAGAATCTTGTTGAAGGCCAGAACGGCATCGCGGAACTGTCCTTTCAACTGGCAGACATTGCCCAGCGCTGTCAAGGCCTCGGTGTTACCCAGGTTGTGGCGCAGAATCGCCCTGAATTCAGCCTCCGCCTCATTCAGTTTGTTGGTCTTCAGGTAAATAGAGCCAAGGGTGTAGAGAATATCGGAGTCGTCCGGCTGAATTCTTTTGATCCGGCGGTAAGCTTCGGCGGCTTTTTCGATGTCGCCTTTCTTGAAAAATTTTTCCGCCATCAGGCGGTAGTGCATGAGGCCCTCGTTTATCTGCCCGTTGCTGATATGCATCTCGGCGATTTCCAGGCCGATTTCCATGTTGTCGGGATCGTTTTCCTGGGCCCGGCCCAGAAGGGCGATTGACTGGTCCCCCATTCCCAACTCCGTGAACAACCTGGCCAGAGAAAGCGAAAGGCGGATGACCTCTTCTTTGTTGCCCTTCTTCTGGTAGAGAAGAATCATGCGCATCCTCGGATTTGTATCCTCCGGGGAAAGCTTGGCCGCAAGTCGAGTATAAGCAAGGGCGGTGTCTATATCTCCCTTGGCCTCCAGAATATCAATCAACTGAAAATACTGGGTGACCACGGAGGAAAGGAGCCCCCGGATGCCGTAAATCATCGCAAGGCGAAAACACGCCTGCTCATTCTGGGAATCCGCCTGCATTACCAGATTGTATTTTTCGAGAGCCGCATCCCAGTTTTTTGCCTCAAATAGAGCATCTGCTTCGCGTTCCAGAGACTCTATTTCGTCGGACATGAACTCCACCAACTTTCCAGTATCAGAAACACGGGATAACCCCGCAGTAAATCAAACATCATTATACTATAATTCTAAATGCTTCGCAAGAAACCTTTATCTTCGGTAGTGGGTCAATTTGAAAGGAAGGTGGGAAAATGAAAGATATTCCCGATCTGAGTCCAAACGGAGATCCGGGGTTTCATTGCAATATTACTTTGGGAAAAGCGGCTATTCTGCCTCAACCTCAAAGCGATATGTCTCTTCTGGAAAGCCGTCAACCAGAATTTCTATTTTCAAGACGACAGGTGCGTAGAGCGTTATCGTTTCTGGAAACACATATACTTCAACTCGGCGAGAATCTGTCACGCGAAGAACTGTATCTTGAATTATCTTCCTTGTTTGAGGACGCCCTTCTTCAGTTGTTGCCACCTGAAAACGAAACTGGCACGGAGCCTGATCGGAAACCCAACCCGTAATGAACCAAACTCGTATCGGCTTCGTCGGGAATACATCTGAAGATATAAAATTAATGACTTCTAGGAAGTTGGCGCACCTGTCATTTAATAGCCCCTGCTCAGGACCTAGTACTTTATCAAACGGAGTTCCATCCCAGAAGGTGGGCGGTTTCGCGCAAGTCAAAAAATACTGGAGCTTTGGGCGAATCCTTTCTTCGTTCATTCAATTCCTCTCCTCTCTGGTCTCGCTGTTCCCGTCAAAGACAACTTCTCCAGAGAGGAGAGGATACCTTCAGCTCAAATAAAGGAGGAAAGCAAAGATGAAGAGAAGATTGTTTAATAACCCACTTGAGAATTTGCGCCATAACCATCTCGAAAAGAGAACGATGCCCGTGACAGTATGTATTGCCGCTATATGCGAGAACGATATAATTGTGTGCGCATCTGATAGCATGCTTACGCATGGGATTATAAAATTTGAGCGACCTCAGACTAAATTGGTTCAGCTAACAGATTCTATTTGTTTGTTATTTGCCGGAGACGTTGCAATGCAATCTGAAATTTGCCCCCGAGTAGGCAAAGAAATTAACGCGCTGGAGAAGAGGAATCCAAGCGATTGTTGGAAAATTCGAGATGTTGCCGATATATACGCTAAGCATTATAACGAACTGAGTCGCAAGAAGATAGAGCAGGCAATTCTAGAGCCTCGCGGATTGAACTTCGACACTTACTTTAGGATACAACGCGAGATGGCGCCGGATCTTGTCCTTAAAATTGACTCCGAAATACGGGACTATGAAATTGCTGGCGTTGAGACAATTATTGCGGGGCGCGATAATACGGGAGCCCATATCTATGCGATATACAACGGAAATATTATATGCAAAGACTATATCGGCTTTGCATCTATTGGAATTGGCTGGGAGCAAGCAAGTTTGCAGTTTGTGCTTGCCAGGCACACGAGTTTTTCAAAATTTCTGCACACAGTATTATTGGTGTATTCAGCAAAGAAAAGATCCGAAGTAGTTCATGGCGTTGGCGAAGACACCGACATGTTTATAATTGGTCCACAATTCGGAATGATACATCTCGTAACCTCGAAGGAAATGGGAATTCTTGATGCGCAGTATAAATACGTTAGAGAGTCCGAAGACTCGGCAACCAAGGTTGCTGAAGCGGAAGTCGCGAAAAACTTCACGTTTGCTTCTGCTCTTGAGAATTTTGTTCCTAATTCATAAATCATTATCCGCCAGATCCACAATTTCTTTAATTGCCCAGATATGATCGCTTATGCCTGCTGCCATTGCCGGAGTTACGCCGATAGAACTCTTGGGCGTCAGCGTCTTATGAATACGCGCAAAATTATAATACATGAAGTGTAGCGCCACGGCATGTTCCAAGTTTTCGATCTTCTTCGAGAAGCCATTCGTTAGGCGGGTAAAGCGTCTCATCCCCATTCTCATTGTTAAATTCTGGCGTTCTATATAGCTGGTCGAAACCTTGTCCGGGTCCGGATTGCCGTTAATTTTAAGGCGCTCCGTAGCGATACATTGAGCCGGGCTATATCTTGTTTCCTTTTCCTGTTCTTGTCCATATAACTTTATCAATACGGCATAATCAATTTCCCCGCCAAAAGCATCCTCTACTGCGCTTAGATATGCTTTGTGTCCATCCGTAGTTAATTGAACGCGATTAGCCAATCTGCTTTTGAGGTCGTTCATAAAACCATAGGCATAATCGGCATCGCGCAAGCCAATTAACCAGGAAGGGACTAGCTTTGTTTCCGCATCAATAGCAGTCCATGTCCAAACATCGCCATAACCCAATAAACCCTTTTTATTCTCCGGTACATTCTTCTGCTTCGCATAGCAGAATGACCAGATTTCGTCACATTGGATATTTTTACAGGATAGGTTTCTCAGGTGTTCATCTTGATACTTCTCGCAAGCAGCGCCTACAGAAGCAAGAAGCCGCATAACGGTTCCTTTGGCTGTGTCAGTCATTCGGCAGGTGGCGCGAATTGAGTTGCCTTCAACCAGGGCGGAAATGATCTGGGTTCTCTTTTCGATGCTTAATCTGTTCATACTTGCATTATACATGATCGCTCAAGCATTGTCAAGGGGTTTGGCGAAATATTATAGGACATTAAAATGGACATAATGCTTGACATAATACTTGACATAATACAAAAAAATATATATATTACAAGGAGAATATTGGCAGGGAAAGTGGACATAAATGCGGACATATGAATGCTCACATAAGTGGATTTCTTTCCATATAGACCTGCGGGAGGCGTCTCACGAATTCTGGCTTTACCTTGGGGAGGCTGCCTCAAAGTGCGAGCATCTGTCCCAGGTCTTATTGCGCCCGGCAACCGACCGGCAACTTCATCGGCTCTATTTAGCCAAGGGCGTAGCGGCCACGACGGCTATCGAGGGCAATACCCTCTCCGAAGCCGAGGTGCTGCAGGCGGTGGAAGGGAAGTTAAAGGTATCGCCGTCAAAAGAATACCAGGAGCAGGAAGTAAATAATATCATAGATGCCTGCAATACTATAGGAGAGCAGGTGGCCGAAAGAACTCTTCCGCCGCTTAATACGTCGTTGATCTGCGGATACAACAGCTTGGTGCGAGCCAAGTTACCAGAGATGGAAGATGTTGCGCCTCCTGGGAAAATTCGCGGGCATTCCGTGGTGGTGGGAAACATGTATCACGGCGCACCCGCGGAGGATTGTTTATACTTATTGGAGCGTCTTTGCGAATGGCTGAATGGTCAGGATTTTTTCGCGATCAAGGGGAATGAAACTGTGCGCGCTATTCTAAAGGCCGTGGCAGCACACATCTATTTGGCGTGGATCCACCCTTTTGGCGATGGAAACGGGCGAACAGCTCGCCTGCTTGAATTCCATATTCTGCTCTCCGCCGGGATTCCCTCGCCTGCCGCGCATCTTCTAAGCAATCATTACAACCAGACGCGGTCGGAGTATTACCGACAACTTGAATATGCCAGAAAGCCAGGCGTTGGTATCTTGCCGTTCCTTCGGTACGCAATCGGTGGGTTTGTGGACGGCTTGCAGGAACAATTGAAATATGTATGGGCACAGCAATGGGATGTAGTCTGGAGCGACTATGTTAATGATCTTTTTCAGGATAAAAACAGTGTCAGTGATACCAGGCAGCGACATCTGGCACTTGATCTCGGCGAGAAGGCCGAATGGGTCCAGGTTTCAAAAATCCCCGAAACAACTACGCGATTGGCCAAGGCTTACGCCAAAAAGACATCTAAGACCCTGCATCGCGATCTAAATGCGCTAAAAAAAATGGGACTTATCGTCCAGGAAGGACGCAAGGTTCGTGCGCAGAGGGAAGTCCTGCAGACGTTCCTGCCTCTTCACAGGGAGCCAGACAGGGCTTAAATATAAAATAATATTTAATGGAATAAAATTAAGCGGAACCAGCTCTATAAATCCGTAGAACCCCACCTAGTCCTCGCCGCCTTTTGCGCTATCTCCTTGCGCTGCTCCGGCGTCAGTGCCTTAGCCCTCGCAGGACCGCCCTTCAAGCCGCCAAGATGCCCAAGAGCAACTGCCGCAGGGTTCTTCTCTGTCTTAGCCGGGTATTCGGCTCCGCCCTCATGCGCCTCTTGAACGATACTGGCGGCCAGCATGTTTATGTCTCGGGGTTTCTTCTTACTTGATCGCTTAGGCATACCCTTATTATTGCACATGGATTAGTCTTTGTCTAGTCCCTGGGTGTTTCAAATTGACCCACTACCTTATCTTCCCTGGAGTCCTCCAATGTCTTGTGCCGGAAACCTTCTGTCGGCGCCTGCCGGAATCACGGAAAAGCGGAAGGAATTCTTCGCCTGTTGTCAGAATATCCACTTAAATTCATGCTTTAAATGCCACTCCGGGAGGCGCCAGTTGAAAACGATCAGATATCATTTCAGGCTGGATAATGACCCTAAAAAAAACGGGAAAGCAATATACAACCTGATTCTCCTTCTAAAGATAAATACGCTCCCCACGACGAGGATATTTCCTCTGCTTTCTTCGAAGGACGGAAATTCAATTGAAGGCATCGGACTTACCGGCGAGGAAGAAGCGCTTCTCCCTGTAGCCGAACGTCTGAAAAAACATCTTGCGGAGAAGAAGGCCCAGTTTTCAGAGCAATTTTTCGACGAAGCGGAAATTGGCATGCCCGAAGTGAGCCAGGAAGATTACCAGGACAGCGAATCTTTTCTGGCATCCTATGTCGAGAAGGAGAAGCGGCGTCTTGAAAAAGAGGAAAGTGAAAAAAATCGCCTTCTAAAAAGCGGCATCGCCTTTTACCATCTGGGAATGTTGGAAGACGCGGAACGCCAGTTGAAACGTGCTCTCGAGAAAGATTCGGGCAATGCCGAAGCACACCACCACCTCGGCCTCGTTTTTGAACAGAACGGACGCGTTGATGAGTCCATCGCCGAGTTTCAAGCCGCGATCCGCACCAACCCGGAGTCCGGGCCCACGCACTTTTTTTTGGCCAATGCCTTTCACAAGAAAGGCGTTTACGCGGAGGCGGTGGAGGAATACAAAAAAGCCATCGAGCTTGAACCGGAAGTTCCCCTGGTTTACAATAACCTCGGCTGGCTTTTCTACCAGACCGACGAACACGAAAAAGCCCTCAAGGCTTTCGAAGAGGCCCTGAATCTGGATCCCGAGATGCCCTTCCCGCACAACGGGATGGGTTGCGTCTTCCAGGAAATGGGGCTCCTGGAAGAATCCGTTGAAGCTTTCCAGCAGGCCCTGGAACTCTTTCCGGAATACACCGCGGCCCATCTGAAGCTGGGATGGAGTTATTACCACCTTGGAGCAATGGAGGAGGCCATAGGTCAATTCAAACAAGCCATCGAAACGGCTGAGGATGAAGAACAGTACACCCTGAGCGCCCACTTCAGCCTCGGACAGGCCTTCATGGCCAAGAACGACTGCGAAAATGCCTACCCGGAATTTATCGCGGCCTCTGGAATGGACCCGGAATTCGGCGACGCCCACTATCAGGCCGGACTATGCGCCGTTAAAATTGAAAAATTTGAAGAGGCAGTCAGGCATCTGGAAAAAGCCATAGAGCTGAATCCGAAGATAGGCGTTCAGGCTTTTCAAAATCTCGGAGCGGCTCTTCTGGCCCTGGGGCGTCATGGGGACGCACTGAAACAGGCCAGACTGGCGCTGAAACTTGAACCGAACGCCCCGGAGAACTATGAACTGCGGGGTAATATCCATATCCATATGCGGCAGTGGGATGAAGCACTCAGAGATTTCCAGAAAGCCCTGGATTTAAATCCGAACTCCTCGCATCTTCATTTTTGTCTTGGATGGGCCTACGAAAACAAGGAAGATTCTCCCAAAGCCATCGAGGAGTATAAAAAATCCATCCAGCTCAATCCTGAATCCGTCGAGGCTTACAGCAACCTAGGCTGGCTCTACGTGGATCAGTCCAAGAACGACGAGGCTCTGGTAGTCTTTGAAAAAGCCGCGGAACTTAAACCCGGAGATATCGGACTCCTTAACAACCTCGGGTGGGCCTACACCAACCTGCACAAGTACGAGGAGGCTCTCTCCGAATATCGAAAGGCTCTCAAGCTGGATCCCGCCTCGGCGATGATCCACAACAACATCGGAATCGTTTACTTTCACCTGAACCGTCTCGATGAGGCGGGGAGGGAGCTGAACCGGGCCATCCAGCTTGAGCCCGAATCCCAGGCGGCCGTATATGCCCACTACTACATTGGCCAGATATACCAACAGGAAAAAAAATACGAATTCGCTCTCAAGGAGTACCAGGAGGCTCTCAAGATGGAATCCGACTACGGGGACCCCTACTTCCGTCTGGGTGAGTGCTGGAAGGAAAAAGGCCAGAAAGCCAAGGCCAGAAGGGCGTTTCTCGAGTACCTGAAGCGGGAGCCCAAGGGTGAATTTGCCGCCAGGGCGGAAAAAACAATTCTGGAATTGAAGAAATAAGCACGCTGAGGTATAATGGGAGCCAGGAGCCGCCCCGCTAAAAGCGGGGTGATCCCGCCGGAGGCGGGAATAGCGGCGGCTTGCCCCACCGTGGCGGGGGAAAAACCGTTGAGGAGTATATGTATAAGGTGTATATTTTAAAGAGTCTGGCAGCGAACAGGTATTATATCGGCCACACACAGGATTTAGAAGAAAGGTTGCATAATCATAATAGTGGCAAAGTAAGATCAACAAAAGCGTATAGTCCGTGGGGAGTCGTTTACGCAGAAGAATTTAATAATAAAGCAGATGCATACAAGCGGGAATTACAGATAAAATCATATAAAGGCGGAG
>Ga0074199_1001105_pt1 | contig 27793 bp, 20 predicted proteins | sample EPASupsiteSAE347_FD_64528 | JGI IMG/M metagenome (GOLD analysis project Ga0074199, IMG submission 64528) | Bioremediated contaminated groundwater from EPA Superfund site, New Mexico - Sample SAE3-47 | ecosystem: Environmental > Aquatic > Deep subsurface > Groundwater > Contaminated ... | reverse complement strand
CTTGCGCCACCCCTCCGGTGGAGGGGATCGTAAGCTGTTGCTGACCAATCCGTAAGGTCCCCTCCTTTGGAGGGGTGCCCAACGGGCGGGGTGGGGCTTCAGAGCGAGTTTTGAAATCACCTCTCTTGTTTTTCTTGGGCAGTATCTTACCATTGAGGTACTATTGCACGCCGCGGTCAATCATGGAACGCACGATTTTTTCCAGCGCCAGGCAATAGGCGGCCTGACGCATGGATATTTTTTTCTGCGAGGCAAACTGCCTGGTCTTAGCATAGGCCTTGCGCAACCGGCCGAAAAGACGGCTGTTGACCTCCTCTTCCTCCCAATAGAAGCCTTCCCGGTTTTGCACCCATTCGAAATAGGAAACAATCACGCCGCCGGCATTGGCAAGAATGTCGGGGACAAGCAATATGCCGCGTTTGTCAAGGATGCCGTCGGCTTCGGGCGTGGTCGGTCCGTTTGCGCCTTCGACGATCAATTTTGCCTTCACGGCCGAAGCATTGGCGTCGGTAATGGTATTTTCCTTGGCGCAGGGCAGCAAAACATCGCAGGGATAACTGACAATGTCATCCGTGAGCGGCTGGGCGCCGGCATACCCCTGAATTCCTCCGGTTGCGTCGCGATGACGGATCAATTCGGGGATGTCCACCCCCTTGGGATTATGAACCGCGCCGGTTACATCGGCCACCGCCACCACCCTGATGCCGCGTTGATGCAAATCAAGGGCCGCGTGCGAACCGACGTTGCCGAATCCCTGCACCGCCGCCGTATAATTCTTCAGTCCCAATTCATTGGCGGCCTCAAGCATGGCGCAGACAACACCGCGGCCGGTCGCCTCTTTGCGGCCCAGGGAACCGCCCAGCGCAATCGGCTTGCCGGTCACCACGCCCCGGGCGACATCGCGATACTTGCGGTATTCGTCATAAATCCAGGCCATTTCCCGCGCCGAGGTGCCCATGTCAGGCGCCGGAATGTCAATGCTGGGCCCGATATCATTAATCAAACGGGACGTATATTTGCGCACCAACCGCTCCAACTCGGTGATGCTCAACATCCTGGGATCAACCGTTATGCCGCCCTTGGCGCCGCCATAGGGAATATCCACCAGCGCCGTCTTAAGGCTCATCCAAAGCGCAAGGGCCTTGACTTCGTCCAGTTCCACTTCCGGGTGGAAACGAATGCCCCCTTTGTAGGGCCCGAGAACGTCGCTGTGCTGGATGCGGTAACAGTTGAAAACCTTCAAGGGCCCGGAATCGAGCTGAACGGTCGCGCGGAACATGATGACTTTATCGGGAATGCGCAGGCGCTCTATCAACTGCATGCCGTGGAAGCGTTTTTCGAAATTCAGTATATCCGCCGTTTTTTCAACCAGGCCGATCGCGTTTTCGAACACATTGACTTTCTTATCCATTTTTTTCTCCTTTATACACGCAAAAATATGGGCTATAGTATTTACCGAATCGACTCATAGTCAAGCGTATTTCAGCCGATGAAAGTGAAAATAAACACCGATGAGCTCAAAGCCAAGCTGATGCAGGCCGCGCAACCGGATGTGCGCAGGTTCCATGCGCTCATGGCGCGCCGCATAAAAACGATCCTCATGGTCTCGACGCACTACGAGGCTTTCAGCCTTTCGTTCGACGGCAGCCTGACCGAGGACATTTACGGCGCCTATTCCCTGCTCCACCTTCAAAACGTCCCCCAGATCGTGACCGTGACCTCGGCCCGCGAGGCGCTTGAGGCGCTTGAGCGCGAAAAATGCGATCTGGTGCTTGTCTCCTCCAATTTGCCGGACATGGACATCGGTGAATTCGGCTTGCACGTCAAAAAGGTCCGCCCCGAACTGCCGGTGGTGATGCTCGTGTTTTCATTCGGCGGATTGCCCGGTATGACGCAGATGCCGCCGCAGCAGGGCATTGATTTTGTTTTTTCCTGGCAGGGCAGCGCCAAGGTCCTGCTTTCCATCATTAAACTCCTCGAAGACCACCTCAACATCGACCGAGACCTGCAGATCGTGCGCATAGGCGTGATTCTGGTAATCGAAGATTCGGTCAAGCAGTATTCATTCTTTCTGCCACATCTTTACACCATCCTGATGAAACAAACATTTGCGCGCGTGCCATACGGAGTGGATGAAAATGAGCGCCAGTTACTGACGCGCACGCGGCCGAAGGTCCTTCTGGCGCGCACAATTCCGCAGGCTGAGGAATACGCCGCCAAATACGAGCCCTATTTGCACGGCGTTTTTTCGGACCTGCAAATCTCCGGCTCGGCCGATGAAAAACAGCGCAGCGGCCGCGATTTCCTGCGCGGCCTCCTGCATAAAATACCGGGGCTGCCCGTAATGTTGATTTCAGCCGACGAGTCCGCGCCGGAGGTGGCCCGGGAACTGCAGGTGGGGTTTGTCGAAAAAAAATCTCCGCGCCTGGTCAAGGCGATCGAGGAATTCTGCATGGAAGACCTTGGACTCGGAGATTTCATCTTCCGCAACCAAAAGGGCGAGGAACTGATGCGCGCGCGCAATCTGCACGAACTCGAAAACGCGCTGGCGAAGATACCGGACGAATCCCTGGAGTTCCACGTCAAGCGCAACCAGTTTTCCCACTGGCTTCAGGCGCAGGGCGAAACCGCGCTGGTGGAGCTGCTGCGCCCCCTGCAAATGGAGGATTTCGCGTCGCCGCTGGAAATCCGCGAATTTTTGAAAAGCGCTATCGAGGCCGCCAGGCGCGAAAAGCACCGGGGCATAATCGCCGACTTCCGCACCGACGATTTCAAGCCGGATTATTCATTCCTGATGACCGGCCGCGGCGGACTGGGCGGCAAGGCGCGCGGACTGGTCTTCATGTTCAACCTCCTCTCCAGGCAGCGCGACAATCCTCGCATCTGCGGCTGCGAGGTCAATTTCCCGCGCACGCTGGTGATCACCACGGACTCCTTCGACCAGTTCATGCGGCAGAACGACCTGGACGCTTTCGCCATCGAATGCGGCAACGACGCCCAGTTAAGGTCGCATTTCCTGGCGGGTCAACTGCCGGACAGCCTCTGCCGCCAGTTGACCACCTATTTAAGGCATGTGCGCGTGCCGCTGGCGGTGCGTTCATCGAGCCACATGGAGGACTCATCGAACCAGCCCTTTGCCGGCCTATATGAAACCTGCATGCTCTCCAATCGGGCCGAATCCTTCGAGGAACGCTTCGACCAGGTGGCGCGCGCCATAAAAATGGTCTACGCCTCGGCCTATACGCTTTCTATAAAAAAATACTTCCAGACTTTAAAATTGAACATGGAAGAGGAAAAAATGGCGGTCATCATCCAGGAACTGGCCGGCCGGCGGCACGGCGGCATTTTCTATCCGACGGTTTCCGGAGTGGCCCAGTCTTTCAACTATTACCCGTTCGCGCGCATTGGGCCAGAGGACGGCGTGGTCTGCGTGGCGCTCGGCTTCGGCAAAATGGTCGTGGAGGGCGGACGGGCTTTCCGCTTTTGCCCTACCCATCCCAACATCCTGCCCCAGGCCGCCACTCCGCAGGAAATGCTTTACCAGTCGCAAAGAGAGTTTTACGCACTTGATTTAAGCGTTGACAAAACGTCGCCGGCTTTCGGCAAGGGCATGGATTTGACGCTCTTTGACCTGGAACGGGCTGAACAGGATCTTACACTCCATCCGGTTGCCAGCGTCCTCTCAGCCAGAGACGACAATATCGTCGACGACCTGGCCGAGGAAGGGCCGCGCCTGGTGACTTTTGCGCCATTGCTGAAGCATAAATTATTTCCGCTGGGCGAAGTCCTCCGCGAATTGCTGCGGATCGGCAAGGAAAGCATGGGCTCGGAAGTTGAAATCGAATTTGCCCTTAACATCGACAACGAACGGGATACGAAACCGGAATTTTTTTTCCTGCAAATCAGACCCATGGTCACCGGTCGCGAACAGATCGCCATGCGGCTTGATGGAATGGACTTGAAGGCGGCCGTCTGCGCCAGCCGGCGCGTCATGGGAAACGGCGTCATGGAAAACATCACCGATATAATCTACTGCCATCCCGATCGGTTCGATTTCTCCAAAACTCACAAGATAGCCGGCATTATCGGCGACCTGAACCAAAAACTGCTTGACCGCCAGAAACGCTATATCCTGATCGGACCCGGCCGCTGGGGAACAAAGATGAGCCAGTTGGGAGTGCCGGTAAACTGGCAGCAGGTGGCCGGAGCGGCGGTGATAGTCGAAACCAGCATTGAAAAAAAACGAATCGATCCCTCGCAGGGCGGTCATTTCTTCCATAACCTGGCCGCCACCGGCATCGGCTATTTCTCGGTCGCCGAACCTGAGGCCGGAAGTTTTGTGCGCTGGGACGTCCTGGAAAGTCTGCCCGCGGTCTATACCGACGAATTTGTCCGGCATGTGCAAACCAAAGCCCCCCTGACCATCTACATGGACGCCCTGCACCACCGCGGCCTGATTATTCAGCAAGGCAAAAGGTAACTGAACCTATAAACACTGGATTGATGTTATGCGTACTCGGCGACAGCCAGAGGACGCCTGACCGAAAGTCTCTTGCGATTGTGCTTGATACGTTCAATCTCATGCAGGGTTTCGGCATCCAGATAACTCTCTCCGCAGGAAGAACAATTGATCACCGGCACATTCTCAATGACCAAAATATCGATTCCTTTGCCGTAACTGCGGGTGACATGGTGTACCCGTGCCGTATCCTTTCCGCATAGATCGCATTTTGCGCTCATTTCTTTTACTCCTGTATACCGTCAATATTACTGCTATTTCTATTCTCTTGGCAAAAATATTGATCGCCCCCTGAAAAACAACGTGAAACCCGCAAAGCAAGTCTATGGCACGGAATACATGGTCCCCTGCGGAAGATACTCGTAACACCCCATGTCAACGATGCCGGAAAACCGGTCGATTCTTGAATGCCCACCCAGATCAAGCGCGCCGTTCATCCAGTCCTGGTTGGTTCCGGCATTGATACAGGGCGAGTTCCGGGAAAGATGAAAATCATTGCTGTCCTTGCCGATAAATTGCGGGTCGGACTGGATGTTGTTGGCGTAAAAAAAACCGACAACCCCGCTGGTCGGAAACCCGTTCGTGGGAGCAATGCAACTGTTGACAATATAAAAAACACCCGTATTGGAAACGGTAAAAGCGATGTTGCTGGAGCTGCTGCCAGTGTTGAAGTAGGAAATGACGTTTTCGAGGTAAGCCGTGGATAAGGTGGGATTATTTAAATATATTCCGCCGCCGCTGGTGGCGCAGGAATTGCTGACAACCGTGCTGTTTTGTATCCGGCACGATATGACATATTGGTAAATACCACCGCCGTATCTCGCATAATTGCCATAAACAATGGAATCGCGCAGCAGGGCATTGCCAGCCAGCGTCACTCCCCCGCCGTAACAATATGTGTATCCGGCCGTATAGTTGCTGTTGGCATAAATGATACAATCCTTGATGACAACTCCGTTGCCATCCGCATATATCCCGCCCCCACGTATCTCCCGGCTTGAATTCGTGCCGGTCACCATGTTGCTGGCGATTATGCAGTTTGAAACCAGCGCAGTTGTTGCCGCCGTAGAGTAAACATAAATTCCTCCGCCCCCTTCTCCGGTTCCCGTGTTCCCAAACACTTCACAGTTGGATATCGAGGCATAATTCAGGCATACCCCGCCGCCCCACACGCCCTGATTGGTTGCAATATTGGCAATTATCCGGCAGTTTTGCACCCTGGTTCCGGCATTATTGCCGTAAATTCCGCCTCCGCCGCTGCTCAAAGCGCATCCATTCCTGACCGTGAATCCATCCAATATCGCTTCCTTGGAAAGATTGAAACATCGATTGGTAACGTTCGGATAATTGCCGTCCACAATCGTTACGTCGCGACCATTCACGCTGGCCACCGTCACGGTGGAGTCAACAGTCACCTGATTGGCCAGATAATAAGTTCCGTTGGAAACCCACACGGTCCTCGGTGCGGCGTTGGTTCTGGCGACGTTAACCGCATCCTGTAAATTTGTCGCCGCATTGGCCCAATTCGTGTATGGCGATTGCCCCGCCCCATTGGTGGAAACATAATGCGTGGCCCCGATGCAGTTTATTGCCAATCCAAAAATCAATGTAAAGCAGAACGTCTTCTTAGCACATATTGTTTTCATCTTCACGGCAACGCTCCATTTTAAAATTTGACTTAACGCGATCAAATTTGCACGTTTTTTGTATAAAACCAAGTCTAAATCGAAAAAATTCAAATACGCTCAAGCGCGCTTAACGACAAACGGGCAAAACATTATTGCCACGAAAATAAACGCCACATCTCCATAAATTTTCGACATAGTCCCTATTTCATGTCGAACATCTTTCAGACAATTCCAAAAATGCAAATACCAATTGTTTACGCCCCCGCCGTCAACTTGTTCCGTCAGCTTTAAAATATAAGAAATGATTTTCAAACGGATTAGGTCCAAGTCCTTGTCATTAACGTCTAATTTATCGAGATAATCTTCGGCCGCACAACCAACTTCCCTTGTTTTTACATCCTTGGAATTTTTGGATTTCTCAATCCACTGCCGCAAAGTCGTGGCATATCTTATGTCATCCATGGCCTCCCTATATCCTTCCCAGGCAATTGTATCAATTACGCCATCCATGGTTGGATAAGTAAAATTATGATCCCGGAACCATGTGGTATCAAAGTCGTTCCAAACGCTACCCAAGTCACCGCCACAATGCTGGTAGGCAAAAGTGCAGGCCCCGTCATATTTCGCCTTCCAGAGGAGAAGACCGAAATTTCTTCTATAAATTTCCGGGTTTTCCACTCCGCCCTGGGGATTGGCATAATTCCAGATTTTATGCCCTATCCCATGCCATTTCCCCGCCTCTTTCAGGTCGGGCTGACCTGCCCAGAGAAGGACGTCAAGGAGGTCTCCCATTGCTTCAAAAGTGCCGGGAAAGCCGGAAACGAATGTCTTCCCACCGGCTTCATGAATCGCTTGCCAGGCATTTCTTTGAGACTTCAGCCGCTCATCCCGGGCTTCATCCAGCCCATAAAAAAAGACCTCCTGAACTCCGTTGGATTTGGCGAATGCCAGCGCCTTCTTAATCGTCCCCAAAGGGTACCCCGTCATTACGCCCCAATAGTAAAGCGACCGGTTGTCCATTCCCGCTTCATTTCTTATTTTTAAAACCGTTCCCAATAGTTTTTCATCAAAAGGCTGGCTGACGATAGGATTATCCACACCATGGGCGACAAGGTCTTTCATCTCTGTTCTAAATTGCTCCTCGGTCTTGATTTTCGGCGAGACATAGCCTTTTCCCGTTGAAAGAACCCCCCGGTAATAGATACTGCAGACAAAATCTTCCTTCAATGAATAATATGTTTTTGGTTTGGCAAGCTTGAAGGGAAGCACTTTTAAACTCAAGGTTATGCTGCCCAGCGACTTTTCCGCCGTGGAAAGCTTGATTTTTCCGGTGTATGTTCCGGGTTTTGCATTATCCGGCGCTTTTACGGTTACCCAGAACTGTTTCTTTGTGTGTGCCGGTATATCCACCGGGAGCAGACGCGAACTATCCCTGACCGGAAATTCCTCAATCGAATGAAATTTTTCATCGGCCGCGCCAGAATCTTCTTCTTTGCTTATACAGATGTATTTATCTCCTCCCGGAAAGCTTAATTTAATGTAATTATCCTTCTTGCCGGCATCCGTCCTGACCAAGGAATCGTCCTTAAGGAGCAATTCCGGGGTGAGCACTCTCCTGGATCTGTCCTGGACTATATCAAACCAAGCCTTGCCGGATTGATACCAGCATTTCACTGTCTTGATGTCTATATTTGAAATCGGAATGGATTTTCGCCACCCCTTTTTAAGGGCAGTCGCCTCAAGCCTTAAGGAACCAAGATTCGTGAGCGGACAAATAACGAAACTGGCGGGCTCATATTCTCCGGGACAAGCGGTGATGGAAATAGTGTCGGATATTTTTCCAAGTATGAAAGAATCCGGAAGTATCTTTACAGGGCTAATCGGTTTGACCACATAACAGAAAATGTCTTTAAAACCGGTTGAACCAGCCTGAATGACCGTAATGTTGGAAATAACAGTTTGAAATTGCTCCAAATACGGGTCTATTTCAGTCTCTTTTTCACGAAGATGAATAAACCCCCTCTTTTTATTCTCCGCGACTTTTCCCTTGAGCGCGGCCAGCTTTTCTTCCGCTTCCCCCTTCATTCTCTCGGCTTCCGCCGATAAATTGGAAAGAGACGCGAGTTCTTTTTCGCTTTCTTCCATTATCTTTTCCCAGGAAGATATTTTCTCATTATATTTTTCCTTATAAGGAGACCATCTTCCATCCGCCTCTTCCAAGTAATCCTTGTCGGAAGGAATGTTTCCTTCCAATTTAATATCATCGACATAAACCACCGCTCTTTCGCCCTTTTTCCCGCTAAGACAGATAAGAATCCGATCCACGCAAACTCCCACGTTTTCACCGCTCGCTCCCCATACCCATTGATTCATCGATCTGTTGCGATCGTCTCTGCCAAATTTTACCGGGTCTCCTTGCGCCAACTTCCATTCTCCTTTGGCGGCAGAAGACGAAGCCGGGCAGGTGGCGGAAAGAGGTGAGGGCAGATAAGCGAGATCAAGTTCCAAATTAGCCGCCGCACTGCCCGTGCTTTCCTTCCCCAAACAAATATGCCCGGTAAAATTCAAACTGCCTTCCGATGGAATCTTTACCGGAATATACCAATAATAACGTCCGCCCGCCTTGAAAGTGACGTCAAGTTTAAAGGACTTGCGGCCGGAGAATGAATTTTCTTCGGTCAGTCCCTTGAAGTTAATATTATACTTGTCGTTGTCGCCCTTCCAGAATTGAACCGGGTCTTTGTCGCCTTCAAAATCCTCCGTATATACAAACGGCTTGAGCGGCAACTCCTTCGCTTCGGCCGGTCCAAAACAAATCAACAACGAAAAAACCGCAACCGATCGCATGATCAGCGATATTTTAATTTGCCAAGCAGCCATAATACGACCTCGATTATTCGCAATTGAACGCATTTTCCTTGAGCGCATTGACGGCATAACACCCTGATTTTGCACAAGATTAACTGTATCTGAAATTATTTTTTAATTCCATCATTTATAATATTCGCGGAGTTCCCGGTGATAAGGCAGTTCGAAAATGGCGTCAAGCAGATCATTGGCATGTTCGAGGGATTGCGTCCATTTGTCCATCAACACCAGTTGGACAAGCAATTCGCGACTGCCCTGCGCGTAAGCTGCAAGTTCCATGTCAACCGGCGCCACGCGGTCCCTCAGGATATGGGCGATTATCGGCTTGGGAAGGCCGGTTGTCTTAATCCCCTGAATGCCGCGTTTGCTGACCAACGCCGGAATCTCAACCTCAAAATCCACCGGAATCCCAGCCACGTATTCGTTGCAATTCAACGTATTGACAATAATACTGCGCGGCACATCATTTGAAATACTTTCGACAATCGGAATCATAGGTTCCCCGGTCAGGCCGGAACCGATCTTGATCTGCTGAGCCAGTTTTTTGGAAGTGTCCGAAAGCATTTTTTCGTAACGCTTTGGTGTGTTTTTAATAGTTTCAATATAACGGAACCAAGGCGCCTCAGACTCAACACGCCATGCATTTTCCACTTCCCCGCTACTGTGATACCACCATGGCCATGAGGCGCCGGTCCAATTGGCGGTGTCGCCGATTGGGATAACGCCGAACTTGCGGTATATGTCCATGGATTTCGGGCTCATAGGACCGCAAAGAGGAATGGTTGTCTGCGACTGACGCATGGCGTCGTCAAGGTCGTTCGCCTTTTTGGCCCAGTAGGCTTCGGCGTCGTGTTCGAGCCATTTATCAATCATTGGAAAAACGTCTTGTCCATTATGATAACAATGGGTCAACCAAACAAAGTGATTTACGCCCGGAATTTCGCAGGTAAGACCGCCTTCAGCAAGGCCGAGAACCTTGGGCATTTCATTCACGGCGCTGAAACCGTGGCACAGTCCGACCATCTTGCATTGCGGGTATTTCCGTTGCAAATACGTGGTAGCCGCCAGCACAGGGTTGGAAACCAGCAGATGCCAGGCATTCGGACAAAGTTCCAATATGTCCCGGGTTATGGACTCAAACAGGCGCAACTGGTAAAAATTCAGCCAGAAAGGTTCGTCGTATAAAATATGGTAACTGCCCGGCCATTTATATCCCAGTTTTAGCGCGGCCCGCCAGCCTTCCTCAAGCCTGCGAGCCCCGTCGACCAAGGCGATTGTGATCACAAAATCGGCATTTTTAAGTGAGGTATGGCGATCCAGTGTTTTTTCGATTTTAAGATTAATCCCCATTTCCCGCGCGTAGCGCGTGCACAGGGCGTAAGATATATCCAGCCGTTCCGGATTAACGTCCATGAAACTAATGGCGCAATCATGCAGGCTTGGCGTAAGGCAGATGTCATGGATTAATCCCACCACAAATCCACCGCCGGCACCGATAACACTGATTTTAGTCTTTCTGTATGGCGCATGCATATTCTTGTTCCTCCTGTCGTTTCACAGTATGCCTTTGATTGATTTAAATTCCTGCAATGCTTCCGCCCAGCGGCCGGATACAACGGCAACGTGCTGGGCCAGAACACCGCGCATGAATTCTTTGACCGGAATGTCGGGAATAAAACGAACCGACGGGTGTTGCGGTTCTCCAAGACTGTCCTCACACCATCCGGGCGGATCGGCAGTTTCCCCTTCCGTGCAGGTCATGACATAGCGTCCTTCCGTTGTCTTACCAAGCCGCGCAATGGTATAGGCCCCGTTTTTTACGCGACTGAAACAGGCCATCCCCGTCAAAAATCCTTCAAAAACACGCACGCGCATTGGTTCGCGCAAAAAACTTTCCGGACAAAACCCGCAGCATCCCATGAGAATGGAATCGGCTAATATTTCATAAAATTCCCAATACGTGCTCATCTGATCGCTCAACAACCCCAGAATGACCTGGCCCAGAAGGCCCGGCACGTCATTTTCACAGACGTAATGATATTTCCGGGCCAGCAAACAACCCGCCAGGCAGGGTGTAATCCCCATTTGTGCCGCAACCCCGGTTGGGCATTTGATGCTCAGGCCGATATAGCCGCGCTTCGAAGCCCATTGATTGAGCACGAAGAACATGGCGACGACCTTGGCCAGTTTTTTTTCGTTTACGGCCTTGTCTTCGAATTTCCAGGATGAAGTCAATTCTTTTACCATCTGTGCCAAGTCATTGCTGCTGATGGCGTCCATTTCTTTCTGCAACTCGAGCATATCGATTGACTCGATCTCAACGCCAAAAGTTTCATGAATTTCCTGAACGTCAAACCCGGTCGCCTGTAGCCGCATGTCGCCAAAACCGATCATGCCCAGCTTTTTCCCGCGCAACTTCCTTATGGCCCGGGCCGCCCGGAGGAACGGCATGAAATCCGATTCCGCAATCGTTTCACCCGGACCAGACCACGCGTATTTGAACGGAATGTTGTGGCGCCGTAAAATATGCAATGCTGAACCTGCGCCTGCCGCCGGCGCCATGGATCGGATAAGGCCGTTCTCGATCGGACTGCCTGGCGAATAGAGCACCATGGGCAACGACGGGAACGCCCTGATAACCTGCAGTAGTACGGCCGGACGGGACCAGGCCACTTGCAGCAGAAATAGCGCGTCAAACGGATTTTCGGCGTGCTGCTTCACAAGCGAGGCCACAGCCTGTGGCGAACGGCGTTCATCAGGTTGCAGGCCAACGTCAACAACCCCGGCAATTGACTGTTTCAACCGGGCAACTGAGTCAGCGTGCTGGATCCTTGCCAAATTTTCAGAATATCCCGGATCACACAATCCGATGGCTGCTATTCTCATGTTATTTTCCTTCCGTAATGTCGCTTATAAATGAACTGGCTTCCTCGACGGATTCAAAAATATCGTCCACGGCAACCAGCAATCCTTTCGGGGACAACTCCCGGAGAATCGTTTTCACGTCTTCCGCCGACGAATCAATAAAGAGGCTCTTCCCGGCGCCCTGTATTTTCTTAAGCATGGGCAACCAGGCCTTTGCCGGCGGTTTGCCGGCTCCGGGCGCCCACTGAATCGCATCGAGTTCCTTGATCTCCAGAAGCATGTCCAAATGCCTGATGGCGTCCGGACCATCCAGATGAAAAATGGACGTGTCCAGCATCCGGCACTGTTTCTGAATATCCGGCAGGCAGAATTCCTCGAAATGATCAGGCGAGATCAAGGCGCAGAAATCGCACTGGACAATATCATGATCGCCCGTGGATGCCAGCCCCAGCCAGTCCGATACCAGATCGGAATGCCGGGCAATAATGGAACGAATCTCGCGATAGCAGGGAACATATACCTTGTCAAAAATAAAATCGGTTGCCTGCTTGACTTGCGCGGGTTTATCCGCCAGATCGCAGCATAAATCGCCAGGAGAACGCAGCAGGCTGACAATGTCCATCGCCGGTTGAAAATCGGGAATGCCGATCAGGTACTTGTCCCTGCCGCATTCAACAGCGGCTTCAGCCATCTGCCGGGTCAACTGCCACCAGCGATTATTCCGGTCAAAAATGAAATCGAATTGCGACCAGTCGTCAATAACCGGCGGATACCAGACCGTGTTCCCTTGAACCTCAATCGAGCTTGAAAAATAAGCGGCAATGTCGGAACAAACCAGACCGGGGATATATTTTGGGATTGCCTCCGCCAGGTAATTAAAATTTTCCATTTGCTTTTCGGTCATTTCCAAAAAACATTCAACGCTTATTTTCCGGCTCAAAACCTCGGCCTTGAAATTCGGCAGCGGTTGACAGTCTTTTTTTCTGGCCACTACTTTTAGGGCGCACCGGCCAAGGCAGTCATGCGCCCAGAAAGCCTGAAGCCGCTTTAAAGCATCGTCAATGTCAGGTTTGTACATCATGGCCGCATCCGTCATTGTTAAGGACAACAATCAAGATAAATTATCAATTTATGAATTTATACTACAGTCGTTCTTCGCGATTGACAATACGGCATGTATGGAGTATTCAGACAGTGATATGGACAAATACAACACGATTGTGGAAGATTTGATAACATGGATCAATCAAAGACCGGCAGTTTCGCTTGTATTTGCCGAATCTGACGATCAAGGCCGGATCCGGACACAGCGCCGGCCCCTGCTGGAGTTGCTGCTCGTTTTGCGCGGCAGCGTCCGTCTGTTTGTGGCTGACCGTTCGGCTCAATTGGCGTCCGGGGACTGCGCGTTGGTAAACGCGTGGTTCGGCAACCACGGCGATCCGGAAAAAGACAGGGAGTGGTTATATGCCTGCGTATCGTTTGATGTCACAGGAGTGCAGTCTTTTCAAAAGATAGTCAGAAAACCGCTGCTTGAAATTCGCTCCATGGAAAATCTGGCCGTGATTCATCAGCTCTATCGCGAAGTGAGCAGGCTCTTTCATGCGCCGGACTTCCATCTGCAGGATGTCCTTCTTAAAGCTTCTGCCTTGCGTCTGCTGGCGGCGCTTTACGGGGGCGGCGCAGGGATGACCGTTCAGCCGGATGCGGGCGATCGCCGCCTGCAAACGGCGCTGGCAATATTGCATGAACGTCAAACCGATCCGGCCTTGTGCGTGACCGACCTTGCCAGGGCGGCCGCAGTTTCACCGAATCACCTCGGCCGGCTTTTCCGGCGTGAATTCGGCATGAGTCCCATGCCATATCTCTTGCAAACGCGGCTCAACCGCGCGCGCAGCCTTTTGAATCATACGCATCTCACCGTCAAGGAAGTGGCGTTCACCACCGGTTTCAGCGACCCGCTTTATTTCTCCCGTGTATTCCACAAAAAATTCGGCGCCCCGCCCACGGAAACAAGACAATCAACACGGTAAAAGTTCATAGATTTTTGGTTCACAGCTCAACGTTCAAGATTATTCTGTATTTTCGCGGCAGCCCAGAATTTAATCCCTTAATTTTGCATCGCGTGTCAAGAATCGGCGGTAACGCTCATACGGATGCCGATAATCGCAATGCCGACAGGGGTTCGGCTTGAAAACGCGCTCGATCCGGTAGAGGCCAACGGTACCACCAGAGCGATGGAACCAGCGAATTTCCATCGCGTATTTTCATTTAATTCCATGACGGATATTGCCTTTCAAATCAGCCGCGCGCTCGTGCGCTATCATACCCGTCCTTTAGCCATCAAATTCACGGCTGACCTTTACCGGCTTGCCGCTTCTTATTGACTCCCAGCACGCCGAGCAAATTGCAATAATTTGCGCTCCGTCCCGCTGGTTAACCAACGGTTTTTCATCATTGACAATACATCCTTCAAAATGCCGCAACATGGCCAAAATTTCGCCCGCATGATCACAATGCCTTTTTTTAGGCACAACATCCTCCTCCACCGGCTGCTTCCCCTGCGGATAATAATCATAGACCACCCGGTCGTTGAACAAGGAACCCTTGCTGCCATACAAGCCCACCCCGACGCCGTGAAAAGCTTGACGCCACAAATTGGGCGGATGAACGAGATCGTATGCTCCCAACACCCGGCCAATAATTCCATTCCGGTATTTTATCGAAATAATGAAATTGTTTTCTTTCTTCGCGGGATAGCGCTTGTCCATGCCTCCGTTGATCCCATAGGCAAACACTTCATCGGCTTCCCCGACATACCAGCGCAACAGATCGGCCGGATGACACACGCCGCCATACATTAAATCCTGCGGCATCTGATACCGCCACGGGGAAACATCAAAAACTTTTCTCATGTCATGCGCATAATAAGCCTCGGCAAAGATAACTCTTCCAAGGCGGCCCTCTTCCAGTAAATCATGAATACCCACAAACATGCCATTCCAACGCATACTTTGAGCAACAAGACACTTTAATCCCGTTGATTCCACAAGGGCGACTATCTCGCGTGCCTGCTCCATGGATACCACCATCGGCTTGGTGACAATGACATGCTTGCCGGCCTGAAGAGATGCCTTGATTTGTTCATAATGGCACGGACAAGGCGAAAAGATGGCTATACATTTTATATCTTTCCGCTTAAGCAGCTCGTCGAAATCTTCCGTTACAAAATCCACATTAAACTCATCGGCCAAATCCTTCGTGCTTTTTCCGACATCGTATCTTTGCTGTCGGCGCATTTTGTCCGGATCATAAATCCCCCGGACCATTAATCGCGAATCTGCTTCGTTATTGACTCGTAAAACCAAAGTCCCCATTCCGGAGCCAACCAGTCCGATTCCTATATTTTTCGCGTCCATATTTAACTGCCTCCTTTAACTGCAAAAAAAGCGTGAATTGATGTCATGAATTGTCATTTGGTTCAGTTCTCCAGAAATCAGGACTATCGTTGCCGGGAATTTTTTTTATTTCGCCCGTGAAAACATGCATTTTCAAACTCCTGTCCCGGCTATAGGCCAGCCGCGCCAAGGTGACCTCGCCGGCCTTGTAAACCGCGCAGTTCACCAGTCCCTCGTAAAGAACCGGGTTTTATCCACGACCGGTTTACCATCGGCCAGATCAAACGGCGCATATCCGAAAGGTATCAGTACCGTTTTTAGTTTTCTATTCATGTTTTCCCTAATTTATATTTTAGCGCCGCCTCTTTCGCGCCGGCCTTTTTGTTGACAACATCCTTCAATCCTCTCAGGAAAGCGGAAGGATCGGCCGCCTGAAAGACGTTGCGGCCGAAAGCCACTCCGCGCGCGCCGGCCGCAATGGCCGATTCGGCCATTTGCAAAGCGGAAAGTTCGTTTCTCTTGGCTGCGCCAAGCACCACGATCGGCACTTTCACCGATTCCGCTATTTCCGCAAAATCAGGCCCCGTATAAAAAGTCTTGATGATATCCGCGCCCATCTCCCATAAAATCCTGCAGCTTGCCGCAATCAGTTTGTGCAATTTTTTCTGAGGCATAAAATCGGCGCCCAGGGGATACGCCTCGCCCAGCAGGGGAACGCCGCATTCATCGGCCTGGCCGGCAATATCGCTGAAAATTCTTATATTGTCGCGGTCAACCTGCTGGCAGCCGGACTGCAACACGCAGCAGGCCGTGACAATATCGGCTCCTCGGGAAAAAGCTTTTTCGACTGGAATGACCTGGGTCGTATGGCCTTCGTTATATTTCCATTCAAAACAATAAGCGGTGGTCCAGGTAACCCTGACCAGCAGGGTCGGCGCTTTTTTTGCGGCAAAAACATGCCGTAAATCCGGGATCACCTCCGGTGTCACCAGGATGCCGTCGGAATAGGCTATTTTTTCAACCGCCTGCGGCAAATCAACCACGCCGGGAATGGCGCCCATCTGGGCGCCATGATCGAGCGCGGTAATGACCACGTTTTGTCCGGCCGGGATAAACCGGCCCAATCTTATTTCCTTGCCTGTTGTCTTCATTTTTACCTCCATGATTTATGCCAAAATCGTTTCCGCCTTTTTCACGATTTCATCGATGGCTTTTTCCCTGTCATCGTCTATTTTGTACAAATCATTCTGAGCCCATATTTCCCGAATTTTTGCCGAGGCCGGCAAAAACATGTCGCCGCTCTTTTCGCGCTCAAGCGTGCTCGGCGCCGTGCGGTCCATGAGCGCCGGCCGCCAGATATTCCTTCCGAAGTTTTCCAGCGTATGGACGTGCGATAAAAACTCGCCGCCGATACCGGCCTCGTTGATCACCGCTTCGGCAATCTGTCCCTCATCCATGTCCACACCGGCATGTTGTTTTTTTAACAGGGAGGCTGCTTCAAGATCAAGCAACGCCTGTTCGGGGCAAAATCGTTTGCCTCCAGCCAGCAAACCGAGCGGAAAATTAAACCGGCCCTGCATGGCGGCCGCGCCCATTTTGCAAGCTTTCTCAAGCATGGCTTGAACGCCAGGATATTTCGAGTCAATATATCCCGTGCCGATGGCGAGGTCCTGGCCATAACATTCATCGTATAACTGCGCCAGGCCGGCGTCCTGGACTATAGCTTCCGGAGCGGCAAAGGATGCCACGGCGCTGCTCATATCGAGAATGCCGCTGATGACTCCGGCGCCTGCCATGGCATTTGGCGCGGCCGCGTGAATGCAGGCCAGCACGCCCAGTATTTCCGCATTGGCCATGACCACGTTGGCAGGAATTGAGCAGGGAGAAGAAACTCCCGCAAGGGGCATGGGCACAATCATGCAGGGCAACCCGCGCCGGGCAAGCATCAGGAGTATTTTTCCGTCCTCCTCGGGAAACTGAAGAGGCGCTATCGTTTCTTTGGCCGTTACAAAACACGGGGCGGCTTGATAATTTTCCCGTCCGTCCCTTGCAATCTCGCCAATTTCAACGAGCAATTCCAGTTCCTTCTCGTTCCAGACCTCGGTGCTTCCGCATTTTTTCGTGTATTTGGCGACCAGCGCGGCGGTTTTGACGCGCTGCATATGCGGCGGAACGTCACGGCCTTCTCCATCTACCAGACAGGCAACCGGGTTTCCCACAAACCCCACGCCTTCCAGGGCCTGGCCAAGCTGGAGCAGGCGTATCAAATCGTTTTCTTCCGGCTTGCGGACGATGTTCCTTTGCAAATCAAGATATTCGATGCAGGCCCCGCCAAACTTGCAACCCGGCGGCGGCGTCCAGCGCGGATTTGTCACGCCGTTCAGCAGATATTGACGGCGGCCCCCGGCGATTTGCCCCTTAAAAAAGATAATGGTTTCTTCAATCAGTTTTTCGGGAAACTTAACAACCCCCGTTGCCCGGTTGACATCCGCGCCCGCTTCCTGAAGATGCGGATAAAATTCCCGGCAATCAACCCGCAAGCCGGTTTTTTTAAGCACAGACAAGGTGGCGCCATGAATGGAATCGAGTTGTGCTGGATTAAAAGGGCGAAAGCAGGTTTGCATTTAATCGTCTCCTTCCGCTACTATTTTCAAACTGGCCAGACGTTTCAAGCAGTTCAGTTCCTTGCGCTGCAGTCCGCTGCTGGTGATCCAGAGCGCAAAATCCTTGAGATTCGCGAATCGGACGCCGGTCCGAACTCCAAATTTTGTATGATCGGCAAGCAGGACGGTCCGCTTTGCGCGCCGGATCATCATCTGCGTGATGCGGGCGCCGTCTTCATCGTTGCTGTAACAGCCGCCGTCGGCGCCGATGCCGTCAGCGCCGATGAAGGCCACATCGGCCATGATGGTTTCCAACGTGCGTTCCAGCAGACCGCCGCCAAGGTAAAACAAATCGGGATGATATTTCCCTCCGATGATATTAAGGCACACGTTCGGGAACATTCCGATTTCGCCGATCATGACGATAGAATTGGTATAAACCGTGATCTTGCCGCAATTTCCCAGACGGCAGGCGAGATGAAAGGTTGTGGAACCGTCGTTTATCAAAACAACATCTCCGGCCTTGATTTCCCCGGCCGCCATGCGGCCGATCGCTTCTTTTGTCTGAAAATTCCGGGCGACGCGTTCATGATAGGCGGCCATCCGGCTGCGATCGTCCATGAGTCCGCCTCCGATGGTGCGGACGATCGCCCCCTGGCGGTAAAGGTGGTCCAGGTCGCGCCTGATGGTGACGGCCGAAACGCTCATGGCCCCGGCCAACTCCTCGACCTTCCATTCTTTCCGGATGGCCCTCATCAGACCCAGGATTTTCTGCCCGCGTACTTCAGGTTTCATAGTTAATTAATGATCATAAAAATCAACTTATTTGATAAATATAATCAATTAACTTTAAAATGCAACACCTTTTTTGAAAAAAAATAAATGGTTAATATGAGACTGATATGTCAACAGTCTGTCCCGCGGCAACGACAAGGTTGATGTCGCCATCCGGTGGCAAAACATCGCCCACGTTTAATATCACCTTTCCGTCAAAGGCTTTGATTATGCGATTGGCGAAAGCCGTGATTTCCCGTTCAGGGAGATGCTGCGTGAAAAGCGTGGAAGGCACGCCGCAATAACAGTGCAAATCGTTTCCGGTTGCCTCGGCCAGCTCTTCCACCTCGTAGTTGAACATCGGCGCCGGCGTACACCCGTCAAGCAGATCAAAATGGGTTTCCTTTATAATCGGGAAAAATCCCTTGAAATTGCCGTCCAAATGCGTCGAGATAAATTTGTTTTTTTTGTGAAGTATTGCGCAGGCCTTCTGATAAAAAGGAATGCAGTATTTCCTGTAATAATCGGGCGATATCAAATTTTCATCGGCGTGATCGGAAATGCAGACGACCTGCGCCGGATATTCCGCCGCTTGCTCGATCAGTTTCAAATCATAATACTCCTGAAAAGCCAGAAAATCATTGATGACTTTTTCATTGTCATAAAGCTCGTAAATGACCCTTTCAAACCCCATCAATTCATGCACGAGCTTGCCGAACGGCGACCTGCGGATGACCATGTCACAGACGCCGAATCCGGCCGTTTCCTTGAAAAATTTGACCGCAACTTCCGGAGCCGGGATTTCCCGGGAATTTTTCACAATGTACTTGTAAATTTCAAGGTCCCCGAGTTCCTTGATCAGATGCCGCATCGGCGCCCAGGAGCCGTCGTCCGCCAATTGCCAGGTCCTCTGCAAATCTCCCATGGGCGTCCGGTACGTCACGCTCCGGGTCTTGCCCTCTTTTTGCTCAACCTTCTCCACGCCGCCCGAATATCCGGTGGCGTACCAGTTGTACAAATGCACCGGCAACCCCCAACCATGTTCCCTGTATAAATCAAGAAAAGTCATCCTGGCCAGAGGTCCCGTCAGGCGGCTTTGCCTTCTATTGAACTCATGATCATCCGGAATGTATTCCCCAGGCCCAAACGCGGCTTCTGTCCCGAAAGCCTGGCGGGTGTAGACATACCAGCTCACAATATCCGGGAAAAACGGCGTGTGATCTATTTGCTTGTTGGTTAAAACATTAAAAAATCGCTCTCGGTTGTTCATGATTCATCCGGCTCCGGCTGCAATATTTTTTCGTTGAAACAAATGACAGTTTTACGAAGAAAACGAGAGCTGTCAAGCGGCAAGAAAAAAAACGGCAAAAACCTGATGAAAAGGCATTGACCCCGGCCGACGCAGAGCGACCAATCACGACATGCGGGCAAGACCCAATGGGAATCAAACGGCTTCCTTGATTACTTTCAAGGCTTCCTTGACAATTTTCCCGTCAACAACCGGCGGTTTATAGCTGTCAAGGATGTGTTTAAATCGCTCATTGGCCTGGTATAACAGCTCTTTTTCCTGCTTGTGTTCCATCTCATCAGTGGTGTAGGCCGAGCGGTCTATCATGGAGGGCATGAACAACTCCTTGTAATGCGCCAGGGTATGCTCATGATCGAAAAAGCTCCTCCCCTGCCCTATGCCCACTTCCTTGATCGCATCCAGCCCCAAACTTTCTCGCGTCACGGTTATTCCCATGTTGTACCTGTAAAGCTGCGCGCCGAATTCATGCTCCAGCAGCAATTCAACCGGCGAATAAACCTGTCCGGCATCCAGTTGACCGTCTGCCAGCGAAAACGGTTGACCGATAAAACCGCAAAATAGCAATATCTTGGACACTTTTTCGAATACGGCCTGCAGTCCTGGCGCCTTGGCGTCGCAATAACCGCCTATGCTTATTTCAGCCCCATAACATTTCTTCAAAAATTCATATACACCCACGCTTTGGAGATGGGCCTCAGGCGACGAAAAACATGCCTTGGTGGTCCTCATGTCCATAGTTCCGGTAACTGCGGAAGCATACAGCGGATAGTCCGGCTTTATTGCCAGAAGCGCGGCCCAGCCGCCTATGATTTCCGCGGCAGCCATAACAATGGCGCCGGAGACGGTCACTGGCGCATTGCCGCCGGCAATCACCATGGTGCCGACCCGAGATTGCACACCATATTCGATATTTTTCACCAGCATTTTCGTCGTGTGCTCACCCATGACAAGAGGACTTGTAATACCCAGCCAGCCCGTCCCGAGAAAATATGCCGGGTCTCCGGCACAGATTTCCCCGAGTTTTGCCAGACATGGCATCTGGTCAGCAGAATAAGGATATATCTGGCCGGGTTTCTTGACATATTTAAACAACAATTCCAGGGCTTTAAACGGTTCTGTCTTCCGGTCCACGTCCGATATGCAGACCGGCGGACTCACCCTCTTATCCATCTGAAAATAATCATTCATGGCCTCGCCGAATTTAATCAACATTATGAAATCATCGGTCGTGGCCTGTCTCCTTTCCTTTTTGTCGAAATCATAATAAAACGGCTCGATCGTCAACCCCATGGAGGGAGTCAGTTTCTCCGGCAGAGCGCCGGGCGGTTGTTTCAGTTTTTTGGCGGAAGCGATTTTGGCGACGATTTCCTGCGGAAATTTCGCCGTCTTGTCGTTCAGATTGACTTTCGCTCCGAAAGCCTCCAACGCCTTGAGGAGATGGTCGCTTTCATAGCGCATGCCCACCGTTTCCAGCACTTCCAAAACACCCTTGTTCAACGTTTCCACATCATCGGCGTCCAGAAATTCCATATGACTGACGAGCTTGTCCATATTATTTATCTCCAGTTTAGATTTACGAAAAATGCGGAACATCCAGCCAGACATTTCCTTTCATGGCGGCTTCATGGGCTACTATTCCGGGAACAGTCATGTCCAGGGCTTTTACAATATCGATCGGCGGATTGGTGTCGTTATCAATGCATTTGATAAAATCCTTGACCAGGAAATACTCGCTTGTTCCATGGCCGCCTTTTTTCTGTTCTTCAGACGCCTTTGAAGATACATTTGAGCATTCCAGTTCCCTGGCGAGCTTGTCCTTAATATAAATTTTGCCTTCTTTCGCATTCCCCGGCCTGCCGCTTTCCACAAACCCCTTGACTCCGTAAACGCTGAAATAAAGGTTGTATGGACCGCTGTAAACAGAGCTCCTGAGAAGTTTGATGGTCACACCCTTTTTCGTTTCAAACAAGGCCGCCTGCATGTCAATGGCGCCCGGGCCAACGTCCGGCAGAATATTTATTCCCCTGCCCGATCCGGTCGCCTTTATTATATAATCATCCTTCAGAAACATCAGCAATGGCCCCAGGCTGTGGGAGCAGTAATGCAACGGCGGACGGTTTGCCCTCCAATATGTTTTACGGGCTTTCCGATCATAAATATAATTCCTTAGCGCGTGCAGATATTCGCCTTCCATGTAAAAAACCTTGCCCAGCCTGCCCTGCCGGATCATCTTTTGCCATTGCTGCAGATAATAATAATAACAGCAATTTTCAGCCATCATATATTTTGCTTTTGCCTTCTTGACCGCGCGGAAAAGCCTTCCGCATTCCTCGACGGTCTGACCGGCCGTGACTTCGCTCAAAACATGCCTGTTGCTTTCCAGGGCAATGATCGCTTGTTCCACATGGCAAGGCACAGGAGTCCCGATAAACACAACGTCCAGGTCGGCATTGACAAAATCATCGTAACGGGAAAAGAGAGCAGATTCCTTCAACTTAAATTCCCTTCCCGCCTCTTCCAAGCTTTTAGCGCTTATATCACAGACCGCCGTCACCTCCGTTCTGCGATTCTGCATGAACAGCCTGCCGTATCCGGCGGCCCGCCTGACTCCCACCAGTCCGACTTTTAATTTTTTCATGATTATTTGCCTCCGCGCACCTTTTCCGCCGCTTGCCTGATTCCGGCGATCATAACATCAACATCCTCGTCGGTCAAACGCGGGTGGATCGGCAAATTCAATTCGCGTTTATAGAAAAACTGCTCGGCCACGGGGCAGGATTGCCCGCCCAAACCTAGTTTTTTATAACCGCTGAAATGATAATGCGGTTGATAATGCAGAATTCCCTGGATGCCCTCCTCCCTGTAAAGGACGGTCATAAATTTATCTCTGGAAGCCCCGAGTTCTTTCTCTTCCACGCACAAGGTGTAAAGATGATAAACATGCCGGCATTGTTCCGGTTCCAGGACCGGCGTCAGGCCCTTGACATCCTTTATCCCCTCATTGATTCTTCTGCCGATCTCAATGCGGCGTTGGGTCATTTTTTCAAGCTTCCTCAACTGTGCCCGGCCGCAGGCCGCCTGAATCTCGTTCATGCGGTAATTATTCCCCCAGTGGCCGTTTACCGATTCCACGTCAAAATGGGAAGGCAGCCAGTACTGGATTGGATCGGTTTTCTCTATGGACATGGTTCCCATCTTCCAATTTGTCTGGCCTTCAGGCCAATGGTTCAAATTCATGCAACGCAGTTTCTGGATGCCGTCGGCAAAATCGTCGCGGTTGGTGGTGATCATCCCGCCCTCTCCGCAGGTGGTCATGTTTTTCAAGGAATGGAAACTGAAACAGCCCACATCGCCTATGCTTCCGGCTTTGCGGCCTTTATACTCGGCAATGGGCGCATGGGCGCAGTCTTCCAAAACATACAGATTATGCTTTTTGGCTATGGCCATGATGGGGTCCATGTCGCACATCAACCCTGCATAATGAACCACGTAGATGGCCCTGGTGCTGGCCGTAATCTTTGCCTCCATTTGGGCCGGGTCAATGTTGAACGTGCGCGGATCTATGTCCACAAAAACCGGCTTGGCCTTTTCCTTGACAATCACAAGAGAGGTGGCAATGAAGGTATTGGCCGTGACCAGCACCTCATCCCCTTCCTTGATGTCAAAGAGCTGGGTGCAAACGTGCATGGCCGTGGTGCAATTGGAAACCGCAAAAGCGTGCTTTACGCCGTGTAACGCCGCAAATTCCCGCTGAAAAAGCTGCACTTGCGGCCCCATGGTCAGGGAATCCTGCTTCATGGCCTTTAAAACCATCTCCTCTTCGTCCTTGTCATAGATTGAGCCGAAAAACGAGTAAGGCACCTTTAATTTCACGCCGTCGTTCATGGTATAACCGCTGGTTATGCCGCCCTCAGTATCGCTTCCGGTGTAAACAGGTTTTTTTTTCCATGGTTTTATCCTCCCGTTAAACTTTGTTGCAGACCCATGTCTTTTTTCTGATCAAAGGTAGCATTTGCGAAGAAAGAAAAGCTATAGGCTGTCTTACTTTTTCCTTGAATTTTTTTGGATTCAGAAAAAAGTCAGCGGGAAGGAAGAACTTTCTTGCGGTATTCGGAGGGACGCAGTCCTGTTATTTTTCTAAAGACCTGGCTGAAATAATTTGGGTCTTCATAACCGACTTTCCAGGAAATCTCCGTGACGTTGAGGTCGAGACGCTCCAGAAACTCCTTGGCTTTTTCCATGCGCACTTTTGCCAGATATTCGGCAAAACCGATCCCGGCATATTCCTTGAAAAGCGCGCTGAAGTAACTGGAACTCAAAAATACCGCCTCCGAAACAATCTCAAGGGTAAGCGGCTCGGCATAGTGGGATTCGATAAAATGTTTGGCCTCCCTGGCAATCCTTTCCCGGCGCGTCTGGTCTTTTTCGGAAAGCGTCTCAAGCCTCAGGAAGGGCCAGGCCTCCTTCAGCTTTTTCCGCAGTTCCTCTTTTTTCCGGGCCTCTTCCAGCAGTTCGCGCTGGCGGCGGACAAGTTCCTTCTGAAGAATGTACGCGGACTCTTTCTCGACAATATAGTTGGCGATCAATGACAACAATCTGACAGCCAAATCAAGGTTCTTCCTGGAAAAATTTTTCACTTCGTTATAGGCCTGGCGCAGACGTTCGCGATCGATTCCCAAATCCCCCGTTTTTTTCCATACCTCGTTGAAATCGGAGGAGGTCGGCTTCCGGGTCAGCAATTGTCCGCTGATCAAACTCCCGATAAGTTTGCCATTCAACACCAAGGGGACCACAACGTCCATCAATCCGGCATGGCAGGCATAAATATGGGGGGCCTTCAGTTTAAAGGCCTTTTTCATGCCGGCCTTGTCGCACTGCAGACAACGCTGCTTGCCCTGCGGCGTGGATTGGAGAAGTTTGCAGAAGGAACTTCGTTCTTCTTCCGGATAAAAGTCTACCTTTCCGGCCTGGCCAAGGGGGGAAAAACTGATGATCATGCCCGTGGTTTCAAAAAATACATGGCGAAGCTCATTGATGACTTTTTCGCCCAAAATTTCCTTTAAACCGACTTTTTTCCGGGACATAATTTGGCCATGATAATTGGACCGAAGATTTATTGCATTGATCACGCAAGACCGTCAAACAACGGAGAAATATATCAAAATCCGGATGAATGCATAGCGAAAAGATGGCGAGAGAGTAACCTCAAAACCCCAACCTGTACATTGTGCCTTCGTAAATCGCTTCATAGCACCCCATGTCCACGACTACGTAACGGATGCGCATAACGCCGCGTCAAATACAAGCTTCAAATTCCGATTGCCAAGAGCAATTTTTCCTGAGTTTTCCGTTATCAATGATTCCTCCTGCCCGGAAACACATGTAATGCATTCTCTGTTCTTTGGCTGCGCGCTATTTGCACTTGCGTCATATGTTCAATCTTCCGGCAAGTTTCGGCCAGTTCGCGAGAAATCTCCGGTTTATTACCGTCGAGAATCTCAAGAATCAGTGATTTGCAACGGCTTTTTTCCAGGAGACGATGGATCAGCCATTCCCAATCCACGCTCCCCGTGAATGGCCGCCAGTGCCTATCAACATACGCCGGACCGCTCAACGCATCATTGTCCGAAAGGTGCGCGCCGATCACATATGGCGCAAGAAGTTCCAGTTCCTCCCTCAGCCCTCCGTTGTAGCAGGCATGGGAAACGTCAAAACACACGCCCGCCAGGTCCGGATCAAGCTGACTGACTATTGCCTCAAGTTGCCGGCCGGACAATCCGTCAATGTTTTCGATCGCCAGCTTGACCCCCGTGTTCGCGGCACTTTTCAACAGTTCATCCAGGCTGAGACGCCAGCGATCCAGGGCCCGGGGAAATACGGCCTCCGCTTTCTGATTGCGGGGCCAATACGGCCAATGCGGATACGCCTCAAATTCGACTACACAATAGGAAGCTCCCAGCAGTTGCGCCCCTTCTATGGCCAATTTGCGCTCCTGCACGCTCTTCCGGCGGATTCCCTCATCCTCATCTGCCAGCCAATGCCCATTTACCGGAGACCCCGATGGACCGTGGACCGAGTTTATGCGGACATTGTGTTTTTCGGCAAAATGCCGGATATTTTGCAAGTCTTTCCAGTCCCCAGGCCGGATATATCCCTCCATGATTAAAAGTTCGACAATCCTGATGCCGAATTCCCCGCACTGGGCAAAATGTCTTTCCTCGGGATGCACCGCACTCCCGCGCACCGCTGTGCCGAACGTCTTCTTGCCGAATATTGAAAATGAAAGGCCGACTTCCATGACACCCCATCAGGTTTCAAAATAGATCGGATTGGAAATAAGATATTCGTTGTTCCCGGCCGCGCCGCATCCCTTGCCCTGAAGCCGCACGTATGACCGCCCCCCGTCGATCTTTAACTCCACGGCCTCATGAAGTTCCCCGGACTTTGACAGCAGGCGCCGCGCCAGGACGCCGTCCTGAATCACGTCAACAAACTCAACCGGCACATGCATATTAACGGCAATATTTAGCTTTGTCATGGAACCGGCATGCACTTTGATCGTGTCTCCCATGGTTTTACCTTCCGATTCGAAAGACAAAACCGGATAATCTGCTTTTCTTACCCGGCCGTAGTCGTTCTCAAACATGCGTGACCGTATTTCATCCAACTCCTGGCGGCCTTTTTCCCGGTTTATCTCTTTCGCTAACTTCCACCAGTACGAGCCTCTCTCCTCCAAGCTGCATTCCTGATACAAGTTCGGATGCCACGTGGCTGATATATACGACCTCCCGTCCCTGAAACTTTTGAAAATCGCCTGTTCGGAAAACTCCGGCACGGCCAAAACATTACGCATGCCGAACCCGGCGCAGTCAGCCTGATGGCAGTCGCAACCGGTCGCCACGGAAACGCGTCTGCCCAAAGACAACCAACGGTCCCAAAAACCGCATTTCAAGGTCCCGCATTCCAGCGGAAGCCAGCGATCCGGCAAACAAGAATCAACCTGAAATCCGTCAAAGGGAACCTCCGCCAGATCCTGCCATGGTAAAAAATCACCGATATTGGTATGCGCCAGATGGGTTGTCAGCCCCAGTTCCTTCAGACCGCGCATCACGCTGAAAAAATCCTTGTCCCTGAACCAGCCTTCCGGAGGAATTTGATCGGCCGTGTTGAACCCGTAGACCAGAATATGACAATAATAATTCCTCGCGTTCAATTCAAAGCTCCCAAAATCGAGGTCCAATTCGATCCCGGGAATGACCTTATGCTTCGCATCGGACGCCGCCCGGCATTCCTCCATGTATTTTGGAAAATTCTCCGGCGCCAGCAAATGGCCGCTGGAACAAACATTCGTCTTGCGCAGATATGTTCCCTCCGGCATCTTGATTCCGCAATGGTCCGTTTGGAACCGGAAATCCATGCCCAGCCGCTTAAAAAACAACGAAAGCTCGGCCACCGGCTCCAATCCATCACTCCATTCCGAATGCGTATGCGCAGACCCCCAAAGCCATTGTCTATCCATTCCAACCTCCAAACTTTTGGTCAAGTTAGGCCTTCGGCAACTGCCGTGCGCCTGCCCACAGCGCTACACGCAGTGTTGCGGGCGGGCGGAGCGCCCGGCCCACCTAAAGGTGGACGTCGAGCTCCGCGCGACGTTCCGTAACAAACATTGTCCACCGAAGGCGGATCCGCCTCTGGCGGAAAATTCCTATACGTAAGAGCCAGTTTCAAAACTCGCTTCAGACCCACCCCGGCTTGCGCCACCCCTCCGGTGGAGGGGATCGTAAGCTGTTGCTGACCAATCCGTAAGGTCCCCTCCTTTGGAGGGGTGCCCA
>Ga0074199_1001104_pt1 | contig 27795 bp, 30 predicted proteins | sample EPASupsiteSAE347_FD_64528 | JGI IMG/M metagenome (GOLD analysis project Ga0074199, IMG submission 64528) | Bioremediated contaminated groundwater from EPA Superfund site, New Mexico - Sample SAE3-47 | ecosystem: Environmental > Aquatic > Deep subsurface > Groundwater > Contaminated ... | reverse complement strand
CATGCACCGGGCCATAAATAATGACCCATTATAGAGTGCGAATGGAAGCATGACATGCCTCAGGATCGAAAACCAGCGCCCGCCACGTCGGTCGCTTCTTGACAAGCCTTCTCATGGAAGGCCGCGTGCCCTCACGCGGCGTCAGCGCGAATATTTTACAGCTTTTCAGATCCCGCGGCTTTGCAGGAGGTTGCGGAGCTCCTCTTGGAAAGCCTGCACGTCTTCCGGACTGGGCCGGTAATTCGGCTTGCCCGCATCGAGCGCCAGGCGGCCGAGCTGGTCGAGCATCCATGAGGCGGAAACCCCGTCGCTGAATCGTACCGTTCCGCTGACGACTGAGCCGGGTTTCACGATGCGGTCGAGGGTGACCGCCACGCCGCCGGCGCTGTCCGGTTCCTTGTCAGGGGCTTCCATGTCCGGTCGGCCCGGCGCGGCTTTAGCCAGGTCCAACCCAATGCCGGTCTTTTTTTCCTGCTCCTTGATGGCCAAGTCGAGGTCAAGGATAAGAAATCGCAGATCGAGAAATGTCACGGAAAGTTTAAATTCATCATTCAGTCTTTTTTGGATTTCGGTCAACCCGCATCCTTCGGCGATCCACTTTCGAACGGCATCTTTCTGGGCGTCGTTGAGTTGCATAGTGTTCCATTCCGGACATGGTTCAAGGTTCAGCGGTTCACGGTTCAATGGTTGATAGGCTCCGCCAGAGCGCTTTGCCCAGACAAGCCGATTTTTATAACGAATGTCCCAGCCGTGGACCTCCTAACCATTGAACCATTCTTAATATGGCATAGCCATGGCCCGGCGTCAAGGGAGGAGGCGCGCCCCTGATTCTCGCCTAAGACCAGCGGGCTGTTTTGCGGACACGCTTTTCGCCCTACGCTCACGCGGCGGTCGGGGCCGCCCGCCCTCCAAAAGAATCCCTCTCGCGGGTCTCAATGACGTTCCATGGAGGGCGACGGGCCTCCGTCGCCGCACGGGCGTGTGGTTTGCGTGGGATTCCCGACAAAATGGTGCATCCTTAGGCGAGGATTTGGGCGCGCGCTCTTTCACGGGACGCGATAGCAGCGGTCCAGGGGAAAAGCGTTTTCAATATGGCGAATCAGGGGTGTGGGCGTATCCACCGTGCCGATTACTTCGACGACGTCGAAACGAAAGGCCTCCGGCCCTTGGCGCAGATGTTTCAGATAACGCACGGCGGCGCGCGAAAGATAATGCCGCTTGGCGTGGTTTACGGCATCGTTCGGCCGTCCGAACGTCTCGGTTTTGCGGGTCTTGACCTCCACGAACACCAGTACCTTGCCGTCCCGGGCCACCAGGTCAAGTTCGTCGCGCCGCCCCACGCGAACCCGGCGGCCGAGGATAGAATAGCCTTTTTGCCGGAGCATGCGTTCGGCCTGGGCCTCCCCCCACGCGCCCGCAGCCGGATTCTTGCCGTCGGCCGAAGTGCCTGGGAACAGCAGGCGTTTAACGGTTTTCCACATGGGAATTGACATAAAAATTCCAGACTCCAAGTTTCAAATTCCAAGGAAATGCAATCAATAGAGGCAAAGGAAGGAAAGTAAAGAAAACAAGGATTTGTTTTTTGGAATTTTATTATTCCTTGGAATTTGGATTTTGGAGCTTGGAATTTCAAAGAGCATGGATCGGCTTGTCGGCGTGATGCATGCGGCCGCGGATGGCCTCGATATCGCGCACCGGCCGAAAGGAGCGGCGATGCTCGCTCGTGGCGCCGTATTTCAACAGGGCCTGGATATGGGCGGCCGTGCCATAGCCCTTGTGCCGCACAAACCCGTATTCGGGATGCCGGCGATCGAGATCGGTCATCCATCGGTCGCGCGTGACCTTGGCAATGACGCTGGCGGCGGCAATCGAAAGGCTGCGTGCATCGCCCTTCACAATGGCCAGCGAAGGGCAGGGCAGGTTGAGAACCGGCAGGCCGTCAATCAGCGCGTACTCGGGAAGCGACGCCAGCTGGTGCAAGGCCCGGTTCATGCTTCGGTGCGTGGCAACCAGAATGTTGCTGTCATCTATTTCCGGCACGTCCCCGAAACCGATGCCGATTTCGACTTCCGTGGAATTGACCAGCAATTCGAAGAAACGGTCGCGCTGGATCGCCGTGAGCTGCTTGGAATCGGTGAGTGTATTAAAGAGGCGATGTTCCTCTTGCTCGATAAAGGCCTGGGAAAAAACGACGGCCGCCGCCACGACCGGACCGGCCAGGGGACCTCGGCCGGCTTCATCCACGCCGGCCACGCGTTTGCATCCGCTGGCCCACGCCTTGCGTTCGAATTGAAGCAAGCCTGCGGTTTCCTCCATGCCGTCTCCGCGTTCTCTCTACGTCTGTTGCGTTGCCGAGCGGGCCGTCTTGCCGGATCGCTCCCGTAGGAAATACAATTTAGCCCGCCGTTTGTTGCCGACGGCATTCACCTCAATGCCGGCGATACTTGGGGAATGCACCGGGAAGATACGCTCTACGCCCTCGCCGAACGAAATGCGGCGAATGGTAAAGGTTTCGGTGGCGCCGGAACCCTTGCGGGCAATCACGGTGCCGGAAAAAGCCTGCACGCGTTCCTTGTCGCCCTCCTTGATCTTTACCAGCACATTGATGCTGTCGCCCACCGCGAAGGGTGTCAGCGGCTGTTGCTTGCGATTTTCCGTGTCGAGTTTTTTCAGTATGGTCGAGCTCATATGGTTTGTCCCGGCTATGTAAAATCTTTTCGTCCCTTTGCTAACAAGAGGGATTGTAGGCGTCTGCGCTGCGCCGTCAAGCCTTTTTCAGGTCCGGGCGGCGAGCTTCTGTCCGCCGGTGGGACTGCTCCTCCCGCCAGCGTGCGATGGCGGCATGGTCGCCGGTCAGCAGAATGTCCGGCACGCGCAGGTCCCGGAAGATTTCCGGGCGTGTGTATTGCGGGTATTCCAGGCGGCCGTCGTTAAACGATTCGTCGGCGGTGGCGTCCTCGGCGCCCAGTACGTTCGGCAGGAGCCGTACGACGGCATCAATGACCACGGCGGCGGCCAGCGTCCCGTTGGTCAGGATATAGTCGCCGATCGAAATTTCGTCGGTCACCAGCCCCAAGCTGACGCGCTCATCCACGCCCTCGTAATGCCCGCAGAGAAAGATCAGGTGCCGTTCGCGGGCGAGTTCGGCGGCCCGGGCCTGGCAGAAGGGACGTCCCTGGGGTGACATGAGAATCACCCGCGCGCCGGGCGTGCGCGCCGATTCCACCGCCTTGAAGAGCGGCTCCGGCTTCATGATCATGCCCGGCCCGCCGCCATAGGGTCGGTCGTCCACGGTCTGATGGCGGTCGCTGGTAAAATCGCGCAGGTTTATGACCCGGAAAGCGACGGCGGCTTGTTGGGCCGCGCGCTTCATGATGCTTTCATCGAGGAATCCCCGTACCATGGGAGGGAAGATCGTGATGATGTCAATGTGGAGCGGATCCCCCATTGGAATCACTCGGCGATTTCGAGGACGGCTTTGCGTTTCTGCTTGGCGGCCAAACTGGTCAACAGGACCCGAAGGGCGCCGATGGTCTTGCCGTTCTTGCCGATGATGCGGCCCATGTCTTCGGGATGACATCGGACTTCCATGATGACCGTTTGCCGGCCAAGGATTTCAGTCACAATGACTTGCTCAGGATGATTGACCAGGGCCTGCAGCGTATGTTCGATAAACGCTTTCATTCAATTAGGCCATGGCCGCGCTCACGGGCTCGGCGCCTTTCTTAAGGAGAGGCGCGGCCATGGGAACAGTTTTGGCTTTTTTGACCAGACTGCGGACCGTTTCCGAAAGAATAGCGCCCTTGCTTTTCCAGGCGGCGATACGTTCCAGTTTGAGATAGAAGTTGGCCTTGGCCTTTTTGGGGTCGTACCATCCCAGGATTTCCAGGCATTTTCCATCACGGGGAGAGCGGCTGTCGGTGGCCACAATCCGGAAACACGGGTCGTTATTGGCCCCTGTCTTGCGGCATCTGATTTTAACTGACATTATTGTCCTCCAACTCACTTCGGTTAATAAACAGCGCTTTCTTACACGATTCGCGCTTCCGGTTCAAGCAATAATATTGCCGGCAATAATATTGCCGGTCATGGTTGATTGGTTGATGGACACGGCTGTGTCATTCTCGGCCACCCTGCGCCCGGTGAGGGCACCGGGCCTACAATTTCGGCCATTCATGGAAGGCCGCGTGCCCTCACGCGGCGTTCATATGGTAGGCTGACACAGCCCTGGGTTGATGGATTAATGAAGAGATGCTGTCATTTAATTCTCTGCCAAGAACCATAGACCGTCACGCATCCCCCATTCATTTTTTTACCACCCGCACCATCCGGTCTTTGCCGGCGAGGTCCGGTCGCACTTGGATATCACGAAATCCGGTTGTGTGCGCCAGGTCACGGACGGCCGCTCCCTGATCTTCGCCAATTTCCAGGTAAAGCGCCCCGCCGGGCTTGAGCGCCTGAAAGGCTTGGGCCATGAGCCGCCGGATAATTACCAGGCCATTGGGACCGCCATCCAGCGCGGCGCGGGGCTCAAAATCGCGCACGCTGCGCTCCAGCCGCGCCCAGTCCGCCGTGCGCACATAGGGCGGATTGGACACCACGGCATCTACGCTTGCAACATTCCAACATTCTGCAGAATGTTGGAATGTTGTTTCAGGCGCTACGGGTGACAACAGATCGCAGGCAACAAAACGGATGCGGGCGGAAACTCCATGCCGCGCAGCGTTTTCCCGTGCCAGCGCCAGGGCCGCGGCGCTGGTGTCGGTGGCTATGTAACGGCTCTCCGGCCGTTCCAAGGCCAGCGCAATGGCAATACATCCACTACCGGCGCCCACATCCGCGATGATGGGCGCTTTGTTTTGCCATAGCAGCGCATCCTCCAGCATCCAAGCCGTCAATTGTTCCGTTTCCGGCCTTGGAATCAAAGCCCGGCGGTCGCAGACAAATACGCGCCCCATGAACTCCGCCTCGCCCAGGATATATTGCAGGGGTTCGCCCGCGGCCAGGCGCGCCACACCCTCTTCAATCTGCCGAACTTGCAATGGGGTGAGCTGCTGCTCCCTCCGGGAGGCCAGTTCAAGCCGGGAGCAACACAAGACGCGGCTTGCCAGCCATTCGCATTTCAATCGCGCCTCGTCCGGTACGCCTGCCTGGACGCGCGTGATGGCGGTGTCGAGGATGGAGCCGAGGGAAGCCATGCTACAACCTACATTTCCAGCAACTGATCCAACGAAAGGGTGGTTTGGGCGGTGTGATAGTGTTCGTAAAGCGCCAACAGCAGGGCTTCCAGTTCGCCTTCCATGACCTTTTCGAGGCTGTATGAAGTAAAATGAATACGGTGATCCGTCAGGCGGTTTTGCGGAAAATTATAGGTGCGAATGCGCTCGCTACGGTCCCCGCTGCCGATCTGTGAGCGGCGCGATTCTCCCGCCTGGTCCTCCGCTTCCTGCCGCTTCATGGCCAGGAGGTGCGAACGCAGGACGCGCATGACCTTGGCCCGGTTCTTGTGCTGGGAGCGCTCCTCCTGGCTGGCCACCACGAGTCCCGTGGGCAGGTGGGTGATGCGCACGGCGGAATCGGTCTTGTTGACATGCTGGCCGCCGGCGCCGGAGGCGCGATACACGTCAATGCGCAGGTCTTCCGGCTTGATTTCGATCTCGTCCATGTCCTCGGCCTCGGGCAGGACGGCCACCGTGGCGGTGGACGTGTGAATACGTCCGGATCCTTCCGTGGCGGGGACGCGCTGGACGCGGTGGGTGCCGCCCTCAAATTGCATGGCGCGGAACACGTTCTCGCCCTGGATTGAAAAAACAATTTCCTTGTACCCGCCGACCTCGGAAGAGCTGGCGTCTATCAATTCGGTCGTCCACCCTTTTTTTTCGGCATAGCGCATGTACATGCGCGCCAGGTCCCCGGCAAAGAGCGCCGCTTCGTCGCCGCCGGTGCCGGCGCGGATTTCCATGATCGCGTTGCGCTCGTCATTGGGATTGGGCGGCTGGAGTTCGATCAGCAAAATCCGTTCGGCTTCCGGCCGGGCTTTTTCAGCCTCTGCGAGTTCCTCTTTGGCCAGGGCCTTGAGATCCGGGTCGGTACTGTCCAGGGCGATCAATTCCCGGTGTTCGCGGATATCCTTCTGCAGGCGTGCCAGGGTATTGGTCTGCGCCAGGATTTTTTTAAGGCGGGCGTGCGATTTAAGCAGGTCCCGGAATTTGCGCGGGTTCTCGGCGGCGGCCGAGGCCAATTGCGCCTCGCGCTCGGCGACCCGGGCGGTCAGGGCTTCGATAAATGCAGGGGAAATGTCCATGGAAATTGCTGATTGCTGATTTCGGATTGCCGGTTGTGGATGTAATTATCCTTGCGCTTTCTCTGTGGTTCAATAAATGCGGCCACATGGGCGCAAAAAGGGCCAGGCGGTGAACACACCGAACCCTGGCCCTGATAACGCTCCCTCGCTATTTCTTGCCGTAGCGCTTTTTGAATTGCTCCACGCGCCCAGCCGCATCCACATGTTTCGCCGTACCCGTATAAAAGGGATGACAGGCGGAACAAGTGTTGATCTTTATGTCCTTCGCGGTTGAACGGGTATGAACCACGTTCCCGCAAATGCACGTAATCGTGGTGTCTTGATATTTCGGATGGATTTTCTCTTTCATTCCCGCATCCTCTCTGGCCCTCGCTGCAAGCGAGGGCAATCATTGCCAAAAACGGTGCACTTAACCACAGCATGACCCTGAATGCAAGCACTTTTTACAAAAAAACGTAGGCCCTACAGAACCACCGCGCCCAGAATGGGCATTGCCAAACCGGATTGTTTCTGGCAGATTCATGCCATAGGCATATCCGCCTAAGGCGGAAAATTACATTTACCACCAGCATGAGCTAAGGGAGGCGAATTATGGCCGGCGGCCGACTCGGACGGGGACTAACCATCGCGCTATGTGCCGTACTGCTGCTCTCCGGCTGTGGGGAGAACCCGACCCAGAAAACCTACCGGCAAGGCGTGCAGGAGCTCAAGCGGGGGCATTATAACCAGAGCATCCGTTTGTTGCATAAGGCCATCAAGCTTGGCGGCACGAATGTGCCCGTGACCTCCATTTATAACAGCCTGGGTCTTGCTTATAGCCGTATCGGCCAGCAAGGCAATGCCCTGGGTGCTTTTGATCTGAGCGCCCGGCTGAATCCTAAATTCGCCGAGCCGGTCTATAATACAGGCGTCATATTGGCCGAGTCCGGCCGTGATGCCCATGCGGCGGCTTGTTTTGAGAAGGCGGCCCAGTTGGATTCGACCGACACCCGGGCGCTCGAATATCTTGGCCGGCTTTTATGCCGTAATCAGCGTTGGGATGATGCCCGCAAGGTCCTGAACGAGGCCTATCAACGTGCGCCCCGCGAACCCCGTATCCTGACCGCCATGGCGCTCCAGGAACTCCAGGTTACCAATGTGGTGCGGGCTATTTCCTGTTTGCAGGAGGCGCTGGAGCATGATGCCCGTTACACCCCGGCGATTTATAATCTGGCCATGGTTAATCATCTCTGGCTGAAAAACGACAGCCAGGCCGTGCCGCTGCTCAAGGATTATCTGCGTCTGGACCCGAAAGGGGAGGGCGCCAAAAATGCCGCCCAAACGCTCAACGATATTAACAAAACCGTTGCCGTGGAACCTTCGGTCGCCGCGCCCCCGGCGCCCCCGGCGGCTGTGGCGCCTGTAACATCCGCCGCGCCGGTTACTGTCAAGGCCGAGAAAGAAAAACCAGTATTGCCCCCTGACGTGGCCAAGGCCCCGGCTGTTCCCGTCCCCCCGTCTTGTGAGGAATTGCTACGGGTTGCCCGGACACTGGAAAAGAATGGCCGTCGGGAGGCCGCTGTCAGCAACTATCTGCGCGCGGCGCGCGAAGCCCAGCGCATGGGCAAACCTTCAGTTCGGGATTTGGCCATGCGCGAAGCCAACGGGATCTGCGCGCAAAATCCCCGCTCCCATTACGAAGTGGGTCTATACTGGGTCGAGCGCGGCCAGCAGGATGAAGCTATGGCCCACCTGAAGCAGGCCGTAGAGTTGAGCAATACCTGGTACGAAGCGCACATGGCGCTGGCCCGGGTGTCTGTGGACAAAACCGAATTCGATACGGCGGTGGTTTCCTTGAAACAGGCGGACCAGAGCCACCCCGACCGGCCCGAAGCCCTGTGGATGCTGGCCCATCTGTATGACCGCAACCTCGGTTTGACCAATCAGGCTCTGCAAGCCTACGAACAGTTTAATCGGCGGTTTGGCGGCGATGCGCGTGCCCGGGAAGGAAGCGAGCGGCTGAAGGCGCTGAAGACCGGCACGGAGGAAACCGTGAAACCATCCGTTCCTGCCAAATCCGACACGCAGATCCGCTGGCAGTGGCTGTTCAAGTCGCGGTCGCAGCAAAAACCGGAAAACTGAGTCCGGAACTTGTAACCCTCCCACGACAAAAAGGATGGATTGCCGCCATGGCGAAGATTCTCCTCGTTGACGATGAAGTCAATCTGCTGAAGGCGCTGGAGATGATTCTACACAGCCGGAAGTATGACGTGACATCGGTTTCGGACGGCCGCGAGGCGGAACGCCTGATCCGATCGACCCCCTATGATCTGATTATTTCCGACATCCGTATGACGCCCGTTGACGGTCTCCACCTATTGCGTACCGCCCGGGAATCCTGTCCGGGGACCCCCGTGATCCTGATCACGGCCTATGCAACACTGGATGTCGCGTTGGATACCATTAAAGCCGGCGCTTTCGACTTCGTCACCAAGCCCTTCAAGACCGATCATTTCATAACCACGATCCAGTGCGCCCTGGATTACCCTCGCATCGTGGATGGCGTCATTCAGTTGGACCCTCCCAAGCCCACGCCCCAGCGGTTCAATCCGCTGATTATCAAGAGCGCGGAAATGCAGGCGCTCTGCCAACGCTTGGAACAACTCGCGCCAACCGATGAAGCGGTCCTGATTCTGGGTGAAAGGGGCGCAGGCAAACTCAAGGTGGCTCAAATCCTGCACAGGCTCAGCCCTCGCAAGGATCGTCCGTTTGTTTCCGTGGATTGCTCGGCCGGGAAGGCCGTTGACATATATACGCAATTATGGGGTCCGGATTCGCCGGCGGCGAATTCGCCGACGAAAAAAGCCGGCGCCTTTGAGGCCGCCGACGGCGGCACGGTGGTGCTGGAATATATCGAAGAATTACCTGCGGATCTTCAGCCGCCGGTTGTCGGCCTGATCAAGATGCGCGCATTCATGCGCTCGGGCGACACGCAGGTTCGCCAGGTGAATGTTCGCATCCTGGCCACCAGCCGCGCGCTCCCGGTGATTCAGCCCGGTGATGATCCGCAGCGCATCGAATGGGTGCAAACGCTCACGGCCATTTCGCTTCCCGTTCCCACGCTGAGGGAACGGCGGGCCGACCTGTTGCCGCTGATCAGCCGTTGGGTCTATCAACATGCGGCGCTGGCCGGGTCCGAGCCTTGGAAAATGACGGCCCAGGCCTTTGATGTGCTGGATCAGTATCCCTGGCCGGGCAATGTCGAAGAACTGGAACGGACACTGTCCCAGGCCATGGCGAAGGCCCGGGAACGGCGGATAGACATTTTGGATCTACCCGTCGCGATGGTCGAGTTGGTTGCGCAGATGAAAACCGTTTCCCGACAGCATCTCCAACGGAATGAACTGCGGGGCAAATCGTTCCGGGACTATATCCGGCTCAAACAGAAAGACTATTGCCTGTCAACCGGACCAGGAGCGGCGAGGACCTCTTGAACCAGCTTGACTAAGCTGGTCCATTGGAAGGGCTTGACGATATAACCCGCGGCGCCCAAATGCCGGGCCTTCTGGCGATCTTCCACAGTTGAGCGCGCCGTGAGAAAGACAATGGGAATGCGCTTCGTCGCCGGGTCCTGTCGCAACTGCTGGAACACTTCGAACCCATCGCTCCCCGGCAGGCAAATATCGAGGATAATCAGGTCCGGTTTTTCTTCCCGGACCCGGTCCGCGGCATTGATGCCGTCCATCGCGTACGCGGTCTGATAACCTGCCGACTGCAACATCATGACGAGGGCCTTGATCAAGTCCGACTCGTCTTCGATAATGAATATTTTCGCGCTCATGGGTGCTTGGGAACCTTCGTGGACACGGGCGCCGGCCGGGAATCCAGGTTCAGCAGGCGCTTGACTTTCATGGCGAACTCGTCGAAATCGAACGGCTTGCACAGGGAATCGTCGCATCCTAATTTCATGATTTCATCAATATCGCCGCGATAGCCGGAAACAACCAGAAATTTGGTGGCGCGGTGCGGAAGACGCTTGGTCATCGAATCATAAACGCGTTTCCCGTCAATGTCGGGTAAATGGAGGTCCAGCACCACCAGGTCGGGTTTCCATTCGCCGAAATGGATGCAGGCGTCGTAACCGCTGGTGGTGGACTTGAGGTCCAGGCCTGCGCCGGATTCGTGGAGCACCCGGACCATGAGATTCAGGATCGAGGCGTCGTCATCCACGATCAGGACGCGCAAAGGAGTTGTTTCCGCGGGGCCGGCCAGAAGCGGTTTCAGGAGCGTCAGGGCTTGCGCCAGCCACTCGCGGGGCGTGCGCGCGCGCGTGGGCTCCAGGTAAGCCATGCAAATACCTTCGGTGATCTCCTGCCGCTGTTTTCCCAAGACGCGCTGGAGACGGGCGGCTACGCCGTCCCGCGCCTGCTCGGTGCCGTCAAGCAGCACAATCAGCGTCCGATTGGCTTTGAAAAGAAACGTCTGCTCTTCGGCACAATCCAACGCTTCCGTTGCCAGCGTTTTGAGGCGTTCGGCGACCTCTTCGCTTGCCGGGGAGGCGCCGGGCGCGTTCTCGGCGGCGACTTGGAGGACCAGCATGGCCAACTGCCGGTCACGGGCTTCCATGAATCGCAGACGATCGGTGATAAACGCTTCGAAATTCTTTTCCTCGGTATGGATGGGCAGGGTGAAGAAAAAGCGGCTGCCCTTTTCCGGGATGCTTTCGACTTGAATGACGCCTTCGTGAATATCGATGATGTGTTTGCAGATCGCCAGGCCCAACCCTGTGCCTTTGCTCCCGGATCTATCTTCCGAACGGGCGAGTTGGGTGAAGGCCTCGAAAATCCGGCTTTGATCTTCCGGGCGGATACCCGGGCCGTTATCCTCGATGTCCACCCGAATGGCATCTTTCGCCTGCGCGGCACGCAGGGTAATGATGCCTTCTTCCGGCGTGAATTTGTTGGCGTTGCCCACCAGGTTGGTCAGCACCTGGGCGATCTTGTCCCCATCGCAGAGCACATCCGGAAGTGCCTCGGGCATTTCCAGGTTAAGCTGTTGATGGCGCAGGAGACATTGCGGGGTGAAATCATGATGACATTGTTTCAACAGATCGGTGAGGTTCACGCGCGTGCGATGGAATTCTTCCCGCCCGGACTCAATCCGCCCCAAGTCGAGGACATTATCGATCAACCCGGCCAGTCGTTCGCAATTCCGGAGGACGGTTGTCAGGCACTCTTTCTGCTGGTCGGATACCGTCCCGGCGACGCCGTCATTAACCAGCGAAACGAAGGTATTGATAATGGTCAGCGGGGTGCGCAATTCATGCGACACATTGGCCACGAAGCGGGATTTGGTCAAATCCATTTCTTTCAGCCGGGAGACCGTCTGCATTAACGCCTCTTCCGCCTTTTTACGCTTCGTGATATTGCGCACAAAAAAGCAGAGATGCCCTTCCGGGGTCAGGACCAGCCGGTTGGTGGCTATTTCGGCCGGGAACGTCGTGCGGTCCTTCCGGATACATGAGGCTTCGATCAGCGTGTAGCGGCGCTGTTCAATGTTCCGGCGGAGCGTCTCCAGCAGGTCCTCGTTGGCCCCGGCGATGATGTTGATGATGTTGAGCCGGCTAAGCTCATCCTTGGTATAGAGCAGGAAATCCATGGCGCGTTCGTTGACGTCCATGATCAGACCGGCGGCATTGGTGATCAGCACGCCGTCGTAAAGGCTCTGCAGCAGTTCCTGGTAAGGCGCCGCACCAGCGGATTCTTCCAGGGGCGCCGGCCCCTTTTTCTTCACAACGGCGCGCGGGATTTTTGGCGCCGCCTCGGTCCCGGATTCCTCGAACGGAATCGCGATCCGCATGGTTCGGTTCAATAATTCATTTCCAGACATAGCTGGCTCCCGGGGCTATGGTTACAAACTGTATATATGATTGTTGACATGGCGGGCGGCTTGTCAATCTGTTTCTATTCAGGGCCGGGATGGCAATCATCCTGGGTTAATATCGCGCCTGGCTGGCAGGCGCGATGGCGACCGTGACGCGCATCATCCCCCGCCAATATTAACTTGCCCCTGTCGTTACGTAGCGCCAACGGGCTTCATCAGGGCGGCCATGCGTTCCTTCAACAGGGCCAGACCCTTGCGTTCCAGCGCCGAAATGACCAGGGCTTTGGGATACTCGCGCTGGAGGGCGGCCAGGCGCCCGGCCGCCTCTGGCCGGTCGGCCTTGTTGAGCAGGATCAGGGACGCAATGTCCTCGGCCTGCATGTCCTTCAGCGTGGCCTGCACAACCTGGATTTGTTCGCGCACGTAACAATGGCTGCTGTCCGCCACGATCAGGAGCAAATCGGCCTCGCCGATTTCTTCCAGCGTCGAGCGGAATGAGGCCACCAGCCCATGGGGCAAATGCCGGATAAAACCCACGGTATCCGTGAGCATGACCTGGCGTCGGTCGGGCAGGCCCGCCTGCAACTCCGCCGCAGCGGGTAGCATGGCGGGCAGGTAGACCAGCCGGCTCTTGGTATCCAGCGTGGCAAAGAGCCGGTCGTCCACGTAAGCTTCGGCGGCGGTTAGAGCGTTCAGCAGGGTGGACTTGCCCGCATTGGTGTATCCCACCAGGCATGCCACGGGCCATGGGCGCCGTTCGCGCGTCAATGCGCGGCGCTTTTGGATTTCCTTGAGCTTGCGTTTCAGGATCGTGATGCGCGCCATCATGGGCGCGCGGTGTAATTGAAAGGGACTTTCGCCCGGGCCGCGCATGCCGATGCCGCCCGAAAAGCGTGCCTGCTTGACCGAGACCGGAATACGCGAGGCCAAGTATTGCAATTGCGCCAGTTCCACCTGGATTTGGGATTCCGACGTCCGGGCGCGCCGCGCAAAAATCTGCAGGATCAGTTCCGTGCGGTCAATGACCTTGATGCCGACAGCCATGTCAAGGTTGTTGACCTGCACGGGGGAGAGCTCGTTGTCGAAAATCAGCAGGTTGGCTTTCGCTTCGCGCCCGGCCAACTGGATTTCAGCTAATTTGCCCTGGCCGATAAAGAACGCGCCGCCCGGGCGGTCGCGCCGCTGGGTGATACTGCCGAGCACAACGGCGCCGGCGGTGTCCGCCAGCCGTTCCAGTTCGGCCAAGGAATCGGCCGCTTCCTCCCGCGGCTGATGGCCAAGAATCACCTGGATCAGCAGGGCGCGTTCCTGGGGCATGGCGGATTGTGTTTTCATTGTTTGTATTTAGCCGACGGTACAAACCCCTTTTTAAACCGCGAATTAACGCGAATAAACACTAATAGGAAAACTTGGGTTACTGTAGATTTTACATTGCGCGTGTTCATTAGCGGTTCCTTCTGTTAACACAACGCGTTTCCATTCCAGCTTGGCTCGTTTGAAGTTCAGGATCACCCCGACTTTCAATCCGGTAATTTTCAAATAGTTCATCATCTGCCCCAATTCGTAATCGCCAATCTGCTCGATTACTTTCGTGTCCACCACGATTTTATCAAATGCGATCAAATCCGGCACATATTCGCCGACCAGCTTGCCTTTGTAATCCACCTTGTAGCACGGCTGTTGTTTGACCGATATGCCTCTTAATCCAAATTCCACCACCAATGCATTTTCATAAGGCTTTTCGATCAGGCCGTGCCCGAGAAAGTTGAGAACTTCCATTGCTGCTCCCACCACGGCAAACACTTCATCTTTTAAAATCAATTCGTGTTCATTGGTGTCCATTAGCGGTTCCTTCTTCCGGCTGTCTTACGGAAGTGGTGCACGCGCGAAACGGGTGGGTTTTGGCGGAAAGCCTCGCGGCGCAGTTGCTTGCGGGTTTTTACGTGCGGGGCTTCCTGCCATTCGCGGAATTGCCGGTAAAGTATCTCGTTTTCGAAGCCTTGGCATCGCCCCCGTTCCCACTCCCGGCGTGGGCAGGCGAATTTCCAGCAGGTTTTCCCCAGGTTCAGCAGGCAAGTGTAACACCGGCTAACCGGCTTCGGCGTATATTGCATTTATATATAATAGCATTCGATTACCTATTGGGAAAGCGAAAAAACCTTGACCCCCGAATTGTGCCCATTATAGTAGGAGCCGCTGGTTGCTGAAAAAGACAGCCGGCGCTTTCACTGCCGGATTGTGTAATGGTAGCACAACAGACTCTGAATCTGTTTGTCTAGGTTCAAATCCTAGTCCGGCAACCACTTGTGACTTTTGACAGTCCGCGCCAACCCGTGCCAGATCGTGACTCTGCCCTTTGTTTGCAACCACTTCCAAGGCATTGCCCGAAGTCTCAACACTGACAGCCTGTGCCACCAAAAGACCGCCCGCGCCTAATTTTTGTGAGTCTATTTGTGAGTCATTTCCAAGGATGCTCGGCAAGGATTCAATCGCTTCTCTTGTCGGCAGTTGCAGGACATCCGTATATGTCTTTTGAGTGAGCCGCATATCGGCATGCCGCATGAGTTCCATGGCCGTTCTTGCGTTAATACCGGCCTTATTGAGATTGGTTCCGAAGGTGTGACGCAAAGCATGAAAATCAGCTTGCCGCCCTTGGCTGTCCTTATATTGAATTCCGGCTCTTTCCAAGTCTTCCCTGAATTGATCCATCCGGGGGAGTTTGCCGAACACCTTGGCCGATTTATCAGCGTTCTCAGGTAAAATAGCTTTCAGCGCTTTGATCACTTCCTGATGTAGCCAAATGACGGTTTCCTTGTGATTCTTTGTTGTAGATGCCCTTGCCTTTACATACGGCATTTTGCTATCCAGCAATACATCCCCCCAGATCAAAGCTCCCAACTCAGCCCTTCTCAGGCCGGTAAACCTCGGTGCGGCTACGTACCATAGCATTCGATGTGCTGGTTCACCTGTCTATCGCATTTTCAAATCTAATTGTTCGCGGCAACCATGCAAGCGTCTGGCTGGAAGGCGAGGATGCGTTTGCGGGAAGGAGACCGCAGCCTGTGGAAGCCGATGTTCCTGTGAATGCACAAGCGACAGGACTGATTGATCGATGTCAATACGGGCAACGCCGAGTCGTTCTTCCGCGATCCTTGTATACTCTTCGGATATGTCGCATAAGATGGCGTATCGTTCATTGGCCAGACATGCTTCCCCGGTAGTCCCAGATCCACTCATTAGATCAATGGCAAGTTCCCCTCTGGCGGTGGCCATGAGTAGTATCTTCTCAATCACAGAAAGGGGCTTCTGTGACGGATGTCCGGTCTGTTCCTTCCTCCCGACAAATCCGCACAATAGAGATTCTTCTATCACGCTGGGCGGCCCTGGAATGTATAACAGTTTGCCTTGCTGCATCTTTTCCCGCTGCACGTCGTTGAGGAAGTTCTCAACGTGCATCACTGCGTTGGGGGTCGTAAGGTGAAGACAGGTCATCTGTGCAGACCTCCATCCGCGAATGCGAGATGGAGAGTTCTTGTAGAACCACGTCAACCAGCATTTTAGCGTCAATGGTTCAGGAAGTATCCGAACAAATCGCGCAACAATTTCGGGAAAACCCCACAGGAAAACATGATCTGACAGCGGCGCGACGCACCGCAGGAGTTGCGGAAGATAGTCGTCGTAGTCGTCACGGACGCCGCCGACACCCTTATTATACCAAGGATCAAGAACACAGCATTGCGCATGAAATCCTAGCGACAACAGGAGTTGGGAGGACAAATCGATATCGAGAGGCGGAAGAATGGCAACACCATTCTTCCCAAGTTCAAAAGCAATTATATCGCGCATTTCCAGAAATTCAGGATGTGCGACTCTATCGTGTGTTTTCATTTGCGGTTGATCTCCCCTTTGTCGTCCATGTGGTATCCAAAGTACTCCAAAAGGAACTTAAAAACGATTTCCTTTTCAGGTCGGGGTGAGAACTGAACGATGGCGTATGTGTTCATCTTCCCTGTGGCAGAGTCCCAGTAGTTCTTTTTTGTGACCTGATGTCGGCCGCAAAGCGCTGTCCACTGATTTGGATCGGTTGGATCGGCGTCCGGATTCAACGAGTGTGGGTTCCTATGATCTGGGGTCAGTTTCACCCGTCCGCCACCGATTGGGTCAACCTCCCCCTCATGGAGGTCGCATGACTGACCACCCTCTGACCACTCACAACGGTACTGCGCTCTTTCAAGGATGGCAATCCAAGTCTTGTCGTTCGGCCGAACCCGCTTTCCAGCTTTCTTGCGCTTTGCGGCGGTTGGCATTAAATACTCCTGAACTTTAAGGTCACCGCGATTTCGCCAGGAAAGCACGGTGTATCCGTCATCAGTGCGCAACTCAGACAATCGTTGGTGCCAATTCTCCGGCTCTTTCTTGGTCTTCGGGTCACGGGCTGCGCGTTGAATTAGTTCTCGGTCGAGCACCTTGCCGAGATTGTCGAGGAATAGAGCTTCGATCCGTTTCTTGACGCTTTTCTGTCGGTAAGGCCCTTTGTATTTACCATAGACTTTGCTGTCGGTCATATTATCCTTTTTGTTGGCAAACAAATAACCTATATCCGATGCGATGTGCGATATAAAATTAGTATACAACGGCACCAGAAGCGGGACAAGTGCCAATTACTAATATTTATCGTTAGGAAAATATATGATCGCATCATCAGGAATTTCGCCGCCATGCGATTGCAGATAAAAACCCGGAATCTGACCATCCGCCACGGCAAGCCAAGCCGCATCGTATTTTGGCAAGCGAATGGCCATAATCGCCTCTTTCAAATGATAAGCCCATTTTGATCCAAGCCTATGCTTAAATCCTTGCAATGATTTAATGCCGCACCGTTTCGCCATTATCGCCAGCTTGGCTCGCCAAAGCCCTGCCCGTGGACTTGCCCAAGCGAATTGACTGTTAGCGATTCGCCATCCTCTGGTATATCGAACCAGTCGCATCCGTTTATTTTACGGCTCTCTATTAGCAAGCCCTTTTGAAATATACTTGGCCAGATATCTCGCTATGGCTTTTCCACAGACTCTGATCGGCTTAAGCTCATGCCTGCCGAACCCATAGCGCGGTAAATCATTCCGCAAGGTTTCCCATAGTCCCCGTAGATATGTCCCTGCCGAACGATAATTACCCCGCTTGACTGCCTCGAAATCAAACCCTGTCCGTATATCTTCCCGGCATACAACAAGCAGATGATAATGAACCCGCCCGTTTCCCATGAACTCGATCACCACAATCCATGCCTTAAACAGTTTCTTAAGGCAATGCGTCTGCAATGACTTGAACCGCCGTTGGGCATCCTTCAGGTCTTTGACATGATCACCATAGGTCAGCGTCAGGAATCCGATCCGCTCAATTCCATTTTTCTCGCATAAGCTCTCCACATTCAGCTTGAGCGCATAAATACATTTACGATGGTATGGCTTTAGTTCGGTGAAGTTATCACTATCTTGACAAGGAAGGGGCGGCGCGCCCGCTAAAGCGGGCGCGGCCGCCCCAATCCCATGGCAAGGACTACAATAATTCATCGGCCACCCCCTGCCACAGATTGGATGATGGCGAGAATAGCGGCCTTTAATGGGGCAGGGAGAGTCGGCCAAGAGTCAATAACGGTTTGTAGCTCGGCGGGAAATCTTATATCTTGTGAGTCTATTTGTGAGTCAACATGGTTTTGAATCAATAAAGACGGGCTTGGGATAGTAGGTTCAAATCCTAGTCCGGCAACCACCTTAAGGTCGGACTGGTCTTATATTGCCGCCAGTTGGCCCTCAGATCAGTTTTGCTTTCAATCCAAATCGTTCGGCGCCCTTCACCTGCAATTTATCCGCCGAGACGAACATCTCTGCGCCCCAAACGTATGCGCAAGCAAGATGAAGCGCATCCATCGTCCGCAGAGGCAAGACCTCCAGCATGATAATTGCCTGGGTAACGACTTCCGGCGTGAGGTTGATGATATCGGCGTCACGGATGTCATCGAATAGCCGCTGCCTTATCGAACCGTATTGCTCGCGTGCAATGGTTTTCTCCCGCAGGCGGCGATTCAGCGCCGAGATAATTTCCGGCAAGCAGATTACGCTCAACCCCAACCGATCGATCGCCATGCAAATCTCGTTGGCAACGGCACTGCCGGTTTCTTCGATGTAACGCTTTGCGAACGCGGAGGAATCAAAGAAGGCCTTCACATTTGCGTCCCTCCAGTATGGCCGTCGAGAGTCGGGCGCCTTTGGCAACCAGCCTCAACCCGGGACGTTTCCAGGAAGGCGTTTTAGCTTCATCCTCTGACACGGGATTAATCTCGGCAATTGGCCGGCCATGACGCAGGACGACGAGCGTCTCGCCCTCTTGCACGCGCGAGAGGAGCCCCGATGCATGGCGGCGGAATTCGGTGAACGACACGCTTTTCATAACCCACCTCGCTTTCTGAGCGCTACTGTACAGAATAATGAGCAGTTAGGCAATCGTTGTTTTGCGCTGTGTCAAGCGGCGTTGACGTAAGAAAAGAGGGCCGCGAATCTCGGAATCTCGGTGTTATCGTTTTGACAGGAGCGAGGATGAAGCGCAGAAAAACCCTATGCCATGAAAACCAAGCGTAAAATATGCGGGGTTCTTTGTCATGTGATAAGTCGTGGCCTCGGAATTAATCGCCTTCGAAGCAAACCGGAAATAACACCAAGATTCTCGGACTGACCCTTTTCCCCTCGCATTCATACTTATTCCCGCCGCCGTGCCTGAGTGTCAGGAGTTCTGACGTGTTTCTTCATGTCGGGTTTGTCGGGTTTATGTCGGGTTCGATGGCCCATTTGGCCCATATATGGCCCAATTCTTTTTATCTTCTCCAACCGGCCCATTACAGCCGGCGAAGATAAGGTGCGGCATTCGATCTGACCCTGCACCTACTTGATGGGATTCAGACATTCGTTCTTGTCAAAATTTGGGGATGCTTTCCTTCCGTTGTTCTTCCGTCGTCTTTGCTTGTGTCTTTCTGTATTCTTCCGCTTTTGGGGATTCGACAATTAGGGCGGATCTTGTTATGCCTACCAAATATGCAATCGAGCCGTTGGCATTGCTCCATTTCTTGGGATGAACCGGTTCAAACAGATTGAAACTCCTTGAACCCTTCCATTCTCCCCCGTTTCCTTCGGCATCGAGGATGGCTTTGGCCTCGTCATTACGAATCGAAACTCCACCCGGCGTTTTTGCTGACTTCGAGTAGCTAATTATCGCGGCTTTGCCGTCAAGAAACGCAATCCTGATGCACCAACCTTGATATTGATAGATCCGATTTACGGCGCCTGACAGGATGGGAAAGCTTTTGTCAGATAGGAAATCCTGCGGCTTTCCATATCGTTGCTCGCATTGTGCTTCCGTTTCACCTAATCGAGCGAGACCACGGATAGGTGTCAGCGATATTGTCGTAATTATTACTAATGCCAGATATAGTTGTTTCATATGGCCCTCGTATTTCAGTTGTCAGTTGAACTTGGATTCCTAACCACTTTAAGATCGGCGCAGAATTTATTACCTATTCAGACATCATCATTAATCCTTATTTATTACATGTCGAGATGTGCCCCTGATGCTTTCTGCGCTGGCTCTTGCACGCCGTTCGTCAATGTGCGGATGAGGACGATGATGCCCTCATTCAACATCATCGCGGCAAGGACTATCAGGATAGCCGCGACCCATGGGACCGGGTCGCTCCACCAACCGGCCATGGCCAGTTTGGCGCGCAGGATCATGCCCAGCGCCCACACGCTCATCACGTACATGAAAACGGTCGGCACACCCATCACAAACCATATCCATCTTGCGCGGTAGCGATGAACCAGCCACACGGTGATCCCAAGCAGCGTCAGCGCGGCGAGCAACTGATTGCTTGCGCCGAACAGGGTCCAGAACGCCTTCCACACCGGGATCGCGTTGCCCTGGCTGTCGGTCACCGTTCGCATCACGAACAGGAGCGGTACTGCGGTCATGATGGCGGTGGCGCCCCACCGGCTGTTCAGGCTTTTCCAGCCGGTGAGTTCATGAATGATGTAGCGGCCCAGCCGCGTGCAGATATCCAGTGTGTCGTAAACGAATGTCGCGAAGGCGAGCAGGCCGAAGGAGATCCCGAACGCCTTGGCCACGCCTAAGACACCGAGGAACTCTCCTATGCCGTTGGCATAAATGAAGTTCGGCGCCTTCTTTACCATCGGGTTATTTGCGGCCAGCATCATCACGCATGCCAGTGACACCGCGGCGACAAGGGCCTCCAGCAACATGGCCCCGTATCCGACTACCCGTGCATCCGGCTCGCACCGCAATTGCTTGCTGCTCGTTCCGGCAGCGACGATGGCATGGAATCCGGAGCACGCGCCGCAGGCAATGGTAATGAACAGGAAAGGGAACAGGGTGTCCCCGTTCGGCGCCGTCCAGGCGTTGAAGGCCGGGTACTGGACCGTCTTCCCGCCAACCACCAGTCCCGCGGCGGCGCCGATGAGCGCCGTGTACAGGAAACAGCCGCCAAGGTATCCGCGCGGCTGCAGTAGAATCCACATCGGAATGACTCCGGCGATGCCGCAGTACGCCAGCAACACCACGTCCCATATCTTGAGCGCGGTTGCCGGACTAACGTTGAACAAGGTCTCAACGTCGAACGGGATCTTCTGGCCCGCCCAGATTGCCACGCCCACCAGCGGCAAAAAGATGAGCGTTGCCCACCCGACGGATAACTTCATGTGCCGCATGAGCAGGCCCATGAAAACCGGCAGCACCAGGTAGAGCAGCGACGACGTCGCGATGCCGGCGCCGCTGACAACGCTGCCGTCCTCAAGCGTCATCCTCCCCACGAACGACTGGGCGGTGACATCCGTGAAAGCCACGATGATATATACCAGGGTGATCCAGATGAACCCGAGAAAGAGCATGTACGCGCGGTGCGTCACGTTCTGCCGCACGACCTCGGTGATCGAACGTGCCTGGTGACGGATCGATGCCACCAACGCGCTGAAATCGTGCACGCCACCGATGAATATCGCCCCGATGAGGATCCAGGCCAATGCCGGTCCCCACCCGAACGCAACCCCGGCCACAATCGGTCCGACAATGGGCCCCGCCGCGGCAATTGCCGAGAAGTGCTGGCCAAACAGAAAGTGCGCTGGGATCGGCACGTAATCCACGTCATCCCGCATGGTTACGGCGGGTGTCTTTGTCTTGGGATCCAACTGGAAAAGCCGCTGGAGGAGCCCGCCGTAAAGCCAGTAGGCAAGCGCAAGAATGACCACAACCCCGCCGATCACTATGAGGAGACTCATGACACACCTTAACGATTTGCCCGCCATTCAAGCGTGAACACGTATTCTTTTAACCTGGTCTTGCCGGTGGACATGGCTTCGTTGCCAGGATGGCCATGCTAAGATCGGCGCAGAATTTCTGCAATCTGCTTTTTCATCTCCTTGATGGCCGGCGCGGATTGCCGAAGCACCTGCGCTGTCTTCCCGAAAGCGAGCAGGGGAACGTCAATGATCCTCGGATGGACGTTGATATCCGGCCTGCGCCGCTTCATTTTTTCGGACAAGGTCACCTCCTGCATGAGTTGGAACGATCCCAGAACCGACTCCCAGACGTTCGGCGTCCGGTTTCTTCCGGGTGTGCGTGTGCCGGCAACGTTAACGGCAATGGAGACATCGCATCGGTCCAGGATGTGTTCGTAGGGCACGAGATCGACAATGCCGCCATCCAATAATTCGCGGTTGCCGATTTTTACCGGAGCGAACACCCCGGGAATCGCGATGCTCGCCTTCAGGGCGGGGAGCAACGCTCCGGCCTTCAGAACGATCTCCTCGCCACTCCAGTAGTCAGCGGCAATGACGAGCAGGGGGATATCGAGTTCCTCAAAAGTTTTCTTGTGTACGTCCGCAAGGAGGAAGTTCAGGAATCGGTCGGGCTTGAAGGTCCCGCCCGGCCCGCGCTCGAACGTTACGGTCCGAACCACTTTCAGGAGATCCGAGCGCTTATTGAAAATATCATGCCAGGTGTCCTCTCGCGAAATAATGTTCCTTTGGATGTTCTTCCTGATGGTTTTGCCGGGCATGCCGGATGCATAGAGGGCGCCCATGATCGCGCCTATGCTGGTGCCCGCGATGACGCTCGGCCGACAGCCCATGTCATCCAAGGCCTCAAGGACGAGGGCATGCGCCAACCCGCGCACTCCGCCGCCGCCCAAGGCCAGCCCAAGCGTTTTCACGGACTTATTTCTCCCGGAAGGCATATCAGTGCCAGACTTAAAGGCAAGTTTATGGGCGTGTTGCCCAAATCGGAAAATCAAGCATACAACGGCGGTCAAAATGGGACAAGCGCAAATCGAGTGGCGCAACGGGTGATGGGGAGCGCCCGCTTATAGCCGGAATATTAACCAGGGGTGCAAGGATGGACGGGGTGCGACAGGCGCCGGGAGCGTCTGATGATCAATCCAATCGGACCGGTTACCGCACCGTAACGTTCACCGCATCAACCAAAATAGATCCTTCCAATTTCAGAATCCCATCCATCGGATAATCAATGGCAAACCAGAACGTATAGGAACCGCTTGTCAAAATAATGTTCAACACTTCTGTTAGAGGCAGATTGAACAACGCGCCTTGGTATACCGGATGACAATTTGAAATGTTCCCATCGAACTCTGTCCACTGAAATGAATTGTTCAGGTAAAACCAGGACGATCCGGCACGGGCAATAATCCACCAGTCAACATCTATGCCCGCATAAATGTCCGCGTTCATTTCCACTTTGACGGACACAGTCTCGGGATAATAGACGGTGACATTATCCTTGGCGCCGTTAGCCTTGATCATTGGTCCGATTACGTTCCATAACGCGGGCGGACAACCGCAGGTTTTTGGTCCGATTGCGTTCCATGGCATGGTCGGGCGACCGCCAAAAGTTGTGCCCCAGCCCGTGGTGCCCGGCAAGTAATAGATGGTCGCATTGTTGTCACCTTCGAACACAGACGAACCAATGACGGGGGCATTGCCTTTGAAATAGACTCCTTTCAGGCCGGCACAGTCATAAAATCCGCTGTTTCCGATATTGGTGACACTGCCGGGGATCGTGACGCTGGTCAGGCCGGTGCAGTCAGGAAACACCTCGTCCTCGATGCTGGTGACACTATAGGGGATTGTGATGCTGGTCAGGCCAGTGCAGTCTTTGAACGTCCCGTCCTCAATGCTGGTGACGTTGTTGGGGATTGTGTAGCTTCCGGCTTGGCCCCCCGGACACTGGATGAGCGTGGTCTTACTCTTGTTGAACAAGACCCCATCCACGCTGCCATAGATGGAATTGGCTGAGCCCACCGTGATTGCGGTCAGGCTGGCGCAGGAAGCGAATGCCGCGTCGCCGATGCTGGTGACATAGTTGGGGATTATGATGCTGGTCAGTCCGGCGCAGCCCCAAAACGCCGCGTTGCCGATGCTGGTAACGCTGTTGGGTATTGTGTAGCTTCCGGCTTTGCCCTCCGGACACTGGATGAGCGTGGTCTTGCTGTTGTTGAACAAGACTCCATCAGCGCTGCCATAGACGGAATTGATTGAGCCCACCGTGATCGCGGTCAGGCTGGCGCAATTATAAAATGCGCAGTTTCCGATGCTGGTGACGCTGTTGGGGATTGCGATGCTGGTCAGGCCGTTGCAGCCCCAAAACGCCGCGTCGCCGATGCTGGTGACGCTGCTGGGGATTGTGTAGCTTCCGGCTATGCCCCCCGGACACTGGATGAGGGTGGTCTTGCTCTTGTCGAACAAAACTCCATCCGCGCTGCTATAGACGGAATTGCCTGAGCCCACCATGATCGCGGTCAGGTTGGCACAGTCATAGAATGCGCAGTTCCCGATGCTGGTGATGCTGGTGGGGATCGTAACACTGGTCAGGCTGGAGCAGCCTTTGAACGCCGAGTCGCCGATGTTGGTGACGTAGTTGGGGATCGTGACGCTGGTCAAGCCTGTGCAGCTTTTGAACGCCCCGTCGCCGATGCTGGTGACGCTGTTGGGGATTGTGTAGCTTCCGGCTATGCCCCCCGGATATTGGATGAGCGTGGTCTTACTATTGTTGAACAAGACCCCATCCACGCTGCCATAGACGGAATTGCCTGAGCCCACCGTGATTGCGGTCAGGCTGGCGCAGCCTTTGAACGCCAAATCGCCAATGCTGGTAACGCTGTTCGGGATCGTGATGCTGGTCAGGCTGGAACAGCCTTTGAACGCCGAGTCGCCGATGCTGGTGACATAGTTGGGGATCGTGACGCTGGTCAGTCGGGCGCAGCTTTTGAACGCCCCGTCCCCGATGCTGGTGACGCTGTTGGGGATTGTGTAGCTTCCGGCTATGCCCCCCGGACACTGGATGAGCGTGGTCTTGCTCTTGTTGAACAAGACCCCATCCACGCTGCTATAGATGGAATTGATTGAGCTTATCGTGATCGCGGTCAGGCTGGCGCAGGAAGCGAATGCCGAGTCCCCGATGCTGATGATATAGTTGGGGATCGTGATGCTGGTCAGGCTGGAACAGCCTTTGAACGCCGAGTCGCCGATGCCGGTGACGCTGTTGGGGATTGTGATGCTGGTCAGGGCGGCGCAGCTTTCGAACGCCCCGTTCCCGATGCTGGTGACGCTGTTGGGGATTGTGTAGCTTCCGGCTTTGCCTCCCGGACATCGGATGAGGGTGGTCTTGCTTTTATTGAACAATATCCCATCCACGCTGCTATAGACGGAATTGGCTGCGTCCACCGTGATCGCGGTCAGGCTGGCACAGGAAGCGAATGCCGAGTCCCCGATGCTGGTGACCGGCAGGCCATTGGTTGTGCTGGGAATGGTAACCACACCGCCAATACCGGTGTATTTGGTGATGTTGATCGTATTATCGGAATTTGTCGTGTAAGTATAATCTCCGGCCTTGACGGTTACGGTGGTTGCCAACAATAAAAGCGCAGGCAGCCAGCATGCCCTGCCGCTTCGCGTCCGCAAAAGTACCAGCCTGAATCCTTTTTTCATTTGCGCCGTTATTTTTAGATACAATTACACTCCCGCGTTGTTCAGGACAATACCTTCTTATATTTATAAGATTATACCCATGCCGGTAGAAGGTCAAACCGGAAATCATCGGAATACCCCGCAGGGTGTGGATATGATGGAGAATAAAGCCCTGTCGCCTGCCGGGGGTGCAAGGATGGGACGGGGTGCGACAGGCGCCGGGTGGGCCGGGACCCGGCTTGATCGCTACGCTCTTGCTTTCGCGGCCCATGTCGCAACCGCATCCGTGATGATCCCGTACAAAATGCCGAATATTAAAAGCATTGCGGCGCCGCGCATGTTGCCGCCGCTGAATGGAACAATGGCAAGCATGAGACTGAAAATCAAGCCGAGCACTGCGCCTCTAATTGCCCAATGCAGGCGAATGCCATCCGCAATGCCGATCGCAAAGCTCTGTAAAACGCGGCCGTAAAAAATCATTGCAACAAACCAAAGCTCCGGTTTGACATTCGGGGGAGGAAATAAAAGCACACTGCCGGCACAATATCCGCCGGTAATGACGCCGGCAATGAGGGCAATCGCCACACGTTTTTTTAGGTTGCCCATAATTTTCTTCCTCCTTATTAACCGATGCCCCGCGACCATCGCGGTCGCCATACAGTCTTGTTGATTATGATAGTACCATCTCTGACATGCCCTCAAGCCTTTTTTTGCTGCTCCCTGTAAAAGAATAAGGGGTCAGATAACATAAGAGGCGGTTAGATCCCCATCGCGACACGGTATAATAAAAAACACGGCCATGATCGGAATCAAGGAATCAGGTGCCTTCGTCCAATCGGTGTTCCCGCCTTAGACGGGTAAATATTCCATGGCATTATCCGGGCGGTTGCGGGCCGATCCGTCGGTCAAAATCAGCCAGTAAAGGGACGCTTCGCGCATGCGCGCAGGGGGGATTTGGGCAACCAGTCTTGTAATTAGTATTTCCAGCAATTGTCAATTGCACATAACGGCATAAAAAGCGCTGTTCATATTCGATTCTTCGCGGTAGTATGAGCTCAATGCAAATCAGGATAGTGTTTGGCCGATTCGTCATGACGCGTCATTCTTAACAGGAGGATCGTTGTATGCAAATCGTTCGACAAGGTCTGATGATGGGATTTGGCCTCGTGGCTTGGGTTGTGGCGGCCCAGCCGCAAACGAACGCCGTCCCGGCTGCGACGGCGGCGCCGGCCACTTTTCAAAGCGCCGACACCAATGGCGATAATCAGGTGAGCCAGGCCGAGTTCGCCGGGTACGTCAAGAAATCAACCTTTGAAAAGCTGGATACCGACAAGGACGGCATGATTTCGCTGGAGGAATGGAAAGCCATGGACAAGTCGCCGGAAGCCCAAAAGCATTTCGATGCCATGGATAAAGATCGGAGCGGACGGATCAGCTATCCCGAATTTACAAATACGGCGGACTGGAAGAGCGCCTTGAACGATTCGTTTAATTCGCTGGATCGGGACCGGGACAGCCATCTGGCGTCGGACGAGTTGACCGGGCGGCCCATGTTTCGGCTTTTGTCGGTGAATTTCTGACAGATCATGAATCGGGAGCAACTTCAACAACAGTTTGGTATACCGGAACGGGCCAGCTTTGCAGAAGGCCAAGGCGGGCTGACGCGGGCTGACCTTCAGCATGCCTCCGGCGCGCGCTCCGAGGTCTATCTGCATGGCGCGCATGTGACTTCCTGGCAGACTTCGCGGGGGCATGAGGTTCTTTTCGTGAGCAGTGCTTCGCGCTTCCAGGATGGAGCGCCCATCCGGGGCGGCATCCCGATTATTTTCCCGCAGTTTGGCGATGGGCCGCTTCCCAAACACGGATTGGTTCGAACTCATGCTTGGACCGTGGCGCGCACGGCCATCGGCGCGGATGGCGCGGTTTCGATCACCCTTTGGCTGGAAGACGATGCGCAAATGCGCGCGCTCTGGCCGCACCCGTTTTGCCTGCAACTGACGGTATCGCTTGGGCTGGCGTTGACCCTCGAGTTCACCGTCAAAAATACGGGCTCTGCGCCGATCCCATTCCAGACGTCCCTGCATACCTATTTCCAAGTGGCCGATATCACGCAAACCAGCCTGTCAGGTTTACAGGGAACGGCCTTCAATGATTTTCTCCACCCGGGGCCGGCAGCCGAGACGCGGGAGATTATTACGTTCGACCGGGAGACCGACCGGATCTATATCAATGCGCCCAATCGCGTCGTGCTGGAGGATCGTAAAAATAAACGAACGATCGCCGTCGAGAAGAGCGGCATGAACGACATTGTGCTCTGGAATCCGTGGATCGAAAAATCCAGGCGGATGGAAGATTTTGGCGACGAGGAATACCGGCGCATGGTTTGTGTCGAAACCGGCCACATACGCGCGCCGGCCGTGCTGGCTCCCGGCGCGCAATGGTCCGGCCGGACCACGTTTACATGCGAGAATGGATGAAGGTGTAATGAAAAATGCAGAATGCAAAATGAAGAATGCAGAATGTGGGTAACCGGTCAGTGAATGGGGGGGGCGTCGATCCCAATGGCCTGACGCAAGGTCAGGCCCTACT
>Ga0074199_1001103_pt1 | contig 27805 bp, 23 predicted proteins | sample EPASupsiteSAE347_FD_64528 | JGI IMG/M metagenome (GOLD analysis project Ga0074199, IMG submission 64528) | Bioremediated contaminated groundwater from EPA Superfund site, New Mexico - Sample SAE3-47 | ecosystem: Environmental > Aquatic > Deep subsurface > Groundwater > Contaminated ... | reverse complement strand
GCACCATCCCCGCCCCGCCGATGTCAATGTTGGCCCGCGCCTGTTCGGGCGTCACGCCCGGCTGGGCAATCGTCCGGGCAAAAGGATACAGGTTGACGATCACCATATCAATCGCCACGCCTTTCACGCGCCGCAAATCAGCACCATGCGCCGGATTATAGGTCTCGCTCAACAGGCCCAGGTAGATTTTAAAATCCAGCGTCTTGACCAATCCGCCCTGCATTTCCGGCTGACCGGTATAGGCCGAGACCTGCACGAGATGTTTTTTGGCCAGGCTCTCGCCCAGGCTTTTCTGGAGCGCCTGGAAGGTCCCTCCCGTGGAATAGAGCGTGAGGCGCGGATTAACCTGCAAAAGCCCGGGAATGAACGCTTCCAGCCCCGCCTTGTCCGACACGCTCACCAGCACATGCCGAATGGTTACGGTTTCATCAATCTGTTCGACATAATTTATCGCCATGGCCGCCTCCTGAATTTAATCCATTAAGACCCGGAACCTGATGCTAAGTAGGAATTTTCCGCCAGAGGCGGATCCGCCTACGGCGGACAAAACATAGCGGTTCTAACGAACCGCGCCTACACCAATTCAGCGTGGAGGTCGTTCGATAGAACGACATAGTTGCGGCAGAGCCGCCTAACTTGAAAGCGCTAAATTTAACGCAAAGGCGCCCAGACGCAAAGGTAAATAATCAAATCAGGTCCAGTCCAAGCCGGGAATTTTACGCCCGCACGTCGGGCAATGCCGGTTTACCACGCGGTTATTGAGGATTTTGAACCCGACCCGTTCCACAAGCAGTTTTGAACAGGCAGGACAATAGGTATTGGCGCCGGCGTGCCCCGGCAGGTTCGAGAGATATACAAAATGCAGCCCTTCGCGCCGCGCTGCATCACGGGCTTTTTCCAGGGTCCGCAAAGGCGTGGAAGGAAGTAGTTTCAGCTTGTAGGCCGGCGCAAAGCGCAGGAAGTGCAGCGGGATGTCCGGATTAATTTGCGCCAATGACCGTGCTATGCTCCGCAAGCCGCTTTCCTCATCGTTCAGGCCCGGCACGACCAAGGTCACCACTTCCATCCATTTACCCGATTGCGCAATGGTCTTAATGCAACGCCACACATCTTCCAAAGTACCGCCGCAGATGTCCTTGTAAAATGACGAGGTATATCCCTTGAGCGTGATGCTGAAGGCATCGCTGACTTCGATCAGTTGATTCAAAGGTTTCGGGTTGATGAAACCCGCGGTGACCATCGCCACTTTGAGTCCCCGGCTCCGCGCTAAACGGGCGGCATCCACGGCATATTCATAATAGGCCACGGGCTCCGTATAGGAGAAGGTCAGCCACTTCAACCCGCGCTCGCGGGCTTCGGCAATCAGCGCTTCCGGCGGAAGATCCATGTTCTTGGTCTTGTCCGGACCAACCTGCGAAATCTCCCAGTTCTGACAATAATGACAGTAGAGATTGCATCCGGCCGTTGCCGTCGCCAAGGCGTTGTGACCCGGGTTCACATGGTAGAGCGGATTTTTCTCCAGCGGATCAATGTAAATGACACAGGGCTTTCCATACGTCAGAGTGCACAGCTTGCCGCCCCGGTTGATCCGCGTCCGGCAACGGGTAATATCGCCCTCCGCGCTCACACAGCCGTTCGGACAGGTGGTGCAGCGCGTCCGACCGTCGGCCAGGGCTTCCCAAAAAAATGCTTCCTTCAGCGATGCGGCTTGATTTTTTATCGGCGCCGCGCGCTGGGCGCAGGCTATCCGGGCGCCGGCCGCAAATCCCAGCCCACAGGCCGCGCAGGTGCGTATAAATTCACGGCGTGAATAGATTATGCTCATTGCGCCAAGGCCAAAGCAACTGCCTACGCAACCACAGCCGAATATTCACCGCAATTGCTCGGTTATTTTCCGGGCGTATTTCCCGCGGCCAGTTTCTGCAGAAGATTAACGCCGGCTTCGCTGAACAGCAAATGCGTCGTCGGATTCAGCACCTCCAGCGCGTCGCCGGCCACCACTTTCCAGCCGAAAGTAGTGGGACGGGGCACCTGGCGCATAGGGCACAGGTCAGCGGCCAGGTTCTCTTTTGCCCGGCAGTACTCATTGCGTCCCATTTTTCGGGCTTGCTCCAAGACCGCCACCGCGCGCGCCGTTTCAGCGGCCACGTTGATTTCTTCCCGATCACTCCCTGCTTGATTCCGGCCGGCTTCGACAAACTGCACGCAGCGATCGTGCTTTTCCTTATCAAACTCGATGCCGTTCATTTTTTCAGCCGCATCCAGCAGGTCGGCGGCCTGCCGGCGCAGATCCCGAATGGCATCCTTCCCTATTTTCTCGGCCCCTCCCTCGGCTTTTTTCCCCTCTTGTTTTCCAACCAGGTAGTCCACCTGGATGGCGGAAAACACCTGGTCCATTTGGGCTTCATACTGATGAAACGCCTTGATCAAATTATTCTCGTAGAGCAATTTGATCTGCTGATGATAACGATTGGCGGCCGCCTCAGCTTTAGGAGTTGGCTGTTGATTGGCTAATTCGGCTTTCAGCGCGCGATAAGGCGCCAGGGCTTCCTGACGCTCACGGTCCGCCTGATCATCCACCTTTCTGCGGTCCGCCACCGCCGCCTGCACAATCGGCAGAAGCTGCTTGGCCTGGGCGGGTGTAACCTGTAAATCCGCCATCAGTCGGGCGGCGCGAAAAGATTGGCCGCGTTCATGCAAACCGGCGCCATCGAACGCCGCTTGCGAAGCGTCCGGCTTGTTCCCGGCAGGCGAGGCGGCGCGCTGACGCAGAATATCCGTGACTCCGGGATTCAAGAGATAGCGTTCGGCCATTTCCACGGCCTTGGCCCGGTTCCTTGAACCGCGCTGCTCCTCCAGGCAGAGCACTTCTTTCACTAATTCGGCTTTGCCGAGTTCAAAATCGGCAGCGCTCATGGCTCTGATTTTTTGGGCCATCGCATCCAGAGAGCGACCCAGGTCGTCCCTGAGGGCCTGCATCTCTTCCTGCGTGAGTTGAGCATGCCGTTCCTTCATGACAAAGGGCACCAGCAGATCGAGAGCTTTTTCGCGTCCCTGCTTCATTTTTGATTCCGGAGCTTCCCGCAGGCGCGCCAGGATCTTTTCTCCAAGTGACGTGTTGTTTTCCGCCTGCCCAACGCGCTCGGGATTCCGGAAATCGCCTGGCGGGATGAAACAAGGCACAAAACGATCCATAATATCCTGCTGGGCCGTGGTCAACAGCACCACGGTTTTTTCGACCGTTTCATGGATGGCTTTTTCCCGGCGGCGGCTCAATTCCCGCCACTCCCGCCGGACATCCAGCAGTTGTTTCCCTTGCCGCCTGTCCCCGCCCATATTCCCGCGGCCTTTTCCATCGTCGCTTCGTTCGCCGGATTTGTTTTCCAAAAGCCGCTCAAGGTCAGCCTGATGATTCTTCAGGAACCGGTCCATGTCTTGGACGGCCTTTTCATTGATCCCGCGCGCTGTTTTCTGTAATTCTGCCAGCTGCCGGGCTTGGTTTGTGGAAAGAAACAACCCGTTGATCAGGTACAGCGAGGGAATATCCCGTTCCAACTGCCGGAATTCAATGTTGGGCGAAGGAGGCGGGACTGCACCGGCCAGGACCAAGGCCGGCATGATCAAAACCAGCGCGGCCAACGTTAAGTGTAACTTTTTCATAAAGCCCCTTATTTCGTGATTAGGGCATTCGTTTAGCGGCGCGTTGCGCCTTGCCCAAGGTTTCCGCCGGAGGCGGATTCCGCCGATGGCGGAAAATTCCCATGCATCAGGTTAGAAACAGTTGTTTCACAAAGTGTCATTTCTTGTATCATTGATGTAGCTTTTATCACGGGCCGAGTTACAATTAAAGATAAAAATATTTCAGGAAAGTACGGTTTCCATGACTACACTTCAGCATGGCTCCTGCGCGGTGGCGATTGTCGGCCGGCCGAATGTCGGCAAGTCGTCCATTTTCAACCGGCTGGCCGGCCGGCGGGTCGCCATCGTCCACACGGAGCGCGGCGTGACCCGGGACCGGCTGGTGCGCGAAGTGTTGTGGGACGACCGGCGTTTCGAATTGATTGATACCGGCGGACTGGGCCGGCTCGACGCGCCGGCCGACCACGCAATCTTGCCCGGCGAGAAACTGGAAGCCCTCGTGCGGCGCCAAGTGGAAATTGCCGTCCAGGATGCGGGGGCCATCATTTTTGTCACCGACGTGGAAGCCGGCGTCCTGCCCCAGGATGCCGAAGTGGCCGCATTCCTGCGCAAGAGCGGCAAGAAGGTATTCGTCGCCGCCAACAAGGCCGACCATGCGGGGCGTGACGCGCAGGCGGCCGAGTTCGAGACCTTTGGGTTTGCCGTCTTTCCAGTTTCCGCCGCCCATAACCGCGGATTAAAGACCCTGATGGCGGCCATCCTGCCGACCCTGCCGGAGGTGGAAAACAGCACGCACCAGGCGCCGCTCCGGGTGGCGATTGTCGGCCGGCCGAATGTCGGCAAATCGTCTTTCATCAACCGGCTGTTGCAAAGCGATCGGGTCATTGTGTCGGCCATGCCCGGCACTACGCGCGACAGCATCGAGGTGCCCGTCGTGGTCGGCCGGGACAGCCAGGCCCGGCATTATGTGTTGATCGATACCGCCGGCATCCGGCGCGCGGGCAAAATTCGCGAAGCCGTGGAACTATTCAGTCTCAACCGCGCCACGCACAGCATTGAGCGCGCGGATGTCGTGGCGCTCGTGCTTGACGCCACCCAGGGACCGACGGCCCAGGACAAAGCAATTGCCGGCCTGATCCAGGACCATCGCAAGGGATGTCTTTTGCTGATCACCAAGTGGGATCTGATGACAAAATGGTCCGAGCGCGAATATCGCGAGGCGCTCGGCAAGGCGGTTCCATTTTTGAGTTCGGCGCCGGCCGTATTCGTCTCGTCCAAAACCGGATTTAATATCCGGCATTCCATCGAGACCATGGATCATGTGGCGGCGCAGATTATCACACAACTGCCCACCGGCGTTCTGAATCGCACGCTGATGCAGGCCTATGAACGGGTAGCGCCGCCGTTCGTCAAAGGCAAACGCCTGAAAATATTTTACGCCACACAGGTGGGCGTAAAGCCGATAACGATCTTGCTTTTTGTAAACGATCGCACTAAACTTGTTCCGGCCTACGAGGCATACTTGGTGAATACCTTGCGCAAAACATTCGGCTTGGAGGGGGCACCCGTTATTTTCCAACTCAAACAGAGACATGCTTTAACCCCTCGGGTTACGCGGGGTGGGAAATAATGGCCTCAGCAAGCTGAGGCCCTACTGTTGCCGTCGCCCGCCCGCAGCACTTCGCGTAGCGATGTGGGCAGGTAGGGCGCGAACTTGCCCGCCCTGAGCTCGGGCGAAGGGCGGCGCGCCATTTCAGCAGATCGGCAACCGGGTTATAATGAACTACTTACAAGGGTGAAAAATAAATTATTTTTTTGCTTGGCATATACTACAGGTAGTGGTAAAAGCTTGGAACAGACATTTTAGGTAGCATATATAGTGGTGGATAGATTCAGGTAAAACGGCCATAATTGACGTGCTTGACGCTATTTAGGAGAGTGTGCCATGATAGAAACGCGTGAATCTGCCGGGTTGGATTTGGACTTGCGAGATATCAGCAAAATGGACAACGACACGACCACGAACAGTTCGCCGAAAACAAGGATCTCCCGTAAGAACGGCAAATCCAATACCATGAACCAGCGTTCACGAAAAAAGGGCCTGGCCGTGACACCGTTGTTCACCCGCCCAGGGGTTGATCCCTTCGACGAAATTGAATGGGACAAGCGGCGCGCCGTCATCAAGAACGATAAAGGCGAGGTGGTGTTCGAGTCCAACGAGATCGAAGTGCCGAAAGCGTGGTCCATGCTGGCCACCAATATTGTGGCCTCCAAATATTTTTACGGCGCGCACGGCATGGACACCCAGGAAAAGTCCCTGCGCCAGCTGGTGCATCGCGTGGCGCGCACGATTACGGATTGGGGCATGCGGGACGGATATTTTGAAACCACCGCGGACGCCGACACCTTTTACCGCGAACTGGCCTACATCTGCGCGAATCAATACGGCGCCTTCAACAGTCCGGTCTGGTTCAACGTGGGTCTCCATCAGGTGTACGGGCTGACCTCCGCCAACAAGGCCTGCTATTACTGGAACCCGGATGCGGCGCAGATCGAGCGCACATCCGATTCCTATAAGCACCCGCAGTCGTCGGCCTGCTTCATTCAATCGGTCGCCGACAGCATGGAGGACATCATGCGCCTGGCCGGCTCGGAAGCCATGCTTTTCAAGTATGGCTCCGGCACCGGCACGGACCTTAGCACGTTGCGGAGCAGCCGCGAGAAACTGTCCGGCGGCGGCGTGCCTTCGGGACCGCTGAGCTTCATGCGCGTGTTCGACCAGGTTGCCGCAGTGATCAAGTCCGGCGGCAAGACGCGGCGCGCCGCCAAGATGCAGAGCCTCAAGGTGGACCATCCCGACATCGTGGAATTCATACAGTGCAAGGTTAACGAGGAAAAGAAAGCCCGCGCCCTGATCAAGGCCGGCTATGACGGCTCCTTCAACGGCGAGGCCTATTCCTCGGTCATGTTCCAGAACGCCAACCTGTCGGTGCGGGTCTCGGACGAGTTCATGAAGGCCGTGGAGGCGGGGACCGTGTGGCACACGCGCGCCGTGACAACCGGCGACATCGTGGAGGTGCTGGAGGCAAAGACGGTCTTGCAGAACGCCGCCGAAGCGGCGCACTTCTGCGGCGACCCCGGCTTGCAATACGATACCACCATCAACCGCTGGCACACCTGTCCCGCCAGCGGGCGGATCAACGCCAGCAATCCCTGTTCGGAATACATGTTTGTGGACAACAGCGCCTGCAACCTGGCCTCCATCAACCTGACAAAGTTCTCGGATGCCCAGCACGTGTTCGACGTCCAGCGGTTTCAGCACGTGGCGCGCATCCTGATCATCGCCCAGGACATCCTGGTGGACAACGGCAGTTATCCGACCCGCGAAATCGCCGAAAATTCGCACCTGTTCCGCCCCCTCGGCTTGGGCTATGCCAACCTGGGCGCCCTCATCATGAGCCTCGGCAAACCTTACGACAGCGACGAGGGCCGCGCCTTTGCCAGCGACGTCACCGCGCTCCTGACCAGCTATGCATATAAGACCTCGGCGGAGATCGCCGCCATCCGGGGGCCATTCGAGGAATACGCCAAAAACAGCGACGCCATGATGGCCGTGCTGGGCATGCATCGGGAGAGCTTAAGCCGCGTCAAGCACGATCAATGGATTTCGCCGCTCACCCGCGAAGCCCACCAGGCTTGGGACCACGCCATCGAGGCCGGCCGGCGGTTCGGCTTCCGCAATGCCCAGGTCACCGTGCTGGCGCCGACCGGCACGATCGGATTCATGATGGACTGCGACACCACCGGCGTGGAACCCGATATTGCCCTGGTAAAATACAAACAGATGGCCGACGGCGGGTTGTTTAAAATCATCAACCAGACCCTGCCGATCGCCCTGAAACGCCTGGGGTACACGAGCGAGCAAATCGCCGCGATTCTCGCGCACGTGAACGAGCACGACACGATCGAAGAAGCCCCCGGTCTGGACCCGGAGCATCTGAAGGTTTTTGACTGCGCGTTCAAGCCCAAGAAGGGCAGCCGCTTTATTGACTATCATGCCCACCTGAAAATGATGGCGGCGGTCCAGCCGTTTCTTTCCGGCGCGATCAGCAAAACCATCAATATGCCCACCACCGCCACCGCGCAGGATGTGTTCCAAGTGTACATGGACGGCTGGAAACTGGGCCTGAAGGCCGTGGCGATTTACCGCGACGGATCGAAGGGCATTCAACCGGTCACCACGAGCAAAGCGGGCAACGCCGATGAGGCGGCCGCACCGGGGGGCGCCGAGTCCTTAACGCCCAGCAATAAGCCGTTCCGGCACCGGATGCCCTTGACGCGCCAATCCATTACGCACAAGTTCGAGGTGGGCGGGCACCAGGGCTACCTGACCGTGGGACTTTACGAAGACGGCACGCCGGGGGAATTGTTCATTACCATGGCCAAGGAGGGCAGCACCGTCGGCGGCATTATGGATGCCTTCGGCACGGCCATTTCCATGTGCCTCCAGTACGGCGTCCCGTTCAGCACGCTGATCGATAAATTCTGCCACAGCCGGTTCGAGCCGAGCGGCTTTACCAAGAACCCGGAAATTCCCTATGCCAAGTCATTGGTAGATTATATCTTTCGTTGGCTCGAACTGACCTTCCCGGACGGCCGGAATAAGACTATGCGGCTCCTGCAGCCGATGCCCACCACCGCCAAACCCAAGTCGGAGGCCGTCCTCGCCGCGGCAGCAACGTCGAACAATGAGGCCAGCATGCCGGCCGCGGTCGGCGCGCCCGCGCAATTCAAGGATATGCAGGCCGATGCGCCGCCTTGCGATAAATGCGGCGCCATTACCGTGCGCAACGGCGCCTGCTACCGGTGCTTTAACTGCGGCAATTCCATGGGATGCTCGTAAAAAACTGAAAGAGTTCTTGGTTCGACGTTCTTTGTTCTTCGTTATCTGAAAACGAAGAACGAGGAACAAAGAACTTTCCGCAACTGTTTCCCATGTCTTTTATCAAGTCCATGGAATTCGCCAAGGCGTCCGGTTGGCGCAAGCCGGTCATTCTGCTGGCCACCGGGTTCGGACTGGGGCTCAGTCCGGTGGCGAGCGGCACGGCCGGCACGTTGCTGGGCTTACCGATTATGTTAGGCTTGGCGCCGCTCTGGGCGCACCCGGCGTTCCGGGCGCATTCCGGAAGCGGCGAGCTGATGGCGCAGATTGTCGCGGCCTTATGCTTGACCCTGCTGGCCGTCCCGATTTGCGATGTGGCTGAAAAGCATTTCGGCCGCAAAGACGATGGCCGCATTGTGGCCGACGAATTCATGACCTTCCCCATCGGCCTTCTGGGCTTGCCACTCAGCCCATGGGTGCTCGCCCTGGCTTTTTTCACCAACCGGGTATTCGATGTGCTCAAGCCGTTTCCGGCGCATCGCCTGCAACGCCTGCCCGGCGGACTGGGGATTGTGGTGGATGATGTCGTGGCGGCGCTATATAGCTTGCTGATTAATCACGCGGTATATTACCTGGTGCTACGGTAACTGCTTAGGAGCCGCCCACTTGGCGATGCCAGGCTTCGTTATGAGAGAAACTTGTCAAAGAATGATTGTCATTCCCATGAAAATGGGAATCCAGATTCAGAATATTTAGGACTGGATTCCCGCGTACGCGGGAATGACAGATCGAAAAGTCGTCGAAATCGCAATTATTCTGTAAGCAATTAACCATAAATTACTAACCTTTCCCGGATGACGGGAAGTTTCTGGAGAGAAATTCTAAAGGATAATCATTTTTTTCTGCGCTGGACGAGGAGCGGGGCGGCTTGTAAAATCAGCCCCATGAAAAAGTCGCGGAACCTGCTCCAGCAAATCCGGGAACGGGCGCTCGTGTTCGACGGCGCCATGGGAACGATGATCTACCAGCGCGGCGTCTTCCTCAACGCCTGCTACGACGAACTGTGCCTGACCCAGGGAAAGCTCATCCTGGGCATTCACAAGGAATATGTCGAGGCCGGCGCCGACGTCATCGAAACCAACAGCTTCGGCGCCAACCGGCTGAAATTGGCCCCTTACGGATTGGCCGACCGCGTGGCCGACATCAACCGCGCCGCGGTGCGCCTGGCCCGGGAGGCGGCCGGCGACAAAGTATTTGTGGCGGCCTCCGTGGGCCCCGCTTTCGCGCCCGATCAACAACCGACGAGTGAACTCCTTGCGCAGATTGACGACGTTCTCGACGAACAGATGTCCGTCCTGGCGGGCGAAGATATTGACCTGCTGGTGCTCGAAACCTTCCTCGATATAGACCAGCTCCAGCGCGCGGCGCGAATCGCCAAGCGCAAGAACTTTCCGGTGCTGGCCTCCTTTACCCTGGTTTCCCAGCCTTTGTCGCCGGTTGGATCGAAACCGGAAGAAACCGTCGCGCGGCGGCTGGAGGCGGATCCGAATGTGGACCTCATCGGCCTGAATTGCGGCCGCGGGCCCGCGGATCTTTTCTACGCCGTTAAAAACGTCATCGCCTGCACCACCAAGCCCGTCGTCATCATGCCCAACGCGGGCGGGCCGCGCGAAGTCGGCGGCCGGATGCTCTATCTTAACAGCCCGGAATATTTCACGGAGTTTTGCCGGCGTTATATCGAATTGGGCGCCCGCGGCGTCGGCGGCTGTTGCGGCACGACCCCCGCCCATATCCGCATGGCCGCGCGTGCGGTGAAATCCATGAGCGGCGTGAAGCAATACGTTGCCATTGCCTCCAAACCCTCGTCCGGGCCCTCGGCCGGTAAAAACGCCGGCCTGGCGCCCGCGGCGGTGCCGTTTCCGGAAAAGTCGGCGTTTGCCGCCAAGTTGGCGTCCGGCCGGCGGACCACCTCCATCGAGATGCTTCCGCCTTCGAGCGGCGGCGGGCTGCGGGCTTTTCTTGACAAGTGCCGGGCGTGCCAGGCCGCCGGCGTGGACGCGATCAACCTGCCCGACGGCCCGCGCGCCAGCGCCCGCATGTCCGTCGTGGCCACGGCGTTTTCCATGTTGAAGGAATTAAAGATCGAGCCCATCCCGCATTACTGCTGCCGCGACCGCAACCTGATCGGTATGCAGTCGGACCTGCTGGGCGCTTATGCGCTGGGCCTGAAAACGTGGCTGTTCATTACCGGCGACCCGCCCAAGCTGGGCAACTATCCCGACGCGACCGGGGTCTTCGACCTGGATGCCATTGGCCTGGCCCGGCTGGTCAACAACCTCAATCATGGGTTCGACGCGGCCGGCCAGATAATCGGACAGCCGACGGCCTTGGCCATCGGGGTTGGCGCCAACCCGGTGGCCGTGGAGATGGAGCGGGAGATCGCCCGCTTCTTCCAGAAGATCGAAGCCGGCGCGGAATTTGCCTTTACGCAACCCGTGTTCGAGGTTGAGGCGCTCCTCCGGTTTGTGGACCGTGTCCGCAAGCACCGCCGGACCATTCCGATCCTGGCCGGAATTTATCCGCTGCTCTCGTTCAAGAACGCGGAATTCATGAGCCGCCACGTGCCCGGAGTCGTCGTGCCCGATCATATTCTCCGGCGCATGAGCAAGTGCGCCACCAAGGAAGACGGCCTTAAGATGGGTATCGAGATTGCCCGCGAAATCCGGGACCGCATCGCGGGCGCGGTGGCGGGCTTCCAGGTCTCCGCCCCCATGGGCAAAGTCGATGCCGCCCTGGCCGTGCTGGCCTGATTCGGATGCCGCTTGTGGCGCCCGCCAGCGGGGCGTCCCGCTGGGCTGAAGAAAGAGATTGCAAGCAAATGTATTCTAATGTATTCTATCGAAAAGAAATGGAGGCGCCATGTCCAAAACTTTGACATTACGACTTGATGAACCGGTCTACCAACTCTTTAAAACGGTGGCCGAGAGGGAAAACAGGCCGATCTCAAACTTCATCGAGACGGCCGTGATGCGTTTCGTCCAAGAATACGAGACCGTGGACGAATTCGAAATGGCTGAAATCCGCGGCAATGCCGAACTTAACCGAAGCCTGAAACGAGGACATCTGGATGCAAAGAACCGGCGCGGCGCATTCGTCTGAGTTCCGTATCTTTGAAACGGAAGAATTCCGGCGGGCATTGTCCAGGCTCGGCCCGCCACGCTTTCTGCCCAAGAAGCTGGACGCATACGTCTATCCCCAGTTGAGGCAGGGACCACACTACGGACCGAATATCCGTAAATTACAAGGGTATGAACCGCCAACTTGGAGGTACCGGATTGGCCCCTACCGTTTATTCTATGCCGTAGACGATGCAAAAAGGATCGTTTTGATCCTGACGATAGACGACCGAAAAGATGCGTACAGATGATTTAGTCCAACCGGTTGCAGGCTATTGCCCGTCACGGCGGGCTCAGCCGGAACCGTATCGTTCAATGGTGTCTTAGCGCTGGTTTCCCTCTGCCCCATGCGAAGACGGCATGGTCAGCTTGGTCTTGTCTTTCGTAAGGGGCACGATGCCGGCCATTTCGCCGATCACGTTGACGAGGTCGGCGCCGGCGGGCACCACGATCTTGGCGTTATGTTCCAGGGCGGTTTCCATGGCCTGCAATTTGCGGAGCAGTTGGGCGTTGCCGATAAAATATTTCTCCGCGGCCTCGTTCACGAGCCGGATGGCCTCGGCGTCGCCTTCCGCGGCCAGGATCTTGGATTGCCGCAGTCCTTCGGCCTTCTTGATCTGGGCGCGCCGTTCGCCATCGGCGAACGTCTCGGCGGCGGTGGCGAAGTCAATCGCGGCGATTTTCTCGTTCTCGGCCTTGACCACCTTGTTCATGGTTTCCTGCACGTCGCGCGGGGGATCGATTTCCTTCAGTTCCGTCCTTACGATTTCGATGCCCCAATGGGCGGTCTCCGCCTTCAGGGTCGTATGCAGGGCGTCATTGATTTTGCCCCGTTCGCTGTTGGCGGAGCGCAGGGTCAATGTGCCGATGATGTTGCGGAGCGTGGTGCGCGCCAGATTGACGATCTGGTAGGAATAATTGAAGACCTTGTACTGGGAATCCTTGACGCTTTCCTCGTCCTCCCGGACCTTGAAATAGACCTGTGCATCCACCTTGGCGTTCAGGTTGTCATTGGTGATGATCTCCTGCGGTTCGGCGTCAATCATCTGCTCGGTGATGTCCACCTGGAACATATGGTCAATGACCGGGATGATCCAGTGAAATCCCGGGTTGGCAAAGCGCTGGTAGCGCCCCAGGCGCTCAATGAGCCCGCGATGCGTCGGCCGGACAATCCGGATTCCCATCAGGAACAGAACCACCGCCACGATTACCAACAATAAAATCAGCATTTGATACCTCCATTCATTGTACCGGTTTTACTCTTTATCTGTTTTAATTTTTCTGGCGAGTAACACCTGTCAGGCACGAGTTTAGGCCCGTTGCTTGGATGAACGGGCTCGGGATTATGTTAACCGTTTCCGAATCCATGTCGGATTCCGTCGGCAGTCCAGTGCAGCATGAACAAAGATAGTTTCGGCCTTGACACGATAATATATCGCGAAGGGAAATCGCTTGGATAGAAGTCGGTGATATCCGAATTGCAAAACATGAATACCGGCATAGAGATGTAATGAATCGATGTCCGAAAAAAGGGAGTCAAGAAAGTAATCACCAAGCCCTGCTGCCTGGTTTTCGTAGAACCGGAAACCGTCTATCAAATCCTGCTGAGCTTCGTCCAGAATCTCGATTCTCATTTGACACGGTTTCGGATCGTGCGTTTTGCCTCAGTCCATTCCGTGAAACGGGACGAACCGTTCTGAAGGCGTTTCTGCCGGGCTCGCAGCACATCGGCGTGCCATGACGGGGATGGGACGTTCTCTGATGCTCGCGAAAGGTCGTCCCAAATCTTTTCCAGTGCCCGGAGTTTGTCTGAAGTCGTCATTCGAGCGAGTGGTAGAGTTAGTTCCATAATCTTGTCCTCCCGTCTAAATTGGTTTTGATTTAGGATTAATCATACGCACAATAGATTGCAGGTGCAATCACCTTTTTTCTTTACCCGGGTGACACAAATCAACTTCAGGTGAACAGCCGCATTGGGGACATGGTGCTGATCTCCGACACAGGTTTTCGATCGGAGCTAATCAACCGATCTTGGCAATGGCCGGTTCGGAATGATTTTCAATCATGATGACCAGCATGCAGGAAGCGATGACAACGATCGAGCCAACAACCGCCCGCAGGGGCATGGGCTCGTGAAACACGAGGACCCCGACAAGAAAATTGAAGACTGGGAGCGTCATGCACAGCAGGGAACCGACCGAGACCGACGTGTAGCGATAGCCTTCGGTCATCAAAAGCTGGGCAACGGTCGCGGCCAGCCCGATGCCCAGCAGAATGGCGCCGCCAAGGTATCCGATGGAGCAGGGGACCAGGTTGGCCGGGACCACCATCAGCCACAGGCCGATAACGCATTGCGAGTAAAAAATAGCATAGGTGGAATCGGTGTCATGCAGCCGCTTGATGACCACAACGGCGATTGCCGAGAACACGGCCCCCGCAAGCGCCAGCACTTCATAGACCCCGATGGTCATGAGTCCGGAGATACCCGACCCGCTTCCCGACAGGAGAATAATGCCGAACAGGGCGGCGGCCAGCGCCAGCCACTGCCGCCAGCCGGGCTTTTCATGGAGAAAAACGATGCCCAATACCGATGCGAAAATGGGGTACGAATACGAAATGACCGTTCCTTTGGCAATGCCGAGCTTGGCAATGGACAGGAAGAACAGGAATACCGCCAAGCCGCCGAACAGGCCGCGCAGGAACAGAAGGCGGCCATTAAGAAACCGCAGGTGAATGAACCCGAACAAAGCGGCCGTGCCCAAAACAGCCATCCCTATGAAAAACCGGAACAGCGAGGTCTTGAAGGAATCGATGCCCGGAACGCATTTGATGAGCACCGACATGGCGCAAAACGCAACGCTCGAAAGAACCATCAGCATCACGCCCTTGGTCATGCGATTTTGTTTCATGGTGACGCTCATGCGGGAAGTACGGGCGGCTTGCGCCGGTCTTCCCGCGGATAAAAAAGCATTTAAGGAGTTCAACCGGAGAGAGTCAATATTTATTCTGCCGCAATCGGCCGAATGTCCATGCAGACCAAGGCTGTTGTACATGCAAAATTAAGGTGTTATCCTGTAAGCGAATTGTTATTCTTCACAGGGGAGGCATGTTGGATGAGCACAATTACCGGTAAAAAATTCGCCCGACTGATTCAAGAACCGGGCCGGAAGGCGGCGGCGGACCCCGTATAAGCGCATATGTTCGCGCAAAATTAAATTAACACATATTCCATGAAGACACAGATCGATCAACCTTCGGCGTGCATGTATTCCATGACCAGAATGCCGGATGGCAGCCTGGAACTGGTGATCGAGGGGCGCTTGGCAAGCGTGACGCTCGCGCCTGTCTGGCGCGATGTGTTTGGCGCCCTGGCGCAAGCGCCCGCGCCACGTGTTGTGGTGCAGGCCGGGAAACTGACGCATTGTGACGGGGCGGGCATTTATTTTTTAATGGAATTGCGGCGCCGACAACAGGCCCGGGGCGGGGCCATGGATATCCGCGATTTCCCGCCGGATTTCCAGCACCTGCTCAACCTGGCCGAGCAGGTGGACAGCGAACGTTCCGTGAAAGTCCCATCATCCTCCGGGTTTCTGGAAGAGGTCGGGGCTGCCACCGTGCGCACGGTGGAGGACATGCGCGCCCAAGTGGCCTTTGTGGGCGAACTGGCCGTGGCCTTGGTGCAGGCCATCCGCCATCCGCGTCACACCCGCTGGCGCGATGCCTGGCTGGCCGTTGAGAAAGCCGGCGTGAACGCCTTGCCCATTGTCGTGCTGATCGGGGGGTTGATGGGACTTATTCTGGCCTTTCAGTCCGCCATTCCCCTGCGGCGGTTTGGCGCCGATATTTTCGTGGCCAACCTGGTTTCGCTTTCCTTGTTGCGCGAATTGGGGCCGCTGATGACCGCGATCATCCTGGCCGGGCGCTCGGGGGCGGCCTTTGCCGCCGAAATCGGCACTATGAAAGTCAACGAGGAACTCAATGCCTTGACAACCATGGGGCTGGATCCGGTCCGCTTCCTGGTTGTGACCCGCGTCATGGCCGCCATCATGGTCATGCCGCTCCTGACCATGTTTGCCGATCTGTCCGGCCTGATTGGAGCGGCCATTGTAACCAGTTCGCTGGGCTACCCGCTGATTACCTTTAAGAACCAGGTCCTTGCCTCGGTGCATACCGGCGACTTGCTGGGCGGACTTTTGAAATCAATGGTGTTCGGCCTGCTGGTCGGGGGCGTGGGTTGTTTGCGCGGCCTGCAGACCCGCAGCGGGGCCAGTGCCGTGGGCGATGCCGCGACCCGGGCCGTGGTCAGCGGCATTATTCTGATCGTCATTGCCGACGGCTTGTTCGCCGTGCTATTTTATTTTATCCGGCTGTGACCGGGCGCATGCGGAGATTCTGCCAATGGATACGGAAGCGATTATTCGCGTGGAGCATTTGACCGCGGCCTACGATGACGCCGTCCTCCTGGAAGATGTTTCCTTCGAGGTGCAGCGGGGCGAAATCTTTGTGATCCTGGGCGGGTCCGGCTGCGGCAAGAGCACGTTGATGAAACATATGATCGGCCTGTATCGGCCGGTCGCGGGGTCCGTCTGGATTCACGGCCGGGATATTACGACGGCCGAGGGGCGCGAACGGCAAAAGATCCTTTCCGGCCTGGGCGTCATGTACCAGGGCGGCGCGCTGTTCGGCTCCTTTACGCTCCTGGAAAACGTGCGCCTGCCGCTGGAAGAATTTACCGAATTGCCGCTGGAGGCTTTGGATTGCATTGCCGCCATGAAACTCAAGCTCGTTGGGCTGGGGGCGGCGTTGCATCAGGTTCCGGCGGAAATCAGCGGTGGGATGCAGAAACGCGCCGCCATTGCCCGCGCCATGGCGCTCGATCCCCCCGTGCTCTTTCTCGATGAACCGTCCGCCGGCCTGGACCCGATCACTTCGGCGGAGTTGGACCGCCTGATCCTGCGCCTGGCACGCTACCTGGGCATCACTTTCGTGATCGTCAGCCATGAACTGCCCAGCATCGATGCCATTGCCGACCGGGTCATCATGCTGGATCAGCGCGCCAAAGGGATTGTGGCGATGGGGAAGCCCGCTGCGCTGCGTGCGTCGTCCGAGAATCCATGGGTGCGGCAGTTTTTTAATCGTCAACCGCCGCCTGACGTGGTATAAAACGTCAATCCGTGGTGAGTAGTTGCTGGAATCGAACCATGAGCCAAAAAGCCAATTATTTTACGATCGGGCTGTTTGTCATCAGCGCCGCGGGATTGTTCCTGGCGGGCATTGTCGTCCTGAGCGTGGGGGTCATGTCCAAGCAAAGCCTGATCATGGAAACCTATCTGGACGGGTCGGTGCAGGGCCTGGACGTCGGTTCGCCAATCAAACTGCGCGGGGTCAGGATCGGCCAGGTCGAAAAGATCATGTTTGCAGATGAAATCTATACCACCGAGCATCACTATGTGCTCATCCGTTTTTCCATCCATCCGCACGTTGCCAAGCAGATTAATATGACCACTTTTGTCCCCTATCTTAAAAAGGAAATTCAGACCGGCTTGCGCCTGCGGCTGGCGACCCAGGGTTTGACCGGCGTGGCTTACATGGAGGCCGATTATATGGACCCGATCCTTTATCCCCCCCTTCCGATCGATTGGCAACCGGAATGTGCCTATGTCCCTTCGGCGCCCAGTTTGATGTCGCGGATCAGCGATTCGGCCGACAGCATTTTACGCCAGGTTGACAAGGCGCGCGTCGATCTGCTGGCCAGCAACATAAATGTATTCGTGATGAACATGAACGGCTTGATGCAGGAGAACCTGAAGCCAACCCTGGTTTCGGTGCAGCAAGCGGCAAAGGAAACGGCTGATCTGGTGACGCGCCTGGACCAGGACCTCCAGCACATTACGCAGTCGGATCTGCCGCCGTTGTTCCAGAATGCGCGCCAGTCGTCCAGCAACCTGGTTGTCATGAGCGAGCAGATCAACCAGATGCTCCAGCAAGCCGGGGGCATGCTGGAAAGCGGCCAGCAGCAGTGGGATGAAACCATGGAAAACATTCAGGTGACTTCCTCTGAGATTCGGGAACTGGTTCGGAATGCCCAGCAATATCCGTCCGGAATTTTATTCGGTAAACCGCCGCCACGCGTGGAGATTGAGCGATGAATATGATGAACATTCTGAAAATGACGGTCGTTTCGCCGGGCCGGAAAGGCCGGCATGGTTCGCCTTGGCGAACAACGGAATGGCGCGCGCCGACGGCGACGATCATGACCGTCGGCCTGGTCCTGATCGGGCTGGCCGGCTGCATTAACTTGACCCGGGATTCTCTGCCCCGCCAGTTGTACGCGCTGAATGTTGAAACGGCGCCGGCGCCCGCACGCGTTACAATGCCGGGCGCCGTGCTCAAGGTGCGCGCTTTTCAGGAGATGCCCCGCTATCATGGGCGGGAGTTTATTTATCGCCTGAGCGATGTCCGTTACCAAACCGACTATTACAACCTGTTTCTGGCGTCGCCCGGCGCCTTGCTGGCGGAAGAAACGGGCAAATGGTTGACCCGGTGCGGATCGTTCGAACGGGTTATTGCGGCGTCCAGCCGGATCCGTGCCACGCATTTGCTCGAGGGAACGGTCGTGCTGATGGAGGGCGATTTCCGCAACCCGGGCGCGCCGAAGGCGGCCCTGGGTATTTCCCTGACGCTGATTGACCAAAAGGCCGATCCGCCCGCCATCGTCTTCCAAAAGCCTTATGCTCAATTCGTGGCATTGTCTAATACCGCGCCGGCCACGCTGGTTGAAGGTTGGAACAAAGCCCTGCAAAACGTATTGACCGATTTCGAGCGCGATCTTGCGGCGGCCATGCAGCCCGTTCGGAGCGACCTTAAGAACACGACGCAATCTTCAACCAACGCGGTGTCGGAGATGAACCCCAACCCCTGAATGCGATGGCGTGAATTAGGTTAAAGGCGGCAACTCTTCTGGATTCCCGATCGGGTCGGGAATGACATATACGCGCTCCTTTCTGCTTGCCCTGCATAGCCCTCTGGGCGAAGCAGGGTCATTCCCGCGCAAGCGGGAATCCAGTCCAAACTTTGTCCGCCGGAGGCAGATCCGCCTCAGGCTGGAAAGTTCACAACTTACCTGTGTAACTGAGAAGCTGTGAAATAATTAGAACAAGGTGTAGCCGCGCTCTATGAGCGCCTGAATTTCCGAGCAATTCGTCGCAAAGAGCCGTTCGTAGAACGGGGCTACGCATTTTTTCATAGCTTCTGAGGCATTATAAAAATCCGCAGAAAAATATTGACTAACAAGTTCGATTATGGTCAAATTGTTCACGTAAACATCAATAGAAAAAATCCGCCAATTCAAGGCCTAAATCGAGGAAACGGCGCGGGAACGGCATGAAAATATCAATCAGGCCCCTTTTCACTTTGGCGTTATTGGCCGGGCCGCTTTATGCCTCGGATTTAAAAACGGAGGAATTTTCAACCGGGCCGTACTTCCGGAAATTCGTTACCGGGGTCAAGGGCCAAGCCGTGGATATTTCCAAACGCCTGAAATTCGGCGAAAAAAACTATTTTGTTCCCAACGCGCCAGATCCTTTCATTTATAATGAAGAGGGGACGGTTTCCCTCTGGGTCAGGCATCCCGATCGCTTTGACTACGCCGCCGGGATATTCGGGTGCGCCGTCCCCGGCGCGAAGAGTTATCTGTGCATGAGCGAATATCCCGCCCCCTGGTCGGGTCCGGACGCCTCGCATGATGAGGAGAAATGCTCGCTCTATGGCGCGCTGGCGGACAAGGACGGTAAAGGCATGACGTACACCTATAGCTCGTCCACAAACATGCAGGAATGGACCCATCTGGCAATGGCTTGGGATAAAAGCAATGTGAATTTTTACATGAACGGGCAGAAGATAAACAGCCAACCTAAAACTGCGGATCCGGCATTGGGCTTGGCCGGGCGTTTCTATATCGGGGCCAACCAGAACGGCGTTTGCGATTTCAAAGGGCAGATGGACGAGCTCATGGTTTTCAAGAAGACGCTTTCGGATCCGGAAATCGCAAGCGTGTTCCGGAAAGAGGATTTTTCCGGGCATGCGGCCTTGGTTTTGTATTGCCCATTCGACGGGAAAGACGCGTACAAGATAAAAAGATATGCGGTGGTTGACCGGAACATAACCATAACCATGCCGCGGCCGGCGCGGGCGCGCTATTTTGGCGTTGGCGCGAAAATTCCGGTCACGATAAAGATTCCCGCTGGCGCCGGGCTGAAAGGCGAAGGCAAAGCCGTCTATCGTCTTTTGGATGGGGATAACAAGCAGATCCTCTCAGAGGAAAAGGGGGTGCGCGCAACCCCGGGAGCGGATTTAACGGAGACTTATGATGTTTCTCCGGAACGCTGCGGGTGCTACTGGCTGGAAGTAAGCTTGCGGGATGCGGAAGGAAAGGAAATAAAAAAAGAAGAACTTCCGTTTGCGATGATTGTCAACCTTCCGCCGCTGGCCGCTATCTCGCCGGACAGCCCGCTGGGCGGACATTGTGGCAGCAGGGACACTGTCGCAGAATTTGAAGGCCGATATGTGGGCCAAAAATGGAACAGGATAATATGCGAAGACACCAAATGGGATCATATCGAACAGGCACGGGGTTTGTTCTACTGGGATAATGCGGACCGGTTTGTGAATGAAATACTGAAAGGCGGATTTGAGCCGTTCTTTACCATTAATGAGGTGCCCTTATGGGCAACGTCAATAAGCGCTGAAGATATGTTCAAGCGGCTTGTGGCCGCCGGCGGCTTGCCAAAAGGCGCCACGTTGAAAAGTTCGCACCGGTTAGTCAGCTGGTACCGGACGGTGGCGCCGCCCAAAGACATGGGCGATTGGGAACGATTTGTCAGGGCCCTGGTGCGGCGCTACAAAGACCGGATTCACCATTGGGAAATACTCAACGAGCCGAATACCAGCGTCTTTACTGAAAATCCGGCCGCTTATGTCGAAATGCTGAAGATCGCCTGCCGGATTGTGCATGAAGAAGACCCCGCCGGCAAAGTGATCGGCTGCGACGGTTTTCCGGGCGGAGCGGTTGACTGGGTCGAAAAGGTGCTTCAAGCCGGCGGCGGCCCCTATATGGATGTTTGTTCTGTCCATAATTATAACTACAACAACCCCATCCAGCACGCGCGTAACGTCCGGATGATCGAACGGGTAAGGGCGCTTCTTAAAAAATACCTGGGCCGGGAAATACCGGTATGGGACACGGAAACAGGTTTTCTCATGCCCGAACGCGTCAATGGCCGGCCCATGACCGAGGGCCAATTCCTGAAGAAATATGGCACGATCATGGATACCAAAGTCGAATGTACGGTGCTTGTGACCGAACATCGCGCGGCCTGCTATGAGGTATGGGCCTATCTCCTTGGCATGGCGGCCGGCTGCGACAAGGTTATTCTGCATTGCGGGCATGGTGTATCGGAAGTATTAACTCCCGATCTAAGTCAACGGTATGTGCTCACGGAAAAGGGCGTGGCTTTTGCGGCCATGGCCAAGGTGGCATCGGACAGGAAAACCGTGACAAGAATCAACACGGGCAGCAGCGAGGACGTCGCCGGGGTGCTGGTCGGGAACAAGGCGGGGGAAAATACCGCCGTGCTTTTTGCCGAGTATCCGACCACCTTGTATTTCCCGGTTACGGGCAAGGATAAGACTTTTAAAGGCATGGATTACCTGGGGAACCCTTTGACCTTTGAGGCTAAGGATGGGCTGTTGAGCATTAAGACCGGGCTGGAACAGGTTTATGTGTTTGATGTCCCGTCCGATTTGGCCGGCGTGGAAATCCTGCACGTTGATTTTGGCCGTGACGGACAGTTGCAAGAAAGCCGTTCCCGGGGAAGCGTTAAAGTGACCAACCCGTTCAATTCGGTATTCGAAGGGACGCTCAATGCCGTTTTTCCGGAAGGCTTTAAGATCGAAATGCAAAAAGATATTTCCATTCAGCCCCGGAGTTCCCAAAATGTTGATTTAACCTGTTTGGCGGCTGACGATGTCAACCGGGCCAATTACAAGGGGATGTTTCAGTTGTTGCGGGGCAAGGAAACGATAGCTCAGGAAAGCGTTCCGTTTTTCTATGCCGGGCAGACGAAAAAAGTTTGCCTGGCGCCCAACCCGATCAAGGTTGATGGTCATGTTGACGACTGGAAAGGCATACCCGGAGTTAAAGTCGCCGGCCTGAACCGAGTGGTCTTTGGCAGGCCGGACCCCATGTTTCCCGAAAGGTCGCTGCACTGGCAGGGACCGGAAGACCTTGCGTTTACCGTAAAGATAGCCTGGCTTATGGAAGACGCCGTTTATCTTCTGGTTGAAGTGGTTGACGATAAGCTTTATGCCGCGCCGCCGGGCAAGGAGGCCGATGCGTATAAGTGGGATTGCGTGGAACTTTTCTTCGACGGCCGGACCGAAGCGATGCAAAAAGAGAACCCAACCAAGCCGAGCGCCGGGGCCGAGCATCTCCGGATTATTCCGGCTCTGACCGGGAAACCTTCCGCCTGCAGGGTTCATTATAAGACAGAAGAACCGACCATGGACGCTCATTTTGTCGGCCGGAAAACGGGGCAGGGGTATCTTATGGAAGGATTAATCAAACCGAATAAGCGAAGCTTTTTCGAGATCGAGCCCGGCGTAAGGTTCGGCCTTGATGTGGCGGTGAACGATACGGACGAAGGCGATGACTTTGGGCGCAAGCGGAAATCCCAACTGACATGGATGGGGACCGGGGATAACTGGCAAGACACCGGCAAATGGGGCCGGTTCATGTTGTATCTCGATGTGGAAAAAGAATGAGTGGACAAGGGAAATGAAATTGTGGTTTGGATAAAAAACGTCAAGGGGGTATTGGCAATAGCGGCGTTGATCTGCTTTCCGTGGCAGGCCATATGCGCCGGCGTGGAAGGCATCCCCTATAAAAACTGGCTAAAATACAAGGAGACCGTCCAAAAGGATCCGTCATTGGTCATTTACTACACCTTGGAGGAAGGCGAAGGCAACCAGATCGAGAACAGGGCCGGAGCGGGTAACGCCTCGATGTATGATGCCGATAATCGGGGCGGCTTGTGGGTGGAAGGCAGATGGCCCGAAAAAAGGGCGTTGTTTTTTGACGATGGCGCCATACAGGCCAAAGGCTATAACATCGAAAACAACCGTTTTACCTGCGAGCTGTGGATAAAGAAGAAAGGCGCCGGAAAAATTGGCGCTGGTATGAGCGGGACCCTGATCGGGGTGGAGGGCTTTTATGCCGGATGGCGAATAATCACATCCTATGCTTCTTCGAACGGGAAAATCGAATCGCAAGTCGGCCAGAAAGCGGGCGCCTATTCCGTGTCCAGCGCGTCCGTATCCGATAATGTCTGGCACCATGTGGCGGTTACCTGGGACGGGGAAAAGATAATAATTTACATTGACGGCAAGCCCGCCGTCGAGAAAAAATCCATGGGCGATTATGTTGCCGTGGACCCCGCCTTGGGAGTATTATGCGTCGGATATGGACATTTCGGGGTGGGTTCGGTAAAAGTAGAGGTTGACGAAGTGGCCATATATAACCGGGCCTTATCTAAAGAAGAGATTAAGCAACACAGGTATTTAATACAGGAGGGTATTCCATGCGTGCTCGATTGATCCGATGCGGGATGGCGGCGTTGATATTCGGATTGGCCCTGGCCGGCACATTGTCCGCCACCACGTATTATGTGGCCCCGAGCGGCTTGGATAGCCGGACCGGCAGCGGGGACTGGACGAACGCGGTGCTGACCATCAGCAATGCCGTGTCGAAAGCCGGCAATAATGACACGATTCTGGTGTCGAACGGCGTGTACGTGGTGACCACCCAGATCACGGTGACGGCCAGCCTGACGATCCGGGGCAAGACCGGGAATTCGGCCGATGTGACCGTCAACGGCAATTATCCCACCACGACCAACCGCTGTTTCTTCATTAACCATTACAATGCCCTGCTGGCGGACATGACGATCACGAACGGCAATTCTGGCACGAACGTGGGCGGCGGCATTTTTTTGCAGACGGGAACAGTCAGCAACTGCCTGATCACGGGTAATTCGGCGTACAAGATATTTCAGGACGATTGTGATGGCGGTGGAGGGATCGCGGTGGGTGGTTCCGTTGCCTACACGGGCGCTGTGCTAAACTGCCAACTCGTCGGCAACCTGTCCTCGAATTACGGCGGGGGAATTGGCATTAAGTACGGGTCCTGGAACATTTCCGGGTGTCGTATTATCGGCAATACCACGAAACAATTAGGCGGGGGATTGTATACTTACATGCCGTCGGCTAACTATTCCGCGAGGATCAGCGATTGTTATATCGCGTCTAATGCGAGCACCAATGCCGGCGGGGGCTGCTATTTGACTTATGGCGGCATAATATCCAATTGTACGATCGAAGCGAATAGCAACACCGCCGGACAGCCTGGCGGCGGAGTCGTTTTATATAATAACGGCCAAAGCGGGCCGACTATCCGGAATTGTCTCCTGGTCCGCAACGTGATCCCGAACACTGGGGTTGCTCCTTATGGTGGTGGACTTTTCATTGACGGCGAACACTGCAAGGTCAGTAATTGCACGATAGTCAGTAATCTGGCGAAATATGGCGGCGGCCTGGGTAGCCGGAACGAAGGCGCTGCCGGAAACCTGAACAAAACTTCTATGGTCGAAAACTGCATTATCTGGGGTAATACGACGTATGGGGAGACGACCACCAACATTTATTTAAAACCGCCCGTTTACGTTACGTTTACGAACTGTTGCTTTGCGCCTTATGTCACCAACAGCTATCCGACGAATTCGATGGCCACAAACAGCATAACCCGGGACCCGAGGCTGGTGAGTATCGCCGGCGGCAATTATCGTTTGTCGAACGGCTCGCCGTGCATCAATGCCGGCGCGAATCAGAGCTGGATGGATAACACGCTCGACCTGGATGGTCGCAACCGGGTGGACCGTTATTATCGCCAGGTGGACATGGGCGCTTATGAGTTTGTCTTTCATGGAACAATTATTTCAGTCAGGTAAATTCGGTTAGAGTTCTGCAAAATTATCGGGATTTCTGTAGCCGACGTCGCTGACGTCGGAACTTCCGGGGTCAACGACCCCGGCTACAATCAGAAATCATCTTTTCCGGCTATTTTGCAGAAGTCTCAAATTCGGTTCTTAAGGAGGAAAATCCTACGTCGCGTCATGTCCGGGGTTCCGGCCCCCAAAAAATTATATCCGCGCGCCCCTATCAATTACTGTGCCTGGTCTGCCGCTTGGGCGCCCGGGTGAGGCCGGGGGCATCCGGCAAACGGTTGGATCGGCTCCAGAAACTCATCCAGCGGAATCCAAATATTCCCGTGCGCCTGGTCTGCAACGTGGATGGCCTCTATCGCTACCAAAACCCGGGCCATACCCTGGATTCGGCCGGCGGCCGCTTGTTCAACGAAAAACGGGACTTGGACATTCTGCAGAAAATGGGCATGTCGCCCGGCGATACGCGGCCGGCGCGCGATCTCATCGAGCGCCTGTTGCAAACGGTGAAAACCGTCCGGGACATTTGCGGCGATGCGGGCCGCCGGGCATCGCCGGCTTGGCGCGGTTGCCTGTTGGCCGGAAGCGGCGCGTTCGAACGGGGGCATGGCAAAGCTTTTGCCGCGCTGGTTCCCGCGCGACCGGCGCGGGCAAAGGCGGCGGCCAAGCGACATTCCGCCGCCGCCATCTATCGCTCCAAACGGCTCTATATCCGCCCCCATCATCTCATGTGCATGGCCTGTTTTTACAGCCGCCAGGCGTTTGAGCCCATTGCCGAGGATAACTTGTTTGAGGCGCTTGACGTCATGCGCAAAAACCCGGATATCCCCGTCACGCTGGTGCGCGGGTGTTGCATGATCTGCCCGCCCTGCAGCGCTTACGATTCCGCCACGGGCCTTTGCACCGGCGGCCACGGCATGGGATTGCGGGACCAGAAAAAGGACCTGGACGTGCTCCGGCGGCTGGGCCTGGACTACGGCGACACCCTGCCTGCCAGGGTCCTTTATCAACGCCTGTTCCGGAGCATTCGTTCCGCCAGGGAAATCTGCGGTTTGGTTGAAAGCGGGGAGGCCTGGACCAGTTGCGGCACGGCCTTCCGGAAAGCCTACGAACGGTCCCGCGCCTCCGGCATGGGACTGGTCCGCGGATGCTCAAGGAATAAATGAATAAAAAGACGCCTGGTTCGGAAAGCTTCTACCGGAAATTTATTCAAATACCCGGGCCGAATCCCATTTTGTCTCCCGGGGAAAAAGACGCCTGGGACGAACATCTCATCGAATGCGGCGATGTTTTTAAGGATCAATACACCTACTATCTGTATTACCACGGTTCCGCGAAAAACAGGCGACTTTGGCCGGCCAGAAATCCCGGATTGTCTTACCGGATCGGTGTAGCCACGGCGCCGACACCCCTTGGACCCTGGGTTAAATATGGCCGGAACCCCATCGTTGATTTGGGCGCCGATGACTCATGGGAAAATATGCACGTGGCCTGTCCGCATATCGTCAAGGAAAAGGAAAATACTTATAATATGTGGTATTCCGCCTGGTCCGACAAAGGTAAGAAGTGGAATATCGGGTTGGCGACCGCCTCAAACCCCCTGGGGCCATGGACGAAATATAAGAAAAATCCGGTTTTGAAGGATTTTGGATACGTCGGCAGCGTGCTTAAAGTCAACGACAAATATCTTATGTATGCCGAGCATCCGGTCGGCGGCTGTTCGCCCGACCAAGGCCCCATTTGTCTGGCTGTGGCCGACCGGCCGGAGGGGCCCTGGCGGAAATACAAAAACAACCCGGTGCTCGCGCCGGACAATTGGGGTTCCTGGGATGACGGCGGATATTCCGAAAGCAAGGTTGTCTATCACGACGGCATGTTCCATATGTTTTATGCCGGGACAAAATGGAAAAAGCTGGAAAGGATCGGATATGCGCATAGCCGCGACGGTTGTAATTTCACAAAATACCCGGGCAATCCCATTGCCCTGACGGAACGCTGTCCCCCGGCAAACGCCTTTGCCGAAGTTCATGCGTTATTCGAGCCGCCTTTGATTTATCTCTACCACACCCTGCGGTTCAAGGATGTTGATTTTGACCGGGAAGACATCGGGGTGTAAATCATGGCCACGGAGGATAATTTCCGATTTTCCATGCCGATATTGGATAAAAAATACATTGCCGGCGGAAAAAGCAGCGCCTTGGATGATTGCCCTCCCGTGCGCCTGGCGCATATTGCCGGCGTGGCCTTGACGGTCGAATGCGGGTTTAATGCCAAGGCCGGCAAAGGGGCGCGGGTTCATATCTATGGGAGTTATGACGGCCTAAATTACGATACCATGGATTTGTATGCCTTCGATATACCGTTGCGGCGGGGAAAAATCGCGCGGCGGACTTTTGAGATGAAACCCAAAGTGATGTTCATTAAGTCAACGGTGGAGAACCTGGATCGAACGCAGAAAGTGGAAAACATCAAAATCATTGCCGCGGTAGGCGATCATTAGCCCGTATGTTTCACAAGCGGTAATCCGCTCATGATATATGCCGGGTTAAATGCAGGGCAAAATCAAGCATCGGAATTGGAAGAACGAGTGTTGCCTATGAATATCGCATCGGCGGGATGCGCCGAGGTCGTTCCGGCAGCGCCTATGGAGGGACAAGCTTCCCTCGCTCTCGCTTAAAGTGGCGGGAACGGGGGAACTGAATCGAATCGATCTGATCTTCAACGGACTGGTCGCCCAAATGATGGCAATCGAGGACGGCACTCAAATCGCGATCGCCAAATGGGAAAAGAACGGCGTCAATGTGCTGCGCCAAAGCGGCTGCGAAGCCATGATGCGCGGCAAGGAAAACTGCTTTTATGTCCGCGTGCGGCAGGAAGACGGGCACATGGCGTGGTCAAGTCCTATCTGGGTATCGTATCCCGCTTAATCCGAGGTTTCAGGGCTGTGTCATTCTACCATATGAACGCCGCGTGAGGGCACGCGGCCTTCCATGAGAAGGCTTGTCAAGAAGCGACCGACGTGGCGGGCGCTGGTTTTCGATCCTGAGGCATGT
>Ga0074199_1001102_pt1 | contig 27869 bp, 18 predicted proteins | sample EPASupsiteSAE347_FD_64528 | JGI IMG/M metagenome (GOLD analysis project Ga0074199, IMG submission 64528) | Bioremediated contaminated groundwater from EPA Superfund site, New Mexico - Sample SAE3-47 | ecosystem: Environmental > Aquatic > Deep subsurface > Groundwater > Contaminated ... | reverse complement strand
CCATCGCGCCGATCAGTTCCGGCGAGGCATACAAAATTGCCGGCGTGCGCATGCGTCCCGAGGGAGGCAAAATCCACCGCGTTTCGGATTCTTGTTGGAGGCGGCCGATGTCCATCCGGTTCACCATTGACCTGTGCTTGGTATGCGACGTTCAGGACTTATTCCTGCATCCGGAACATATTAGCCGCTTTTTTTGCCCGTATCAACTGTGGGCTGTCAAAGCTCTTTTAAAATGTCCCCTTGATGGTTGTAGTTGGTTGACTTGGTAAGAAACGCAGCTCGGCTCACCGCTCCCCGAGAATGGGCCAATATGGCTCGTCGGAGGGGAGTGGTGAAGCCGGGCAATGCGAGCGAGTTTTCGCCAGGGATGATCGGCAGGTGATTTGTATGGAAACCGGACACGGGTTCTCGTTACGGGTTTGGATTCACATTGCGTGGCAAGCGAAGCCGGCCGTTTAGGTAGTTCGCGCCAGCGCAACTGCAGTCCTTTATGGATCAACTGAAGGCCGCCATTGCGCAATTGACGGACGATGATCATCCTTCTTGACCGAGGTAACAGCAGATTGTCTCGCAGAATCTGTTAGTAGCGATTCTGCCAGCATACAGTCCAGTCTTTATCCACCGTGCGTGGCTCCTCCAGGCTGAGAATCTCGGATAGGTTGATATCGGCGTAAATCAGTTGATGCACGTCGCAGGGATTAGCGGCGGGCACGTTAAAACGCCGGTTCAACTAGCGGAAGACCCGGAATTGACGACCTTGTGTCGCGCTATTTTACCCCCTGAAACTACGATGGCTGAGGGATTAAAAAAAAATCCAAATTAAAACTTGACTAAAGTTATGTCTTTTACCATTCTATGGTAACAGTAGTAACGGTTGGTGGCATTATGACGCGTTCATTCAGCTATTTATACGAGGAAACGTTGGAACGTATCCGGGGTAAGATACGCCGGGGAGAATACCTGCCGGGTGACCGTTTGCCTTCGATCTCGGAAATCCAGAACCAATTCACCGTCGGAAGAAACACAGCGTTAAGGATCATTGACGAATTACAGCTTCAGGGATTGGCAACCAAGCGGAAAGGCAAAGGCACATTCCTGCGAGATGTCATCACGTCATCATCCTTCGATATCCATGGGAATATCGCAACAAAAATCCAGCGCGTTATTTTTTTATCGAAAACGATCAATGAGTCTAAGAGCAACTGGTCCGCTCAAATCTATAACGGTGCGATGAAACGGGCCTTGGCGCTAAACATGGCTTTCAGGATGGAGTATCAATCGGTTGCTCCGGCGCACAACCAATCATTAGTGTTGCCCTTTCAGGTAAACCCGAAGGACGGCCTGATAACTCAATATACCGCGGATATCAATTTGTTACTTCGCGAAACGATGGTGAGGAAGCGTTTCCACTGTGTCCTTGTGGATGGCGTTTTCCCGAACGTCGACAGCGTGCTGACGGATAATAATTACGGCATGGCCCTGTTGATTAACCATTTATATGAGATGGGGCACCGCCATGTCGCGTTCGCGGGCAAGTTCAGTCATCCGTCTTGTGTGTTCAACGCGACCGAACGTATGGAAGCATTCGTCCGGGAAACCGAAAAACGGGATATGCACGGCGACGTTCTGCTTGCGACCACATTTTTCGATCTCCTGAAAACACTCCGGAAAATGCCCAAAACCTCCGCCCTGCTTTTTCCCCAGGACATACATGCGACAAATGCGGCGCGCTTTCTCGAAAGTCACGGTGTTCGCATCCCGGGCGATATCAGTATTTGTGGTTTTGACGATTATGTTATGAACGGAAAGCCCTCGAACCTGACCACCGTCCGGATTGACCTCGAGGGCTTGGGCAAAGCCGCCGTGGATTTATTGATCGAAATAGCTAAGTCCGGCGATACTTTGATGTTCTGGAAACGAGTCAAGCCCCGGTTAATCATCCGCAAAAGCGTAAAGAAGATGCGACGATGACAAAACGCTTTTTTTACCACGGACCTGCCTGCCCGCAATGCTGTCACATAGCGACTGCGGGCAGGCAGGCTCGTGCGATTGGTCTGGAAACGTCGGCCTAACTACAGAAAAAATTATCCAGCTCGCGCATTAACCAATGTGGTTGTTAAGACACTTATAAATTTGGCATGCATTTGTTATACAGAGAGTCAACAATAAACTGGCACAACAAACTGGCAGCAGGTGAATCAACGAGTCCGCTCTTCAGCCTGATCAACCTGAACAGCCTTAATCATCATAGGAGATAAACATGTCCGAGTCAAAAGGCTTATCGCATATAGTGCGGCTCAAAAACGGCAATAATTTCAGAGTGGATTGCCTGGGCGCCGGAATATTCCACATTCGGGTGGGCATCGGTGAATGTTGCCATGAGAGCGGATTGAATCGCTATGGCATTATCCGCATCGAACCGGATATAGAGTCCGCTGACGTTACCTTCAATGAAATGGCTGGTGGCTGGACCGTCACCACGCCTGAGGCGGTGCTCCATATTCGGGCGGAGGACGGTGCAATAGGTCTCAAGGATGGCAACGGCAAATCCCTATTGGAAGCAGGCGAGCACCGGATCAGAACCGAAGGGCGCGGGTTTGAAGCGTCCTTCCGGTTAGCGCAGGGCGAACGCCTTTACGGGCTGGGTGACGTGGATCGGGATTGCATCCAGCGACGCGGCAAAATTTACGAGATGATAATCAAGAACGTCATTGCTTATGCGCCGATACCGTTCCTGATGAGTTCCTCCGGCTGGGCAATATTCTTGAACACCACCTGGTTTCACACGGTGGACGCGGGCGCGACAAACCCGGATATCCTCCGTTTCAAGGCCGAACATGGATACCTGGATTTCTACCTGATTGCCGGAGAATACCCGAAAGTTCTTCTTGATCGCTATACCCGGATTACCGGCAAGCCGACCATGCTCCCCGAATGGGCCTACGGTCTGACTTTTATATGCGATGAGCGCGGATTGCGCGCGCGGGACATGCTCTATGAGGCCTATGAGTTTCGGCGTCACGGCATTCCGTGCGATATCATCGGCCTGGAACCCGGCTGGATGGAAAAGTACTACGACTTTTCCGTGGACAAGGAATGGAGCAAGGAGCGCTTCCATATTCCGTTCTGGTTGAAGGGAAAAGATTATGCAACCTTTTCGGCGGCCCTGAAAAAGATGGGGTTTAAGCTGAGTCTCTGGCTCTGTTGTGATTACGATCTCAGCGAACACGAGGAGCGGCAATTGAAGAAGAATGCCGTGGAACGGAACGAACCGGCAAAGGATAAACAGTCACAATCTGCTTTTATTGACGATGAGCGCCTGAAAGGCGCAGTGTATCTGGACAAGATTACCAAACCGGGCGAAGGTTGGTTTGAGCACCTGAAGAAGTTCGTGAATGATGGCGCGCGGGCGTTCAAACTCGATGCCGCCAATCAGGTGGAGCGCCATCCGGACCGGAAATGGTTCAACGGCATGGATGACCGCGAAATTCATAATCTCAATCCCGTGCTCTACGGCAAGCAGATGAGCCGGGGCTTCGCGGAATACACAAAGAAGCGTCCGATGATCAATATCGCTTTGGGTTGCGCTGGCATCCAACAATATGCCGCCATGTGGGCGGGAGATATAGGTGGAGGAGCAGAACCGCTGACATCGTTGCTGAACCACGGTTTCTGCGGAAGCTCGAACGTTACCACCGACATGCAGGTCTGGGATGAACAGGGCATTCATTTCGGGTTTCTACAGACCTGGTGTCAGATCAACTCGTGGCACCTGTTCAACGAGCCCTGGTTTCAGGGCGAACACTTGGCGGCGATTTTCACCGCCTATGCCCGCCTGCGTTATCGCCTGATGCCTTATATTTATTCCATGGCCCGCCTGGCGAATAAAACCGGGTTCCCGGTTATGCGCGCCATGCCGTTGGTGTTCCCGGACGATCCCAAATCGGATGCGCTTATTCTGCAGTATATGCTGGGCGATGCCTTCCTGACCACGGCCTTCACCGACAAGATCCATCTTCCCGCGGGGGAATGGTTTGACTACTGGACCGGAAAGATAGTGAAAGGCCCGGCCACGCTGCCGGTAACGTATCCGGCAGGCAAAGGCGGCGCGCTGTATGCCCGCGCCGGCGCCATCATTCCCATGGGACCGGACATGGCCTATTGGGGCGAAAAGCCGATGGATACGCTCTTGGTTGACGTGTTTCCCGGGAATCGGGATGAGCCTTTTGTGCTTTATGAAGACGACGGCGACACGGAAGCGTATCTGGAAGGGAAATCCGCGACTACGATGTTAAATCAGCACATCAAGGGCAACGAGTTGATGATGAGCGTCGCTCCGCGCGAAGGGTGTTATTATGGCATGCCCGAACAGCGGTGTTACCGCTTTCAAATCCATTGCGCGCAACCCCGTGAAGTGCGTGTCGGATCAACCCCGGTTTCCGACTGGCGTTATGACGAGGCGCAGTCTTTACTGATCATGCCGCCGATTGAGGCGCCACTCAGGGAGGTGCTGGAAGTGGCAATTGTTAACTGATCGCGGTCTGCTTGGCCGGCGTCCATGATGCAAGATGTAACTTTCTACAGGAGGATCAACGCAATGGATAAATCATGTGTGGATGAAACTGAACGACGGCAACGGTTGACGATGTATGATTTTGACGCCTACAGCCGCCAACCGGTCAGCTTTTATTTTTGTCAATCCGGCTTTGCCTGTAGCGCCCATAAGCCGGTCATTGTTTGGACTAATGAAGTCCATGCCGAGGGGGCCGCAAGCCTGCGTTCCAAGGACGGCCATGCGCTGGGGCAGGTGCCGCTCTCGAACCGGGGGATTAATCTCTGGGGGCGTCAGGAATGGTTGGCTGATCTCAGTGCCGTAACCACGCCTGGCGAGTATCAGGTGGTTGTTAACTTCGGAGCCGTGGAGGCCGTGTCGCCGATCATGGCGATTCGCGCGGAGTGTTATACGCGGTTGATGGAAAAAGCGGCCAAGCATTATCATCTCAAACAATGCGGGATCGTCTGTCATTCGCACGATGCCTATGAGTATTCGTTGTCAGCGGAGTCGTTGGGAAAAATAATCCGGCATGTATCGGCATGGGGCGGTTGGCACGACGCGCATGACGATAATAAATGGGCCTGCTTTGTGTGGGGGGCGCTATACGGGTTGCTAAAAACCCAGGAACGGGTCTCACCCCGTTGGGTATCCACAGATGAACGGCCTTATTGCCTGGCCGAAGCGCAATGGGAAATCGAATGGCTGTTGCGCATGCAAAAGGCGGATGGATCGTTTTATTACGGCGTGTGGGAGTGGAGTCCCCGCGTCGAGGGTGATCACGTGCGCCTGCCGGTGTGGGGGCCGGATCCATATGATGATTGTTGCGACGACCGGCGTGCCGTGGTGGATTGCTGGGGACAGGATGCCGCCAACCGGCTGATCGGCACCACGACGGTGAAAGTGCCGAGCACGGCGCCGAAGATTATGGCTTATCTGGCCCATAATTTGATGCATTTTGCCCGCCTGACCAAGGGGCTGTCGGCGTTCGAAAATGTGGCAGCCCGTTGCCTGGATGGAGCCAATCGCGCCATGGCTTACGTGTCAGGATTAAACGCAATTCCAGACTATCAGGTGTTGGAGGTGGATGCCGCGCTGGCGTTGTGTCTGATAGAAAGATATCGTTTGCTGGGATGCGAAGAGGACCTGCGCGATGCCGAAGCCCGGATTCAGCGCATACTGGCGCTACAACAGCCGGAAGGTCATTTCCATGCCTCAGAACATTGCCGGGGACTCGAGTTTTATCCGGATGAGGCGGGCGATGATCGGCCCTGCTTCTTTTATCCATTCGGGTATATGATGGCTTTGATCGAGTATCTCGATGGGATTCGGACAGCGGCATATCCGTGCCATCTGGCCCAACCGGTCAGCGAAGCACTGGGCCGGTTTGCCGGATTGTTAGCCGCCTTGTGTCGGACGACCGGGTTTCAGCAAATGGTCGAACCATGTGTCGGGCGTGATCCGGCCGTCATTGTTCCGTTCAGCCAAACAGGTCATGGGTATAACGTTTTGATTCTTACGACTGGGGTCGTTCTGGCCGCTGCAGGGCGGTTGCTGGCCAATCTGAAATGGACGCGACTGGCTGAGCGGCAGTTGTATTGGGTTTTGGGCGCCAATCCGCGGTTCATGTCGTTTATGAATGACGAGGGCGTTCGGAACTCGGGGAGTTATAATGCCGGGGGTGTGCTGAATAGCGAGGGCGTTTTCAACATGTCGGCCTATTACCGGCATGTGCGCGATATGCGCTGGGGCATCACCACGGGGATTTTCGAGGGCAAAACGCCCAACTATCCGATGGCCGGCCGGTCGGCTGAGAGCAAGTATGACTGTAAAGCACAGGAAACATGGTTAAATCCGACTGGTTGGTTCCTGCGCTTGCTGGCCGAATTGGCGTCCGGATGACGGTGGCGCGATCTGGTTGAACCAATAGTGCCAGATTTGGGAGGGATTATGGCGATTGAATTTTCCACCGCACGCTGGACCAAGATAAAAAACGATGCGCGGCAGTGGTGGGCTGGAACACTCCCGCGGCCACTCATACAGGCCTATGTCAAGGGGAAGCCACCGGGGCGTGTTCCCCCGCGTCAGCCAGCCAAGTCCTACACTGCGCAGTATCCATTTTCAGTATCGGCCGAAGAAATTGTGGACGTTTGGGATTACGAACTGGCTTCCGTGGAATTTCTGGGAGACGCCTTTCCCAGCGTCGTGCCGAATTTTGGTCCGGGAATAATGGCCGCCTTTATGGGCGCAGACGTCCAGACGACGCGCCATACGGTCTGGTTCAAGCCGCAGACAATATGCGAACTGAGCGACGTGCAGTTTGATTACGATGCGCAAAATCCCTGGCTGGAGCGCGTGCGCGCCTGTTATTGGGCCGCCCTTGACCGCTGGCAGGGACAGGTCTTGTTGGGCATGACCGACCTGGGCGGCAACCTGGATGTGCTTTCCACATTCCGCCCGGGCGAGCAATTACTGCTCGATTTGTATGATCATCCCGAGGACGTAAAACGGCAGACCTGGAAAGTCCACGCCATGTGGTGGCGCTATTTTGAGGAATTCAATGCGCTATTACAACCCGTCAATCCCGGCTATTCGGCTTGGTGCCGGTATTATTCGGACATGCCATTTTACATTCTGCAATGCGACTTCTGTTATATGATCAGCCCGGCGATGTTCGACGAATTCGTCTTGCCGGAACTTACAGCTTCCTGCCGCAAACTGGGTAATGCGTTTTATCACTTGGATGGTCCCGGGCAATTGCCCCATTTGGATTCGCTCCTGTCAATTCCGGAACTGAAGGGCATCCAATGGGTCCCCGGCCGTGGTCAGCCGGATGTCACGCATTGGCTGGATATCTTTCGCCGAATCCGCGCCGCTGGCAAACTTCTACAGTTGGGATTGGATGGGCTTTGGGCGCTGGATGCTATTGCCGAGGCATTGGGCAGTGCGGCGGGAATTATCACGGTGGATACCATTCCAATGGAGCGCAAGGCCGAGGCTGTTGAAATCCTGCGTCGCCATGGCGCAGACGTTCAATAATGGACCAACACCATGAGCCAGTTGCATAAGTTTTAAATTGCGAAAATATTGATCATTAAGCTTGTTGAGGCCATTCTGCTTAACGAAATTATTTTATCATGAAATCAAACAAAAGCAAAACGAAGAATCCATTAGTGTGGTGGCGGCGTCCTGTGCGCATGATGCGGCGTGATTTTCTGGGTGATGTACAGAAGATCAACCATTCCGACTTGAGCGCATGGGCCATGGAAGATAAAGAGCGCTGGCATGTTAATTGTGAATGGATCATGGCCAATATGGCATGTGCGCCCGGCCTGGGACATCTCACGCTCTTTAATACCAAAAAATTCGAAAAATGCCGCGAATTAGGGAAGCGCGATCTAATTCGCGACTACCTGCCGCATGCCCGCAAAAACGGCATCCATCTGCTGCCCTATCTTAATTTACACTGGTTTTCCTATGATTTTGCAGCCAAACATCCCGGCTGGGAACAATTGATGGAAGACGGAACCCCCTATGGCCGCAAGCATCCCTTGTATGGGAACGGCACAACATTTTGCATCAATAGTCCATGGCGCGATTGGGCTTTTGAACTTATCAAGGAAGTCATGGTCACCGGTGTGGACGGCTGTTTCCTGGATGGGCCGGTGGTTTTCCCCGAAAGTTGTTATTGCGAGCATTGCCGGAAATTGTTCGGCCGTGTCACAAAGCAGAAAAAGATGCCTTCGTTCGGGGACTGGAGCGATCCGCTCTGGAAACAATTCGTGGAGTTTCGGGCGCAATCTACGGCCGATTTTTTGCGCGATGCCCAGGCCGCCGTGCATGCTGTCAACCCCAGGGGCATTATGTTTTTAAATGGCGGCGGGTATAGCAGTTATGGCATGCGCGCAGCGCGGGATGCCGCGCGCGCGGAACCCTACCAAAATTTCACTTCCTCTGAGCAGTTTTATCACGCATCGGAAACGTGGGACTCGCCCTATAAGACGCTCAATATGGCGCGCTTTTTGTCGGCGGGCAAGAATCCTTCGGTCGTGTTTACGCATCACACCCTGTCCACGTGGCATTATATTCCCTTGCCTCCGGCCGAAATGACGACCGCCATCGCGCAGACGGTCGCGGGCGGCGCCAATCCCTGGTTCGCCATTTTCATGGAAAGCATGCCGTCGCGGTCGGAGGAGGCGTTTGAAGCGGTGAACTTGAATACGTTTCTGGAACAGAATGAAACGTATTTCACGGCCACAGAGTCGGCCGCCGCGACCGCGGTGCTCTTGTCGCGCCGCACGGCCTATTATTATCTTTCGCAACAGCATGCGCTGGTGAAGAAGGCTGACAGCGGCAAGGAGCAAGATCTGATAATGGAGCGCGCCCAACAGGCCGTCCGCGCCGGCTTGGAAGAACAGCGCAAAGCCTCGGCCACGATCCTGGATAACGAATATATGGGGTGCCTGGACGCGCTTACCTTTTCACATGTACCGGCGCGGGTCCTGTGGGATGAACACATCGCGTTAAAGCAGTTAAAGGGCATTCGAACGTTGATTCTGCCCAATACGGCGTGTTTGTCACGTGAGCAGATTCGAGTTGTCACACAGTTTGTAAAACAAGGCGGCAATTTGATCGCGACTTTCGAATCCGGATTCTATGACGAATGGGGTGTTCCGGCCAAGCGGCCGGAATGGCTCAAGCTGTTGGGTATCGAGCGGGTGGAAAGCGCGTTTGAGCCGTCCCGCAACGAGGAGTATTGGACAGTGGTTGATGACGCGTTGCCGGCTTTTCCCAAGAACATCTTGTTGCCGAGGCCATTAAATGGTCTCAAAGTGCGCGCGATACGGGGCCGACAAGAGCTGGTTCGATTCAATAACACGCTGGGACAATTCTATACCAACTTGAAGGGCCTTTCGCCTTATCCGGCGGTGCTCTGTTCGTCATTCGGGCGCGGGCGCGTCATTTACGTGGCAGCGCCGCTATTCGAGAGTTTCAATATATTCCACATGGCGGACTTCCGGGTTTTGGCGCACGGCTTAATCAAACTGGCCGCCGGCAAGGCCGGACTACAAATCGAATGCCAGGCGCCCGGCAGTCTGGCGATAGAACTGCGTCGTCGTCCAGGTGAGTTGCAGGTGCACCTGGTCAACGTCACCTCCGACATGAAACGGCCTATGGAAAAAATAATTCGCCTGGCCAACATATGGATTACCGTCCGTGCCGCCAATGTCAAGCGCGTTCATTGCCTGCGGGCTGGAACGGAACTGTCTTATCAGCGCGTAGTGGATAAAATCGCGTTTACCGTGCCGGAAATAATGGATTATGAAGTTGTTATTGTGGAATGCCGCAATTTACTGTAGATGGAATAATATGACTTTAATCAACAAGCCGGATTTGGAAGAGACTATGTCTGAAATGCCGTGCGGTTTCATTTCAATAATGGGGGCCGGCAAATCAAGCCCCCTGCAATATCTCAACATGCTTAAATACATTCAAATAAATCAATGGAGGATATCATGATTACAAAGGCGTGGCGTAGCACGGCATGCGTGATGGTATTTTGTCTGGTACTTGGTGGTGTGCGGGCGGCGGAAATGCAAACGGACAAAGTTGCGTCGCCGCTTCCCGAACTGACCGTGCTGGCCTGTTCCTCAGCGCCTTATCTGGATGGGGTGCTCACGGATGAATGCTGGCAGACGGCCACGGTCATATCGAATTTATCGGTTTTCAAGAAACCTGGGGAAACCGTCGGCCACAAGGCCTATCTGACCCGCGACGGCCAATGGTTGTATATTGCCCTTGAGATTCTGCACCCCGCGCCCAAACACATCAAGCAGACCGTGTTTGAAGCGGATGGCCCCGTGCAAACGGACGATTCCGTGGAAGTATTTCTGGACCCGGGGTCATCCAACGCGTTTTACCTGCACTATGGGCTTAATGCGGCCAATATCAAGAGCGACGAGGTGTTTTATAAGGATGGCGATATATATAAGCGCGGGCAAATGCCATGGCGGTCGGCGACGCGGCTAACGGATAAGGGCTGGAACGCGGAGATGGCCTTTACGATTGAGGAAATGACGCGTGGTCAATCGGGGCCCGACAGGAATGCAAGACGTTTTCCCTGCGACTGGGCCAAGGGAGCGCGGTTCAACGTGTGCGTGAATACGGTCAAACCGGTGTTCGATTCCTATGGCGTGCGCACTTCGGAAGAGAATATTCAGGCGACGTGGGCGCCGCTGGTCAACGGGTTTCAGGAGGCAGAGCGGTTTGGGACATTATTGGGCATTCAGCCGGATGCGGAGGTTCAGACGGTTTTTATGCCGGGGCTGGTTAGCGTAGAGGCGGGGACGTATGAGTTCAAGGAGGGACAGGCGTTCTATAAGATGACGGCGCGCATAAAGAACGGAGCAAGGAGTGCAAGCGTCAGCGGCATGGTCGAAGTGGTGGTTGTGGATAAACCCGTGGCGGGGGTCTCCGGCGAGGCGCGGGAAAGGCAGTCCTTGGATGTCAAACAGGAGCAGGATGTCAGCGTCCGTGTGCCGTTGACAACTCCGGGTCGGCGGACGGCAGTGGTATGGCTGAAGGATGCCTTGCGCGGCGGCGCGTTCGATTCGTGGCTGCTGGATGACCAGGCCATGCAGGCGGCGGATCCGTTTGCGGCGTGGCTTGATCGTTCGTATTACACCAACGAGAAAGAAGCGCTGGTGGTTTGCCGCCTGCGGATTCCGAGGGAGCAGATGCGCGGGCAAAGGATTTTGGTCAAGGATCAGTCCGGGAAAACGGTTGGCCAGAGTGATTCCCTGGCGGCGGACACAAAAGTGGCCGTCGCCTTGGATCAATTTCAGGCCGGGAAACACGCGCTCATGATCGAATGGTGCGGGAAGGATGGCAAGAGTTTAACGGTTCAGAAAGTGGAGTTGGCGAAGCTAACGCCCAACCCGGGTTGTGAAGTCAAGGTGGACCAGGTCAACGGCGTGCTGATCAAAGACGGACAGCCGGTATTCCCGTTCGGTTTGTGTGTTGCCGAATTGAACAGCCAGGATGAGGTCTATTTCAAACGCATCGCAGAAGCCGGTTATAACATGATCGTCTGGTGGGGTAGGAAGCCCGACGTCGAGCCGCAGGAATATAAGGCGTATCTGGATGTCGCCCGAAAATACGGGTTATATGTTTTGGATGCCCCTTGTATTCAACCCGTGCGGCCTTTTAACAATTGGTTGCGGGAATATTTAGGGATGAAGGTTTTTAATCAGAAAACCTTTTCCGAACAGGAGGAAGTGGCGATTGCACGGGAAGATCTCGAACAAATGTTGCCTGGCCTGAAAAAATGTTGGGAGATTGCCCGCCAGTTCCCGAACTTATTAGGATATTTTAACGTGGATGAGCCGAACAGCAACGGCAGTCTGTCAGCCAATCTTGCGGTGATGGAAAGATATTACAGCGAATTAAAAAAAACGGATCCGTATCGTTCTGTAATGATACTTTATTCCTGCAATGTTCCACCCGGAGCATCCTGGACACAGTGGGGCGAAATCCTGGGCTATGACCCTTATGTTTATCCGGGGTTCGGGGGGTTTTCATATAGCGCGCCTAATTTCGTGTCCCAGAAGACCATCGAACTAAAACGGCGCGCGGACAGCGTACATAAGATCACATGGATTGTGCCTCTGGCGTCCTGCCTGGACCCCGGGCGTACGCCGCGAATATTGACTGCCGCGGAGCAGAACAGCCAGACTTACCTGGCGCTCATCCATGGCGCCAAGGGGTTAATCTATTTTGTAAATACGGCTCTATATACGCAGCCGGGATGGGATGCGTTGAGCAACCTCGCGCAGCAGATGAAAGTCATCGGCCCGGCAGTCGTGGCGCCAGCCGTGCCGCAGGAGATTGTTTATCGACCCTCGAAAATGGATGCTGAGAAAAAGATTTTCCCCGAAGTCCAGGCGGCGTTATTCCGGCATCCGGATGGACGCCACATCCTGTTGGCGGCCAACAGCGCTAACTATCCCATGCACACTACCTTTACTGTTGCGGGTCTGCAGGCGCCGGGCGTATGGCAGCGCCTGATGGGGCAGAACTCGGTCGAACACCTGTTTACCCGGCAGTCCTATGCCTTGAATGGGAATGCGTTCAGTGAAGAATTGGAGCCCTATGGAGTGAGGGCGTATGTCATCCAAATGCAGAATGCAGAATGTAGAATGCAGAATAAAATCAGACGACAGACGACGGACGACAGACGCCAATCATCAGTCTACAGCCTACAGTCTACAGCCGCAATTCATCTCGCCGTCTCCATGGCGCCGCTCCCGGAAAGGGAGGCGGCCGCAAAAACATTGCCGATTGGAGATATGATAAAACGCAAAGGGGCGACGATGAACAAGAAAAATCATGTCGCCAATCCATCCCTTGAACTCATGTCAATTCCGGGCGTGCCGGATAATATCCGGCCGAACATGTATTTGAACTGGCCGCTGGTTGGCGCTCCCGGGGCGCTATGGGGAATCGAGACCAACAACCCGTATCATGGGAAATATTGCCTGCGTCTGGTGCATCAGTATAAGGGCGGTGAGCCGCCTAAAGGCAATGAGAGCAACTGGCGGATCACGAGCGGGATGAGTTATTTGCCGAATATATCCAAGCCGACTACTTACACGTTTTCGGTCTATGCACGTGCCCAGCGCGAGGGGGAGGAATTAGGTCTTTATATTGAGGGCATGACTCTGCAAGAGCCGAAGGAGAAGTGGAAGCTGACGCGGGATTGGAAGCGATATTCGTTCACCGGTGAATTTACGAAGGGCCAAAACCAGTCCTTTTATCTTTACACGTATTCCAAGGATGCCATAATATGGATTGACACCCTGCAGATGGAGCAGGGGGATGCGCCTTCAGCGTTTACGACTGATTAAGAGGATGACCAGTATGAATACATTCACTCAGCGCGCGCTGTATCTTATCGTCGGTTGCCAAATGATTGCTGCCATCACGGGCCAGACGATTGAACGTTTTGTGTCGCTTAACGGCACGAATGATACGGCTGGCGGTTATACCAGCTGGGCGGGCGCGGCCACCGGAATACAATACGCCATCAACGTGTGCGTCAGCGGCGACGTGGTCTGGGTGAGCAATGGTACATACGAGGTGGGGACCACCGTTGATGCGGGCGTCACCAATCGCGTGGTTATCAACCAGGCGATAACCGTTCGTAGCCTGAATAACGACCCGACCAATACCACCATCAAGGGTGCCGTTAATATTCGCCCGGTGTACATGGTCGCTAATTCCACGCTGATCGGATTCACCTTGACCAACGGATCATTTGCGACGACGGTCAGCGGCGGTGGGTTGCTGGGACCAACTACTACCAACGCGGTGGCTTCCAATTGCCTGATTAACGGCAACGCGGGGCTTGTGAGTGCCAGCGGCGGCGGTGTGAGATACTGCACCCTGTATAACTGCCAGATTGTCGCCAATACCGGGGTGCACGGTGGCGGCGCACGTAATTCTGTGCTGTATGACTGCCTGGTCAGCGGCAATCTCGCCACCAATTATGGCGGCGGGATGAGAGACTGTTCTGCCTACGGCTCCACGATAATCAGTAATACGGCATGGATTGATGGTGGTGGAGGCTATGGTGGTGGCATCATGTCCAACTGCACGCTGAGCGGCAATACGGCTCAGGGCTCTGGCGGGGGGGGGAGTATATGCGACCTTTATGATTGCCGATTTATCGGTAATTCGGCGGTGGCAAACGGCGGTGGGGTGCAGGCGGGGTCAGCGTACAAACTCTATAATTGCATAATAAGCAACAATATCAGCGGAGATGGCGGCGGGGTATGGGCTGGTAGTCTCTACAACTGCCAGCTGATCGGCAATTCGGCAACGAATTATGGCGGCGGGGTCTCGGCCAATGCCAGGTTACTCAATTGCCTTGTGAAGGGCAATTGGGCGACGATCGAGGGTGGTGCGGCATACCAGTGTAAACTCACCAATTGCTTGGTGATCGGCAATGCCGGACGATATGGCGGCGTGGGCGGCAATTGGAATTTAAGCATGCTCTATAACTGCACGTTGAGCGGGAATTCATCGGCCTCGGGATATCCAATATCCCGCGACTCCACATTTGTGAACTGTATCTCGTGGAGCAATAATAATGATAAGTCTTACCCTGATTCTGGCATATCGAACTACTATTCATTGAGTGTCGGTGCCGCTTACACGAACGGTGGCTTAGGCGGCTGTATCACCAATGATCCCTTGTTTATCGCCAATGGCACCGGCGGCTATGGCACCAACCTTGTTCCCGGCAATTACCGGTTGCAGGCCGGCTCGCCCTGTATAAATACCGGCACGAACCAGGGCTGGATGGACGGAGCCGTGGACCTTGACGGACATTTGCGCCTGGATCATTTCAGCCGGCAGGTGGACATGGGCGCCTATGAATTCTTGCCTGCCGGGACCATGTTCACGGTTCGTTGATAGTGGAACAAGGGGGTGACTCTTGATTTTGCGCGCTTGCGTGTAAAATCAACACTGTGAGTGTTATGCAACCAGATAAAAACAGGATTTTATGCTCTCCGTGCAATATTCAGGATATATATATACGAGGAACCATTTATGATTCGATGTGCCCGTGCCGATGAATATGACACCATTCAACGCTTCCTGGAAGACGCCTACAAAGCGCAGGCGGATTTCTTTCCCCGGCATTATCCGGCGGTTTGGCGCCGCGAGACAACGGACTTCCAGCGGATATTCATGATCACGGACGGCAGTCGCATCGCCAGCCTGGTGCGCGTGTTCCCATTGGAATTGAAGCAGAATGAACGGCGCATCCGCTGTGACGGGATCGGATCGGTGGCCACCGCTCACTGGGCGCGGGGCCAGGGGTATATGCATACGCTCTTGAACCATGCCATCGCCGGTATGAAAAACGAGGGTGTCCCCTTGTCAATTCTGTGGGGCCATCGCCACCGTTACCGCCCCTTTGGCTACGAGAAGGCCGGCAAGGTGGCGCATCTGCCAGTTTCCAAAACCGATCTGGCCAAAAGCGGAATACCGGCAATCTCCGCCCGTACCTATCATGGGGAATCCAACGTACTGGACCAGATCCGGATCGCTTACGAACGGCAACAATATTGTTGCGTCCGTCGGCCGCACGAATATCCGTTGATCTATCAGGCGCAGGAGTTACAGGTGTTTTGGTCCGGCCAAGACGAGACTTTCGGGTATCTTGTCATCCGCGAACGCAGGTCAGACGTGATGGAATTTGGCGGTCAGGCGGAGACGGTGCTGGGGATGGTCGGCGCGTTATTGGACACACTCGCAATCAACGAGTTGATTTTTCGCTTCCCGGCGAATCTGCCTATTCCCGCGCCTTATCATGCCGCAGCCTCTGGTTGGACACTCAACCCGGCGGGCATGATCAAGGTTTTAGACTTGCCGAAAACCTTGGCGCTGCTGGCCTTGCCGGGAGATGAAGCCTGGGGGGGCCTGCCCGAACCGGAACAGGCCGAGCGCCTTTTCGGGACGCTGGGACCGAGCCCGGGCAATATTGTGGTGGGCGCCTTGGATACCGTTTGATGAATACAACCTGCCGTTGACAACGGGCACTGGAGTCAGTCAATCATCATAGGAGCATGTGGCTATGCCATTACCGATCTCGCTGATCATTGACGACGGTGCTTGTGTGAACCCATTGTATTGGCTGCAACCAGACCAGAAACATAACCCCCTGATTCCGAATGAATTCGCGAATGCGTTTGCCGACATTTGCCAACAACACGGCGTGAAAGGCAAATTCAGCGTTATGCCCATGCCTTCCGGGCTTGGCCGCCTTGACACCAAATTGAATTATGTGCCATCCCATCATTTGCAGGGATTCCTAAACATCGTCCGCAAGAAGATTGCACCGTGTTTTGACATCACCCCGGAACTTTTGACCCATCAGGCAGCCTATGATCTCAAAACCGGAAATTTTCTGCACATTTACGAGGATGAATGGGTCCAGCGCGCAACAATGCCGGAAATTACAGACTACCTCAGCCTTGCTTTCCGTATTCTGCAAAATGTCGGCCTGACGGCCACGGGCGTAACCTCCCCATGGTATACCGGTATTCATAATGAAAACGATTACGCGGAGGCCATTGGCCGAGCCTATTATCGCGTCTTTCACCGCAAGTTCACCTGGTATTTTTTACATTGTCTTGGGAAAAGTCCGCCACGCCGGCCTTGGATTTCCTGGCGTGACCGGCGCCGGGATTTGACGGTTGTGTCCGTGCCGGCGCTGACGTCCGATCCGTTCTGGGGCACGATAAGAGCGCCGACACAAACCCTTGCCCGGCGCAGCGCCATGCAAGGCATTGATGATCGGATGATCACGCGTGATGGGCGCCAAGGTCGCCTACGGGAACTATTCGACCGCGGTTACCCCTTGATCCTGCTGACGCATTGGCAGTGTTTGTATTCGGAAGGGCGCGGCGCCGGTCTGGGCGGCCTGAAGGAATTGCTCGTTAGAATCGACCGCATATTCGGCAACCAGGTTGTGTGGACGACACTGAGCGACTTGGCCAGGAGCGCTGTGCCGGCAAAAAAATATGAGCATCAAACAGCGTCAGATCCTGTCACCCCCATTTCGATGATTTCTACCTGTGTATTTAACAAGAAATAAAAAAATGGATATAAAATCATTGCCGGTTGGCAGTTCGCCGAAGCCTCTGCCCTTGCCGCATTTCCCAACCGTGTTTCAAGCTGTTATCTGGCGCAACTGGGAACTTGTGCCCGTTCAGCGTCTGGCAAAAGTCCTGAACACGGATGAATCAACAATTCTTTCCCTGGCAAAGGAAATGGGACTGCCGCTTCCGCCGAACGTTAATCCCCGTTGGCTCGAACGCGGTTATATTACAATTATTCGCGCCAACTGGCATCTGCTTCCCTACGACCAGTTGCTGGAATTGCTGGGATGGGAAGCCAACCGTATGTCCTATGCCCTCGAGTACGATGACACCTTATGGATCAAGCTTGGCTCGCTGAAACCGGCGGCGGCAAAAGTCGTATGCCGGCCTCTGACGGTGAAGGAGGCCGATGCAACCAGGCGTGTCGGAAAAATAATCGCAAAATATTTTCCGCGTTTGTCGGATATTCCTGGGGCTTATCCATTTGATTTTCTCGGAATACTCGGCAAATCCATTGTGAAATCCGGATTGAATACCGCGAAAAGAAAAACATCCTGTCGGTTTCCTTTAAAATTTGCCTATTCCTATATCGCACCATACGGCGATTTGATGAACCATCCTTCACTCGATTATTTCCCTGAAGGCATGCTTGAGCGATTGGCCGATACAGGCGTTAACGGCATCTGGCTGCCCGTTATGCTGGGCAGTGTTTACCCGTGGAAATTGACCAAAGATTATGCCCATGGATGGGAAAAGCGTCTTGAGTCAATCCGTGCCGTTGCCGACCGCGCGGGAAAACACGGGTTGGAGCTTTATGCCTATCTCAACGAGCCGCGTTGCATGCCGCAATCACTTTTTGACGGTCATGCGCAATTGAAAGGGATTAACCTGGCTTCGATGAACATGGCGACGCTGTGCACGTCAACGCCGGAAGTGCAATCGTTCTTGCGGGAAGGGACGGCGTTTCTCTTTAAGCAGGTTGAAAATCTGGGCGGAGTGTTCACGATCACCATGTCGGAATATCCGACCAACTGTTATTCGCGTTGTACGGGTGAAACGTCCTGTCCGCGTTGCGCGCGGCGTTCCATCGCCGAGGTTGTGGCGGAAGTCAACACGGCGATTGCGGAGGGCGCGCATAGGTCAAAACCCGGTGCAAAAGTAATTGTCTGGGATTGGGCCTGGGATGAAAAATGGGCCGGCGATGCGATTGATCGTTTGCCCGTTGATGTCTGGTTCATGTGTACGAGCGAATGTGGATTAAAAACACACGTAGGAGGAGTGGAACATTTAGTGGATGATTATTCTATTTCCCAGGTTGGTCCAAGTCCGCGCTCTCTGGATTTATGGCAAAGAGCGCAGAAACGGGGACTTAAGACCATTGCCAAAGTGCAGGTTAATAATACCTGGGAATGTTCCACTGTGCCGTATATCCCGACACCCAACCTGATTGACGAACATTTGCGCAAGCTGGAGCAGGCGGGGGTTGATGGGCTGATGTTGAGCTGGACGCTGGGCGGCTGGCCGGGCGGGAATATGGAACTTGTGGAAACGCCGCTGGAGGAGTGGTTGAATTCGTTCGGAAAACAGCGCGAAAAGGTTAAAAAGGCCTGTCAAGCCTTCAGCGAGGCGTTCCGCGAACTGCCTTTCAGTATGACACGGCTGGCTTATCATGGTCCCCAGAATGTGGGCCCAAAAAATCTGCTCTTTGATAAGCCCAGCGGATATCGCGCAACAATGACGGGAATTCCCTATGATACTCTTGACCGCTGGCGCGGCGCGGCGCCGGGTAGTCCGCTTTATCCGGAAGGATATCCGGAAGATGTGTTTGAGAACCAATTCGAAAAATTAACCGGGCAATGGCGGGTTGGTCTTGAAATAATGCTACAGGCCATCATGTCGGTTGACGGCAAGCCTTCCCAAGGGTTGTTGGAATTGAACCGGATGGCAAACGCCGCCTATTGTCTTTTCCGCAGTTCCTATCTCCAGACCTGCTTTATCCGCAGGCGCGCATCCATGCAGGATGTTGCCGTAAGGAAGGAATTGCTGGCGATTCTGGACGAGGAAATCTCCCTGGCCTGCCGGATGCACTCACTGATCCGTGAAGATTCGCGTATCGGCTTTGAGTCCAGCAATCACTATTTCTTTACCGCTAATGACATGCGCGAAAAAGTCCTGAATTGCCTGCATCTTAAGGGACTGATTGATGACTTTGCGCGCGGGTGAGATGATTTTTTTCAAACACTCCCCGGAAGAAGTCAGAAGGAAAAGTCGGAGTAGTTCCCTATGTCTGGCGTCTAATTCCGCCGGTTTAGGAGTTTTGCAAGAGGCTCGATTGGACATAAATTAAATCGGGGAAGTCATAATGAAAAATCGGCTGGCGGTGTGCACGGTCACCTTCCAAAAAAAGGCGCCGGAAGAATTTCTGCCTGTTATTGCCAAATTGGGATTTACAAATATTGATATTTGGCACCGCCAACTGCGGGCGGACATGACCAAAGCTGAGCTGGAAAAAATCGTTGATCTGGCCGCTTCTTTCGGATTGAGGATCGTATCATTATGCGGCAGTTTCGGGTCTAAATATATGGATGCCAGCGAAGAAATACGAGAAACCGGTTTGGAAATGGACAAACGCTGGATAGATCTGGCCGCGGATATAGGGGCAAAGGTGGCGCGGGTTTTCCTTGGAACAATAGAACGCGAGGACAAGGTTTTTAGTGTTGGCGTACCGTATCTGCGCAGATTAGTTGAATATGCCGGACAGAAAGGGATTGTCCTCGGGATGGAGAACCACCGGGGTTATTATAGCGGTATCCCGGAAGGAGCTATAAAGATATGTCAGGAGATAAAATCGGCTTATCTGGGCATTCTTTATGAACCGGGCAATTTGTTGGGTGAAGGGTATGACTTTCAGGAAGAATTTTATCATCAGGCGCCATATATTGTCCACCTGCATCTTAAGGACGGTTATCCCGCGTACTACGATGATAAATACGGCAAAGGATACCGACTGCACAGTACTTTGCTGGGCAAAGGGGATTTGGATATCCCGTGGATATTCAAGCATCTGAAGGAGATTAATTACCAGGGATATGTTTCGGTTGAATATGAATCCTGGCATGAAGAATATAATTTGCCGCCAATTAAGGAAGGCTTGACGGCTTGTAACGCCTATTTGAAAAAAATAATATAAAGGACAGTCATGGAAAAATGCATAGGCAAGGAAGAATTGGCATTGCTGAAGGAAGTGGTTGACAGCCAGATGTTGTGGAAAAGGGACGGTAGTTTTGTCGGGAAATTTGAAACGGAGTTTCGCAAGCATCTGGGCGTGAAACACGCCGTATCCGTTAATTCGGGCACTTCGGCGCTGGAAGCCTGCGTTGCCGCTGGCGGCATCGGGGTCGGCGACGAAGTTATTTGCACGGCATATTCGTTTATTGCTTCATCCATGGTTGTTCTGCGCGCCAACGGCGTGCCGATCTTTGCCGACGTGGATCCGAGGACGCTATGCCTGGACCCGGATGATATTGCCAGAAAAATCACCGCCAGAACCAAAGCTATAATTATTGTGCATATCTACGGCCAGCCGGCCGAAATGGATCGGATCATGGAACTGGCACGCAAACACCATCTCCTTGTAATTGAGGACTGCTGTCAGGCCTACGATTCTTATTATCGGGGTAAAAAGGTGGGAACAATCGGTGATATTGCCGCTTTCAGCCTGCAACAATTCAAACAGATTACCAGCGGCGAGGGCGGCATCGTGGCGACCAACAACGAGGATCTATTCAGAAAAGCAAGCATGTACTCTAATATAGGGATGATTTGGGGGTGGGAGCGTCCGGAGCCCGGGTCGCATTTCGCGCTGGGCGGAAATTATCGGATGGGTGAACTGCAAGGGGCTGTCGCGCTGGCACAGTTAAGGAAAATCGGCAGATTCAACGCTAAACGCCGGGGATTTGTGAGGATTATTGAAAGTGAATTAAAAAATGTGGAGGGCATGGAATTGGCTCATATCTACGAGGGAGCGGAACCGAACTATTATTTTTATCCTTTGCGTTATGACGCGGCAAAAGTCGGCTTGAGCCATGCGGAGTTCATCAAGAGATGCGAAGACAAGTTAAAAGATCGAAAGATTGAAGTGCATGCAGGCACCATGCGCATAAATTATCTTGAGCCGATCTACAGGGATATCGCTCGTCTGAAAAGCTGTCCGGTCGGCTGTCCGAAATATAAGGGAAAGATAGAATTTAAACAGGGGCTTTGCCCGAAGCTGGAGAAGGCGGTTGCGGATGGATTTATAACCATCCGCATGCATCATCGCCGTACGGATGGGGAAATACGCGCGGTGGTTGGAGCAATAAAAAGGGTTTTACAGAAAGTGAAACGGAACAGGGTGCGGTAATATGAAAGGGCTTAACTTGCGCGCCGGTGTTTACAAGGCGGACATTACGCCGCCACCCGGTTTTTTCGGATACTTTTCCGCCGATGGGCGTTCCGTCGATACGCACGATAATCTCTATGCCAAAATCCTGTTTCTGACAGACGGTAAAAAAAGCGCATTCATAATTATCTGTGATTTAATTGCGGTCCGGACGGAGTATGTGCAGGCAATTAGAAAAGCGATTGCAAAGCGGTTGCCCGTTAAAGAGGATGCCGTCATGGTTGCCGCAACGCATACCCATTCCGGTCCCGACACCATCGGCCTTTTCAATCAGATAGACGCCTCGTATGTGAAGACATTGTGCGAAAAGATAGCCGAAGGCGCTTGCCGAGCTTTTGTCGCCGCCGTTGATTGCAGGGTGTGCGCGGCAGAGGGAAGGCTGGAAGGCGTTTCGCGGAACAGAAGAATAAAAATGAAAGACGGCACGGTGCAGTCAGAATGGTGGCATCCTGATCCGAGTCAGGTTGACGGTCCGGCCGGTCCCATTGACCCGGAAGTGGGCATTATTATGATTGAGGATTCCAAGGGAGATCCTTTGGCTTTGCTTGTTAATTATGCCTGCCATTTGACCGTTACTAACCGGAACGGGGAATATTCATCCGATTTTGCCGGTTATGCCATGGATATATTGGAAAAAGAACTCGGCACGACGGCTTTGTTCCTCAATGGCGCCTGCGGTAATATAAATCCTGACAAGAATGCTTCCACGTTCGAGGAATCGGAGCGGCTGGGAATGTTGCTGGCACAAGCGGCGCTGGTGGGATTGAAAGACGCCAAACCTCTTCAGGTTTGCGGCATACGAGTGATTCGGGAGACGCTCCATTTGAACTGGCGCGATTTCCCGACTTTAAAAGAGGCAAAAGAACGAGTGGAGACTTGTAAGAAACGTCTGGACGAGTTGAAAGCGAGCGGCGGGGATACGATAAGTTTTGCCGAGCCCGAACTACGGCGCAGTCAGAAGCTTTTTGACATGTTAAAAGGGGGGCTGAAGGATATTGTTACCGAAATTCAGGTTATAAGGATCGGCGAGGCTGCTTTTGTTGCGATTCCGGGTGAACTTTTCGCGGAGCTGGGTCTGGCAATAAAAAAGGGCGGCAAATACGTTTTTGTTGTCGGTTACGCCAACGATTACCAGGGATACATCCCGACCCGCGAAGCTTATGCGGAAGGCGGTTACGAAGTTATCCCATGGCCTTTGAGTAAACTTCGCCCGGGAACGGGAGAGGAAATCAGGGATATAGCCTTGAGACTTATAAAGGAAAGTGAAAGCGTATGAAAATAGGATTATTTCTTGCCAATCATTTTTATGAAAAGGCAGGCGGGCGGGCGGCAATTCAAAGTTTGATTGACAATGGAGTCTTGGTCGGCAGAAATTGTCTCTCCACGCGGGAGCTATGCCGGTTGACGCCGATAGCATTGAAGGATATGGCCGAGCTTGGCGTCGAATGCATTGAACTTTTCAATACCGCGGAGAAACTCGACGCCCTGGCGCCGTATGTTAAAGAGATGAAAGATATAGATGTCATTATACATGAATTTGATGATGGGGATGGTTATCCCAGTTCGAACCGGATAGGAACTGAAGACAAGCAGTTGCGAACGGTGATTCGGGAGCATTTGAAGTGGCTGATTGAAATAGCCGGACGGATGGGCGCCGGAAAGATCGTTTTGCATACTCCCACGCTTATGTTGAAAGAAATAAATCCCGGCGATAAATCTTTTCCACGGCGTGTTAAGGATTTATGGGTGGAATTACTGCGGGAATGCGCATCTGTTGCCGCCGGGCGCAAAGTGATCCTGGCGGTAGAGAACGAGGTCGCCAAGCCGCACGAAGGCGCGTGGCGTTTGGTGAGGAGGCCGGAGGATCTGATAGCGGCGGTGGACGAAATAGCGTCGGAATACGTCAAGTGCACTTTTGACGTTGCCCATGCCAACGTGGGATTTTCTCCTCTGGAGTATGCGGCCGTCCTCGGCAAAAGGATAAGCCATGTCCATTGGCATGATAACGATGGGACCAAAGATCAGCACCTGGCGCCCGGGATGGGAAATATTGATTTTACAGCAATAATGAAGTTTCTGCTTGCCTTGGAAAAACAAGGCGTGGATGAAATCACGGTTACTTTGGAATGCGACAAGCCGGAGGTGGATTATGAAGGTGAGTTTTTTAAATTAAAAGCATTACGGGACAAAAATGCCAACTAAACTGAGAGCCGGCGCGTCAAAGACGGATATTACTCCGGAAGGGAGCGTGGCTTTAGCGGGCTTCAAAGCCCGGCAGGGATTGTCCCAAGGTGTGCATGACAGATTGTATGTCTCCACCCTGCTTCTGGATAACGGCGAAAAGAAATTGGCCATAATATCCGGCGATATAATCGGCTTAGACAGCGATTTTGTCGCCGAAGCAAGGGATCTGATAGCGGGGAAAATAAATATACCCGCCGGGAATGTGATGATTACCGCCACCCATACCCATTCAGGGCCCTTGACTGTTGATGCTTCTTATGGAGATAAGAACAAATCGTACCTGTCCTTGTTGAAATCCAGAATGCTGAAGACGATAGTTATGGCTGAAAAGAATATGCGGGCAGCCTGTATAGGAATAGGGACAGGCCGGGTGAAGGGAGTCGGGGTTAATCGCCGCGACCTGCAAAACGGCATTACCGACACCTGCTTGGGAGTCATTATGGTAAAAGACAGGATGGATAATATTTTTGCGGTGCTGGCGAATTATTGCTGTCATCCGACGGTCCTGGGACCGGATAATCTGTTGATTTCCGCCGATTACCCGGGGTATTTAAGAGAAGGATTGGAGAAGCGATGGGGCAAGGACGTTGTAATCCTTTTTGCGAATGGCGTCTGCGGAGACGTCAACCCCGGACATTCTGCGGAGGTCAGCGCCCTTGGGGGCTATATTTCCGGCCGGACGTTTGAGCGGGCGCAAGAGTTGGGCAAAATTCTGGCTGACAGCGCCGCGAGTATGAAAATCAGCCATCTATCCGATGAAGTGCGTCTGGCTACGGCCAGTAAAAGGATAAAGGCTCATTTGAGAAATTTTCCTTCTCCGGAAGAAGCGGAAAAAGCGCTGAAAGCAAAGCAAAATGCCCTTGCGGGAAAAGAGGGGAAAAAACTTGATGCCGCCAGGGTTGATCTGCTTTATGCGGAATTGCTGCTGGCAAAAGCCAGGGAAAGAAAAACCGTAAAGGAAGATTGGCTGGAAATGGAAATACAGTCGCTAAAAATCGGCGATACTGTCTTATTGGGTCTGCCCGTGGAGCTTTTTGTTGAGGTTGGCCTGTCCATCAAGAGAAAATCGCCGTTTAAAAACACGTTTATGGTCGGTTATGCCAACGGTTATATGGGCTATGTTCCCAGTGAAAAAGCGTGGGGCGAAGGCGGCTATGAGACGGCCGTGGCCAGATTCATTCCAAGGACAGCCGGTAAAATAGAAGCGGAAAGCGTAAAGATGCTCAGCTTGATTCCGCATTAATAAAATCCATAACTATTCAGGGGAGGTGGGAGGCTAAAGTAACTTGCCCCGCTCCTGAAGTAACTTGCCCCGCTCCTGAACGGGAATAGCCAGCCACGAGGGGAATCATAGCTGGAGCGATCGGATGGGGCAAGTAAGGACTGCGTAAGTAATAGTTTAGCGGCATGAGGTGGGAGAGGGCAGAAGGACGGCGGTTGCGGTGGCGGGCAGCAGATTTAGAATGGGTAAGGGATGGAGATTCAGCTATCGTGCGGTTTGAATAAGACTCATCAATACTTCCTGATTTCGCTGGCCATTTCCGTAAAGGAAACGGTTGCCGAAAGTAATCTTGCGCATAATGACGTTATCACGTAAAAGTCGCTCGGCCAGGTTGTTGTGGTCTCAGATTTGAGGATCGTCGAGACACGTCACCAACTCGTTGATTCTGCCGGATAGTTTGCGTAAGAACTTATCCGCCGGGAATGCCCCACGGTAACTCGCGAAGCCCGGCGCAACCGGGCAATCAGGTCGGCCTTGCGGTCAATGAAACGTTGCGGGCGCTTTTTCGCCATCTGCTGACTCAAGGCCATGATGCTTTTCACCTGCTTTTTCAGATGCACGAACTGCTGGGATCGTTTTCGATCGCTGGCGAAAAAGACCTGCCACTTCTTGATCAGGCGCAAAAGATGCACCAAGTAGCGCTGCTGGCGCGCACGCACTTCCTCGGCCAGGAGCCCGGTCAACATCGTGCGCACTCCGCAGGAAATATCGAAGCCGACGCCGCCGGCTGACACCACGCCGCCGGCTTCGGCATCGAAAGCGGCCACGCCGCCGATGGGGAATCCGTAACCCCAATGGGCATCCGGCATGGCGAAAGCGGCCGTCTCGATGCCGGGCAGGGCGGCGATATTGGTCAGTTGTTCCAGCACCTTGGCGTCCATCGCGCCGATCAGTTCCGGCGAGGCATACAAAATTGCCGGCGTGCGCATGCGTCCCGAGGGAGGCAAAATCCACCGCGTTTCGGATTCTTGTTGGAGGCGGCCGATGTCCATGCAATTAATCTTATCCCATTTCCCGGTCAGTTTCAATAAATAGGTTTTGGTAAATAGGTTTTGGTCTTGACCCTGAATAGGCAGGGCCGTTACATTATTCGTGTAAAAGCTTAATGTCACTTAACGGTCGAGTTTCTCGGAATATGGGAGCGCGTCAACAATCCCGACTTCAATTATGGCGAATTCGCCATATAGAAGCCATGCGGGGCTCAACAGCTACGGGATCAGCGTCAAGGATTACGTCTCTCTTAACCAGTTCGTTGCATAGGAGCCGTCCACTTGGCGATGCCAGGCTTTGTTATGAGAGAAACTTGTCAAAGAATGATTGTCATTCCCATGAAAATGGGAATCCAGATTCAGAATATTTAGGACTGGATTCCCGTTTGCGCGGGAATGACAGGGTAAAAATCACTGAAATCGCAATTTGTTCGTAAATAATTAACCCTTCCCGTACGTAGGGAAGTTTCTGGAGCATCCATGAGCAATTCCGCGAAAACGATCATTGCCGTCAAGGGTAATCCGGTAACCGTAATCAGCCAAAACGAGGCGGACTACATCTCCCTGACTGACATTGCCCGCTACCGGGACGTGGAACGGACCGACTACATCATCCAGAACTGGTTGCGTAATCGCAATACCATCGAGTTTCTGGGTATATGGGAGAAATTGAACAACCCCGGTTTTAAACCCATCGAATTCGATGGGTTTAGAAAACAGGCCGGGCTCAACAGTTTCATCCTCACCGCAAAGCAATGGATCGAAAAGACCGGGGCCATCGGACTGGTCTCAAAACAGGGACGTTACGGCGGCACCTACGCCCACAAAGACATCGCCTTCGAATTCGCTGCCTGGATATCGGTTGAGTTCAAACTCTACCTCATCAAGGAGTTCCAGCGCCTCAAGGAAGACGAAAACAGCCGCCTGTCGCTCGCCTGGAACCTGAACCGCACCCTTTCCAGGCTCAACTATCATATCCACGCCGACGCCATCAAGGCGCACCTGATTCCGGCCGCAGTTACACCCGCGCAGGCCGCCATTACCTATGCCAACGAAGCGGACATGCTCAATGTGGCCCTCTTCGGCCAGGTAGCCAAACAATGGCGGGATGGCAATCCAACTCTTGAAGGCAACATGCGCGATTACGCCACCGTCGAACAACTGCTGGTGCTGGCCAATATCGAGGGGATGAACGCCGAACTCATTCATATGGGGCTCTCACAAGGGGAACGCCTCAAACGGCTCAATGAAATCGCCATCCGCCAGATGCAGGTGCTCACCACGGTGCCTGCACTGAAACAACTCAAGGGTTAACCGCATTATGAGTCTATGGACCTGCATATTACCGAGCCGCGCACACGCTTTGGCGTGGTTGTTGTTGGCGCTGTTTTTCGCCTTTGGCCTGTTTGACCATTCCTTGTGGTCCAGCAACGACACGCGCGAAGGCGCCATGATCCGCGAGATGGTGCGCGAGGGCGTCTGGGTCACACCGGTTTTCAACGGCCAGCATTATCTCGAAAAACCGCCGCTGCTGCACTGGACCGGCGTGATCCTGTGCAAGGTATTCGGCCGGGTGAACGAGGGATTGGTGCGTTTGCCGGCGGCCCTCTACGGATTCGGCGCCCTGTGGATCATCGGCCTCTGGGCGCGCGATCTGGGCCGCGAGCCCGCCGCGTTGGTGGCCGCCTTC
>Ga0074199_1001101_pt1 | contig 27892 bp, 24 predicted proteins | sample EPASupsiteSAE347_FD_64528 | JGI IMG/M metagenome (GOLD analysis project Ga0074199, IMG submission 64528) | Bioremediated contaminated groundwater from EPA Superfund site, New Mexico - Sample SAE3-47 | ecosystem: Environmental > Aquatic > Deep subsurface > Groundwater > Contaminated ... | reverse complement strand
GTCCGTTCAACGTCGTCGTACCCGAGCCTGCCGACTGGTTAAGGCTTGCCGCACTGAAGGTCGTAGCGGTTACATCCCTGGCCGCACTGATCGTCACCGCTCCCAGAGGCGTCGCACCCACCACCCCCGCAAAGGTGATGTCGCCCGTGCCCGCCGTCAACCCCAGGGTCTGGTTGCCGTCCAGGGTGCCGTTGAAAGCGATGTTGCCCGCCCCGTCCCCGGTGTTGATTAAAACCGGACCGCTCAGCGTCGTCGCCGAGGCAAAGGTCACGTTGTCATTGGTAGTCGTTACGTCGCCGGCCGTCGTGATGCCCCCGGTTGCCGTCAGGCTCACCGCGCCGTCGGCACTCACGTCGCCCGCCGCCGCAATGGTTGCTGTCCCGGATTCGTTCACCGTCACCGTGCCGCCGCCCGTCGTGGTAACACCGGCGTTAAGTGCCAGGTTCGTTCCCGTCAGGCTCACGCCCGCGGCGCCGGTTGTAGTTACCAGTCCGTTCAACGTCGTCGTACCCGAGCCTGCCGACTGGTTAAGGCTTGCCGCACTGAAGGTCGTAGCGGTTACATCCCTGGCCGAACTGATCGTCACCGCTCCCAGAGGCGTCGCACCGCCCACGGCACCGCCGATGGAAATATCGCCGGCACCTGCCGTCAGGGTCAGCGCCTGAGCCCCGTCGATCGTTCCGTTGCCCGTGAATGAAATACTTCCGCTGCCAGCTGAGGTATCCAATGTTACATTTGAACCAAGTGTAGTCGCACCCTTAATAGTAAGAGGTGCCGAAGACATTGTGAGGTTTCCGTTCAGTGTGACGGCACGGCTTGCTGCACCATCAAAGATCAAACCGCTCGTTCCGGCTACCGTCAAAGTCGTGGCTGCTGTTCCTATAGTTAATGCTCCGGAGCTATCTGTTCTACCAATGGTCAATCCACCGGTATTGCCCCCGGCACTCGTCAGATATCCAATTTCTGTTGCACTGAGATCGAGTCCACCCGATGTGGTGCTCGCCACATTTACACCTTGCCCAGGAGTAAAGGGCTGGATCAGAACCGCACCAGTGGTGTTATTACCAATATCGGCGCCGATTGCGGCATTATCGGCCGTGATCGTGATAGCCCCTGTTGTATTGACTGCAGAAGAGTTGGTGAATGTTCCGGTACCGGCGTTAAAGGTCATTGCGCCTGATCCGGTTATAGAGTTGGTCTGGACGGTTATTCCACCCGATGCCTGTTGGATCGTTACATTCTTGGTACCAAAATCTACTGCGGCAACTCCGCTGTCACCTATATTGATGGCGGCAGTGCCTGTTGGTTTACCGATGGTCACCGTGCCGGTAGTGAATAGATTGGCAAGCTCCGTATTGGTGAGATTAAAGTCGCCGGAAGCGCTTACAATTCCGATGGTTGTAGCATTCACATCTGGCAGCAGTAAGATGCCTCCATTACCTGTAACCGTGTTATTTATGGCTATCGTGTTGCTCGTCAGACTCACCTGACCCGATCCGGCTGTAATCGCCTGGTTGATCGCCAGATCAGAGCTGCTCACCAGGGATATGCCGCCGCCGTCAGTCCCTATGGCTCCGCCCGCCGTCAAGGCGCCCGTTGCGGTGACATCAAGGGCTGCATTATTGGTAGTGATGGCACCCAGTGTCAAGGCGCCCAGACCGTCCAGGTAAACCGCCGTTGCCGGTTGGTTGGTGCTGCCGACAATGACGCTGCTAGGAGTGGTCGCAGCAGCAAACTGGATACGATTACTGCTCGTACCGATCTTGCCCGTGGTATTAAGGGTTACAGTCCCGGATGAGGCTATCTCTGCCGTTGCGTTGGTAGCACTCGCTGCCGTGATGCCCGTCGTGCCGGCAGTCAATGAAACATTGCCCGTGCCGGTGGTCAAGGCAACGCCCGCAGTGTCATCCAGGACAATCTTGCCGCCGCCTGCGGCGAGCTGTGCCGCCGTTACATTCTGGCCCGCCGTGGGCGTCGCGCCTTGGAAGGTAATGTCTCCAATCTGGACCGTACTATCACCAAAAACAAGCGTGCCTGCGGTTATCTGGCCGAGTTCGGTATTGTCGATGGTCACATCGCTGCCTGCGACTGTGCCTACACCGATAGTCTTGGTAGATGGTTTGGAGGCAAAAAACATCGCCGTTCCTGAAGCGCCGGCATTGACAACACCCGTTGCGTTGATGTTGATATCTGAACCCTTGATGGTAATAGTATTATTCGTTCCGGCCACATTGCCAGCCGCTCCGATCGAAACCGTGCCGCCTGCACCAGTGGCGCCGGAATCACCCTGTAGGGTGATTGCTCCGGACCCGGCAGTGATCCCGCTGTTAACTGCCAGATCGCCCATAGAGGAGAGGGTCACATTGCCGCCGCTCGTCCCTACGGCTCCGCCTGCTGTAAGGGTGCCCGTAGCGGTGGTGGCCACGTTCACATCACCGCCTGTGGTGGTGATCGCTCCTAAGGTAAGAGCGCCTGCAGCGGTCAACCATATGTCGCCATCGGTTGTATGAGTCGTCGTCGTCACTCCGGTCTGCCCAGCCGCCAGATTGATTGCGTTCGCCCCCATACCGGTACCGATAGTGCCCGTACCCGTGGTGAGAGAAACGCTAGTACCCGTCAGGGTGCTCGTGGCTGTCCTGGTTATGCTTCCACCGGCAGTATGCGCCGTGTTGTCCGTCGTGATGGTCAATGACCCGGCATCGGTGATGTTGCTCACCACCGCACCGCCCGTGCCCGTACCGGCTACCGTATTAACCGTAATGCCGATACCCGTGCCGCTGATCGTTGTCGCATCAGCCTGGGTAAATCCATCCGCACCCGTTCCGTCCTGGTTCGCCTTCAGGGAAACCGCCCCCGCTCCGGCCGTAATCGCGCCGTTGACCGCCATGGCATTCTGGGAGGAGAGGGTCACATTGCCGCCAGTCGTGCTAATGGCTCCGCCCGCCGTCAAGGCGCCCGCTGTGGTAACATCAAGAGCTGCATTATTGGTGGTGATTGCCCCCAGCGTCAAGGCGCCCAGACCGTCCAGGTAAACCGCCGTTGCCGGCTGGTTGGTGCTGCCGACAATGACGCTGCTCGGAGTGGTCGCAGCAGCAAACTGGATACGGTTGTCGCTAGTGCCGATCTTGCCCGTGGTATTGAGGGTCACGGTACCGGAAGAGGCAATCTCCGCTGTAGCGTTGGTAGAACTTGCCGCCGTGATGCCCGCCGTACCGGCCGTCAACGAAACATTGCCCGCACCGGTGGTCAAGGCAACGCCCGCAAAATCATCCAGGACAATCTTGCCGCCGCCTGAGGTAAGCTGCGCTGCCGTCACATTCTGTCCCGCCGTAGGTGTCGCGCCCTTGAAGGTAATGTCTCCCACCTGGGCCGTACTGTCACCGAATACGAGCGTGCCTGCGGTTATCTTGGCAAGCATGCTGTTGTCTATCGTCATCGTTCCGATCGCCGTTCCCACGCCGATGGTCGCCGTCGCCGGTTGATAGGTGTAGAAGCTTACGGTGCCATTTGTTTTAATTGTGCTGGAATTGATAACCGACAGCGCATCGGTGGTCATATTGATACTTCCGGTCCCTAACTCCGTGGACAGATAACCGTCATTAGCGTCTTTCCCCACCTTGATTCCATCTACTCCGGTAGCGGTCAGGTTTATATTGCCGCTGCCGGTGGATTTGGCCTTCCCATTAAAATAATAACTTTGTGAAACGGCACTAAGATTGATATTACCGTTTACAGAGAAGAATTCCCCCCCCTGGGCCCATAGAGCACCAAACCCGCTGCCGGTAATTGCGCCGGTTCCCGTGGTTTCTACTTGCCCCGAACTGTCCGAGTTGTACAAAAGACCGAAACTCGCTCCGTGGCCGTAAAGATTAATATTGCCGCCCGACTTGATAAGACTCCCATCCAGAAATATGTCTCTGCCACCGTATCCACTCGTGCCATCCAGGGTGATCGCTCCTGTTCCTGTAGATTGCACGGTGGTCCGGGACGAGGGTGTCGCTGAGCCGCCTTCGATATTTATCCCCGAGGCTATTCCGGACGTGCCACTGCCGCCGGTACCGATGATGGATATATTCCCGCTCGTGGTTTGTAACTGCGAAGCGCTGCTTATTTGCACTCCATGCCCGCCCGCACCACTCCCATTATCGTATCCGGTCCCCCGGATGGAGATACTGCCTATGCCGGCATCCAGCGTCGCCCCGGTAAGGAGGACGCCGTTATTATTTGTGCTCGTCCCCCGCGCCGCGGTCGTGGTCGGATCGGAACCGCCGCCCAGGACTATATTGCCGCCGTTGCTGGTGATCTTGGCGCCGGAGTTCATGACAATGGCTCCTGCTCCGGATCCGTCCTTATCGGAATTGAGAGTTACGTTAAGCTTGTTGCTCGTCGAACCGATCTCGACAGTACCGGCAACATCTATGCTATTTGCGGCCTCCAGCGTCAGGGAGGCATCAGCGCCTGACGTTTTCGCGATATTGCTGTTTACGTATATATTCCCCTCCTGGCTGTTAGTGCCGCTGGTCCCGGTAGTGACCTTGACGGTTGTACCGTTGTTGAGGGCGGTCTGGATAGTGCCGGTAAGGAGGATGGCGCCGTCATCTGTCGTCGTAAAATCGGGGTTGCCGCTGATGTTGGTATCCGATCCTGCCGCCTGGATGGTTATGTTATTGGGGTCCAGGAGCCAGGTCCCGCCGTTGCCGCCGGGGGCGGAAACATCAACGGCTTTTTGAACATCCAGGTAGCCCCCCGATGTTTCGACAAAGCCGCCGTTACCTGATTGTGTACCGCCCCGGGCGCTAATCGTTCCGTAAACCCTTGTGGCCTGATCCGACCAGACGATGACCTTGCCCCCCTCGCCCGTCTCCGTCGCATCGGCCCGGATTGTCGCATCCGGTCCCACATACGTGGCCTCAGCGTTCTGAACATCGGTGTTCTTTCCCTGGTAGTCGCCGCCGACGAGGACTGTCCCCCCCCCGCTCTTACCGGAGGCGTCTACAAGGGCGTTGTCGGTCAGTCCGACCTGTTTGCCCAGGACCCGGACTTCGCCACCCCGGCCTTCGCTCCCCGTGGCGCTGACCGTCCCGGAGACCAGGGTCGTATCGGTCTCGCTCCGGATCGTGATCTTCCCCCCCTGGGGACCGTTGGCTGTTGTGATGCTGTCCTTAGCCAGGGTGACCCCCTTGGTTGCCTTGAAGATGATCCGGCCGTTTTCGCCCACCACGGCGCTGTCGGCCCTGACGATGCCCTTCTGGTTGATCAGGCCCCCGTAGATGCCTATCCGGCCGCTGTCAGCAATTATCTGCCCCAGGTTGACCACCGAGTTCTCCGGGGCGCTGACGACTACGGCAATGTCCGGATTCAGGGAATCCACGAGCTGGACACTGCGCCCGGCGGCGAGGATCACCTCTCCCTTGGGGGAGTTGATGATGCCGGTGTTCTTTATATCCGGGGCAATGAGATAGACCCGGCCGCCTGCGGGGGTAGTGATGGTACCCTGATTCTCGATGCTTCCCGCCGTGAGTCCGGCCGTAAAGTTGTATCTTCCGGCCAGGAAATCCTGGTTGCTCAGGTTCAGGGTCGAGGCGATGAGGCCGTTGACGTCAATCCGCGCCCCCGCACCGAAGAGGATGCCGTTGGGGTTGATGAGGAAGACCCGGCCGTTTGACTGCAAGGCCCCGAGGATGGCGGAAGGGTCCTGGCCGATGACACGGTTCAGGATGGCGCTGTTCCCGCTCTGCTGGATAAAGCGGGTCAGTTCGTTAATGCCGATGGAAAAGCCCTGCCAGTTGATAATGCTGTTGGGGCTGTTGGTGATGGTCAGGGTATTCCCCTGGGTGTTGAAGGTGACGTTGCCGTTTACTACCTGGGGGCCGTTCGGGTTGGCGAAGGCCAGGTTGCTGCTGAAGAAGAAAAGCACGATCAGGCACAGAAGCTTGCGGCGGAAGGGACTGATTCCTCTCCTATGGTAGAACCGATGGCAGGATTTTTTTGCGTTCATGGGTAAATCCTCGCAGACGGTCGATAAAGATCACTCTTAATAGGTCAGGACCGCCCGGATATGAAAGCGGCTGTTTCCCCGGTCCCCGGTTAATCCTGGAGTCAATACATAGCCGTAATCCAGGGCCATCATGAAAATTTTCATAATATCCATCCGAATGCCGATCCCGATGCTGGCCAGTGTCATCCGTGCCTGATCCCCCGGCTGGGGATTGACGGCGGCAACCTGCCCGATATCATAAAAAGCCAGGAGCCGGCAGAGGCTGTTTTTCAAGGAAAGCCCTTGGGCTATATTTGGTGTATAGAGCTCTCCGCTGCCGAAGATACCCCGGTCGTTGGAGACTTCCCGTTCTTGGAAGCCCCGGACGGAGGTAGCCCCTCCCAGGCCGAATTGCTCGCCCGGGATAAGGGTTGAATCGGTATACTGGCCGTTGAAGACAAAACGCAACTGCCAGTCCTCGGGCAGGGCATAGCCAAGATTGCCGCCGTAGCGGAAGATTGTGTAGCCGGCCGGGGCGTTGGCGCGGACCTGATTGAAGTCGTCGGCTTTCCCCCCATTGATGACAGGGATATTCTGGTAGAGGGCCAGGTTGAAATCGGCAGCTATGCCTTGAAATGGCAAGGAACCGCTATACGCCAGGCTGAGGGGGCTAATCCGGACACTGGCCCCCAAAGGAATGCCGGCTAAATCCACGTTGTTTTGATAGTCCCGATAATCCACGCCGTAGGTCAGCTTGTGTTCATATTGGCTGATCCGCGTCAGGGTCTGGTTGTAGCGCCCTCCCAGGACGGTACCTTTGCCGCTGACATTCAGGTTGGAAGTTCCCATAGGGAGGCTCCCCGTATCCACATCCGAATAACCGCCGAAAAAGTCGACGGAATCGGAAAAGGCGTACAGGGGGATATGGTAGCTGGCGCCGTAGATGCTGACCTGCTTTAGATGATCCGGACACGTGGTGTACATGGCGGTAAAAACATGGTCGAGATTGGCGATGTTGGAATGTTGAAAGAGGACGCCCGTCCGGGCATAACCGGTCTGCTGGGTTCCCGTGTTGTCTCCCGTGAAGGCGATTTTCCACTGTTTCTCATCGGTCACCTTCAGGAGGGCGTTGATCTCGTTTTCCCTCTCGCCGCCCTGGAGCTGGAGTTTTACCTTTTTGGCGGGATTCTCATTTGCCGTGCGGATGTTTTTGGAAATCCTGTCGATGTTGGGCGGGAGCCCCTCCTTCAAGGCCGGAATACTCTTTCGGATGTTTTTTTCGTCGAAGTAGCGGTTTCCTTCCACTTTTACAGTTCCAATACTGGTTTCCGCAACACGAAACAGGACGGTCCCCCGCTCCAGCGCCTGTTCGGGCAGAATCACCTGAACCGAGGTATAGCCTCGCCGGTGGTATTCTTTTTCCAGGGCCTCCAGGGCCTCTTGGACGGTGCCGAAGTCCCGGTCCTTCCCGGCAAAGGGAGCAAGGATCTTCTCGATTGTGCCAACCGCAAGGATTGTGTTTCCCTCTACACGATAACGCATAATCTCAAACCTCGGTACGGCCTCCGGAACAACATCGGCGGCAAGAACGGCCAGATTCATGATGTCGATACGCCCAGCGAGAACGGTCTGGGGCGGGAGGATGAGAAGCCCCGATAAGAGGATGAGAAGCAGTCGACTTGCCATTAAGATCTGATAATATTCCGGTTCAGTTCGAGAAGATATTCCACAAATGTTTCATCTCTGAGACCGATACCAATATGTTCGCGGAACTCGCCTGGCGGGAAAAAGAAATCGCCGCTGTAGAGATTTAGGAATACTCCCTGCCAGAATATAGAAAATCGTCTATCGTTATGAGGAATTAACTGAAAAAGTCAAGGGATTATTTCTGGCATAACGCGTAAGAAGTATTCTGCCAAGAAAGATATTTATGCCTAATGATATTACAATTAATAACTACCATTATATGGTCGAGAACATTTAAAGAGATAAATTAGGCGGGAATAGGTGGTATGGGGAGGACAGGTTTTTCATCATAAAATGCCTGCCCCTCCCCATACAGATTATCAAATTAGCTTTTCCATGCATTGAAGGCGCCGATGATTGCCTGTACGGCGCTGTCGACGGAAAATCCCCGCATGTTGAGGACGAGATCGTAGTAGGCGGGGTCTCTCACATCGGCGTTGAAATATTTCCTGACGAAAGCTTCCCGGCTCGAATCTGTATTGGCTAGATAGCGCTGCGCCTCTTCCCTGGTTGTCTTGATACTATTTTCGATTCTTGTTTCCCAGGGGGCGATGATCCTCACACTGAAGGTCTCTTCACGAGGAAGGATGAAGGTTGCCCCCCGGCCGAGGATCACGGCATTACCATGACGGCCGATAGTACCGATAACCTTGGTTAAATGCTGCAGATACTGATCGGGCCAAAGGTTGCGCCGGTCGAAGAGGGCGGACAGCCATTCGTCCCGCTTCGTTATTTCTTTCTCATCCAGGGACTTGACAACCTTTTCGCTCATCTCGGTACTTTCCGCCACCATCTGGATGATCCTGCTTCCCATGAGGTCCATTTTCAAAGTATCGGCAAGCTTCTGGGCGATTTGTGTGGCCCGGCATCCCGTTTCGCGGGAGATGGTGATAACCGGTGGCGTTTTTGCCACGGTTACATCTTTTACCGGTTTTGATGCAGAAACACGCCACTTGCCAAGTTGTTCTTCCACCAGGGCATCTTCGGAGCGAGGGACTTTAGTATTCATAACGCACCTCCTTATGTGAAATTATTGCATATTGCATCGTTAAAAACTGTACAATTTGTCCCCCGACAGCACGGAAAAAGAGTTCTTCCGGAGGACCTCGATGGCAGCGGCGGAATCGTCAAAACGGAAGATGATCACGGCGTTTTCCCCGCTTTTCTCCACAAAGGCGTAAAGATATTCGACGGTAATGTTGTCCCGGGCGAGGACTTCGAGAATGCTGTGCAAACCCCCCGGCTTATCGGGGACCTCAACGGCGACGACGGTGGTCCGGCTGACCCGGAATCCCTTGTCCCGGAGGACCCTGCTCGTAGTATCCACGTCGTTTACAATCAGGCGGAGGATGCCGAAGTCGGTCGTGTCCGCCAAAGACAGGGTGCGGATATTTACATTGGCCTCTTTCAGGATCCTCGTGACTTCTTCCAGGGATCCCTGCTTATTTTCCAGAAATACAGATACCTGTTCAACTTTCATGGTTTTTCTCTCCCCGTCAGATCTGTCGTTTATCGATAACCCGGCTGGCTTTGCCTTCGAAACGCTGGAAAGATTTGGGTTCCACCAGCTTGATCTTGGCCGTGATGCCGAGAAAATCCTTTAAATCCTTATTGATGCGCCTTTCAATCTTCTGCAGGACCCGGACCTCGTCGGCGTTGGAGAAGGAGGCGTCGCTCACCTCGACCTGCACCTCCAGGGTATCGAGGGTGCCTACCCGGTCCACGATGAGTTGGTAATGGGGTTCGAGACCCTGAATGCCGATGAGGACCGCCTCGATCTGGGAGGGGAAGACGTTGACGCCCCGGATGATGAGCATGTCGTCGCTCCTTCCCGTCACGCGGTCCATGCGCTGATGGGTCCGGCCGCAACGGCAGGGGGCGGTGATGATATGGGAGATGTCCCGGGTCCGGTAACGGATCAGGGGGAAGGCCTCCTTGGTCAGGGTGGTGAAGACCAACTCGCCTCTTTCTCCCGGGGGGAGGACTTCCCCGGTGTCGGGGTTGATCGTTTCGACGAGAAAATGATCCTCGAAGACGTGCATCCCTTCGCGGCCTTCCGTGCATTCCATGGAAACCCCCGGCCCCATGATTTCGGAGAGGCCGTAGATATTCAAGGCCATGATGTCCATGGTGTTTTCGATTTCATCGCGCATCTTGTCACTCCAAGGTTCGGCGCCGAAGATGCCGACTCGGAGTTTAAGAGACTGCATGTCCACTCCCATGGCCCGTCCCTGTTCGGCAAGGTTCAGGGCGTAGGAAGGGGTACAGCAGATGGCGGTGGGTCCGAAATCCTGGAGGATCATGATCTGCCGCTTCGTATTGCCCCCCGATATGGGAATGACGCTTGCTCCCAACTTTTCCGCGCCGTAGTGGGCCCCGAGGCCGCCCGTGAAAAGACCATACCCGTACGCGTTATGAATGATATCGTTTTTTGTCAGGCCTGCGGCGACAAAACAACGGGCCATTAGTTCCGACCAGGTTTCAATATCCCGATGGGTGTAGCCAACCACGGTGGACCGCCCCGTGGTTCCCGAAGAGGCGTGCAGACGTACCACGTTGCTCATGGGGACGGCAAAAAGTCCGAAAGGATAGCCGTCCCGGAGATCCTGTTTGGTGGTAAAGGGGAAGCGTTTCAAGTCTCCCAGGGTTTTGAGGTCCTCCGGTTTTACCCCCGCCTCGTCAAAGCTTCTTCGATAGAAACCCACGGTGTGATACACCCTCTGCGCCACCTGCTGGAGCCGCTTCAACTGCAGTGCCTCGAGGGCCTCCCTGGGCAGGGTTTCAAACTCTTCATTGTAGATCATGCACCCAACCTCCCCTTGATTCATTGTTTAATTACTTATAGCAAAAGAAATTTTTCCGGGCAAGGGACAATAAGCGGAATTTACCTATTTAAGGGGGCTTTTTTATGGATCGGGATGCGGCGTCAACGGCGGAAACGGTACCACAGGCGGATGAGATGCACCGTGATTACCGCGACGACGATACGGGGGATATAGAGCCAGCAGGCATTCAAGCCGAGGGAGATGAACAGGGGGGGGTCTTCGACCATGGAGTGGTTGATGCCGATGGAAAGATGGAGCATTTCGAGATCCTCTTTGGAGAGGTGCTCCGCCTTGGCCTCCTCGACAATTACCGCCCCGCCATAGGCAAGGCCGAAAATGATCGCCGTCATCCAGAGGAGTCCGACTTTGGCGTCCAGTCCCATAAGTTTAAGGAGTGGAGAGAAAAAACGGACGATGTAATTGATCCAGTCCAGAAATTTCATGGTTTCCAGCAGGGTCATGATGAACATGATGATTAAAAAGATCTTGAAGCACAGGACGGTGGTTGTCTGGAGCCACTGCCACAGCATGTCTGCGAAGGGCGGTTGGACCGGCGGCAGGACCCCCGCTGCAGATATTGCTGCAGGCCCGGAAACAAGCCAGGGGCCGACGATCATCACGGTAACGGACGCGGTGATGATCCGGAACAACGTCGCCTTTATGGGGTTGATCCCTGATTTACCCTGGATTATCCCTTCCTGAATGAGGTTATGGGCCATGAGCAGGAAGATGCCGATCAGGGTCATCTGGCCCTCGTTTAAGGGCAGGACGACCATGGCGGCAATCGCTCCGTAGATATTGGCCAGCATGCCGATCAGCAAAGGGAGGGCGGCGGCCGGGGGCAGATGGAGGAGTCCCATAGCGGGTGTCAGGAGGAAATCAAGGCGTCCGATCCAGCCGCTCCAGTCCAGGAGGGCGGTCAGCAGGGAAACGGGCAGGACGATTTTCATCATCCAGAGAAAACCGTCCCAACCCTTGCGGACTCCCATTTCCAGTCCCGTTTTGACCAGGGCGCCGTATTGAATTTCCGGATCTTCCATTTACCGGCCTCTTATCAGATTTTTTCTGATCTTGCATCAATGCGGATGAACTATTATGCCTATTTTGTCAGGGCAAATGATTTTTGGTCTTTACGCAACAAGAAAAGGTATGATACGAAAATCATATGGTACTGAATATCCGCAGTAAGCTGATCCTGAGTTATTTGGCCATGGCCGTGCTGACCGTCCTGGCCAGCGCCTATGCCGTGGGGCACCTGCGAGATCTGAATAAACTGGCCTTCACGGTGATCCATCAGGATTTCCGGCTTCTGGAGACGGAAAAACAGATGATGGAAACGCTCCTCGCCTGGGAAGGGGCGGAGAAGAAATATCTGATTTTAAAAGACCCCTCCATGGCGGATATATTCTGGGCCCGAAGTCAGGATTTTCAATCCCAGTTGGCAATTCTAAAAAAGGACAGCCCCCAGGGACTGGAAAATTCAGTAGAACAGTTATCGCTGTTGTTCAGTCAATATAATGCAACTTTCCACAAAGAAACATCCCTCGTGGGAGAAAACCGCATCGAAGAGGCGGTGGTCCTGTCGTCTCAAGAGGGGCACATAATCATAGAAAAGATGGCTTTTACCCTGCGTTCGCTCCAGATGCAGTCGGAGAAGAATATCGATACGAGAATGAACGCCATCAATATCAAGGGGCTGGAAGCGGCACGGATGACGATTCTTCTGGCCGGGGCCAGTCTCATTGTCGGGTTGTTCCTGGCGGCGGCCATCACGTTCAATATCTCCCGTCCCTTGGGAAAGCTTGAAAAAGCGACCGGTTTTATTGCGGAAGGGCATTTCGACACCCAGATCAACATCCAGCGGCGGGATGAAATCGGAAGCCTGGCCAAGGCATTTAACGCCATGACCAAGCGCCTGAAGATCCTGGAAACGCGGAATCTTGACGCCAGCCCTTTGACGGGATTACCGGGGAATCTGGCTATCGAACAGGCAATCGAACGACGCCTCCGGGAGGAGGGACTCTTTTCCCTGTGTCATTTAGATCTCGATAACTTCAAGCCCTTTGCCGACCATTACGGCTATGCCTGGGGAAGCGAGGTCATCAAGGAAGTAGCCGTGATCATGGAGGACTGCAAACAGCAATGGGGCCAAGCGGTTGATTTTATCGGCCATATCGGGGGTGACGACTTCATCCTGATCACGGAACCGTCGCGGGCCGAAGAGATGTGCCGGTGCATAGTCGAAGAATTCGATCGGCGGATCCGGAAGTTCTATACCGAAGAGGATCAACAGCGGGGTTTTCTTCTTGCCAAAGACCGTCAGGGCCAACTGCGGGAATTTCCCCTCGTTACGGTGACCCTTTCCATCGTTACCGGCAATTGTTCCCTGTACCGGAGCCCGCTGGAGATGGCTAAGATGGCGGCGGAGGTCAAAAATTACGGCAAAACCCTCTCGGGGAGCAATTACGTGAAGAAAGAGGATATGGATGCGCGGATATCTGCATGAAGATTTTCGCGAGTCTATCACATTACGGGTCCATCATCGGATTGGAGTGATGAATTTGCGTAAGCAGACATTCTTCATAAATATAAGCATTTTAATCATTATCTTGATCTGTCTGGGCGCCTGCGCTGCGAAGAACGCTCCCATAGAGCCCCCCGGAAGTCTGGCGGCGCGCTTTCAGTCCGATACGGCCCTTTTCCAGGAAGGTTATGCCCAACTCAGCGGCGATGAAAGACCCCTTGATTATGGCAAAGCCCGAGAAGCCTTTGAACTGCTGATAAAAAAATATCCCAAGAGCAAGTGGCGAGGTTATGCCAAGAGCTTCATGATCCTCATGGATGAAACACAGCTCGCCCGTGAACAGGAGGAAAAGGAAAAGCAGGCCTGTATCAAGATCAAGGCGCTGTGGGAGCATACGCAAAAGGAATGCCGTACCGATCAGTTAAAGACGCAAGGCGATCTTTCCCGACTGCGCAAGGAAAGCGAGCAGTTTAGGCAGGAAAACGTGCAATTGCGGCACGAAAACGAACAGATGAAAAAAAATCTCGAACAACTCAAACGGCTGGAAATTGAATTACAGCGGCGGGACAAGATCTTCCGGTAACAATAACCGTTCCATGGCCAAGATAATCCCCAGGGCCGTTTTGACGTCACGAATCTCTCCCCTCAAGAGCATCTCTTTGACCTTCCCCGGTGACATCCTTACTATTTCGATATCTTCGTCGTCATCAGGAGGCAGGGGCGCCGCATAGAGTTCCTGGGCAAGATAGAAATGCATGTATTCATTTCCATATCCGGGAGTCAGATACCCTTCAAAGAGGCTGGTTATCCGACCGGCCTGAAAACCGGTCTCTTCTCCCAGTTCCCTCTGGACACAAGCCTCGGGAGACTCCCCTGCATCAATATTGCCCGCTGGGATTTCCAGCAGATATCCGCCGGTGGCATGACGGTACTGCCGGATAAGCAGGAAATTGCCTTCCCCGTCCACGGGAACCACGGCGATACAGTGTTTATGGTCGATCCAACTCAAGCGGGACCTATGGCCGTTGGGCAGTTGGACGTCTTCTTCCAGAACCTTGAAGACGCGACAATTATAAACGACAGGCATGGATCATTCCTTTCTTTGCCGTTAATTGGTTTTCATGACGGCCAGGAGATGCCGTTCGAGTTCTTCCTTGGGTAAGGCCCCCGCAACCCGATTGACAAGTTTGCCTTCCCGGAAAAACAATAATGTAGGGATATTGCGGATATCGTACTGAGCTGCGGTGAGAGGATTTTCGTCAACATTGAGCTTGGCGATCTTGATCCCCCCGGCGTATTTCGCGGCCAGTTCGTCGAGAACAGGGGCCACCAGACGGCAGGGGGCGCACCAGGGAGCCCAGCAATCAACGATGACGGTACCCGTTACGGCCAGGACTTCCCGGGAAAAGGTCGCATCGGTGGTATCGAAGGGCTTGCCCGCATCGCCGCCGACTACCAGGGGGGCGCCGCAGCGACCGCACAGGGGGCGATCGTTGAGACGGGTCTCCGGCATCCTGTTTTTTGTGCCGCAACTGAGGCAGCGGATGATCATGTCGTCCAGAGGGGACCGGCACTTTCCACAGGTCGGTCGATCCTGCATATGTTCTCTGGGGATACGGTTTTTCGTGCCGCAACTGAGACAACGGATAATCAGTTGATCCTTTTTTGCAGTCATAGCCTCTTACCTCTCAATTGCCACATTCACGGGTGTCGGACCCAGTATCCGTACCAGCTCCGCCGGGGTCATTTCGGCGAGAATGCCTCGATGGCCCGCATTGATAAGCATCCTGGGTAAAGATAGAATCGTTTCCTCGACGTAAATCGGCAGCGCTTTCCTTGTTCCAAAGGGGGAAGTGCCTCCGACCTTATAGCCCGTATGTCTTTCCGCGTCTTTGGGATCACATGGAATTACCACCTTGACGCCGAGGCTTCTGGCCAGCGATTTTGTCGAGACATCCCGGTCGCCGTGCATCAGGATAATCAGGGGGTGACTGTTCTCATCTTCCATGACCAGGGTTTTAATCACGAGGTGTTCGTCCACGCCCAGTTCCTGTGCGGAAGCCCTTGTTCCCCCCCGGTCTACGTATCTGTAGGAGCGGAGAAGAAATGCGGCGTCATGACTTTTCAGCGCCCTTATGGCCGGCGTCGCCGGGAATTTCTCTTTTGACATTAGGACCTCACATGTCATTGTAACATAAACATGATCGACAAGGGAGTCAACATTCTCCATACGACCGACTTCATAAAAACTCTGCTCTATGGGCAAACGGCGTCCTCCAAATCTTTCCAGAGGCTCCCGGGTCTGACGGGTTTCCAGGGGGCCTCGGGATCGGCGGCGGTGTGCAGGAGCTTGCCTGCTTCGGAGAAGAATTGAATCTCCGGAAAGCGCATCCGGTGCGACCGACAGGACAGCTCCATTTCCAAAACCAAATACTTGAAGCTTTTCGATGAATTCTTATACTGAGGGATTTCCCTCTTGATGTTTTTGCGAAAGAGACTTTTGGCAGCGGGTTCGATCCGGGCGGAAACGAGTGCTTTCCCAGGGGAGGTGCGGCTCAGTCGGGTTTTGTCGATAAAAAGGGCGTCCCGGTATTTAGTGAATCCGACAAAACTCCACTTGCTCTCCTCGGCGGCGAAGACGTAGCCGCAGCTGCCCAAAAGAATAAAGACGCAGCAAATAATCACCTTGAGATGCCGCCTTGAGTGTTTCATCATTCCTCTCTTTCCCAATTGCCCTTTGACAGATCAAGCCAATCTATTGTAGCAAAAGGGCAAGAAATTTCCCAATAAAATTATGGAGTGTTTTCATGACCAGCATTTTAATCGTCTATCACAGCCAGACGGGCAACACGGAAAAAATGGCCCAGGCAGTGGCCGCGGGAGCCCGCGCTATCGGGGATGTCGATGTCGTCTGCAAAAAGGCCGGAGAGGCCACCCTGGAAGATCTGCTCAAGGCTGACGGCCTGGCCGTCGGCACTCCGGAAAACTTCGGATATATGTCCGGGATGGTCAAGGATTTTTTTGACCGGACCTATTATCCCGCCCAGGACAAAGTCTTCCGGAAACCCTACGTGGTTTTCATCAGCGCCGGTAACGATGGTACGGGGGCCCTCAAGGCTATCGAGCGGATTGCCCTCGGATACAAATTCAAGCCTGTATATAACCCCGTAATTTCCCGGGGGGCTCTCACGCCGGAGATTCTGGCCCAGTGCCGCGAACTTGGCGGCGTTCTCGCCGGGGGCTGCCAGGCCGGTATTTATTGACAAAATAGTCATTCATTGGTAATTGTAGACAAAATTGCGAGGTTGATAAGTCATGGGAGAAGGAATTTCTGATTACACAAAATTCTGCGTGGATCTGAGAAGGCACATGTGGATTGCCGGGGTGGAGACGGAGCTGCGGCGCCTGATCTGGCAGATTGCCGTCACGGGAAAGTACATTTCCGCCAAAATTCATGAATCTAACCGTAAATTGGCGGGTTTTAAAAACATATTCGGCGAGGAACAATTGGCCCTGGACAAGAGTTCCGATGCGATCCTGAAAAACCAGCTCCAGTTTTCCGGTTTTGTTCGGGAATACGCATCAGAGGAGCAGGATCAGATCGTTCAGATCGGCAAAGGAGGGGAAAAGTATTTTGTTACCGCCGATCCTCTGGACGGATCTTCCCTCGTGGATACCAATCTGGCCATCGGCACGATCATCGGCATCCATAACGGCGCCATGTACGGCAAAGGGCGGGATACGATGGTGGCCGCCCTTTATATTACTTACGGTCCTCTGATCACGATGGTCTATTCCGCCGGGAAAGGGACCCATGAATTCGTTCTCAACCGGGAAGGGGAATATGTCCTCTCCCAGGAGAACGTCCGCCTCAAGGAAAAAGGAGACATCTACAGCCTGGGCGGCCTCCGCAAAGACTGGACTCCGGAGCATCTGCGTTTTGTGGAATATCTGGAAGCCGCAGGGTACAAGTTGCGTTACAGCGGCGGTTTTGTCCCCGACATAAACCAGGTCCTCATCAAGAACGGCGGCGTCTTTACTTACCCCGCCCTCAAGAAGAGTCCCCAGGGGAAGCTGAGACTGCTGTTTGAACTTCTGCCCATGGCCTTTCTCATGGAACAGGCGGGGGGTAAGGCAACCGACGGGAAGGAGCTTATTCTTGATATTCCCGTGGCAGACATCGGACAGCGGAGCCCCATTTATATCGGCAGCCGCTTTGAAGTGGAAAAGGCAAAGGAGTTTCTAGAGGAGGTTCGACCTTGATTTATAATGAACTGGAGAACTTGAAAAAGGGGATGGAAGGGATCCTCAGAGTCGCAGGAAGGCAGGTGGAGATCCTCGCTGCCGGGGCCCTGCAAAAGTCATTTATCGATGATTTGATCTATACCGCCGTTTTCAGCGACCATGAAGATGTCCGCAAGGCGGCAAGGTGGATTATCCGCCGGGCGGGGGCGGCAGCGGGCATTCATTCGGCCTCGATCCAGTCCCTGTACGAGGCCATGGGGCGCCGGGAGGCGGCGGGATTTACCGTGCCGGCCATCAATATCCGCGCCCTCACCTATCATAGCGCCCAGGCAGTACTCAGGGCGGCGATGAAATTGAATGTCGGCCCCGTTATTTTCGAAATTGCCCGCTCCGAGATCGACTACACCCGGCAACGCCCCGAGGAATACACGTCCGCCGTCACGGCGGCGGCAATCAAGGTCGGATACCGGGGGCCCCTTTTCCTGCAGGGAGATCACTTTCAGATCAATGCCGGCAAATTCGCCAAAGATCCCGGCAAAGAGGTCCAATCCGTCAAGGACCTGATCTGGGAAGCCATTGAGGCGGGGTTTTACAATATCGACGTGGATACCTCGACCCTCGTGGATCTGACGAAAAAGACGGTCAAGGAACAACAGGAACTCAATTATAGCCTGGCGGCGGAATTGACTACCATGATTCGGGATCTGGAGCCGGCGGCGGTTACCATCTCCGTGGGCGGCGAGATCGGGGAAGTGGGAGGCAAAAACAGCACCGTGGAAGAACTGGCCGCCTTTATGGAGGGCTACCGGGAAGAATTGCAGAAGATCGACGAAACCATGCCGGGGATCAGTAAAATAAGCGTGCAGACGGGAACAAGCCATGGCGGTGTGCCCATGCCCGATGGGTCCGTAGCGGAGGTCAAGCTGGATTTCGACACTCTGGGGAAACTCTCCGCGGCGGCCCGGGAAACTTATGGTCTCTCCGGGGCGGTCCAGCATGGAGCTTCCACCTTGCCGGAAGAGGCCTTTGATCGCTTTCCCGCCGTCGGTACTGCGGAAGTTCATCTGGCCACGGGATTTCAGAACATAATTTACGACAGTTCCCATTTTCCCGCCGACATGAAAAAGCGTATCTATAATTACCTGAACAAGGAATGCCGCGGGGAAAAGAAGGAGAATGATACGGAAGAACAGTTCCTCTACAAGACCCGGAAAAAGGGCTTCGGACCATTCAAACGGGACCTGTGGGAACTGCCGTCGGACCATCTGACCGCCCTGGGGGCGGAACTGGAAAACCAGTTCTCCTTTCTCTTTAAGAAACTGCATGTAGCGGATACGAAGAAGATCATGGAAACATTCGTCAAACCGGAGGATGTTCCCCTCCCGGCTCCGCCAGGGCTGAAAGAGTGAACAAAGAGTAAACCATGGAAAACACAGCCGCGAGTATCGATCCGAACCTGTTGAAAAGTATTTATCTTTTCCGATCCATTAATCTGGAATCGATTCAGGGTATCTTTGATTTCTGCAAGGTTCACAACCTGAAGGCGGGGGAAATTCTCCTCCGGCCCGGTCAATCCAACTGGACGGTTTATTTCATTCTCCAGGGACGGTTTCGTATTCACCTCAACACCCTGGACAGTGAACCCGTAACGATTCTTGGCCCCGGGGAGAGTGTCGGCGAGATGTCCGTTATTGACCAGCAATCGACGACGGCCTTCGTTGTGGCTGATGAAGATAGCCTCCTTATGTCGATGGATGAGGATATTCTGTGGTCCCTCGTCCATTCCTCCCACGCCATCGCCTGCAATCTCCTGTATACCCTGGCCAAACGTCTCCGCCATGCCGATTCCGTGGTGTCCGGAGGGGTGTCTCTGGACCGGGAGGAACGTCATTACGGGAATGTCGATGCCCTGACGGGGTTGCCGAACCGGGAATGGTTTGATCAATTACTGAGGCGTCAGTGCCTGCGCTCACAGTTGGCAGGAAAACCACTGAGCATAATGCTGATTGATATTGACGGTTTCAATGCCTTCAACGATCGCTACGGCCGTCGTTGCGGAGACCGGGTCCTCTATTCCATGGCCTATGGCCTGAACCACCATCTCCGGCCCACGGAGATCATTGCCAGGTATGGTTCGAACCGGTTTTCCATCCTTCTGCCCGATGCGGACATGGAAACGGCCAGAGGGATTACGGTGCGCCTCTTCAAGAGCATAGAACAGGCGACGCCGATCATGGCGGAGGGAAAGATTGTGGATAACCCTTCCGTATCCGTCGGCGTAGCCCAGATGAAGCCGGAGCAGGATGCGGAGAGCCTCTTCAGCGAAGCCGAGGAAGCCCTCTATCGGGCGAAACAGGCGGGTGGAAACACCATTTCCGAGTAATAGGGAATTAGCGGACTTTCGCGCCCGCCTCCGGTTGCCGGTCAAAGGATAACAGGGTCAGACCGTCAGCCGTATCCGTGGCCAGCAGCATTCCCCTTGATTCGACGCCCATGAGTTTCGTCGGTTTGAGATTGGCGACGACAACGATCATCTTGCCCACGATCTCTTCCGGCTTATAATCCTTTCCCATTCCGGCTACGATCACCCGCTCCTCGCCGATGTCGATCTTCATTTTCAACAGTTTGCTGGATTTCGGCACCAGCTCTGCTTCCAGGACCTTAGCCACCCTTAAATCGATTTTTTCAAAATCTTCATAAGCGATCTCGGGTTTGAAGGTCGGAGCTGCCTTTTCTTGTGATTCCATTTTTTCTCCCTTTTTTACCTCAATCCTTGGGAACAAGGCCTCAATTTTCTTCAAAGAATTCCCCGGCGGTAACCTGCCCCAGTCTTGCAGGGTCGAGAAATCCTGGTTTTCCGGGTCCTCGATGCCCAGATGGACCAGCAGTTTTTTTGCCGTATCCGGTATGAAGGGGGCAATGAAAACGGCGATACACCTCAGGGCTTCGAGAAGATTATAGATAACCGCCGCCAGGCGGTCCTTTTTTCCTGGATCCTTGGCGAGGGTCCAGGGTTCGCTCTCCACGATGAACTTGTTGGCCGTATTGATGAAGGACCAGATGGCCATCAGGGCCTTGTGGAGGGACAATTCCTGGAAACAGACCTCAACTTCCTCCCTGGTCCGCCGGGCCGCAGCGGCGAATACCTGATCCGCATCGGACGCCGCACCCGGTCGGGGGACGGCGCCGTCAAAATATTTCAGCGCCATGGCCATAACCCGGCTGATCAGGTTGCCCAGATCGTTGGCCAGATCCGAATTGACCCGTTGTACGAAGCTCTCTTCGCTGAAACTGGAGTCGAGGCCGAAGACCATGTCCCGCAAGAGAAAATAGCGAAAGGCGTCGAGGCCGTACTTATCTTTCAGGTCGAGAGGCTTGACTACGTTTCCCAGGCTTTTGGACATCTTGCTCTGGTCCACGTTCCAATACCCGTGAACATTGAGATGCCGGTAGGGCTCGATCCCGGCGGCCTTGAGCATGGTGGGCCAGTAGATGCCGTGGGGCTTGAGAATATCTTTGGCGATCAGGTGCTCCGCTACGGGCCAGAACTTCCGGAAGTTCTCCCCATCGGGGTAGCCGATACCGGTAATGTAGTTGATCAGCGCGTCAAACCAGACATAGGTTACGTAATCATCGTCGAAGGGCAGGGTAATGCCCCAGGTAAGGCGGGTCTTCGGACGGGAGATGCAGAGATCTTCCAGGGGCTCTCTCAGAAAGGCCAGGGCCTCGTTGCGGTAGCGTTCGGGGCGAATGAAATCGGGATGTTCTTGAATGTACTGGATAAGCCAGTCCTGATATTTGCTCATCCGGAAGAAATAATTGCTTTCCTTGCGAAATACCGGCTTACACTGATGATCCGGGCAGAGCCCGTCCACAAGTTCCTTCTCCATGTAAAAACGCTCGCACCCTACGCAATAATGTCCCTCGTAGTGACCGAAATAGATGTCCCCCGTATCGTACACCTTCTGAAGAATCGTGCGTACAACCTGCACATGGTTTTCATCGGTGGTGCGGATGAAATAATCGTTCTTGATGCTCAGTTCCGGCCAGAGGGCGCGGAATTGCGCGCTGATCCCGTCGGCGTAAGTCTTGGGATCAACGCCTGCCTGCTGGGCCGCTTCGGCGATTTTATCGCCGTGCTCGTCGGTGCCGGTGAGAAAAAAGGTACGAAACCCGGACAGGTGATGGTAGCGCGCCAGCACGTCGGCGACGATGGTCGTATAGGCGTGGCCGATATGGGGCGAGGCGTTGACGTAATAAATAGGTGTCGTAACGTAGTAATTTTTTTCCATAACAACCGTCCCTTCCTTATAGGTCCTCCATCTTGACGACCCGCTCCTCCCCGTTTTCCATTTCCACGGTGATCTCTCCCTTCAGGACGCTCTGGCGTATTACCTTGGCGCGGGAATCATCGATTTGAATCAACTTTCCGCATTTGGGCATGTCTTTTTTCATCGCCAGATAAGAGTCATATTCGAAGGCGAGACAGCACATGAGCCGACCGCATAGTCCCGATATTTTCTCCGGATTGAGGGACATGCTCTGTTCCTTGGCCATTTTTACGGATACCCGATCCAGATTGTGGAGGAGGGTCGTACAGCAGACTTCCCGTCCACAGATCCCCATGCCCTTGAGCATGCGGGCCTCCTGCCGGGCCCCGATCTGCCTCAGTTCAATCCTCGCTTTGAATCTCTGCACCAGATCTTTGATCAATTCCCGGAAATCAACCCGGTTCTCCGCCGTAAAATAAAAAACGACTTTACTGCGATCGAAGAGATACTCGACATCCACGATCTTCATGGGAAGTTCGCGCTGCTTGACCTTATCGATGCAATAACGCCTGGCTTCCCTTTCCAAAAGCTGATTTTCCGCCTGTGTCTGTACATCTTCATCGGTTGCCTGCCGAAGGATGGGTTTGTGAGTATCAGCGGGCGCCCCCCCCGCAGGGGCAGACCTTTCCGCAACAACTACACCATAGGCCATGCCGTGATCCGTTTCCACAATGACGGGATCGCCTTTTTGCAGGGAAACGCCGGCAGCGGAAAAATTGTAGATTTTACCTTCGCGTTTAAATTTGATTCCAACAATAACCGGGTCAGCCATGACTATCCATAAAGACGTTGATTGAATTAAAGATGAAGTGTAAACGTCATGGCCTCTAAAGTCAACAGCTTATTGGCATTGTACTCAAGGGCGCGGATAGACGTGGAGACGGTTTGCAGGTTGAAGAGGATATCATCGGTGGTTAAGCGGGTCATAGCCTGGATAGTTTCCTTGTCATCGCTGTTTGCCGGCGGCCGGTCTCCCGGAAGTTCCTTCCATACCAGGGCGTCCCGGAAACAGGACAGGAGGATGGAGAGCTTTTCAGGGATGTCTTTTTTATCTTTGCCGAGATACCTCAGCAGGGAAAGCCTCAGCAGGGGATCTTCGGAATGGTCGGCGGCGATATGCCCCAGAACGGCCTTTCTGTCGGCAAGGTAGTCGTCTCCTTTGAGTTGCAGCGCCCGCTGGATGCTTCCCTCGGCCACGGCGGCAATCATCCCGGCTGTATCAGCGGCAAGGGACTCTTTTTTCTCAAGGTATGCGGCCACGGTCTCCTGTCGCAAGGGGCTGAACCGGAGCTGCTGGCACCGGGAAAGGATCGTTTTGGGCAGGGTATACGGTTTTGAGGTAATCAGGACGAGAATATTTGCCGGTGACGGTTCTTCAAGGGTTTTCAAAAGGGCATTGGCGGCAGTTTGATTCATCCGATCTGCCTCATCGATGATAAAAAACCTCTTTCCCCCTTCCAAAGGGCGAAAGGCAATCATATGGAGAAGATCCTTAATGGCTTGAATTTTAATGAAAGCCCCTTCCGCAGCAATGGTAATCAGGTCGGGATGGTTGCCGTGGCCGGTTTTTTTACAGGACAGACAGGCATGGCAGGCCTCCGCCTGCTTTCTGTCGCAGAGAATGGCCTCCGCAAAGGCCATCGCTACCGCTTTTTTACCTATTCCCTCCCGTCCGTGAAAAAGATAGGCGTGGGCAAGGCGTCCGCCGGTGATGGCGGACTTCAGGAGGGCGAGCTGTTTTTCATGGCCGTAGATATCCTGAAAGGACATTTTGTTCCTTTGTGGTCAAACTCGCAAAAGAGGAATTTTCTCCCTCCCCTTCAAGGGGAGGGTTGGGGTGGGGATGGGTTAATGATTTGTAATGACGACATAAACCCCACCCTCACCCTAACCCTCTCCCTGAGGGAGAGGGGACTCTGCGACTTTTTGCCGAGGTTTACTATTTACCAGCGTATCAATATGGAAACGAACCGTCTCCTGAAGATCGGCAACGGAACCCGCGGCATCAATGACCCGGAAGCGGTCTTTTTCCTGATGGGCAAGCAGGAGATAGCCTTCGCGGATTTTTTTATGAAACGACAGGTCTTCTTCTTCGAACCGGTCTTCCCGGGATGCCTGGTTGAGGCGGGCGATTCTCTCCCGTGCCCGGTCCAGCCCCACCTCCACCGGCAGATCGAAAAGCAGCGTCAGATCAGGTTTCAGGGAATTCGTAACAAAGGCATTGAGAAAACGGATCGCCTCGATATCCAGCCCCCGGGCATAACCCTGATAGACCAGCGTCGCATCGGCGAAGCGGTCGCAGAGAACCACCTTTCCCTCTTCCAGGGCGGGAAGAATGACCTCCCGCACATGCTGCGCCCGGGCGGCGGTGAACAGGAGGAGTTCCGTTTCCGGATAGAGAATGAAGGGACCGCGATTGAGGAGCATTTCCCGGAGTTTTCTCCCCAGGGTTGTGCCCCCCGGTTCCTCCGTCCGGAGGCAGGGAATTCCCCGCTTGACGAGGTAATCCGCTGCGAGATGAATCTGGGTGGTTTTCCCACAACCTTCTATGCCTTCGAAGGTAACGAATAATCCCATAATAATATGTAATTCTGGGTGATAAATTGAAGAGATACGGATTGCAGTCTTATTTATCGTCCCCGGGAATGATGGCCTCAACGGGACATTGATCCGCACACGCCCCGCAGTCGTTACAGACCTTGGGGTCAATTACGTATTTGTCCTCGCCCTCGCTTATGGCCTCAACAGGGCATTCGTCTTCGCAGGAACCACAAGCTATGCACTCGTCCGTAATGATGTAAGCCATTTTTTTACTATCTCCTTTTCTTGTAAAGATTTATGCAGATATGACTTCCCGGACTTCCGGGATTTCGTTCTTTAAGAATCGTTCAATGCCGTTTTTCAGCGTCATCTGGGCCATAGGGCAACCATGACAAGCCCCGAGAAGCTTCACCTTCACGATGCCGTCGTCCGTGACATCGATGAGTTGTACGTCTCCGCCATCCGCCTGAAGGTTGGGGCGAATCTTGTCGATCGCTTTTTGTACTTTTTCTTTCATAATGCGCTCCCTGATTACCTTTGTTAATGGGGCATGGCGCCGATCATGGCATTGACTACGCTCTTCCCCGCATTTTTTAAATCGGGTCTCAAGAATGTATATTCCTCTACTATGTTGTGTCCCGCTTTCCAGGCAATTCTCCCCGTCCCTGCTTCGACGAGCTTCATGCTCAGGCCTGCCTTGGCCACCTTTTCCTCTTTTACGGTTGTATAGTTCCAGGAATCAACCGTGACGATGAGAAAGGCTTCGATCTTCAGGGAATCTCCAATCCGTTTGCTCAGAGCGGGGTCAGAGTAGTTCACCGTATTGAGCTTCAGAAGGTAATCGGCTACCGTGTTTTGAAGCTCCTGATCGTTCTTGAGCTGATTCTTCAAGGCGTCGGATGTCAGCACCGTGGCAAACCACTGCTTTTCAATCAGGGCCGCAATGATTATCTCATCGATGGCGCCCTTCGCCTCCCCATAGGTTCCCAGGTCGACAGACAGCAGACCGATCGTCCGGGGATGAAAATCCTTCATGTCCGGGTCCCTCTCCGCATAGCGGATAGATCCGCCACAGGCGATGATGCTCATGATCAACGCCGTCAGGAGCCCTGCACAAAACCACGATTTGTTCTTCATGACCATGTCCCCCTGCTGATCAAAAGCCATATACCCGTGCTTAACCCGGCAATGATATAAGCCGTTTCCAGGATACCTTCCATGACTACCCCGATAAGACCCGGTTTTCTATCATAAACCTGAAAGCAAATCCACAGATAAATAACGGGGGGGAGCAGGAAAAAACTTGCCGACGTTGTCCATCCGAGAGGAAAAGCGGCGATAAGCAATAGCAGGAGCAGCAGGGATGCCAGATGGAGCAGGTTCTGGGTGTTGGTCTTGCCGATAAGGACGGGGATCGTTTCCCGGCCGATGAGTTTGTCGCTTTGTATATCCAGAACGTCGGACAGGGCCGAACGGATGAAGACGATCCCGAAGATAAAGGAAAAGGAAACGATCGTGGCCGTTGTCAAGGTCAGCTCCCCGGCCAGGGGGGGGAGAACGGCGGCGATGGCGGCCCAGGCAAAAGCCATGGATACATTTTTTGATCCCGGCAGGTCCTTGACGCTCCGGAATCGCCATCCCGCCGGTAACAGCTTCGCATTATAGAGAATGCCAAGAGTGGACATGATCAGCAGAAAGAGGAATGGGACGGGTCCCGAAAAAAAGCCGGCCCCGAGGGCAACAATCAGCGACAAAACGGCGGTTCTGATGTATACTTTTTCATGCCTGCGGTAGGAGTCTTCCCGGAAAGAGCCGATGATGCTGCCCGTCTGCCGATTGATAAAACGGTTCAGGGTATGCATGGCATAGACATATAGAGCAGTAATCAGGATGTACAGCGGCTCTATTTCAAGCCTCTGGAGAAACATGCTGGCGACGGCAAGGCAGCCGGCCCCGACGGCGGAGTAAATATCCGTTCTTACCATCCATATCCATAATTTCTGGAACAATTTTAGTTTTGGGGCCTGTTCGGTCTGGTGGGTGGTGACGTAGTCGACGACCCGGTCGATGATCCAGTTGGGGGTGGAGGCGCCGGCGGAGACGCCAATCTTTTTAAAGGGTTGCAACTTTTCTGCAACCAGCTCGTTTGCCGTTTCCACATGGAAGGTCGGGGCCCCCTGCAGCTCCGACAATGCGGCGAGACGTTGCGTGTTGGCGCTGTTTTTGCCTCCGACAATAATCATGGCGTCCATTTCTTCCGCCAGGGATTTGACCTCCAATTGTCTTTTTTCCGTTGAATCGCAGATAGTATCGAAAATAACGGCGTCGGGGAAACGCAGGCGGATCTCCTCGACAATATGTTGGTATTCGTCGACACTCTGGGTCGTTTGGGCGACGACGCATACCTTGTCCAGGGCGGGGAGTTGCCGGACATCTGCGGGGTGGTTGATCACCAGACCTTTCCCGTAAGCATATCCCAAAAGTCCGTTGACCTCGGGGTGCTGGGCGTCGCCGATGATGAGGATCGTGAAATCATGGGCCGCGTGTTTCTTGATGATGGCCTGGACGCGGCCAACCTTGGGACAGGTGGCGTCAATAATTTTCAGCCCTTTTTCCTTGATACCTTTTCGTTCCTGGGGAGATATGCCGTGGGCGCGAATGATAATGGCGACCCCTGCTTCTCCGGGGGGAATTTCTTCCAGCCCGGCGACGGGAATGATACCTCTGCTCTTGAGCAGTTCCACGGTCTGGGGGTTGTGGATCAGGGGCCCGTAGGTGTAGATCGTTTTCCGGCCTTTGTGCTGGGCCAGCTCGAGGACCATGTCCACGGCCCGTCTGACCCCCATACAGAACCCTGCTGTTTCCGCAAGCTTGATACTCATTTCATGATTTTCGCATAGATAAAGAATTCGCGGTTTCCGGCCGGTCCGAGGAGGGGGGACTCGCAGGTTCCCAGCACCTCCAGCCCCGTTTCCTGAAAAAAGGCTTTTATCTCCTCAATCACCTGCTGATGCAAGGCGGGCTCCCGAACCACGCCGTGTTTGCCCACCTGCTTTCTGCCTACTTCGAACTGGGGTTTGATCAGGGCCAGGATAAACCCGTCCTGCCTTACGAGGCGGCAGATGGGCGGAATGATCAGCTTCAGGGAGATGAAAGACGCATCCACGGTGGCCATGTCCAGGTCTTCCTCGATGCCCCGGCCGTCAAAGTAACGGATATTGGTGCGCTCAATGGCTACCACCCGGGGATCCCGGCGTAGTTGCCAGGCCAATTGACCGTAACCGACATCCAGGGCATAGACTTTCTTCGCCCCCTCTTGGAGCAGACAGTCGGTAAATCCCCCTGTGGACGCCCCCACGTCCAGGATCACCAGGTTTCTGACGTCGATTGCGAAGGTCTCCAGAGCCCCTTTCAGCTTCAGCCCCCCCCGGCTGACATAGGGAGAGGGTTCTCCTTTAATGCGCAGGGATATCTGGGGATCTATCAGGGTTCCCGCCTTATCCACGCACTGTTCGTCAACAAGGACGGCGCCGGCGAGGATCAGCGCCCGGGCCTTTTCCCTGGTCGGCGCCAGTTGGCGATCGACCAGGAGAACATCTAAGCGGACCTTAGTCATATCTTGGTCATTTATTTAACCAGCTCCCGGGCTGCCGCAAGAATTGCGTCCTTATCGATGCCGACGATATGCCTGAGCTCCTGCTGG
>Ga0074199_1001096_pt1 | contig 27951 bp, 27 predicted proteins | sample EPASupsiteSAE347_FD_64528 | JGI IMG/M metagenome (GOLD analysis project Ga0074199, IMG submission 64528) | Bioremediated contaminated groundwater from EPA Superfund site, New Mexico - Sample SAE3-47 | ecosystem: Environmental > Aquatic > Deep subsurface > Groundwater > Contaminated ... | reverse complement strand
ACCTCGATCTCGCCCCGGTTCGGTTTGAGCAACCCGAGGATGAGCTTGAGCAGGGTGGTCTTGCCGCCGCCGTTGGGCCCCACGATGCAGAGGGAATCACGGGCCATGATCTCCAGGGTGACACCCTGGAGGATGGGCGTGCCGTTGTATGCGAAATCAAGATCCCTGATGCGGATGGCTGTTTCTTGCTTGCCGGTGGCGCTCATGGCTGTTCCTTCACTGTCTTAGCGATTGTTCGATGGCCGCGGCGATGGTGGTAAGATTGCTTAGCACCTCCCTGTCCAGCGGATCGATGGGAACCACGCTGCCGTTGATGGCCTGGGCCACGGTGGCGCCGCTCTTGCTGTCGAACTGCGGCTGGACAAAGATGGTTCGCACCCGATCCTCCCTGGCCTGGCGGATAAGTCCGCTCAGCTGCCTCGGAGTGGGGGACTTGCCGCCGATCTCCACACCCTTCTGTTTCAGGCCGTAGGCCTGGGCAAAATAGCCAAAGGCCGGATGGAACACGTAGAATGTTTTGCCCCGGTGCGGGGCCAGGGTGGTGGTCAACCGTTTGTCCAGTTCGCTGATCTCGCGCTGGAGGGAGGCGAGATTTTTGAGCAGGGCCTTCTTCCGCTCCGGCATGGCGACGCTCATGGCCGTGGCCATGTTGCCGGCCATGATCCGCAGATTGGCCGTGGCCAGCCAGAGATGGGGGTCTGCTTCATTGCCGTCGCCGTGCTCGTCCTTGGCGTGTGTTGCGTGGTGCTCTTCCGGAAGCGGCAACCGGACGATCCCTTTGGTGGAATCCACGATCCGCAGATTGCGATTGCTGGCCGCGACCTTGGCTGCAAGCTGTTTCTCAAAGGGGATATCCACCGTGAAAAACAGGCTGGCTCCGGCCAGGGCGGCTGCCTGGCGCGGGGTCGGCTCAAAGGTGTGCGGGTCTTGCCCTTTGCCCACCAGGGTATGGACCTCCACCGCATCGCCGCCGATTCTTTCGGCAAGATATGCCTGGGGCGGCACGGTGACAAAGATCCGCGTTTTTGTTGTTGGCGCCGTTGTGGCGGCGAAGGCGTCGGTCGCCCAGCAGGGAAAGGTCAGAAAAAGAACAGCGGCGGTAATGAGTTGGGCAAGGTTCAATGCTGGCATGGGCTTTCCTCGGCTCCGCAGACCAGATGCACGGCCTTGCAGGCATCGCATTTTTGCAGGGAATGGGTGTTGAGAAATTTGGCCCAGTGGGTGCGTTGTTCCGAGGTCAGAATGCCGGTGCCCTGGCAGAGCGGACAGCCGTTTTCCAGGGCGTTCAGGATGGCGTTTCTGATGAATTCCGATTTGTTGGGCACCTTGTGCAGGGCTTTGGCCAGCGTTTCATCGGCTTTGAAGGTGATGGTTTCCTGTTTTTTGTTGCGCATGATTTTCCCCTGGAGGCGTAAAGGTATTGCGCAATCGTAATACAAAGTATTACCTGTGTAAACGGGAATATCAGTGAGTCCCTGCCTCCTGCTTGATCCATCCGGGATGAAAAGGGGGGTTGCTTCTTCCCCTTCTTGTGGTATACATAGAAAATTGCTTTTTTGGGTTGTATTGTCGGACTGACCCATCATAAACGCTGTCAGCTGAAAGGGGTTTCTCATGTTTGGACTTGGAATGCCGGAGCTCATCGTTATTTTGGTGATAATCGTCATCATCTTCGGGGCGGGCAAGCTGCCTGAGATCGGCTCTGGAATCGGGCAGGGCATCAAGAACTTTAAAAAAGCCACCCGCGATGCGGACAAGCAGGAAAAAATCGAGGAAAAAGACAAGGAAGGGGGCTCCGGCCCCGCCTGATCAAGATATTGAACGTTTGCTTGTAACGATTTAAAAAAGGAGAATTGATATGTTCGGTTTGGGTACTCCGGAATTGATTGTTATCTTGGGCATCGCTTTTTTGGTTTTTGGCGGAAAGAAGCTGCCGGAAATCGGCTCCGGCCTCGGTAAGGCCATCTCTTCCTTTAAGAAAGGATTGCGCGAGGCGGAAGAAACCGTGCCGGGCGTGAAAGAGGTCGCTTCCCTTAAAGAGGAAGTAGGCAAGGTCAAGGAGCTGGCCAGCCCATTTGCAAAATAAGCAGGTGGTGATTGTCGGGCGCATAGGGCAGGCGGATACCATGTATCTGCCTGCCTTTTTTTATGCGCAATATCCCGCTTGTATTCCACGGCGTTCTGTATATACAATGATGCGTTGCCGGCAGGGATGGCAAGCCTCGCAACACCACGTTTCTTTCTGATCCGCGGTACACAAAAATATTTGTTGGAGGGGGCATGACTGTGTTGGATCGCATTCTTTCGCGTTGGGGGAAAGATCAGGGTTGTCAGGGGCTGGGCTGTGTTCTTCTGGGTTGCGTTTTTCTCGTTTTCTCCGCCACCCCCTCCGGCGCCTCGGGCAACCCTGATCTCGTGAAAACCATTCCCGGACAAAAAACGGACATCATCAACGGGGTGGCCTGTTCCGCCGACGGCCAAAAAATCGCCTCCGCCGGAGACGATGGGATTGTCAAGGTTTGGGATCTTAATTCGGGCAAGGTTCTCCTCACCCTGGGCAAGGGATTGCAAGGCGCGGATGCCGTGGCCTTTTCCCCGGATGGGCGGTTGCTTGCCGCCGCGGTTACGGCGGGAGGGCGTCGCGGCAATGCCGTGCAGGTCTGGGATCTGGCAAACGGTCAACTTGTGCAGGATATGCGGGAACACACCCAGCTGATCACGGACCTGGCTTTTTCACCGGATGGCAATCGCATTGCCTCGGTGGGCAACGACAACACCCTCCGGATCTGGAACGTGAGGTATGGAACCCTTGAAACCACCCAGAAGGAAACCAAGAACAATCTCCTGGCCCTTGCTTATTCGCCGGACGGCAAAAATATTGTCGCCACCGAGAACTGGGACGGCAAGATCCAGATGTGGGATGCCGTCAATGTCCGCTTGATCCGGTCTATCCAAGGGCATGCCGATTGGGTGCTCTGCGTGGCCTATTCCCCTGACGGCAAGGAGTTTGTTACCGGCAGCCGGGATGGTTCGGTGTATGTCTGGGATGCCGAATCCGGCGCGCGGTTGAGGGTTTTGCGGGACCCTGAGCTGGATCCGGTGAACAGCGTGGCCTATTCTCCTGATGGCCGTTATGTCATGGCCGCCACCCAAAGCAGGCATATTTTGTCCTGGCGGAAAACAGGGGGCAAGTTGTTCAACTTTTATGAAGGGCACGATCTTTCCGTGACCTCCCTGGCTATGCCCTCCGCCGGGAAATATCTCGTTTCCGCCGGCTTGGATGGCTCGATCCGGGTCTGGAATGGGCCTGGTCAGGGCGGGCCGGATTCCGTGTATGCCCAGGGCATGAAATTTGAAAACGGGACCGACCCCATGGAACAAGACCTTGAACAGGCCGCGAAGCTGTATCAGCAGGCAGCGGAGAACGGGCAGGCCGAGGCTATGTTCCGGCTTGGCAATCTGTACAGTCAGGGCAAGGGGGTGGCCAGGAATACGGATGAGGCCAGGAAGTGGTGGGCTCTTGCCGCGGAAAAGGGGCACGCTTCGGCCAGGGCGCAGTTGCAGGCAGGGCAAAAGGTTGTCGTGGCTGTTGCGCCACCGCCTCAGGCAAAGGTCGAGGAGGTGCGCCAGGCAGAGCCAAAAGCCTTGGAGCCGGAGGAGAAAAAGACCAAGGCCGTGGTGAAGGAGCCAGCCAAGCCGGAGCAGGTTGCCAAGGCTGCCCCGGTGGCCCCGGTCGCCCACCCCGTTTCAGCGCCGCCGGTTGCCAAGGATAAAAACAGCCTGTACGAGGAAGGGCTGCGGTTCTTTAAGGGCGAAGGGGTTCCCCGGGATTATGCCCAGGCCCACAAGCTCTTTGTCGAGGCCGCGGCCATGGGACAGGTCAAGGCGCAGTACCGTCTTGGTTTCATGTACAGCCTGGGCAAGGGCGTGAAAAAGAGCGACCAGGAAGCGGTCAACTGGTGGCAGAAGGCAGCCAAGCAGAATGACCCGGATGCCCAGTACTATCTCGGCTACATGTATGAGATCGGTGGCGGGGTGAAGCAGGATATGGGCGAGGCCAAGAAGTGGTACCAGAAGGCCGCTGCCAATGGCAATGTCAATGCCGCGCAAAGCTTGAAGATGATACCCTGATCCTTTCGTGTCGCAGGGATAATAAAAAAAGGCGGGGGTTCCCCGCCTTTTTTTATGTCCGGAACCGAAAGCCGCGCTTACGGTCCTGGCAGGGATCAATAGGTCATGCACGCGGCGTTGAGGATACCCACGGCAATGGATACCGCGCCCAGAAAGATCCCCTTGGAAATCTTGTTGGCGGGAATATCGGCGACGAGATTCGGAAAGATCACCCGTACCATGAGAAAGGTGAGGATCTGCACCACAAGGGCGACAATTCCCCAGAGCACCATGTCGGCCAGCGTAACGCTGTGGGCGATGGCGCTGCCGAGCGGCAGGGCAAAGCCGATCAGCGCGCCGGTAAAGCTGTAGGCCGCCGCCTCGTTACCGTCGGCGATCAGGGTGAATTCGCGGTAGGGCGTGACCAGGGAATACAGAATGGCAAAGGCAACGAGCAGAAGCACCGAAATACCGAAATAGGTGGCAAAGTTGGCCAGGCCCGGAAGATTGTTTGCAAGATCCATGGTGATCGATCCTCTTTTAAGGTTTGAAGAAATGGGGCACAAAGGTTGACGAATTCTTGGTGACAGGGGTTGCGTCTTCCCGGATACCGATGCCTGCCGGGCGGTTATCGACAATCCACGAGCCGACCAGGGTGTAGTTTTCCCCAAAGCGGGGCAGCTCCCGGTACTCCTGATAGATATAGCCTTCCTCCCCGTAACTGCCGCCGGTTTCATGAATAATCCCGCTGCCGGCAAATACCGCGATGTTTGCCCCTTCCCGTGAAAAAAGCGGTTTCCGCACGCTGTGCCTTACCCCGTCAAGGGGGGACAGGGAGGCGGCCAGCAGGTTGGGATGGTTTGGAAACATCTCCCAGAGGATGGGGAGGATCCCCTTGTTCGAGAGCACCATCTTCCAGGCCGGTTCCAGGATAAGCCGGAAGGGGTCGCGCAGAAGATGGGAGCCGAACGCGTCGGCCATGAGCCACTCCCAGGGGTAGAGCTTGAAAAGGTTCGCGATGGCCAGGTTGTCAAGATCCCGAAAGCTGCCGTCCTGATCGCTGTAACCGATATCCTCTACAAAAATATGCCTCGCATCGATCCCTGTCTGCAGGGCCACGTCCCGGAGATACTCGACGGTGACCAGATCCTCTTCGTGATCGCGGACACAGGCAAAATGCATTGCCTCTCCGGTTGCCATGCCCCTTTTCAGCCCGGCAAAGGCATCCTGGAGCTTTTCATGGATGGAGTTGAACTGGTCGCATCCGGGGAAGATATCCGCGAGCCAGATCCACTGGGCGATGGACGACTCAAAGAGCGAGGTGGGGGTGTCGGCGTTGTACTCGATGAGCTTTGCCTCGCCCTCGCCGTCATGGACAAGGTCGAAACGGCCATAGAGCGAGGTGTCGCGGCGGGACCAGGATCCGCGGATGCATTCTTCCCATGCCACCGGAATCTGGAGCCGGTGAAAGAGATTCTTCCGCAGAACGTGGTCAACGGCCTCCAGGCACAGATTGTTCAGGGTAAGGGTCACATCCTCCAGGTAGTCGATTTCCCCGCTGGTGAATTCATAGCAAACGCCCTCGCGCCAATAGAGGCCATCCATGGAGTGGAAGGAAAACCCCATTTCGTCGAAGCGTTCTTGCCAGCGTTCGCGCACCGGCACCTCAAGCCGTTTCATGACGAGGCGCTGTGAAAGGAGGAACGGGCGCCAAAACCGCCGCGGGAGATGGAGGAGGAAGTGACCGCGGCCGCGCGGGGCGAGGAGGCTCCCGCGCTCACCCTGGAGAATTGGGCGCTGCCGGGAACCAGCATGGGGGTTTTTGACTTTTTTGAATAGTAATAGGGGCGGCCGCTATGATAGTAATAGTGCGGTCCATGCCAATGGCCATCGTTGTCGTCGTCTTCGCATTCGTCGCCGCTGCCCCAATCCTCGACGCAGGCCTGCCGGGTAAGATACATGGCCCTCTGGGTGGGTTCCTCGGAGTCGCAGGCCGCCAGCGAGAGAGAGGCAAGGAGGGTGAGGCAAATGTGCCGTGAACGTTTCATGAAATTCCCCTTCTCGGTTGCGAGTCATGCGGGAGTAATCTCTTGTAGCTTCTCTTCCTTCTTCTCCCCAAAATAATCTGCCTCAACCCGCCGACACAGACGGGTTGAGGCAATAAAGCAAAAGCTATTCTTTTGGGGCGTGGCAATAACTCCCCGCCGATCTTATTGAGCCGGGGGAAGTTGGGGAAACCGCATGCTGATCGCGAGATTCCATGCCTTGAGTTTGTCCTGGGTCTTTTCAAAAAGCGCGGCCACATCGCCTTCGATGGTTACGGAGGTAATGGTGTCGCCCTGCCGGATGCTGTCGATTACTTCCTGGTCGTTTTCGCCGGTAATTTCTCCAAAAACCGTGTGCTTGCCGTCCAGCCAGGGGCAAGGGACATGGGTGATGAAGAACTGGCTGCCGTTGGTGCCAGGTCCGGCGTTGGCCATGGAGAGGATGCCCGGCTTGGTGTGCCCGAGGCTCGCGTCGAACTCGTCTTCAAAATCATAGCCCGGGCCGCTGGTGCCGGTGCCCTTGGGGCAGCCGCCCTGGACCATGAAATCCGGGATGACCCGGTGGAATTTGAGGCCGTTGTAAAAGCCGCGCCGGGCAAGATTGGCAAAGTTGGCCACGGTGATGGGGGTTTTCTCGGCAAACAGCCGGAGGGTGATGGTGCCTTTGCTCGTTGTCATTGTGGCGGTCAAGTCGCTCATGATGCTCCTCGTAAGTAATTGAATTCAAAAAATATAGAGGCCCATCGTCTGGGGCCAGGGGCTTTTTCTTCGTTCTACTGCAGCAATTCTGTAACTATCGCGTCGCCCATGGCTGCGGTGCCGATGGCCTTACTCTTGTCCACGGCAATGTCCGGGGTATGCACGCCCTTGTCGAGCACCGCGGCAACGGCCGCTTCAATGGCGTCCGCCGCTGTGCCTTGGTCCAGGCTGAAACGCAGCATCATGGCCGCGGAAAGGATCTGGGCGATGGGGTTGGCAATGCCCTTGCCCGCAATGTCCGGGGCAGAGCCGCCTGCTGGCTCGTAGAGGCCGAAGCCTTTTTCGTTGAGGCTGGCCGAGGCCAACAGCCCCATGGAGCCGGTGATCATGGCGCATTCGTCTGAGACGATGTCGCCGAACATATTGCCGCAGAGCATGACGTCGAACTGGTGCGGGTTTCTGACCAGCTGCATGGTGGCGTTATCCACGTAGATGTGGTTCAGGGTGACATCCGGGTATTCCTTGGCTATCTCGATGACCACCTCCCGCCAGAGCACCATGGTGGTAAGGACATTGGCCTTGTCCACCGAGGTGACGATCTTGCGGCGCAGCCGGGCCGCGTCAAAGGCGCGGCGGGCGATGCGCTCGATCTCCCAGCGGTGGTAGACCATGGTGTCGTAGGCCTTTTCGTTGGGGCCGGAACCTTCGCGTCCCTTGGGCTGGCCAAAGTAGATGTCGCCGGTGAGTTCCCGCACGCAGAGGATGTCGAAGCCGTCCCCCACGATATCGGCCCGCAGAGGGCTGGCCGCGGCCAGGGATTTGAAGATCCGGGCCGGGCGGAAGTTGCAGAACAGCTCGAAATGTTTGCGCAGCGGCAGCAGGGCGGCGCGTTCCGGTTGCTGGGCCGGGGGCAGCGATTCCCACTTGGGTCCGCCCACCGAGCCAAAGAGGATGGCGTCGCTACCCTCGCACACGGCAAGGGTCGAGGCGGGCAGGGCCTCGCCGTGGCGGTCGATGGCGCAGCCGCCCACATCCGCATGTTCGTAGGCAAGGCTGAAGCCGAATTTCTTCTGGACCGCGTCCAGAACCTTGATCGCTTCCTGCATGACTTCCGGGCCGATGCCGTCGCCGGCCAATACTGCTATCTTTTTCATCTGGCGTGTCCTTGGTGTTTTTGGTTGTAAAGGCAACTCCCTTGCAAGGGAAGGTACGGGGCAACACCATACCTGATCGGGGCAAAGATGCGCAAGATCAATGTGGTTGTTCCCCGTAAACCCATTCCTTGTGCATCTTTGCTAAATGGGATATTCGACATGGACCCGGTTGCCGGTCAGCTGGGCCGGGTAGCTTGGCAGATTGCTTTTGGCCGGTCCCGCCACCACCCTCCCCTCGAGGTCAAAGGCCCCGCCGTGGCCGCTTGCGCAGGTAAGTATCCCTTGCTCCGGCAGGAGAACTTCGTAGCCCGCATGGGTGCATTGCGAGGAAAAGGCCGCGACCCGTGTCTCCGTGACCCTGGTGATGATGAGGGGTTTTTCCTGACGGTTGATCTCGATTTTCAGGCCGTTGCCAATGGTGTTGAGTGGCTGGTAGCGGCTTTCCTCCAGGTTGAGTACAATCCTGCCCTGTTCGATCACCAGCTCGGCGAGTTGACTTTTTTGATCATTTTCATTGGCGCAGGAGCAGATCAAGGCGCTGAAGGGTGAGAGCATGACCAGCAGCCTTCCAGAGTCGAAGAGAAATTTCCGGCGGTCCGGTAAATCAGCGGGCTTCATATTCTGCATTGTGCCGGATCTCCCAGGGGAATGGACTGTTTTGCCCTTGACATCCATGGGTTGATTGTATGCAATGTAACTGATGTGACATACTCGCGGCCCCCGAATCCGTCTTGGTTTTTAGGGAAAAACTCCCGGGATAATTATCCCGGACGCACGGCCGGATGACACCGGTGTCAATACAGAGAATACCATGGCTGAAATGCGGAAAAATAGAGAAAGTATCACCCTGCCGCTGGTTTTTCCCTTGGCCTTCGCCCTTGTTTTCAGTCTTGCCGCCTCGTTGTATGGGATGCGGTGGGTCCAACAGCAGAATACCAATCAGTATCTGCATGATGAAACGCTTCGCGGGCAGCAGCTGTTTCAGTCCCTGCTTGCGACGGAGGCGGGGCAGTTGCGGAAGCGGATCGAAATCCTGCAGGGGGATGCACCCTTGCAGGAAGCCTTCCTGGCCAGGGATGCTTTCCGGATCACGGAGATTCTTTCCCGTCTCGATCCCACCGTGGCCGACCTCTCCGGCACGGTGCGGTTGTTTCTTGTGGATGCGGAGAGAAAGCTTGTTTTTTCCGCGGATAATCGGGCGCTTGTGGGTGAGATTCCGGAGCATCAGACCCTTCGCCAGGCTTCCCTCGCGCAGGGGATGGTCCATGGCCTGGAACTCGACCGCAATGGCCGCTTCCTTTTGCGGGTTGTGGTTCCCTGGGTTATTGGGGGGGAGGGCGCGGGCTACGTGGAGCTGAGTCAGGATGTTGGTTCCTTTGCCCAAAGGCTCAAGGAGCGTCTTGGCTACGAGATATTCCTCACCGCGAATAAGGGCGGAGTTGACCGGAAACAGTGGGCGGCCGAGGCGGCGGCAGGCCGCAGGAGCGGAAGCTGGGAGGATCTGGCCCAGTGTGTGATTCTGGCGCGAACCTCGCCAGTTGTGGAAGAAAAGTTGTGTAGGATTCTCACGGTCGAGTCCACCAGGCAGGGAGTCAGAACCTTTGGCTTTACCGAGGGAAAAAGGCAGTTTCGGGGCGGGATTATCGATCTCCTCGATCCTTCCCGTCAGCCTCTCGGCCTTCTGGTTATGATGCAGGACGTTACCAGCGAAGCGGTTTCCCTCTGGGCCATGGGCGTGTATCTTGGCGGGGTGGGACTTGCCATCACGAGCTTGCTTTTCCTGTTTTTTTACTTCTACATTGCCAGGCTGGACCGCAGGCTGGCCACGAAGCAGGAGGATCTCCGGGAGGCCATTGCCAGCAAGGATGTTGCCCTGTCTCAAACCGAAACCCGGCTTCAGTACTACATTGCCCGGCGCGAAAAGGTGGAGCGCGAGTTCCAGAGGGTTTGCCGGCAGAATCAGTTGATTCTCGACGCCGTGGGCGAGGGGATTTTCGGCCTTGATTCCCAGGGAAATCACACCTTTGTCAACCCCCAGGCTCTCAGGATGCTGGGCTATGAATCCGGCGAGCTTGTCGGCCAGCCAAGTCATGGCATCTGGCACCACAGCCATCAGGACGGCACCCATTTTCCGGATGTCGAGTGCCCAATTTACCGTACCCTGCAAGATGGCGAGATCCATCATCGTGAGGATGATTTTTTTTGGCGCAAGGACGGCACGGGTTTTCCCGTTGAATACACCAGCACTCCCATCCGGGAAGAAGGGCGGCTGGTCGGGGCCGTGGTCAGTTTCAAGGATATCTCCGAAAAGAAAAAGGTTCTGCGCGATCTCGTTGCCAGTGAAAACCGCTACCGGACCATTGCCAGCATTGCCCAGGACGCCATCATCCTCATGGACGACCGTGGCCGGGTTGTCTACTGGAACCCTGCGGCCGAGCGGATCTTTGATTATACCGAGGGTGAGACCCTGGGGTGCGATCTCCATGAACTGATCATGCCGGCCAGATTTGCGCCTGAGTTTCAAAAAGGGGCGGCGCGGTTTTGGGCCAGCGGGGAAGGACGCGCCATTGGCCAGATCCTGGAGATGACCGCCCGGCGTAAAGGAGGCAAGGAGTTTCCGGTGGAACTCACCGTTTCCGCCCTGCGCCAGGAAGAGGGGTGGTGGGCCGTCGGCATTGTCCGCGATATCTCGGAACGGGTGCGGGAAAGAACGGAACGGGATGATTTGCAGGCCCAGCTGCGGCATTCCCAGAAGATGGAGGCCATCGGCACCCTGGCGGGCGGGATTGCCCACGATTTCAACAATATTCTCGCCGCCATCATGGGCTATACGGAGCTGGCCCTGCTTGAGGCCGGAGAAGGAACGCTCCGGGATACGCTCGCCGAGGTGCGCAGGGCCAGCGGCAGGGCCAAGGATCTGGTCGCCCACATCCTTGCCTTCAGCAGGCAGGGAGAAATGGCCAAGACTCCGGTCAATGTCGCGCCCATCATCAAGGAAACCCTCAAGATGCTGCGGGCCTCATTGCCGACAACCATTGAGATAAGGCAGATAATCGGGCAGGATAACGGGAAGATCATGGCCGACCCCACCCAGATCCATCAGGTGCTGATGAATCTTTGCACCAATGCGGGCCATGCCATGCGGGAGGCCGGGGGGGTGCTTGAGGTAGGCCTTGCCCAGGTGTATCTGAAAGAGGAACCGGTTCTTCGCACATTTTCCCTGTCGCCCGGCAACTATCTCAGGCTCACGGTGCGTGATACCGGGCATGGTATTGAGCAAGCCATCCTTGATAAAATCTTTGATCCGTTTTTCACCACCAAGGAGCGGGGAGAAGGCACCGGCCTGGGGTTGTCCGTGGTCCACGGCATTGTCACCAGTCATGGCGGGGGGATCGAGGTGCAGAGCGTTCCGGGGCAGGGAACGAGCTTCACCCTCTATTTTCCGGTGCTGGAAGCCGTTGCGGAAACCGTTGCGGTTGCGGTGGCCGATGCGCCGCCAACCGGCAAGGAACGGGTGTTGCTGGTTGACGACGAGGCCGCGCTCATCGAGCTGGGGGAAAGGATTCTCGTCTATCTCGGATATCAGGTCACCAGCAGAACAAGCAGCATCGAGGCGTTGGAGCTGTTTCGATCCCAGCCGGACAATTTTGATCTGGTTGTCACCGACTATACCATGCCCAACATGACAGGGGGCGAATTGGCCAAGCACATTCTTGCCCTGCGGCCAGGGCTGCCGATTGTCCTGTGTACCGGGTTCAGCGAGGTATTCACCGAAGAGAAGGCCATGGACTTGGGAATTCAAGGCTATGTGATGAAGCCCGTTTCCATCCATGATCTTGCCAAGATCTGCCGCGGCGTGCTTGATAAGGCAAGAAAATAAGCGCCGGTTTCAGGTTATGGCCTGATGGGCAGATTGATCATCCGGCCGCTGGCCGGTTCCTTGTAGCGGATTTCTCCGCTGATTGCCCCGTAAGCCACGGCACGCTGCAGGCGCAAGGTTACGCTGTAGCTGCCTGGGCTGACCTTGGTCAACAGCCATTTCACTTCGCCTGTGCCTGCATTGTATTGGTTAAAAGCAGGCGTTGCGGCTTCGATCGTCGTGCCGGGCGGCAGATTCTGAATCACGATCAGGGTGGTGGGGGCGGGGCTGGCCACGGTGATTCGCAGCTGGATATCCTGTCCGGCTCCACTCAGGTATTGACCGCTGACCAGAGTCTGACCCGCAAGCACGGGGGTGGGCAGGGAGAGAAACAGTAGTGCCAGGAAAAGCAGACCCATGGCGCGGGTCGCGGTTTTTTCGGCGGTCATTTGCTGTCCTCCTCTCGGGTGGTTACTGGAGAATTTCATAACTGCGCGTTTCCGGATTCCAGCGGTAGCCAGTGGCCGCCCAGATTTCCTCGATCTGTTTCTTGCCGAAATGCAACCCTTCAATCCCGCCGTAGGTTTCGTACACGGAAAGCAGCTCCTCATCGTCTATCCGGCCATCGCTGTTGCTGTCCGCCCAATGGAAAGGGCTTGCTTCCAACGAGTCGGCCCCGGAGACCGGGATGCTGGGGTTGTCGTCCGAGCGGACCGTGACCCCCCCGGTGAATTGCCGGACAGAAGCCATCTTTGTGTCTGGCTTGAGCTTGGCAAGGTAGCTGTACACTCCATGCTCGCCGGTGATCTTGCCGATCCACTTGAGCGCCGGTGGGTCGCTTTCCTGGAAGACAAACCGCGGGTTCCCCTGGGCGGGGACGCAATCCGGAGGCAAGGTTTCCTTGAGAATCAAGGAGAACGGACTGGAGGCGCTGGTTGTCACTTCAATGACCACCGGAAACGGCACGCCGGGGGTTGCGTGCGCGGGCAGGATTCTTGACGCCACTACCTGATTTTCTCCATCGTTTGCGTTCTGCCACCAGAACAGGGCGAGGACGGCAATGGCAAGCAGCAGGAGAGCGGAACGGAGCACAGGTTGCCGGTCAATCCGGGGCCTGGGCGGGGGGAATCCCGGCGGCGCGGTTGTTTGCGGCGCATCTGGTTCGAGCACAGGCGGGGCTTCCGGCGCGGTTGCCCGAGGGGCTGGTTCCTCCCTGGGCGTCTCGGAGTGTTGGGTAGGCGGCTCTTCCGCCGGGGCTGCGGGCTGGCCGTGATCAATAATGTCCGCCACCTGGATTTCCAAAGCCTCGGCCAGTTTGACGGCATTTTCTTTTTTGATGTTGGGATAGCGGCGGTTTTCCCATCGGGAAATAGTGTCGGTGGTGACTCCGACCACCGTGGCGACATAGAGCTGGGTCAGCCCTTTTTCTTCCCTGATCCGGCGAATCCTGGCGCCGTCTATGTTGACCATGGGGACGCCGCCAGCCAGGGGCTTTGTTGGATCCATACCGGGTGTCCTGCACAGGTTGAGTTTTGAGGGTGACACGTGAAGCGGCATACTACCAAATTCACAAGGGAAGCAAAAGCCCCTTGTGGGCTGGCCGGGAATATGACGAAAATCCGGATCGGCGAGGCTATTTCTGGCTTTTTTTCAGCCGGTCAAGCTCCGAGCGCACCTTGACCAGTTCCTCGTTTGAGGCGCGCAACCGTTGGGCAATGACCTCGGTGAACAGGCGGTACATGACCGAGACAAAAAGCGCCTGTTCCAGGGGCTCGGCCGCTTCACTCATGAAAGAGGAATCAATAGCCAGGCAGACCGTGGGGCCGATGGCCTCCACCGAGGCGGAACGGGCCTTGCCGTCGATGGCGGCAAGCTCGCCGAAGGCGGAGCCGATCTCTTCTATCCTGGCAATCTCCTTGCCGTGTTTGACAACCCGCACCGCCCCGGAAAAAAGGACGTACACCCAGTTGTCGTAGGCCCCTTCCGGGGTGATGACTTCCCCATCCTCAAAGGTTCGGATCTTGCTGAGGCGCAGGATATGCTTGATATACTTATCGCTCAGCGAGCCGAGAAAGGGAAGCTGGTGCAGCTTGTCCACAAGAAAGCCACGGCCTTCCAGATAGGGGGATTCCTGCATGGGAGGTCTCCGGTGTTTGATTCAAGGGTGAAGGAAAAAGCGCGCCCATCAGTGTCTTCTTTATATCATAATGCAATTGGTTTATAAACAGAAGGGATCCCGGCCTGTTTCATTTCCCGGGAGGAGGAGAAAAATCTTGGCGCACGAAAAAACAGACAGCTTCCTGCCCGCCTCCCGTGAGGAGATGACTGCACGGGGCTGGAAGCATGTTGATGTGGTGCTGGTCACCGGGGATGCCTATGTGGATCATCCCTCCTTTGGCGTGGCCCTGATCGGCCGCCTGCTTGAGGCCAACGGCTACCGGGTGGCCATTCTCTCCCAGCCCCGTCACCATATCCCCGATGATTTCCGGCAGTTCGGCGAGCCGCGCCTTTTTTTCGGCATAACCGCGGGCAACCTGGACTCCATCGTGGCCAATTACAGCGGCAATGCCAAGGTTCGCGACCGTGACGACTATTCTCCCGGCGGCAACCCCTATTTTGGCCTCCAGGCCGAGAAAAAGATGCGGCGCAGGCCGGACAGGGCCACCATCCTTTACAGCAACCTTGCCCGGGCGGCATATCCCGCGACCCCGGTGGTTCTGGGAGGGCTGGAAGCGTCGCTGCGCCGGTTCGTGCATTACGATTACCAGCAGCAGCGGCTGCGGGGTTCGGTGCTCACCGACGCCAAGGGAGATCTGCTGATCCATGGCATGGGGGAGCGGGCTGTGCTGGAGGTGGCGGCCCGGCTTGCCAAGGGCCTGGACCTGGCCGGTATTTCCGGCACCTGCGAGCGGTTGACCGAGAAGGAGATGGAGGCGCGCTCCATTTCCGCGCCCATGCTTCTGCCTTCCTGGGCGGAAATCCAGGCTGATTCGGCTCTGTTTTTGGAGGCGGAACTTACCGTGGACCGTCTGGCCAGGGCCTATGCCTCTGCCCCTCTGTTGCAGCGTCAACAGGCCGCCTGGGTGGTGCAGCATCAGCCCGCCGCCCCGCTCAACACGGCGGAACTGGACGAGTTGTACAGCCTGCCTTTTACCCGCAAACCTCATCCCGCCTGCGGGGATGTTCCGGCCTGCCGGATGATCCGGGATTCGATCACCATAGTGCGCGGTTGTTGCGGCAATTGCTCCTTTTGCGCCATCTCCAGGCATCAGGGGCCAAAGGTTATCAGCCGGAGCCGTGAGTCCGTGGTGCGGGAGGCACGGCGGCTTGCCGGGCAGAAGGATTTTTCCGGCACCATCAGCGATCTGGGCGGCCCCACCGCCAACCTGTACGGCACCGGCTGCAACAGCCCGCAGCCTTGCACGCGGCATGATTGTCTGTATCCCAAGGTGTGCAAATTTTTCAAGATTGACGAACAGGCGATGCTCGGGCTCCTTGATGCGGTGGCGGATTGCGCCGGGGTCAAACATCTTTTTGTCTCCTCCGGGCTGCGGATGGAGCTGTTGACCAGAACGCCGCAACTGCTGCGGCAGCTTCTGCTGCACCATACTCCCGGGGCGATGAAGATCGCGCCGGAACACACGGAGGATAAGGTGCTGCACCTCATGCACAAGCCGGGCGTGACGGTGCTGGAGGAGTTTCTTGCCCTGTGCCGGGAGATCGGCAAAAAGGCGGGGAAAAATTTCCATTTCACCCCCTATCTGATTTCATCGCATCCGGGCTGCACCCTCGCTGACATGGAGAGGATGGCGGCGCGCCTCGCTGCCCTGGGGCTTGCCCCCCGGCAGTTTCAGGATTTCACCCCCACGCCGGGGACGATCTCCACGGCCATGTATGTCACGGGTCTGGATCGCGAGAAAAGGGCGGCGCTTCCCGTGGCTAAAAAGGACAGCGAGCGCCGCGCCCAGCGCCAGGCCCTGGATCTCCAGGCTGCCGGGCCTGAATTCCTAGGACGCAAGGCTGACACGTCCGGCGTTGGGCGGGGGAGAAGCGGGAGAACTCCAACTCGTTTAGAGAAACCGGGAAAGCAGCGGCAGGGTAATAAAGGAAAGCATGATGCCAAGGCCGATCAGGGCCGCGGTAAGCTTCGGCGAAAGCCCGGCCATGATGGCTAGGGCTCCGGCGGAAACCATGGGGGGCATCCCCGCCTCGAATACGGCCACCCGGGCGGCAAGACTTTCCAGGCCAAGGAGCCGGCAGAAAAGCAGGGCGAGCAGCGGGGCAACAGCCAGCTTGACAAGGAGTCCTGCCCCCAGGGGCTTTATAACCTCCGGGCTGAGGCGCAGGCTCAACTGAAACCCGACCGCCACCATGACCAGGGGGACAAGGGTTGCGGCCAGACCATTGAGCAAGGCCAGCAGCGGCGCGGGAAAGGTCAGGGACCGGCAGGAAAAAGCGACAACCAGGGCGATGAAGGGCGGGAAACTGACAACCCGGATGAGCACCGATTTCATGGCCGGTTTGGTCCCGCTGCCATACAGGGCAAGGACCACGGCCCCATAGGTGGAGAGGGCCAAAAACGAGCCCAACTGGTCATAGAGGACAGCGTAAGGGATGCCGCTTTCCCCAAAAAAGGCCTGCACCATGGGGATGCCGAAAAACGAGGTGTTGCCCAGGGGGATCAGGAGCAGCAGAACCCCGATGATCTCTTTCTCCCAGCTCAGGAGCTTGCCCAGGATGATAACCATCAGGGCGGAAACCGCGAGCATGGCCCAGGGCATGATGACCGGCGCCAGGATCTCCATGGAAAAATTCAGCTGTGGAACCTTGAGCAAGACCAGGGCCGGGAGGGAAAGGGACATGGCAAACAGGTTGAGCACCTGCGCGGTTTCCTTGGGAAAACGGGGCAGACGCCGCAACCCCATGCCCATGAGAAGAAAGGAAACCGTGAGGATGAAGTTTTCCATGGCCTGATCGTGAAGTTCGCGGGAAAGGCCGTGGAGAGGGCATCTTTCCCCGGGAAGGATATTTTGGGGTTATTGCCGAGATTGCTTGACAATGGCTGGCTTGCACTCGATAATTTGTTTTACAACGATAAACATATTGGGGAAATTGGCCGGTGTCAATTCCGATCTGGGACGCCGTCCCGGCACCTCAGTCGAGAAGGGGGGATGTATGGAAGATGTGAATCCGAATTTGATAACTTGTATAGTCCAGCGCGGTGAAGCCGACCGGGTGGTGGAGGCGGCGATGCAGGCCGGCGCGGAAGGGGCGACCCTCTATTATGGCCGCGGCACCGGGGTGCGGGAGAAAATCGGCTTTGCCGGCATGTTCATCAAGCCGGAAAAAGAGATCATTCTGATCATCACCAAGAATGAACAGACCGATGCGGTGTTTGACGCCGTGGTCAAGGCGGCCCGGCTTGAAAAAAAGGGCCAGGGTTTTGCCTTTCTCCATAAACTGGACCGCGCCATCGGCTTTGTGACCAAGTGAGCTGCAAGTTGCCGGGATCAACGCATATGGTGTGTGCATAGATGGGCCGATATCTCTTCCTTTCCGCCTGCGCGGTCGCGGTCTTCCACCTTGCCGGGCTTACCTCCGCGGAGGTGCTTGCCTCGGCAACGGATTTTCTCGCCGCCCACCAGACACTGCTTCTTGGCGGAGGCCTGCTCGGGGCTCTCGCCCTGATCTGCGCCTCACTGCTTTTTGGCGGGATCGGCTTTTTCAACATCCTCTATGTCATGGCCAAGGCCGTGAACGGGCTGGTTCAGCTCGTTCTCTGCGCCATGAGCGTGGCCTCCCTGGTTGTATGGTTTGATCTCGGGGTGAATCTCTGGGTGGAAGGCGGAGGCCCCCTGGCGCTTGTCTTGTACGCCTGGCTCTATGGCGCGGCCTTCAGCCTGCGGGTGTTTGATTTCAATTACCCGGTCAAGGAGGTGCTGTTTTCCTATAGCGTGCTTCCCTTTGCCTGCATGGCGCTGTTCTGGCTCAGCGGCTTTATTCTCTAATCAGACACCCCCCTCCCCAAAAAAAACGCCGCCGGTCACAGGACCAGCGGCGTAAGTGGTTTCAGGGAAAAGGCTTTTCTTGCCTGCGTCAATCGTCAAAATCACCTGCCGGGCCTTTGTCGGTACCGAGGCTGGCTGCCCTCCGGGTGATCTTCTCTCCGGTCCATTGGGCGGGATCCTCGATGCGGCCAACCTTGGGCCCCATGTCGTATGATCCTTTCTCCAGGATGGCGTTGATTCCCAGAGGTGCGCTGTCCTGGGCATTGAAGACATTGACCAGCAGATTGTAGACAAACTCCTCCACCCGTTTCACCATCCGTTCCCGGATCGCTTTGGGCTGCCCCATGAGCTTCGGCTCAAAGGGCAGGTTCAGGCTCTTGTAGTTGCCCTTTTTCCAGCCGTTTGCCTCGGCGTGGGCAACCATCTGCTGCCACATGACTTCGGTGACTCCGGCATCCTTCACCTTGATGAAGTTGCCGTCCGCATCAAGAATGGCATTGCCGTAGTCGTTCACCTGCAAGCCCCAGGAAACCATCTGCAGGGCCGTGGCGACATTGGCCTTGGTGGTGGAGGTTTTGGCGGCGATCTCCCGCAGCCGCTCCGAGCTGTTGCCCGAGGTGCCGTGCTGGGCGCCGGAGACATGGTACGGCGCCAGGCCGGCATGGACCTCGGCGGTGAGCCCCACCTGGATGCCCTGGCCGCTTTCTTCAATGCCGTGGGTGGTGCCGTTGTTCAGGGCGATCCAATCGGGGAAGATGTTGTGGGCATTGAGTCCCTGGATGAGGAAGAGCGCTTCCGCCGGGGTGGAAAGCCCCTGATCGCCCTTGATCTCGCCGATTTCCGTTTCCAGGCCAGCCCAAGCGGGCACCAGCTGGGTCAGGGCCAGGTTGGTTAAAAGATTCTTGTCGTCCGGCAAATGGGAGGCATCGATGGCGATGGAAGTGATGCCCGCCTCGAAGATGGTGGGGATCTCCACCTTGGCAAAATCAAGATCGGTTTCCTTCTTGATTCCGTAATGGTCGGCATGGATGGCCACCGGCACGGTAATCCCCAGTTCGTTCATGGCCTGGTCCACCTGCATGGCCATGTTCCAGTAATTTACCGGACAGTAGGCGTTTGCTCCGCCTTCCGAGCGGGCGATTTCGATGATGATCGCGGCGTTGGCCCGTTGCGCGGCGAGCAGAGCCCCGCGGATGATGAAGTTGTTGCGGCCGTTGGCCGCGATGGTCATGGCCTTGCCTTTGGCCCGTAAGGCCCGGTCGATCACCTTGCCGCTGACGATCAACGCTTTTGAGTTGGGGAACAGCTTGACAATATTGGGCGGTCGGCCGATGGCGAGAGCCTTTTCAAAATCTGCCTGGGAGACAGACATAATGGAACCTCCTTGTTGTGCTGGTAGTCTGTTGGGTTGTCTGGCGCTATTATAGTGGATCGGGGCAAGGCGTCATCAAAAAAAATTCTGATTACCACTAATCCCCAGTCACTTTTTCGCCGGCATGACTTGTTCACAGGTGAGCCATTGATACAAAATAGGCACAATCAACTGGTTGGCGCATGGCACCCGCGTGCTGGCTGAAATTCGATGGTAATCAGAAAAAAATAAGCGGTGGTCTTGGAAACGAAAATCGTGCATCAGGCATTCCCGTCAGCCAGAGAATACAAGGCTTGGAGTCGTGGGCGCGACGGGACGGTTTTACAGCAGGGTCTTCAGCCGTTCGATGGTGGCTTGGGTAATGGGTTTGGGAATGACCGTTTCCACCGACGGTCTGCCCGAGATCTCAAGCAATTTGCCTGGGTCGTCAAAGCTGGTAATGACGACGACCTTCGGTTCTTTCTTGAGAAAACCCTTTTGGAAGGCATCTTCAATAATGGAGAGAAAGGTCTCCCCATCGACAATCGGCATGATAAGGTCGAGGAGAACGACATCGGGCTGGTATTTCAGGTAGCGGAATATTGCTTCGGTCCCGTTTGCCGCCTCAAAGAGTTCGCATCCGGGCACATGCTGCTGGAGGTGGTTCTTGAGAATGGTTCTGGCGGTTATTTCGTCATCGACAATAAGTATCTTCATCCGTTCCCTCCCAGGGAATCGTGATCAGTGATGCGTGCATGGCGTTGAAGTTGTTTCAAATTGAACTATAATACATATCGGCGGATTTTTAAATGGACAGCGCTATTTTTGTTGCTGGGAGAGGAAGATGGCCAGTTCCGGAAACCAGGTGCGGACAAGTTCTGTTTGGGTCCAATTTTCCCTGAGCAGGGTTTTGGGGATAACCGGGATATCCAGCCCGGTCCCGGCGAGGGCTGCCGTGATCCTTGCCATGGGGGTGCCGCTGAACAGAACAAAGCGAAGCCCCTTGCGCTTCTCCGTTATGAAAAGCCTGGTCGCAAGCTCTATTCCATCCAGAACCTCCATCTCATAATCGCAGAGGATGTTGGGTATTCCTTTTGCGACCAGAAGATCGTATGCTTCCTGACCGTTTTCAGCCTCATGGATGTTTTTGGGCGGCACTCCGGCCCCCTCCAGGCGCAACCGTGCGATCATGCGAATAAATTCCGCATTATCGACAATCAGGATGGTGGAATAGTCAGGTTGCATGCATTTTTTCGGAGCTTTTCGTGGAGGGAAGCATGAAAGGTCAGGTCAACAAGCAGGCTTGGCTGTTATGCGCCTGTCCATTTCATACCGCCAGGCCGAGGCGGCTTTTTACTGCTCCGCGCAGGGAGTCATGGGCAGTCAGCACCTTGTTCCAGGCTGACTCGGTCTCGTTTTTATTCCCCTGGCGGACACACTCTTCCAGTTCCTTGGCCGCCAGGGCCAGTTTTTTTGCGGTAAAGATTGTGGACGAACCGCGGAGGCTGTGGCAGCAGGCCAGGATTGCTGCCTGATCGCCGGCGCTCATTGCCTCGCCAAGCAGGTGGAGTTCCTTGTTGGCATCGGCAAAAAAGGCTAAGGCTATCCGGCGGAGGATGGCCTCGTCAGCGTAGGTGGCGAGCAGGGCTGCAAAATCCAGGTCGGGATGTTCCGCCGGGTTTGCCAAGGCATCCACGGCTTCTTGCCGGTTCGCGCCGGCAGGAAAAAGGTGCTTTTCAACCGCCGTGAACAGTTGCTCCGGGTCAAAGTTTTTCTCCGCATATCCGTCAAGCCCCGCGGCTAACAGGCGTTCTTGCTCGGCTGTGGTCTCGGCCGTAAGGGCGATCACCGGAATTGCCAGGGTTGCCGGATTTTCCTTGATCTTCCGGGTGGTCTCCACGCCGTCGATACCCGGCAGGCCGATATCCATCAGGATGACTTGAAAGTCGGTGTCATGGGCAAGCAGGGCCAGGGCCTCCTCCCCGCTGGTGGCGGTGACGCTCTTCCACCCGCGTTCCGCAAGGATATCGGCGAGGATCTTCCGGTTGAAATCCACATCCTCCACCACAAGAATCCTGATATCCTTCCGGGAAGTGTCGTCTGCAACTTTCGAATACATCCGTGCCTCCGTAACCCAATATTCTAGACCCCGAAGGTATGATACTCCATCCACAGCCAATCTGGAAGCGGTAAACAGGCTTGTTTTGGGGAGAGTCAGGTCGTGGATTTGACCATTGCGCATAATCCATCCGGATGCTCAAAAAAAACAACCAAGCGTACCGGATGGCATGAAAAAAGGCCTGGCACGAAACGGCGCCAGGCCTCCGTGATTTATATGTCCCCAAGACAGGCGATGAGTAAAGGCGGTATCCCACACGAGCCGGCAGAAAGAGGAGGGTACGCCGGGCACGGGTGGTCCGGCGTCATTTGGCGATCAATTGTGGTTCTCGCGCTGTAAAAGAATCTCTCCCATGGCCTGGGCGATTTCTTCCATGCTTATGGGCTTCATGAGGAACCTTGCTATGCCTACGGCTTTTGCCCGTTGTTCATCAACAAGATCGCTATGTCCGGTCAGCATGATAATGGGGATGTCCGGCCGGATTTCCAGTATTTTTTTTGCCAGGTCAACGCCGGTGAGATACGGCATGGTTTGGTCCGTGATCACCAGATCGAATCTTTCCGGAACTGCCCGGAACACTTCCAGGGCGTCACGACTGTCGGTGAGACACAGTGCTTCACAACCGATCTGTTTGAGGACACATTCCCCCAGAATAACATTCAGCTCTGCGTCATCGACAAAAAGTACCTTGGCGTTTATACGGGATATGGAGATTTCCTCTCTTTTCGTCTCACCCGGCACGGTGCTCGTCTGATTCAGCACCGGAAAGAACAGGGTGAAGGTCGTGCCTTCACCCAAACCGCTATGGACGGAGATCGCCCCCTGGTAGCTCTTGATTATTCCATGGATTATGGCAAGCCCCAATCCGGTCCCTTCGCCTTTCTCCTTGGTTGTGAAATACGGTTCGAAGATGCGCAGCCGGGTTTGCCGGTCCATTCCCTGGCCGGTATCGGCGACGATGAGACGCACATATTTTTTCCCGGCTATGAGGTCGGGTATCTCGCCCACCAATACCTGGCCGGCCTCAACCTCATCGAGTTTCACCGTGAGGGTGCCGCCTTTTTCCCGCATGGCGTGGTAGGCATTGGTTCCGAGGTTCATGATAATCTGGTGGATTTCGGTGGAATCGGCCAGGACCGCGGCGCATTGCATGTCTATCTGCTGCTCGATTGCAATGGTGGAGGGCAAGGTGGAACGGAGCATCTTCAATGCTTCCTTGAACAGGTACTGCAGTTGCAAGGGCTTCTGTTCGTGGTCCCTGTGTCTGCTGAAGGTCAGGATCTGCTTGATAAGGTTGGCGGCGGATACCCCCGCGGTTTTAATGGCCGCAGCAAACTGATGGTGTTCTGATTTTTCGGGAAGCGCAAGGAGCAACAGCCCGGCATAGCCGAGGATAGACTGCAGCAGGTTATTGAAATCGTGGGCAATGCCGCCGGCCAGGGTGCCGATGGCCTCCATTTTCTGGGCCTGGCGAAGCTGGCCTTGCAGCTTCAGCCTTTCTTGTTCATCCTCCACCCGCTTCGAGATATCAAGAAAGCTTTCCACCAGGCAGGCGCGGCCATTGAGTTCCATTTCCACAACGGATTTGAAAACCGGTAGCTCCTTGCCGCTGGCCTGCAGGAGCATCTGTCCCGAATTGTCAAGGCGTTGCCCCAGATCCAGGACCGGGCACTGTCCCTTGTCCGCCGGGCAGATGGATCGATGGCATTCCCTCCCGATAAGTTTTGTGCGGGACAGGCCGATCAATTGCCTGGCGGCGGGGTTTGCATCCACGATCCTGCGGCTTGCCTTGTCAATAATGACAATACCGGCCTGCACCGTTTCAAATATGGCCTGAAGCCTCATTGAGCTGGCTGCCAGGGCTTTTACCGTCTTGGCATGTTTTTTCTTGGTGCGCAGGGCCATGATGCCGAAGGAAAGATCGTCCGCCAGTTCCGAAAGCAGTTCTATCTCATGCTGGTTAAAGGCATTGTTTTCCCCGGCGTAAAGATTCAGCGCCCCGATGACTTCCTGTTCCGCCTTCAAGGGAAGGGCGATTGAAGAAAGATAGCCGTGCTGTCTTGCTTTTTCCCGCCACACCGCATCTCCTGAACAGGGAAAGCTGCTGTCATGCAGCACGATCTGGCCGGTACGGATTGCACTGCCCGCGGGCTCCTGATCATGATCAGCCGTATCCGCCCAGCTGATCCGTAGTCCCTGCGGATAACCCGCGTCTTTCCCCTCGCTTGCCGCGACGGTGACGGACTTTTCCGTATCATGCCTGGCATATCCGACCCAGGCCAGTACATATCCTCCCGCATCCGTCAGGATATGACAGAGCCTTGCCAGCAATTCCTTCTCGCTGCTTGCCCGGATCATCGCCTGGTTGCACATGCTGAGGGTTTTATAGGCTCTGTTTATTTTGGCGGTTTTTGCCGCGGCTTTTTGCGCTTCGGTGATGTCGGAAACCAGGGCGTCGTATTCGACGAGTCTTCCCTTGCCATCGTAATGGGGCACCACCGTGTTCCTGACCCAGCGGATGCTGCCGTTCTTGTGGATTATCCGATGCACGAAGGGCGGGATCTCTGCCCCGGTCATGAGATTGTTGAGATGCTCCGAGACCAGATCCCGATCGTCCGCATGGATCATCTCAAACCACAGAAAGGGGGTTTCCTGGTATTCGGCTGGGGTGTAGCCGGTTATGGCAAAACTGCAGATGGAGTGGACAGTCCTGCTGGGGCGGCCGTCTTCGATCATCACGGTATAGGTGTAGTCTGTCGCGGCCTCAAGGAGCTTTTGATAACGCGGGGATAAATCTTCCCGTAAACAAGGTAGATTCTCCAGCGATATCTTCAACTCGGCGTTCCGGTCGATCATTGGGATGCTCTCCTTGTTGCGCGCTGGGAATCAGGCGCAGCAAAGCTTTCTCGATGGAAGGGTTGTGTCGCGGGGGGGTGCCACCGCCATGAAGTCCTGTTTTCTTGCTTGCTGCAAGGCGAGACATTTGCTGATCTGGTGCAGCAGCTCGCTGAACAGAAAAGGTTTGGCCAGAAATCCGTCAGCCCCACAGGCAAAGGCCCTGCTGACAGTTTCATAGACTATGTCCCCGGAGCAAAGGATTACCTTGGGTTGCGGATGCAATCCCTTGCAGGCGGCGAGAACGGCAAGGCCGTCCATGTGGATGTCACAGAGGGCCAGATCAAAGCGGAGCATATTCAAAAAAGAGAAAGCTTCTTCCCCGCTGTTTGCCGTGGTCACTGTATAGCCGTTTCCCCTAAGGCAACGGCTGGCCATTTCCACCAGCAGGGATTCGTTGTCAACCACCAGGATATTCTTCTGCATCAGGCACCTCCGTTTGCAGTCAAATGAGAGCAAGTGTTGGCATCGTCCTTCGGAAAAAGCGGAACATCATGTCCGTCCCGCTTTTCTCAAAAAAGATCAAGCCGCAACCGACGCGCCTTCCTCCGTCTGTGTTGCCGGATCGGCAGCCAGGGCCGGGTTCAGATCGAGGCAGAGGCGCAAATCCTCTCCGCCATGGGCAAGAACCTTGTCGATATTCAGGATGACAAGAAATTTCTCCCCCTGTCTGCCCATGCCTTCGATGAAGTCGGTGTCGATGTTTGTTCCCATGCGCGGCACCTCCTCGATTTCCGAGGTCTGCAGGTCCAGGACCATCTGCACCGAGTCCGCCACGGTGCCCATCGCCACGGTTGCCTCATCAATCGTGGTTTCCACGATCATCACGCAGGTGCTCTTTGTCTGGACGACAGGTTCCATGCCCAGCCGGCATCCCAGATCCAGCACCGGCACCACGTTGCCGCGCAGGTTGATCACCCCGCTGATATACGAGGGCATCCGGGGAATTTTGGTCATGGTGGACACATCCAGCACCTCGCGCACCTTGGCGATGTCGATGGCAAAGTCCTCGTCGCGGAGGGTAAAGGTCAGATACTGGTTGCTTTTGTTTTCATCGGGATTCAATGCGCTCATGATCTTCTCCTTTGCAGGTGGGGAAGCAATGTTTTTTATATGCCGGGTTCAACCGTCTTAATACCTGACAAATTCGGCATCAGACGCTGTTTCCTGCAGGGCCACGCGAAAACCGGCATTGTGGTGAGGTGGTTGGCTTATGCCCTTGTCTTCATCCACTACCTGGTCGGCAAGGAATACCGTCCCGGTTTCCTGGAGTTTGGGCAGTCCCTTTTTCACCGCCCTTAAGCGGGGGGCAGGCCGGGTTTCCGCCTGTGGCCGGGCCGCGGGCTTTCTCATGCTCGCGCCGCGATCCATCTTGAAAAATCCCGCTGTTTCCATGAGCTGCGCCCCCTGACTGGCCAATTCTTCGCTGGTGGCCGCCATCTCCTCGCTTGCCGAGGCATTCTGCTGGATCACCTGATCGAGCTGCTCGACAGCCTTGGCGTTCTGGGCGATGCCCTGGGCCTGCTCGCTGGCCGAAGCGTTGATCTCCGACACCAGCTCCGCTGTTTTCTGGATCTCCGGAACCATCTTTGCGATAAGCGTTCCGGCCTTTTCCGCGATCTCCACGCTGGAACCGGCCATGCTGCCGATATCCTTGGCCGCGCTCTGACTTCTTTCCGCAAGTTTCCGCACCTCGGCCGCCACCACGGCAAAGCCCTTGCCGTGTTCTCCGGCCCGGGCCGCCTCGATGGCGGCGTTCAGGGCCAGCATGTTGGTCTGCCGGGAAATTTCCTCGATGATCAGGATATTTTCCGCGATATTCCGCATGGCGGCAACGGTTTCCACCATGGCCTCGCCGCCCTCCTTGGCGTCGACTGCCACCTTGGTTGCTATTGCCGCGGTTTCCCTGGCGTTGTCGGCGGTGTGCGCCACCGTGCTGCTCATCTCTTCCATGGCGCTGGAGATTTCCTCCACCGAGGCGGCAGCCTGGGTTCCGCCCTGGCTCATGCTCGCGGCGGAAGCGCTTATCTGCCCGCTGCCCGCGGCAACCTGTTCCGCCGCCTCCTGGCAATGAACGGCGAAAGTGGTCAGGTTATCCACCATGGAATTCAGGTTGTTCCTGATCTCGTTGAAGTCGCCGTTGTAGTTGTCGGTGATCTTGGGCGGGATATCGCCCTTGCTGATCCGGTCCACATATTCGGCCGCCACGTTCAGGGGCCCGATCACCGCATCCAGGGTCTGGTTGACCCCCTCCACGATCTTCCGGAAATCGCCCTGGTGCTTGGAGGCGTCGGCCCGGGTGGCGAGCCTGCCTTCCAATGCCGCGTTCACCAGTATGCCGGCGTCGGCAACCAGGCTGTTCACCGCGTCGATGCAGCCGTTGAGGTTGTTTTTGATCTCGTTGAAGTCACCGTTGTAGTTGTCGGTGATCTTGGGCGGGATATCGCCCTTGCTGATGCGGTCCACATATTCGGCCGCCACGTTCAGTGGGCCGATTACCGCATCCAGAGTGTTGTTGACCCCTTCCACGATCTTCCGGAAATCGCCTTGGTGTTTCGAGGCGTCGGCCCGGGTGGCCAGGTTGCCGTCCACCGCAGCCACGCCGAGCATCTTGGCATCGGCGACAAGGGCATTGATCGCCTCAACCATCTTGTGCATGGCCACCTGAAGCATGCCGGTCTCATCATGGCCGCTGGTGTCCAGGACTACATCGGTGTTGCCGGCGGCAATCTTTTTGGCGGCCTCGGTGCAGGCGCTGACCGGCTTGGTGATGCTGCGGGTCACCATCCAGGCGATGGTGCCGCCGATCAGCAGGGCAACCACGCTGATGCCCATGGCGATTTTCACCGCTATCCCTGCTGAAGCCACTGCTTCCTCACCAGCCTTATTCATCATATCGCCCTGAAACTCGACGATGTCGTCGACAGCATCCAGATACGTGGTTTGCTCCTCGCGAAATTTCCCGAAGAGCAATGCGATTGCCGCCTCTTTCTTGTTGGCCTCCAAAAGGCCTATCACGGTTTTCAACTGTTCGGTGTAGCGCGCACGACTGTCAACGATGGCCTTCAGCTTCACCTTGCCTGTATCACTGCGCACGCTCTTGCTCAGTTCCTCAAGATTTTTGGTCACCTTATCACGAGCCTCCGAGACTCTGGTCAGCTCTTTTTCCTGAATTGCCGCATCATTGGTGAGCAGTGCGTTACGCACCGCGCGGGCCACGAGATTGACCTGCCCTTTAATATCGTTGGCAAGCACGGTTTTTGGCCACTTGTCCTCGGTTACGTTGCTGATATCATTGCCCAGTGCATTGAGCTTGCTGATGGAGATGCCGCCGAGAATCAGCAACAGCGTCAGGATCACCCCAAACCCCAAGCCGAGCTTCATGCCTATTTTCATGTTCTTGAACATGGTGCGGACCCTCCCTTTCTGTGAAATGATGATATTGATGGATATGAACTCGCCCAGCAACCGCCCTGGCCACCTTTGTCAGGGCGGTGTTTTTCAGAGATGATCCTCTTTGCGTGGCATTGTCTTGTTTTTCCGTTTATTTTGGCAGTGTTGTCGCGGCGTTTTGTGTCTCGGCGATGTCGGAAGCCAGGGCACCGTATTCGAGAATCTTCCTTGCCATACGTAAGCAAGGAAGATTCTCCGGCGATATCTTCAACTCTCAATCGTGGTTTCCACGATCATCACACAGGTGCTCTTTGTTTT